>Ga0335397_10001676_pt1 | contig 30108 bp, 26 predicted proteins | sample MAT04_FD_205740 | JGI IMG/M metagenome (GOLD analysis project Ga0335397, IMG submission 205740) | Freshwater microbial communities from Lake Fryxell liftoff mats and glacier meltwater in Antarctica - MAT-04 (spades assembly) (version 2) ... | reverse complement strand
CCCCGACGTCGATTTGACCTCAGAGTTGGTGCACCAGCTGTCGTTGATGGTCGCTTGGCCCCGGTCATGGTCGCTCACGCATCTGCGTCGTTATTGAGCCGGGGTGTATTGTTCCCGTCACCAGCAAATAGTCAGGGGCCGAGCAACACGAGGTGGAGGTGTCGATGGCCGACCAAGACCGCGCCGACAACGTCAAGCAGCTCCAACAGGCGGCTGATGGTTCGTTCATCGTGAGCATGGTTGGCGGTGGAGAAATCCGCTTCCACGTCAGCGGCGGGATTACGTCGGTGAAGATTGAAATCGCCACCCCTCGGTCTCGCGGCATCTTCGATGATGACGAGCCAAGGATCCCAAGAGCGACGCTGTCGATGCCTGCGGTGGTGCCCGAGCCTGCACCAAAGCCGAAGCAGCCCGAGCCGAAGGAAGTTTCTGGGCCACTGCTTTGGATTCGGTCACAGCAGAAGTCGGACCCTGACCACCGTGCGGCAAGACCGTGGCTCGTGGAGGCTGAAGGGCTCCGCGTTGGACTCCTCCCCGGCTACACCTACGCGGTTGGGCGTGACGACAAATCCGACATCCGAATCGTCGAGGCAGCCGTCAAGGGCGACACGGTCTCCAGAAAGCATGCCTCCCTCGGCGTAATCGGCGGGGGCCTGTACGTCATCGACGACGACAGTCGGAATGGCACTTTCGTCGGTGGTGATCGCATCGCAGCTCGCGCTGCCATCGTCCTGCGCAGGCGTACTGACCTGTCATTCGGCAAGTTCGCCCTCGTTGTCCGACCTGCTCCAGACGACTTGAAGGTCCCGTAGCCGCAGGATAACGGGGCACCCAGGCTTGGACATCGCACAAGCGTCAGAATTTAAGGCAGCGTGTACTAGTAATTTAGGTGCGATTGCCGTGCTGCGCGCGGCAGATGGTTTCGGTGGCGGCCCGTTTCGAGAGATGAGAGGGTGATCAGGGAAGCGGACACCAGCGCCGCACCGCTTGGGCCGTATCGAATGGTCCAGTGTTGAAACAAATGCGTGCCTGCGGGGCATGTTCATGAACTAAATTGAGTACTTTCTCGAACAGAAGAAAGTTTTTATCGATGGTGCGCAAGCCGGCACCGATCACGACGCAGTCATAGCGTTCTTGCTGCAGAGCGGCGCGGATCACGGCTTCTGCCGTTTCGCCAAAATCGGTAAGGCACAACTTTGCGTCGTAACCCAAGGCGTTCAGAGTGGCAATGTCCTTGTCCAGTCCGCCTTGCACCTTCTCGGCCGTCATGCCTGGATAGGCCGCGTAGGCCGGATCGGCGAAATTGATGAGTTGTGGCTGCAGGCCGACGGATAAGACCAATTTTTTTGGAGTCATGGTGTTTCTCAGGGTGGATACGGAACCAGCGCTCTTGCAGCCCACCAGCGTCAAAGCCGCGAGCAGCGAAGCAACTGACTGAAGTCGAAGTGCGCTCATAGCGATCCACCTTTCAGGAAGAATTGCCGCCACAAGTACCACCCGAGGTCGAGTGGGGGCAACCGACGAACCTTTAGATGTGGCGGTATTTATTGGGCTCTCCGCCAGGTTTGATGGGTCCGCGGATCACGGAGACGGAGACGGAGAGTGGAGACGATCTTCGGAAACAGCGGGATTTCGATCGCGCCCACGCGATCGTTGGAGGCACCTGCACGCCGAACTGGCCCTTCACCTGCCTCCTCAGCGAGCTCTTGCTCAGCGTCAACTGCACTTCCTGATCGACGACAACTACACTTCCCGATCGGTTGACCTGACTTCCTTCAGCTATCGACTGATGCGAGCCCCCTCTAGCCACGTTGGTGTCAGTCCCACCAGAGATACAGCCTTCGACCTTCGGGAACTGATTCATCGGCGGTGACCTTCCACTTCGCAGGAACACGCGTTTTCGGTGTCGTCACACTCGTGATGTTCACTCGGTAGTCTTCCCGTGGGGGCCAAACCACGTACCCGCCGAATTCAGTGCTGCGCCGAGAGGCGGCAGTGGCCTTCAATGACACTTTCGGGGTTGGTGCTTTGTTGTACTGACCATTGAGAAAATCTTCACCCAATGCTGCTGCCAATGACTTGACCGTGGCCCATGGCGCATTCGAGAAGTGCCACACATCGCTTTGCTGTTCAGTGAGGTGGTCTCGAAGAAGCACCTCGACCCTCTTCACGAACGCGGTGTTGACGACCAACGGTTTGGGGTCCGGACGCTCGGGCTTTGGACGAAGGCGGGAGTTGATGACGGAGACTTGGACACCGTCCAGACGCGGAGCGAGGTCCAGTGCCCCGCGTGCGAGCTTGGCGTTGAGGTCAACGCCCGCTCCGATGGCGGGCACGATGACCGGCAGCAAGGTCAGCTCCGAGACGCAGAGCACCAGGCGCTCGCGGCCCATGTTCAGCACGTCGGCGCACCAGTCGCCGAGCTTGGTCGTCGGTGGCGGTGGTCGAGGGTCGGGCTTCACCTTCAGGCGGGTCAGCAGCTTCTTGGTGCAGCGGAGGGTGAACATCGGATCGGAAAAAAGACTGGTGACCGTTCAGGCGTCGAGCTTCCGCGCCATTCTCTCGAAGATGGTAGCCAACTCAGGTTTTCGATCTTCCCCTGCGCCACGTCCTCCATGATCGGATGCAGCTTCTCGTCCGGGTCGATCAACTCCCACCCGTTCATGTAGAGGAACACCACCGCGGCCGAGAGGCCCATGCGCTTGTTGCCGTCGATGAAGCCCTCTCTGCCAATGTGAATGAGACAGCGACCCCCTCGTAGTTTAGTGAGCAGGGCGTTGGAGTTGTCCTCATGTGTCGGTCGATCAGCGTTCATTGTCGTCGTAGTCGTCGAGCTGTTGTCGGGTGCCCCGCCGGAGCGAAGCGGAGGCGGCCTGTGGGAGGCGGAGCGTGGGTGAGAATTCCGACCTGGATCTTGAGCGGGGGCCGACGATGATCGAGCCCGTGCTGGTGAAGCGGGCTTCGAAAAGTTCAAAGTGGAATCGAAGATCTGGACAGCGATTGTTCCGCTGTACCCAAAGATCCGGCTCTCTGCGGAGGATCTTGTTCTCGTTGCGGGAAAAGCGCTTCTGTTGATGAAGGAACTCGCAGGCGCCGACAAGCGTGATGACGTCCAGGTCGAGCTGAGGTTCGCGCTTGCAGGTCAGTATCTGCGCGACTTGCTGTCTCGAGGCTTAGATAAGAGGCGAACCAGGCGGCGAGCAGAGAAGGCAGCACGAACGCGAGGGTTCCATCGGAGTTCGTCTCGCCACGAATCTCTCGGACCACCTCGCCATCCGTGAGGTCCGGGCAATAACTCATGGCGTGGGCTGGGTGATGTCGAAGCCCGCCCGTACCGCCACCACCGACGACGCGTACGCCGCTGCGCACCTCTACGAGACCCACGACCTTTGGAACGTCGTGACTGGCTTCGGCACCGACAAGCCGGGCGATCCGTTGGTGGAGCTCGACTGGCAGGCCCTGTGGAACACGCCGACTACCGCTTGCCAACCTCGAACCGCCAGGTGCCCCGCCCCTCGTCCTGGCATTGAAGCTTCACGTCAAGGAAGCGGGGGATGAGGTCGAGCTGGGTGCGTGAGTGCCCGGTGGGCTCGACGGTGCGAAAGGCGCCGCCGCCCGCGAGCGCGAAAGGGATCATCAGCTGATCCGCCAGGTGTTGCCCCACGGGAGCGTCGGTTCGCAGCGACCGCTTCGCCTCGCCCGTCGTGCGATGGGCCACCTTCTCGGCGGTGACCCCGCGCTCGCCGAGGCCCACGAAGACGTCTGCCACGTGCTGGTAGGTGAGAGCGACGATCAGCGCATTGCCGGGGCTCGACGCAGTGACGTGCTCGGTGCGCAGCTCGGTGGAAGCGAAGTTCAGATCTTCTTCGACCATCGCCAGCTCGCGCGCCGCGACCTTGGCGGGAATCGAAGAGATGACCGCCGTCGCGCTGCGGCTGATCAGCGCGCCGCGCGTGAGCAGCTCGATGGGTGTGAGCGCAGCAGGGGTGACAGTGACCTCTAGCCGTCCGCCGCCAGCGGGCTCGAAGCCATGGCGCACCAGCTTCACTTCGACGCGTGCGCCCAGCTGCGCGAGCACCGGCACGAAGCTCAGCGCCAGAAACTCGAACACCGGAGCAAGCCGGTTGTGGGTGCCGCCCTCGATCGACAGCGTCGTCGGCCCGCTCGCGCGCAGCAGGGCAGGGAGCACGGCCTGCAACAAGAGCGTGGTGCTTCCGGCCGAGCCGATCGCCAGCTCGTAGTTGCCAGGGCGGAGCGCGCGCGGGTGGAAGACGAGCTCCTGCGAAGTGAGCGCATCACCTTCGACCACCGCGTCGCCAATCATCGCGGCAGCCTTCACGCACGCCAGGTGCTGGCGCTGCAGGCCCGGCTTGGGCCGCCGCCCGCGAATCTTCACCATCTGAAACGGCGTCTGCGTCACGAGAGAGAGGCCAAGCGCCGTCCGCAGCACCTGGCCTCCCCCTTCGCCCGCTGAACCATCGATCAACACCATTGGGTCACCCCTTCACACAGACGATTTGCTTCAGCGTGTGAAGGACCTCTACCAAGTCCGTCTGCGCCGCCATCACCGCCTCGATCGACTTGTACGCTGCAGGCGTCTCATCCAGCACGCCCAGGTCCTTGCGGCACTCGATGCCCTTTGTCGCCGCCTCGTGATCCACCAACGTGAACTGCTCGCGAGCAGCGGTGCGCGAGAACGCGCGGCCTGCTCCGTGGCTGCAGCTCTCGAAGCTCTCGGCGTTTCCCTTGCCCTGCACGATGTACGAGCGCGCACCCATGCTGCCCGGGATGATGCCGAGCTCGCCCTTTCGCGCGCGCACGGCTCCCTTCCGGGTGACGAGCACGTCCGCACCGAAGTGGTGCTCGCGCGAGACGTAGTTGTGGTGGCAGTCGACCGCCATCAACGCCGCCTCGAACGGCGGGATGACCCGCGTGCTCTGGGCCGCCTCGATGACGGCCTCCATCATCAAGCGCCGGTTCTGTGCGGCGTACTCCTGCGCGAAAGTCACCGCCTCCAGGTACTCGTCGAAGTTGGCGGTGCCTTCTTCGAAGTAGGCCAGGTCCTCGTCGGGCAGGTTGCGTGCGTGCGCGCGCATGTCTTCGCGCGCGCGCTCGATGAACACCGTGCCGAACCGGTTGCCCAGGCCGCGCGAGCCGCTGTGCAGCATGAACCACACACGGTCGCTCTCATCCAGGCAGACCTCGATGAAGTGGTTGCCGGTGCCCAGCGTGCCCAGCTGACCCGCCGGGTCTTTGGTCGCCAGCGCCGGGTGCGCTTCGAGCAGCTTCGCGTGAATCGGGGCCATCCGCGCCCACACCTCGAGCTGCGCCGCGGGCGGGCGACGAAAAGCGCCCCGGCCCACGGGCACGCGCATCTCGATCGCAGTGCGCAGGCCCTTCAGTGAAGTGGGCAGGTCATTGGCCGACAGCGTGGTGCACACCGCGCTCATCCCGCAGCCGATGTCGACGCCCACCGCAGCAGGAATCACCGCGCCCAGGGTCGGGACCACGCTTCCCACCGTCGCGCCAATGCCAACGTGAATATCGGGCATCGCCGCAATCCAGCCGTGGACGATGGGCAGTGAGGCCGTCCGGCGCAGCTGAGCCAGCGCCTTCTCGTCCACAGGCACCCCGCGCGTCCACGCCTTCACCGGCGCGCCGAGAGGGTTCGGCACCAGCTCGTAGCCCTGCGCTTCTGACTCGTAGGTCGTATCCATGGCCGAGGCATTGAGCAGCCGACGTGCCACCGCTGATGCCCGGGCGGGCCCAGACCTGACGGAACCGGCTTATCCTATTGTCTCAAACGCGCGACAATGGGCGCATGTCTGCGCGCGCCAAGCCGGTGGTGGTGATTGGGATGTTGGGCCCGACGCTCGACAGCGGCGAAGGACCAGCCCGCTGGAACCGGTGGCGCCCGACGGTGGCGCTCTGCCAGGACCCGGCGCTGGTGGTGAGCCGGATGGAGCTCCTGTTCGACCCCAAGTTCACGACGCTGGCGGACCTGGTCACTCGCGACCTCAAGCAGGTCTCGCCTGAGACCGAAGTGCGGCAGACGAAGCTCTCGGTGAAAGACCCCTGGGACTTCGAAGAGGTCTACGGCGCGCTGCACGACTTCGCGCGGGGCTACCGCTTCGAGCCGGAACGCGAGGACTACCTCGTGCACATCACCACCGGCACGCACGTGGTGCAGATCTGTCTGTTCCTGCTGGCGGAGTCGCGGCACCTGCCGGCGCGCCTCATTCAGACTGGACCTCCGACGCGGAAGACGCCGGCGCCGTCGGGCAGCCGGACAGTCATCGACTTGAACCTCGGCCGGTACGACCGGCTCGCGTCGCGCTTTCGCGCCGAGACGACAGAGGCGCTGTCATTTCTCAAGAACGGCATCGTGACGAAGAACGCCCACTACAACGGCCTGATGGACGAGATGGAGCACGTCGCCCTGCGGACACGCGCGCCGATGCTGCTGCTGGGGCCGACGGGCGCTGGCAAGTCTCAGCTGGCGGTGCGCATTCACCAACTGAAGCGCGCGCGGAACCTGGTCGCGGGAGACCTGGTGCACGTCAACTGCGCGACGCTGCGCGGAGACCACGCGATGGCCACGCTGTTCGGCCACACGCGGGGAGCGTTCACCGGGGCAGCCCAGGCCCGCGAAGGGCTGCTGTTGCGGGCGAACGACGGGGTGCTGTTCCTCGATGAAATCGGTGAGCTTGGGCTCGATGAGCAGGCGATGCTGCTGCGCGCGCTCGAGGAGAAGGTGTTCTTTCCCGTCGGCGCCGACCGTGAGGTGCGCAGTGACTTCTTGTTGATCGCGGGGACCAACCGCGACCTGCACGAGGCCGTGGCAGCGGGCCGGTTCCGCGCGGACCTGCTGGCCCGAATCAACCTGTGGACTTTCGAGTTGCCGGGGTTGGCGGCGCGGCCGGAAGACCTCGCTCCGAACCTCGATTTCGAGACAGAACGTGCAGCAGCGGCCGTTGGCACCCAGGCGACCTGGAGCCGTGAAGCGCGCGAGCGGTACCTTGCCTTTGGCACCTCGGCTGAGGCGGACTGGCCCGGGAACTTCCGCGACTTGAACGCCTCCATCACCCGGCTCGTCACGCTCGCAGAGGGCGGGCGGATTACCACCGCGCTCGTGGAAGCGGAGCTCAAGCGGCTGCGGCTGCTCTGGCGCAAGCCGATGCGAGGCGACGGGCTCGAGGCGATGAAGCTCGACGCCTTCGACCGCGTGCAGCTCGCCGAGGTGGTGCGGGTCTGCGCGCAGTCGCGCTCGATCTCGGAGGCCGGGCGGAAGCTCTTCGCTCACTCGCGGACGAAGAAGCGATCGACGAATGATGCCGACCGGCTTCGGAAGTACCTAGCGCGGTTCGACCTCACGTTCGAAGGGCTGGGCTCTCGGCTGATGCGGATTATGGGCCTGGTCGTCCTCTGCGCAACGATGGCCTCGGCCCAGACGCGCGCAGAAGGTACGGTGATCGCCGGTGCGGCTGCGCTCTTTCCAGTCGACGGCCTCGGGGCGCAGACCGCGTTCGACGTGTTGCTCGAGCGGGGCTTCTCGTCCTCGCTGAGCGTGTCTGCCCGGCTCGTCGCGCAAGTGTTCGCGAACACGACCGGCGCTTTCGGATTTCAGGATCTGAGCAGCTCGGTGCGGGTGCAGTTCCGCCTTCCCTCGTGGGACTCCACCGCCGTCTATCTCGAGCTCTACCCTTTCGATGGGCGCAGGGTGCGGCCCAGTTTCGACTTCGCCAATGCGTGGGGGCAGCCGGTTCATGCTCCACCCGCTGGGCGTCAGCACCTGCAGGCTGTGCGACTTCTCGGGCTCGGCCGAGAACGCCTGCAGCGCGAACATCAGAATCACCCACCCGAATCGCGCTGGCTTCACCGGCGCCGACTACTACCTCGCGCTGCCGACTTTCAAGACGTATCCGACGGGCGGTCGTTCGACCGCGCGACGGAGGCACGCGCGTTGGAACCTCACCTGCCAATCGTCAGTCGTGCTGGTTCTGGCCCAGCTCGTACTGCCTGAACTTGGTGACGAAGGTGCGCAGCGGCATCGAGATCGCTTGCGCAGCCCGGGTCTGGTTCCAGCCGTTCGCCTTGAGCGATCGCAGCATCCGGCTCGTCTCGAGCTCGCGCACCTCGTCGGCGATCGGTCGAAAGCCGGTCGCCGGGTGTGCCTCGCCTTCGGGGACCCTCACCGGCTCGGGCCCCAGTCGCTCGTGTACGTGCCATGGCTCGATCGTGTCGTCGGCCACCGAGGCGGCGAAGAACTCCATCGCGTTCTTCAGTTCGCGCACGTTGCCGGGCCACGAATGCGCAAGCAACGCGGCCATCGCCGCCGCGCTCAGGCTCGGGGCCTCTCGCCCGGCCTGCCCGCTGGCCTCCTCGAGGAAGCGCCGGGCGAGAATAGGTAGCTCGCGGCTGCGCTCGCGCAGCGGTGGGATCACCATCGTCGTCCCCGACACGCGGAAGAACAGATCGCGGCGGAAGCGGCCGGCCTCGATGTCTTCGTTCAAGTCGCGGTGGGTGGCCGCGAGCAGCCGGACGTCAATCGGACGCTCGTCGGTGCCTCCCACCCGGGTGATTCGCTTCGTCTCGAGCGCCCGCAAAAGCTTGGCCTGAATTGCCAGCGACAGATCGCCCAGCTCGTCGAGGAACACCGTCCCGCCGCTCGCCGCCTCGAGCAGACCCACGCGGGTCGAGCTCGCTCCGGTGAAGGCGCCCTTCTCGTGCCCGAACAGCTCTGACTCGGCCAGGTTCTCGGGCAGCGCGGCGCAGTTGACCGTCACCAGGCGACCCGCCTTTCGTGGCGAGTAGCAGTGCAGCGCCGAGGCGAGCAGCTCTTTACCGGTGCCGGTCTCGCCGTGAATCAAGACGGGCAGCGCGGACCTCGCGAGCCGTTCGGCCAGCGCGAACAGCCTCACCATCACCGGATCAGCGACGACGACGCGGTGCGCACCCAGGCTCAGTAAACGAAAGTTGTCGGCCGCGCGCTTCACCTGCCCAACCTCGGCTGCGGTCGCCGCCTCGCGAGCGGTCGCGCCCAGCGCATCGACGTGGGCCCCATCGCCCGGTGCGTGCGCCACCCCGGCCCGAGCCTGGGGACAGACGGCCGCGAGCGCACGAACTGCCCGCTCGGCGAAGCGCTCGGCCGCTTCGGGCTCTGTTTCCGGCAGCAACAGCACCAACTGGTCGGCGAGGAAGCTGCCCACGTCGCTTCGCCGCAGCATGCCCACGAGCGCGGCGCCCACGCGCGCTTTGTCGGGCCGGGGTCCGAGCGCCAAGCTGACCAGCGACAGCGGCCTCACGAAGCGCAAGGCCCGCTCGAGCTCCTCTTCGAACCGCGGTCGAAACAGGCCCGGCTCGAGCAGCCCGGGAAAGGTGCCCGCCGGCTGCTCGGCATGAAACACCAGGGTGATGCCTCCGATGGTGACGACGTCGCCCGAGCGCAGCAGCTGGCCGCTGCCCACCCGGTCGTCGTTCACCTGCGTGCCGTTCTGACTCTCGAGGTCGGCGAGCATCACCGCCGCTGCGCGCACCGACAGCCGGGCATGGCTGCGCGAGATCGACGCGTCGTCGATGCGCAGATCTGCTGTCTCGCCGCGACCAATCAGCACGTCGCCCGTCGCTGGCAGCTCGAACATCCGGGTCGACTCGACCTCGAACACCAGCAGGTAATTGCGTGGGCTGCGGTCGCGGTTGGACCTCGGCAGCGCTCGGGCGTCGATCGTCTTCGCGGCGGTTGCATCGCTGGGCTGCTCGGACATTGGGGTCTGAAGGCTATTCGCGCGCGCGCCAAGCGTCGACCACGGCAAGCTGACGAACGCAGCGCGGCCCCGCCGTGAGAAAGTCGGCGCGGGCCGAGTCAGCCAGCCCGCGGGCGCGAGGCCCGGTGGCCAGCGCGCGGGCCAGCGCGAAGGACGTGATGCCGCGATCCATCGGATCGGTGTCGTCCGGCAGCCGAAGGGTGTGCGCCCTCTCGAGCAGCGCCAGTGCTTCGCCGGTGTTCCCCAGCTCGAAGCGAGCTGTGCCCAGCCCGGTGAGCGCGTCGGCCAGCAGCTGCCCGCTCGCGTCCGGCAGCGACTCGATGGTCGCCTTTGCTGCGAAGAACAGCGGCGCTGCCTCGGCAGCGCGGTTCAGGTCGAGCAGCAAGTAGCCGAGGTTGCACGACGCGAGCGCGGTGTCCGGGTGGTTCAAGCCCAGCGCCGCCCGCCGTTTCTTCAGCGCCTGCTCGAGCAGGGGCAGGGCCTCGTCGAACCGGCCGGCCGAGCGCAGAATGAGCCCGAGGGTGCTCTGCGATCGCGCCGCATTCTGGTGATCGGGTCCCACCGAGGCCGCGTACAGCTCGAACGATCGCTGGCCGGCGACGAGGCCTCCATCGATGTCGCCCTCCTCGCCGAGCGCCCACGCCAGGTTGTGCAGATCCACCGCCAGGTCGGGGTGATCGGCGCCCAGGCCTCGCGCGCGCAGCTGCAACGAGCGCCGCTGGCAGTCGACGGCTTCAGCGGTGCGGCCCATCGCCGAGTAGGAACTGCCCAGCAGGCTGACCGCTCGGCCCATCGCCAGCGGGTTGGGCGGCTCGACCCGCTCAGCCAGTTCCAGCGCCTGCTTCGCGCGCTCGGCCGCCTCAGCGAAGCGCCCCTGCCGGTAGAAGAGCGCCCCTTCGTAGGCGGCCAGTTGGGTGGCGATTGCGGGCAGCGGGCGGTGGCTGGTGATTGCATTGGCGTGTCGGGCGTAGAGCCAGCCCTGCTCCACCTTTCCCTCGTCGAACCCTGCGAGGTAGACGAGCAACGTCCAGGCGCGCGCCTCGACCTCGTCGTCACCGCCGGCCCGGGCCGCGAGCGCGCCGTCGTAGAGCGCCCGATGGGCAGTCGGGTAGTCGCCCTCTCCCTCGGCCAGGTTTCCGAGCGAGACCAGCGCCGCGGCGCGAACCGGCTCGTAGCCGGCGTCGAGTGCCTCCAGCGCCGCGCGCTTCGCCAGCGGCAACCCAGCGCTGTACTTGTTCGCCAGCGCGAGCGTCTCCGAGTCGGCCACCAGGGTCTGCAGTGCTTCGATCGCCTGCCGCCGCCCGGGGTCCGACGGAAGCGGCACCAACGACTTCAGCGACGAGACATCGGCGCAGCGGGCAACAGGGGTGAGCGCGAGGGCGGCGCGCGGAGCGTTGGCGATGACCTCGTCGTCCGGGGCGGCCAACAGCCCCGTCAACGACTGGAGTTCGATCAGCCGATGGCGCAAACATTCCATTCGCAGATCGAGGATCTCGCTCGACTGCTCGGCCCGCACCTTCGTCGCCTCGCACGTCTCTTTGTGCATCGTCGCCCACGCGGTGGCCCAGGCATCGAGGCTCGCGGCGACCGAGGTCCAGGTGCCCGCCGCCTGCGGCTTGCCGCTCCCCCGTAGGGCCTGCTGGATCTGAGCACGCCTTCCTTCGCCCCAGACGGGGTCGAGCTTGGCTGCTGCTCCGGTGCACGGGCTCTGGGCCGAGACCCGGGCGGTGGCGGTGCCGACGGCGATCGCCGCGATCGTCGCCACACTGATGGTCGCGGCGATCGCCCACCCACGGGCGCGGCGTCGGCGGGCAGCGATCGCCTCGAGCAGCGCGCGCATCGACGGCCACCGATCTTCGGGGTTCGGGCTCAAGCCGCGCAGGAGGATTTTCCGCAGCCCAGCGGGGACCCGCGTGCCAGCAGGCGCCGGTCGTACCGGCGCGACGGTCGCGTTGAGTCCCACCCCGCTCACTCCGTCTGGTTCTCCGTGCGGACGTTCTGCGTAGAGCGCCTCGTAGAGCGAGACGCAGAAGCTGAACTGATCGGCGCGCGCGTCGATGGGTCCGATTCGAAGCTGCTCGGGGGCGAGGTAGCCCGGCGTCCCCGCGACGGTGGTGACGAGCTGGGGTGTGGTGGCGGGAGGCGCCAGATCTGCCGAGAGGTCGGCCTTGCGCGCGATTGCGATCCCGAAGTCGGTGACGTGCGGCTCGCCGCCTTTTCCGACCAACACGTTCTCGGGCTTGAAGTCGCGGTGAATCAGGCCCGCCTCGTGGGCCGCAGCGAGGCCTTCTCCGGCCTGGTCGAAGATCTCGAGGATCTGCGCGCGCGGGCGCGGTGCCTCGGCCAGCCACGCGCGCAGCGTCAAGCCATCGATCAGCTCCATCGCGACGAAGAGCTTTCCGCCCTCTTCGCCCACCTCGTGCACGGTGACGACGTTGCGGTGGGCCAGACGCGCCATCGCGCGGGCCTCTCGCAGCAGCAATTCGCGCGCTTCGTGCGCGCCGCCGATGCGCAGCAGCTTCAGCGCGACGCGGCGATCGAGGGTCCAGTCGTGCGCGGCATAGACCACGCCCATTCCGCCCGAGCCGAGCACCCGTTGGATGATGTAGCGGCCGAGGCGATCTCCAGGGGCGAGGTCCAGGGCCTCGGCGTCGGCCCTCGCGCGCAGCGGCCCTCTCGCGGTGGGGATCAGCGCGGCCACGATGCCCTCGCACCTCGCGCAGGTCGCGACGTGGCCCTCGAGTTCGGGTGGGCCGACGACCCGTTGTTGGTGAACGACCAGCTCGTTCAGCGCTTCGCGAGAAGGGCAGCTCATCCGTCTCAAGCTAGCAGGCAGCCGTGGCCCTTCAAGCCGCTCGAGGCAAACGCGAATTCGGCGCGCCGTTTCGGCGTGATCTTGTCGTCCAGGCCTGCAACCCAGTTGTGTGACTGGCCCTTCGCCGGGCACGCCTGTTGCTGAATCGGCTGTTCATGAACCTGCCCATTCTGGTGACGATCGTCGGTGTGCTGTTGGTTGCTTTGGGGTGCTCGCCCGCAACCGGCTCGACGGGCGGAGGCTCGGGAGGAGAGGGGGGCGGCGGAATCGGCGGAGGAGCGGGCGGGGCCGGGGCCGGGGTCGGTGGGGGAAGCGGAGTCGGGGGCGGCGTGGGCGCCGGCGGCGGCGTGGGCGCCGGGGGCGGCGGGGGGAGCGCGGGCCTGGGCTGTCCTGCCTACAGCGCAGGCGACCCGACCCACCACGCGTTTGGCCAGGAATCGGCGACGGCGATCATCACCGCGGATCAGACCTGGCAGACCGACCACGTCTACTTCGTGTTGTCGCTCTTCGAGATCAAAGGCTGCACCCTGACGATCAACGCAGGGGCGCGCGTCTGCCTTGCGCCGGGCAACGGGGTGGCTCCGACCATCACCGTCTCGGGCATGGGAGCGAACGAAGGCAAGGTGTTCATCAACGGCACGACGCAGCGGCCGGTGATCTTCGATCGTGCCACGCCGGGCGACGCATACTCGGGGTTCCTCTTCAGCGGGCCGTCGGATGCGCGCTTCGAACACGTGGTGTTCCGAAACGGAGGGGTGGGCGGCCTGGGGGCCCTGCGCTTCGGGGCCAACCATTCGCGCGCGGCGGTGCTGCGCGACGTCCACCTCGAGGGCTTCTACAAGACGGCGCTTAACCTGCAGAACCCGACCGGGCTGTCGAGCGACTCGACGCTCTTCCTCGACTCGCAGCAGGCCAGCAGCACCGAGCCAATCATCGTGACGGCGATCGTGGCGGCGACGACGCTGACGCCCGCGACGACGCGCATCGCGCCCGGCATCGCGGTGGGCTCTCGCGCGATTCGCTTCGTCGACCACACGGTTGAGAAGGACCTCACGCTCTCAGGCACCCTCAACGCCGACTACTTCATGCAGACCGGAGACTTGATTGTGCGAAGGACAGACCCCCTGAGCGCGATCCCGACGTTGACTCTCGAAGCAGGCGCACGCGTTCGTTTCGGCGACGGTCAGTTGGTGGTCGGCAACGTCGGCGCTGGGAGCGAGGGGAACCTCACGGTCAACGGCGTGGCTGCGAATCCGGCCGTGTTGACGAGCGCGAGCGCGACTGCCGCGCGCGGGCAATGGAATGGCGTGATGCTCTACGTCGGTGGGCTTGGCACGACGACGCTTCGCAACCTGCGCATCGAGAATGCGGGCGGCAACACGGGTGCCAACCTCTCCAACTGCCGCAGCCCAAACCCGCTCAATGCGGCGCTGAAGCTGAGGCCGATTCAGAGCGTCTCGTACCCCGGGCCGACGATCGAGAACCTCGTGGTCGTGCGGTCGGGCGGAGACGGCCTCGCGTTCGGCTGCGCGCCCGCGGGCTGCCTCACCACCGACTACGCCGCGGCGCTCACTGGCTCTGACAACGCTGGACCGCTGCTGCGCCCGCTGGGCTGCAACTGAAACGCCGTTCGACCCTGGAGGTGCACGTGGGCTGGCTGTGACTTTCGGCACATTCACCCCACCCTTCACGTCGGCACTCTGGCCCCATGAGATCTTCGATCGAGACTTCTTCCGGGCCGCTGTTCACGGCGCCCACCCCCGCCTTCTACAAAGAGATGAAGCGCCGCGTAGACGCATGGTTCGTCGCCCGAGGAGTGCCGCGCCACGGCGGCCCACGCGCGCTGATGAAGGCCGGCGGATTCATGGCAGGCGCCATCCTCTGCTACGCGCTGGTGCTCGGCGAAGTGACGGGCAAGCCTGGGCTGTGGCTGCTGGCGATGACACAGGGCACTTTCATGTTTCTCTTCGCGATGAACTCCGCGCACGACGCGACCCACAACGCGCTCGTGGGAAGCCGGAAGCTCAATCGCCTGCTGTGGTTCTGCTGGGACCTGGTCGGCATCAGCTCGTGGACGACCAACCTGAACCACCTGCGCTCGCACCATGTCGCCCCGAACATTCACGAGTTGGATATCGCGGTCGGCAACGAAGTGGCGCCGCTGCTGCGCCTTCACCCCGAGGCGCCGCACAGCTGGTGGCACCGCTTCCAGCACATCTACTTTCCGGTCGCCTACGCGCTGGGCACGCTGCACAAGTGGTTCCTCGTCGACATCTTCGAGCTCAAGCGAAACAGCTTCGGCAACCGCAAGGGCCACCCCGAAGCGCCGCGCCAGTTGGTGCTGATGGTCAGCTTCAAGGTCTTCGTCTTCACCTATGCGCTGGGTGTGCCAATGGTCTTCATGAGCCTCGCGTGGTGGGAGATCCTGATTGGCTTCGTCTCGATGCATGTCGTACCGGGGACGATCATCGCGCTCACCTTCCAGGTCACCCATATCTCAGACGGCATCGACTTCCCCTCGCTGCGCGCCGACGGCCGGGTCGAAGGCTCTCGCGCGCTGCACAACATGCACACCAACACGGACCTGATGCCCGACAACCGTCTGCTCAACTGGATCACGGGCGGCATCAGCATCCACCTCACGCACCACCTTTTCCCTGAAGTGTCGCACCGCTACCTGCCGGACCTCGCGGTGATCGTCGAACAGGTCGCGCGCGAGTACGGCGTTCCGTACCGCAAGCACCGCACCCTTTGGGCAGCGCTGAGCGCCCACGTCCGCGCGCTGCACCGCTTCTCGCTGCCACCGGCCGAGCGAGAGCGGCTACCGCAGCCGGCCTTTCGCGTCTGAAGAGATCTGCTGGGCCCCCAGCCGCGCGATCGCCATGATCGTCAGCTGGGGGTTGGTGCCGAGGTTGCTGGGAAACAGGCTGCTGTCGAGCACCCACAGCCGCTCGAGCTCATGGGCTTGAAAGTCGAGGCCGATCACCGAGCCCTTCGGCTCTGGGCCAATCCTCGCAGCGCCGAACAGGTGGGTCGCAATCAGGTTGTAGGCGCGCGGATCCACCGACGCGTCGTCCCAGCGGTGAAGCTCGTCGGCCGAGCGCAGCGACGCCGGCATCCCGTGGACGCCGGGCCAGACCTCGAGCGCGCCGACCTCGAACATCATCTGGGTCAGCACCTTCAGGCCGGTGCGGATCCGTTCCATGTCCAGGCGCGTCGGTGTGTAAAAGACCTGATCGCCGCCGAGGAAGCCCTTCACCGAGCCATTCGCTTCGCCGCGCAGCGCGACGGCCCACGCCATGAGGTGATCGAAGTTCTCGAGGTGGCGGGTGAGGGTGTGGCCTGCTCCTGCGATGTTCATCGCCATCAACTCTGGCTGAAGCGACACCGACTCGAGCTTGAAGCGGTGGCTCTTGGCGAAGTGCATGCTGTTGAAGCCCTGGGTCGCGCCGAACTCCTGCCGAATCGGGCGGTCGAACCTGCCACCGATGCTGACCCCGGGGTGAACCTGGAAGTACTGACCGAGCGCCGGGGAACGCACACTGCTGCGCCGCAACAGGTTCGGCGTTTGAACTGCGCTCGCGCAGACGACGACTCCCTTGCGCGCCAGCACCGTGAGTGTAGGCGCCGCGCCCGACTTGAACCGGGCGACGACGCCGGTCGCGCGGCCTTCGTGGCTGACGATCCGCTCGACCCGCGCGCTGCTGTAGAGCCGGGCGCCGGCGCGCAAGGCATCGGGGATGAAGGTGACTCCCATTCCAAGCTTCTTTCCTTCTCTGCAGCCAGTCAGACAGCCCGCGCTCCCGACGCAGCCCGACTCGAAGCGCGGAACCGGCTCCGCCACCACCCCAAGGCGTCTGGCCGCTTCCCCAAACAGGCGGTTCTGTTCGCCGAGCACCGCGGCTGCCACCGGCCGGACCTTGAGCGCCTTCTCGAGCGCCTCGAAGTGCGGCTCGAGCGCGCGCGGACCCAGGGTGCCCGCGAGACGATGGTCGCGATCCCAGGTCTCGAGCAGTTCGTCGGATGCACGCAGCGCGATCGCCGAGTTCACCGTCGTCGTCCCGCCGACGTTGCTGCCCTGCATCAGGATGAGGTTCGAGCGGCCGAACGTGACCTGCGCACCTCCGCCTCGAAACAGGGTGCGCATCCCGTGGGCGAGGCTGGGCTGCATCGTGCGGGTGCGAATCCACGGACCCTCTTCGAGGATCACCACGTCGTGTCCCGCCGCAGTGAGCGTCGCAGCCGCGACCGCGCCCGAGGCGCCCGAGCCGATCACCACGAAGTCGGCGATTGCGGTGGATGCTGCGCTGGCGTGCCTTCCGTCGACCCATGCCCCTTCCGGCAAGGCCTCGATGTCGTCTGCGAACTGCGGCAGCGCGGTCATCAACGTCCCCCCTTTCGTGCGTCGGCGGCGCACGCCATCGCACCAATCGCTTTGAGCAACGTGAAGAAGGAACGGAACACGTAGACGTCCGAGGTGGCGAAGGCGTCGAGCACCCGCAGCCTGTCAGTGGCGATCAGGTGGCTGAACAGCGCCGGTCGCCGTAACAGGAAGACGGGAGAAACCGTCACTACCGCGACCGCAGCACGCAGACCCAAGCCCGAAGCGGCCGGCATTGCGGCGAGGTGCTCGCGGAGGAAGCGCTCGAGGTCGACGCCCGCACAGGTGGGGAACAGCGTCTCGAAGACTGAGCGGGTCCAGGCCTGTTCGAGCCGGCTGGCGTGGAGAGGTCGAATCATCGGGCCAGAGTATGGGGCTGCCCACAGCTGCGCATGAGCCAATCGCTACCATTGAGTAGCCACGCCGCAGCACGCCGATTCAGCGCGGTTCACGCCGTCTCAGCGCTTCGAGAACCCTCGCGCGCTGCTCGATCGGCGCCGACGGGCCGATGTATTTCGCCCCAGGTGATTGACGGCGCTCCTGCGCGAGCTCTCGAAGCGAATCAACCAGTGACTACTCTTTGTTGATCAGCTGCCTGAACAACCCGAGCGCGGACTTGCCGAGCACGTCGCCGAGCCCGACCTTGCCGGGGACGGCGGGCGGCTCCCAGCTGCCGGGAATCTGCCCATCGACGAAGAGCGACTTCGCGTCGTCGAGGGTGAAGTAGCGGCTGCCGTCGGCGGCGCGGCGTCCGAAGACCTCCATCACGATCGCGAACTCGGTCTGGCCGGTGACGCGGCCGCGGAACCCGGGATCCTCTTTGGCGAAGTGCTCATTCGCGTCGGCCATGTCCTTCGGGGTCAGGGTCTTGCCGTCCTTCGAGAAGGACTTGAGGACGTCGAACCGTTCGGGGTGGACGCCGTTCGAGCGGATGCCGGTGCTGCCAGTGTGGTCGAGGTTCGAGCCGTTCAACTTGAAGAGGTTGAACTGGCCGGGGATGGAGTCCGTCTTGTCGGCGCCGTTGGTGAGCACCTTGCGGACAGTGGAGCTGGGGCCGATCTGACTCAGCGCGCGCTCGAGGTCCGGGATCTTCACCGTGCCGTCCTTCTCGGTCTTCAGCAGGCCAGCCTGGAACATGCCAGCGAGCGCGGGGCACGGGATCTTCTTTGCGAGGGCGGCCTTCTCTTCCGCGGAGAACGGGCTCTCGACCTTGTTCGCAGCGACGTAGCCGTGGCTCGCTCCCTCGATGTCACCCACCGGGCGGGCTCCCGCATCCATGAACCCGCTGGTGGGGCGCGACGCGGCGCCGGCAATCGGCGCAGGCGCGGCAGCAGCAGGCTGCGCGGCAGACTTCACCGGGGGAGACACGACGGGGCCGTCATTGCGAATCTTCATGGCCCGTCGATCTAGCAGATCTCTCGCGCTGGAGTCGGTGCAGGACCTCAGCGTCACTGAGGGCCCACCTCCGGACAATCGATTGGCTTGCCCGAGCGAGGGGAAGGACAAGTCTCTGCATGATCCAGCCACTTTCCTCGCGCGAGACTTCGGTTCGATGGGGCACGCTGCTTCTGGCGCTGACGCTCGCGGCCTATGCCCTGGCCACGACGGTTGGGCGCCGCGACAGCTTCAGCCCGCTCAACCTCGCGCTGCTGTTGGCCGCAGGATTGGGACTTGCGTTGTTCGTGCTCGCCGAATCGAAGGCGGCGTTCCCGCTGGTCCGTCTGGCGATGTTCAGTGATTCGGGGCTGTGCTCGAGCCTCGCGATGAGCGCGCTCGTCTCGACGGTGATGATGGCGACGCTGGTCGTCGGGCCATTCTACCTGGCGCGCGGGCTCGGGCTCGAGGCGGTGTTCGTCGGGCTGGTCTTGTCGGTCGGCCCCCTGGTCGTCGCGCTCACCGGGGTGCCAGCCGGGCGGCTGCGTCGTTCTTTCCATGATGCCAACGGCGCTCGGGGTCCCCGGCTACATTGGGCCCATCGTGGTCTTGACCGTCAGCTATGCGTTATTCCAGACAGCGAACAACACCAGCGTCATGGCCGAGGTCGCCGCGGATCAGCGCGGGGTCATTTCCGGGCTGCTCAACCTGTCGCGCAATCTCGGCCTCATCACCGGCGGCGCGGTGTTCTCGCGTTTCGAGGACCTCGCGACGGGGATGCGGGCGACGTTCGGGGTCGCCGCCCTGCTGATCTTCGCCGCGCTCGCGATCGCTGCGGGTCGGAAGGGATAGATGGAGATTCATCAGCTGAAGACGTTTGTCGCTGTCGCGCGCGAAGGGAGCATCACCCGCGCTTCCGAGCTGACTGCATCTGAGTCAGCCGGCGGTGAGCGCGCACATCAAGGCGATGGAGGACACACTGGGCCTGACGTTGTTCGAGCGCACGCCGAAGGGCATGAGCCTGACCGGCGATGGGCAACGGCTGTTCGCCAGGGCGGAGCAGACGCTCGCTGCCCACCGCGCCCTGCTCGAGGAAGCCGCGCGGATCAAAGGGCGCGTGTCCGGGAAGCTTCGGCTCGGTACGGCGAGCACCTCGAGCGCCGAAGCGCTGGGCCGGCTGCTCACCGTTCTTTCCGAGCGATATCCGGAGGTCGAGGTGGCGCTCCAGCACGTCACTTCTTCCGACCTGGTCGATGGCATTCGCAGCGGGACTCTGGACGCGGGCTTCTACAACGAGGCCGGAGATCCCGGCGCAGAGGTGACAAGCATTGAGGTCGGGCGGCTCGACATCTATCTGGCGGCGCCTCTGGGAATCGTCGGAACGCGGCTCGGTTCTCGCCAGCCGTTGCCTTCCCAATGGCGGCCTGAGCCCTTGACCACGACGCAGCGACTGCGATCGACCGCCTATTCCCGAGTGACGGTGTGGTCGAGAAGGTCGTCGGTCACTTCGAACACAGACTCGTCGAAGGTCTGCTCGATGCAGCTGCGCATTCGTGCGAACGCCGGTGCGTTCACCGAGGGACGAAGCCTCGCGTTCTCTCGGTGCTCCGCGGAAGGCCACTGGGCGTAGGCGACCCAGGTTCCGTCTTTGGCTTTGTGCAACCGCGAACCCAGGGCACCGTGCGTGTCGCGGATCAAGTGCGTGACTTCTCGCCACGCCGCTCGAAACTCCTCTTCGCTGCCTTCACGAAGCTTCCAGCGATAGAGAATTGCGATCATGCCCACGTCTCTACAGCAAGTGGGCCGCAGGCCGAGCTTCGATGCGGCCGAGGTGCGCGCGTCGCTGCACGACGTCACCCGCAGCCGGCTCGTCGCGCTCGGAGCAGAGGTTGGCAGCGCGACGCAGCTCGAAGGCCACGTCGCGCTTCGGCGTGGGAACTGGCGGCGCTGTCGGCGGAGGCAACGCCGGAACAGCGCCGCCCTTCAGTCCTGCTCGATCTCGGCGTTCCAGGTGGCGAGAGCGGCCTCGAGCTTCTGGCGGCGGAGGTTCTCGACCGCGGTCTTGAGCGGGTTCTCGGCGAGGTTGAACTGCTTGCTGAACGAGGCGACGAACGCCTTCTCGCTCGCGTCGTAGTCGCCGTCGACGAAGAACGCGTCGGCAACGAGCAGGCAGGCGAGCTTCAGCGCAGCCGGCCGCTTCGCCAGGGTGGCGATCGCGTCGGGCAGCGCGAGCTCTTTGACTTCCGGGACGCCGAGCTTCTGGGCCGCCGCGCTCATCGCGCTCGCTTCCTCGGGTGACAGCACGCCATCGGAAAGCGCGACCGCGTTCATCAGCGCCAACACCGCCCGCTTCTCGTCATCTGCCAGGCGGCCGGCCCTGGAGGTCAGGACTGCGTTCGCGAGGCGCTGGACGAGGCGGGTTGCCAGATTGGACATTCGCTGGGTCTACCACCCGCTTCAGGGAAACTCCTGTCAGGTTTGAGGACATCCTGACCGGGGAGTCAGCCGGCGGCGCCGGTCACGGTGATCATCGGCGTGCGCTGGTCGAAGGCAGGTCGTTCGAGCTGGTCGAGCATCCAGTGCGCAACGTCGGCCCGTGAGATCGTCGCCCGCCCGGTGAACCCCGTCGCGAGCACAGCCTTGCCAGTCAGTGGGCCGTCGGTGAGGCCGGTGGGCCGGCAGATGCAGACTTCCAGTCCGCTCGCGAGCAACCCGGCCTCCATCCGTGCCAGCTCTGCATAGGCGTGGCGAATTGAAGTGGCCTTGATGAAGAGGCGAAACGCGAGAGGGACCATGGCCTCGCTGTCTCCGACGCCGCCGGCGCCCTGAATTGCGCGGGTCAGAAACCCGGCATCGGTGAGGTCGCCGCGGAGCACCTCGACCCCAGGCGGGGCCTGGTAGCTGCACCAGCTGAACTCCACAGCCGCCACTCGCGCCGAGAATGCTGAGCTTCACGAACGCCGTCTATCAGCCCGCGCCACGAACACCGAGTGTTCTGGCGGTCGATGGGCCGATCGCGCGACTGCGTTTTCAGTTGCAGGGACTGCGCAGCGCCGGCCAGGGTGCAGACCGCGCCGGTGTATGCATCGCCCCCGCATACGTCGACGCAGTGGAAGGCGGCCGGAGCGCCCTGGCAGGCGCACAGCGCCCCGGCCTCACAGACGTAGCCTCCATCGGAGCAGCTGGCCGAGCCGACCCGGGCGTTTGTGCTGCCGCAGCAATCGGGTCCGCCGAAGGGCAGGGAGCAGCTCACCAGAGCGGCGATGCCCGCGTCGACGGTGCCCGCATCCGCTGAGATCCCGATCACGGTCACCGGTGGCTTGTCGATCGGCCGCAGCCCGATTGAACGGCCACAGCCCGCCACCAGCAGTACGAGCAGGACAAGTAGAGAGGTTCGCATCACCGGGCGTTGTGCAACCGAAAGACCACCGCGAAAGGCCACGATCCGGAGGCTCCACGCCCTCGGATAGCGGAACGTTCTCCGCGTCCCGCAGGTCCGAGTCGGCGACGGGCTTGCCCTTCCCCTTCCTTTTCTCCCCTACCGCGGCGTTGCCCTTCGCATCACGGAGGGGGCGCTCGACGGTGATGGTGCGGTACCCGAACTCCTCGTTCTTGAAGATGCGGCTGATCGGCACCTCGTCGCGAGTCACCTTCTTGAACTCGCCGAAGATGCGGGTGATGTCTTCGATGTGCTCGGGGCTCAACTCCTTGCGCTTGCTGCCCAAGCTCTTCCGCATTTTCTGGAAGAACCCGCTCGCATCGACGAGTTGCACCTTGCCCTTGCTGTCCGACGTCTTCCTCGCGGACCTGCCCGGCTTCCTCAACTTCGCCTTCGACACCAGAAGCCCCGCCGCGGTCTGGCTCGTTGGACTCCCTCGTCTCGCTCAGCGTCTGCGAATGCAGGTCCATGCGCCGCTGGCCACTCGCATCGCGGCGCAGGTGCACCTCTCTCCGCTCGAGCGCGACGACTTCAAGGCCCTCGTCGAGCACGGCATCAGCGCCGCTGGCTCGCGCGAGAAGCTGCTCACCGACTCCGCCATCGAGCTGCTGTTCCGCGTCTCCCGCGGCATCCCGCGCATCGCCTCTCGACTCCTCCGCGCGGGGCTGAAGCAGGCCCACGGGGAGGAATCAGAACGTGGTCGACGATGTCGCCCTCAAGGCCGCTGTCGAGACCCTCACTGTCCTCGACGAGGTGAAGTCGTGAGACAGCTCCGACTTCGACTGCCCACCCCACCGCTGCTCGAACGCGCTCCCGAGTTGGCTCCGCTGGCGATCCTCGAGACCGCGCTCTCCGCCTCGGAGGCCGCGATCCTTGCCTCCTACGCCGGGCTCTACAACGGCGCGTTCGGCAATCTGCTGCTCGAGAAGTGGGGGACAGGTGAGGGACATGATTTCGGACAAAAAAAGGGGCACCAAGCGCCCGGCCAGCACCCCGTATTGGCTTAGCTTTTCAGTGGCGGCGATGGGCGAGCGCGCCGAGTGCGTGATGCTGAACAAGGGGCCGCACGTGCTCGAGGCCCTCCGCCTGCTCAACGACATCCTGGTGCGCATGCAGGGCCACACGGGCCCGGTGCTGCGCGAGCTGAAGATGGCGCGCGATGGGTTGGACGTGCTCGACGGCTTCAAGCAGGAAGACTGAAGGCCGCTCAGCTGTCGATGATCCGCACCTGGGCCTGCTCGTCGGCGCCCTGAGAGATCCGCAGCAGCTCGAACACGACGGAGCCGAACACGTCGCGCAGCGTGTGTGGGCTGCCGCCGACGATCGCGGGGACTCCGCCGCCGGCGGTCGCCAGCTCGGTCTGGGTGGTCTTGGAGTCAGGCGTCCAGGAGACCTCGGTGACGGCGCGGGCGGGCAGGTAGACGCCCTCGCGGCTGCCGAGCGCGTCGGTCAGCCGCAGCACGTTGGACAGGCGCTCCCCGCCCAGGTGGTGCTGCACGCAGTCGCGCAGCAGCGGCCAGCTGATCCACCGATGCTCGCTTGAACCGCTGGGTCCGACGAAGGTCAGGCTCATGTGGGGGCGAGTCTACCGCGGGGCCGCGGTCGAGGGCTCAAGCATCTGGGTCAGGCTGCGGTCGTCACTGCCGACGCCGGCTTCGCTTCCAGCGCCGTCAGCCGGACCCTCAGTCGATCGCGGAAGTCTTCGAAGGGAAACAGATCGACTTCGGCCGAGGTCTTCTTCCCGTCCTCGGAGTATTCGAACGGGTCGTCGATGTCTCGAATCAGCCGGATCATGTAGACGAAGATCAAGGTGACGAAGGGCACCAGGATCACCTCGGCGAGGAAGGTCTTGAACTTCGCGAGCATCAGCAACGCCAGCACCAGTGCCGCGAGGGTCTCGAGCAGCGCGTACCCGGCGGGCAGGAACCCGGTGCGCGAGATGACCTGGATCCGGGTGCAGGTGTTGCGCAGCTTCTTGAGCTCTCCCAGCCCGTAGCTGGCCTGGTAGGCGAGGCCCTCGCGCTCCAGGCGCTGGACCACGGTGGCGAGGTTGGTCAGCTCGGTGCACATCTGCGGGTAGGTGGCCTTGCGCATCAGCCAGTCGCGAATCGTCTCGGTCGTCTTGTGCACCGCGCCCTTCATCGTCAGGGCCGACAGCTGCGGCTTGGCGACTGCGACCTGATCGAGCAGGTCTTCGATCGCCTCGAGGTTTCCGGCCAGCTCACCGGGCAGCTTCTCGCTCTCTTTGTAGTCGGCCATCGTGCCGGCGAGCATGAAGCCGATCAGGAAGACTCCGCCGGTGAGCACCAGGCCCACGTCGGAGAACTCGATCACGCCCTCGAAGTCGAACACGCGCTCGATGATCAGCTTCACGCCGAGCGCCGCGAGCACCATTGGCAGCGTCGTCACCATCAGCTTCCATTTCATCCACATCGCGTGTCCCCTTCCGACCAGCTCGAGCCACGGACCATAGAGCAGCTCATCCGTCCCGCTCGAAGCAAAAGGCGTAGGGTAGGGGCCCGATCAGTCACTCACCCGACTGACCAAGCCCGATGGCGGCGCCCCGGCAGCGGCGGCGAATACCACCGACCAAGTGGCGACGGGGCTGGCTCCCGCGACCCAGTATTTCTTTCGGGTGCGGGCGGCGAGAAGGTGAGGACAATCGAACCGCCAATCAGCGCGGCTGGGAAGCGGGCTGACTCTGAGGTAGTCGAAGCGACTATCGTTGATGGGTGCGTCAAAAATTTGAGGGGCGATGAATAGAAGCGCGTGCGTGTGGGTTCTGGCCGGGCTGTTCAGCTGTGGCAGTTGCGGAGGGCCGTCGGGCAGTGGGGCCGGCGGCGGAAGTGGAGGCAGCGCATCGGGTTCGCTGAGCTACGCGCTCGTCGAGGCCAGTGGCAGCTGGAATCTCGCGGCGACCGCTGACCCTGACGGCTCGTGCGCGTACGTCACAAAGACGGCCCTGCGAACTGTCACCTTCGCGGGCGTCAAGGCACGCGCAGCCGACTATTCGATTGGGAAGGGAACGCTGACCGCGAAGGCGGCGGTCGACCTCGTGGTTTCGACCATCGAAGGAGAACAGAAGTGCGTGTCGGGGCAGACGCTGGCATGCCCGAAGTTCCCCGATCCGGCGAACAAGACCGCTGTGACGCTGACCTTCAAGCCGGTCTCGCCTCTGCCGGTGGGGGCCGAGAACGGAAGGGTGCTCGTGCCCGAACTGGCGAACTTTCAGCTGCCCGAGCTTTGCGCTGCGGGCCCGTGGACGGTTGGCCGCGGGCCGACGCGCGGGCGACCCATCACCGTCGCCGAGCTGAAGAGCGGCCGTTTCGTCATCGAGGGCAACGGCGTCAGCGCAGTTGCGGCAGAGCCAGGCAAAGAGGGTTCCATTGTCGGAACGCTCACCTACGAGTTCCGATTTGTATTTCAGACGGACGACTACGACCCCAGGAACGCGGTCGCTCCAACGGCGCTCACGACGTTCGACGATTGCACGCTCGACCTTCCTGCGACCACGGCAGACCTCGATGCCGCGCAGACGGCATACGCGGCGGGGAACACGGACATCGCGTTGAACGCCTCGGGATGCCGGCGACTCGCCATCATGCGGGCGGCGGGGCGCGAGACCATCAACCAGGTTCTGACGCGGGGGACGTCGCTGAACTACGACCCGGCATCGGACAAGACGACCGCGGGCCGCGACGCGGTAACGACCTACGTCCGCGAAGTAGACGCGACGACCGGCATCCGCGAGCGCTTCGACTCGGACGGCGACGGCGTGTTCGAAGCCGAGACCCAGTCGTTGTTCGACCAAGGCCTGTGGAAGAGCTCGACCACGCGCGACCTGTCGCCCACCAATACAGTCGCTCGCGAAACCACCGTGACCCGCGTGGACGCAACGACCGCGAAGGTGGAAATCGAAGAAGAAGGCGTGCCGCTCACCGCCTACGACACGCCCGTTCGGCAAGAGGCCTGCTACGACAGCACGACGCCTCAGTCGCCGGCGTGCCCAGAACCGCCTCCGGGAACCTGCACCCCGACTCCGGTTGACGACCACAAGGCTTGCTCGCCCGCCGAGGTGAAATCGTTCGAAAAGCAGCTGGCCAACGCGGTCGCCAAAGGCAGCAAGTGTCTGGCACGCCTCGGGTTAAGTGGGCACGATCCCTCTGGAAGAGACCTGACACTGATTTCTACCAAGAGCCTCGACTTTCTCTGCACCAAGAACAAATGCGATCCTTACGGCTTCCTTGGCGAGCTGGGGCGAGACGGCCGACGTCCGATGCTCGTCAACCTCGGGAAGACCCGCACAGCCGAGCTCAGCAGCACGCTGTTCCACGAGATGCTCCATTCGGATCCGCGCTTCATGCACAGCCCGACGCTCGAGGCGCTCGCAGGCAAGGCGTGCAAGCACCAGCTGGTGGACCGCACGAACGCCTGTGAGTCGCTGTGCATGGGCAAGAACCCATCGTCATGTGACTGCATCCGGTGCCTGACACCGGTCGGATCGCAGCCGAAACCAGAGATATGCGAGAAGTGCAAAGGATATGGCGGCTGCGCGGCTGCGCGCCCCAACGTGTCGAGCAAGGTCGGGGCGTACTGCAAGAAGGGGGTTTTCTGCGACACCAAGGTCGAGTGCGCGACTGTCTGCCCTCAGGGGTTCGGGTCCTGCCAGCCCTACCGCGCGACCTGTGAGTCGACGTGCAACTGACCCGCACTGGTGTCGTGCTGCTCTTGTGCATGGGATGCAAAAGCAATCTCGAGCTTGCGCGTTGGGAAAAGTGCGGCGCCATGAGCGACCTCTCCGGCACCGACCCCGACGTCGAAGAGCATTGCCAGCGAACCGTTCAGGCCTCGGCGGGCAACACGCTGGTGTACCGGACGTTCGGGGTCAAAGACGGTCACGCCGATGAACGGCTTGTCAGAACTGAAGAACAGACGGCCGCCGGCTACCGCGTCGCGCACGACCCCGATGGCGACGGCCACATCGATTCAGAACAGCGATCGATCTTTTCTCCAGACGGTGGCTGGCTCGGCACAGAGACCACGGATTTCGTGCCCGCGGGTACACCAGCGCGACGGTTTCGACAGACGACCACGGACGATGAGGTCGTCACCATCGAGGAAGCATGGGCCGACGGCGGTTGGGAGCTGACCAACGAGACGACGTCCGCCCGACGGCACCCCATCCACCGGCAACCCGCGCCCGTGCCGGCTCATTGAGCTGCACGTCGCGCCATTTGCCCGTCTGAAACCGCCACCACAAGACCGCGGCGAGCAGGAACAAGTAGAAGACGAGCCAGAGCATCGCGCCGACGTCGCCGCGAGCCGCACGACCAGCGTGAACGTCGTGTCGCCCGCCGCACGCAGTGACTCGGCGATCGAGTTCGCGACCGCGTCGACCAGACCCCAGCAGGCCGAGAGCATCAGCAGCCGTTTGCCGACGGTGAGGAACTCGGTCGCGCCCGCGTCTTTCGCGAACGGCAGCAGCAGCTGGCCGGGAATCAACAGGTACGAAATGCCAACCACGGTTTCCCAGACGCCGCCCGCGAAGAAGGTGAGGACAATCGAACCGCCAATCAGCGCGGCTGGCAAGCGGGCTCAAGCGGGCTGACGCGCTGATGGAGCGGGGGCAGCACGTAGAGGTGCGGGACGGTGGGGGGTTTTGGAGTGTTCTGGAAACCCCTGACCCGCGGGGGTGAGGTGGTGGCGCCGAGTGGTTCTGAGAATGAGTACCGCCCCCAGCTCGACCTCAAGCGCGTTGAGTTGGCGACTGACAGCACCGACAGTTCGCCCCAGCGTGCGAGAGGCCTTGGTCAAACTGCCGGCTTCGACCACGCGAACGAAGGTGGTCATGTGGTCAATCAAATCCATTGATTATTGAGCCCATCGCAAGAGCAAGAGTGCCTTGTCGTCCCTGCTTCTACCCGACTGCGCCCACCGCGCGCATCTTCATGGTCGCCGAGCACTCTTGCTCGCTGAACAACGGAGTTCTCAATGAAGCTTGAAAATGCGGTGATTCTCGTGACGGGTGCAAATCGCGGTATTGGCCTGTCGCTCGTCCGTGCGCTGCTGCAGCACAAAGCAAAGCGCATCTACGCCGCCGCGCGCGACGCGACCGGATTGTCGAGCTTGGTTGCGCAATCGTCGGGCCGCGTGGTGCCCCTGCAGCTCGACATCACCGAACCAGAGCAGGTTGCCGCCGCTGCCGCCCGGGCGAAAGACGTCACGGTGCTCATCAACAATGCCGGTCTGCTGGGGTCGGGGAGCCTGCTGAGTTCACCGCTGGCTGCCATCAAGCGGGATCTCGACACCAACTTCATGGGCACGTTGGGGATGACTCGCGCCTTCGCGCCGGCATTGGTGGCGAACGGACAGGGCGCCGTGGTGAATCTGCTGACGGTCGTCTCTCTGGCGTCGATGCCCCGCCTGGGCGGCTACTCGGCCTCGAAAGCAGCCTCGTGGTCGATGACGCAGGCGCTGCGTGCCGAGCTGGGCAAGAAGGGCGTGCAGGTTTTCGGCGTGTTCCCCGGCCCCATCGACACGGAGATGTCGAAAGACATCACGCTGCCCAAGACGAGCCCCGACGTGACGGCGGAGAACATCGTCGCCGCACTTCAGGCCGACACCCTCGATGTCTACCCTGACCCGATGTCGAAACAGGTGGGGGCGGCTTTTGAGAAGAGCCCAAGCGAGGTCGCGCAGATGTTCGCAGCGATGTAGGCCGCGCGGACAACACCGTCGCCCGGGTGACCACGCCGTCCGTCTACCGGTATTGATCGCGACCTCGATACACTCGCGGAATGTCGACGGCGAAGAAGTTGCCCACCTACGAAGACGTTCTTTCCTCGCCCGGTGAAGGGGTGGTCGAGATCATCAACGACGTGCTCCATACCCACCCGCGTCCGAGGACACTTCACGCCCAGGCCGCGTCGACTCTTGGCGAGGAGCTGGGACCTCCTTTCAAGCGCGGCAAGAACGGCCCAGGGGGGTGGATCCTTCTTGACGAGCCTGAGCTTCACCTCGGCCGGGCAATCCTCGTCCCTGATCTGGCGGGGTGGCGACGCGAGCGGCTTCCCGAGCTTCCCGACGCACCCTTTCTGACTGTCGCCCCAGACTGGGTGTGCGAGGTGTTGTCACCATCAACCGAGTCGTTGGATCGCGTCGAGAAACTCCCTCTCTACGCGCGCCATGGAGTCGCTCACGTTTGGCTGGTGAACCCGGACGTGCGCACGCTCGAGGTCTTTCGACTCGATGGCGCAACCTTTCGGCTGATCTCCACCCACCGCGACGCCGACAGGGTTCGCGCCGAGCCTTTCGAGCTGTTCGAACTCGAGCTCGTTCACCTCTGGGCCCGGTGACCAAGAACCCAGGGTGAGCAGGTCTGGGAGGCGATGTTCAAGCGGCTCGCTGACTTCAAGCGCGATCGACGGCACACCCACGTGCCCACCGGTTGGTACGACCAGACGCTCGCCGTCTGGGTCCGCACCCAGCGAGGCAACGCCAATCGCAGGAATCCCGCCGACCGCCTGAGTGCGGTGAGGCGGCGCCGACTGGAAGAGCTTGGCTTCTCGTTCTCTATCGATGCTGACAATTGGGAGCGTCGGTTTGCCCAACTGGGTCAGTACGCAGAGAAGCACGGCCACTGTGACGTGCCCCGGTTCGCAAAGGAGTTTGGCGGGCTGGGCATCTGGGTCAGCCACCAGCGAAATGCGGAACGCGCAGAGAAGCTCGAGCCTTTTCGGCGCGAGCGCCTCAGTGCGCTCGGGTTCGTCTTCAACCCGAGGCAGTGTCGCTGGGATGATTGGCTTCGTCGACTCGCTGCGTTTCGTGACCAGCACGGTCACGCCAACGTGCCGCGACACTCGAAGGAAGTGCCAGCGCTGTCAGACTGGCTCGGCCAGCAGCAAGCGGTCACGACCGAGGGTGGCGAGTGCCTGACGGCGGATTTGGGGTGGGAGCGGCGCGTCCTGCTTCGACATGCCGGTCAAAGTACCAGCCGCTCTGCCGAAGTGGCGCTTCCATTCTCAGATCCGATCCCTGATCGTTGCGGGGCTCGGACTCGCGGCATAGCCACGGTGATTCTCGGATGGCAGACTTCTACAATGGAGAATGTGCCACCACAGCCGCCGGAGCCAGAGCGCACCGCGCCCGACGGCACTCCACCAACCACGAAGGGCGCGACTGAATCAGCAGGGGTGCCGATTGGGGCCAACAGCTTCCTCCAAGCGCTGCTGACGCCGTTTCAGATGAGCGCGAAGCTCGTCGCGTCGAATGCCGCCGCGCTCACCATTGTTTTGGGGGCAATCGGGTTCATCATTTCCGGTCGGCACTATTTCCC
>Ga0335397_10001675_pt1 | contig 30123 bp, 26 predicted proteins | sample MAT04_FD_205740 | JGI IMG/M metagenome (GOLD analysis project Ga0335397, IMG submission 205740) | Freshwater microbial communities from Lake Fryxell liftoff mats and glacier meltwater in Antarctica - MAT-04 (spades assembly) (version 2) ... | reverse complement strand
TTGAGCGCACCGCTCCAGAAGCGGAAGACCCCGCGCCGGTCAAGCTTCGTATCACTTCAACAAGGCTAATCCTATAAGCCGAACCATGCCCGCTTTGTTGAAGAGGACAATAAAGTCCACGCTGTCGGTGCTGTCAGGAGCAACGTACAATTCCATCTCGATATTGGAATTCTCACTCCAGAACTTTCTGGTCATATGGAAGTACTGGGCTGCATCCACGCCTTGTGGTATCAGTGCGGGGTGCAAAGCCACAACAGACCGCAAGGCTTCATCCTGTTCGGATCCGGTATTCTGTCGGCTGCATCCTATATGACACACCCAAACGATTAGCGCGACCCATGTCCAACCGTTCATGTGGTCAAGTTATTCAGGACATGGTCCTGATCAGTGTATGCGGCCACCCGCGCCTGTCCAAGTCAACACTTGGCTAGCCACTTCGCCGCCCTACCACTTCCTCCCACCGCGCCCTCCTGTCCCGTTCCACACATCGCTCTGTTGATCGATCCGGTCAATAGGGACGGGCATTCCGCATTTCGCGACCTGATCTTTCGGGTCCGCTCGGCGGTGGTGTTCCACTGCTTGATGCTTGACCCCTGTTGTTCATAAGCCCCCACTTCTTCCCACCGCCGAAAATGGCCTATTTATAGGCCAGTAGAGGGCATCTGACAACTTTTGCACACCTTTGCCGTTGAAGATTTATCAACAAACAGGCAAAAGCGGGGGAGATCGTGGGAATAAGTGGGTGACCGCACCTACTTTCGCGACCATTCTGCTGCGCATGCGCTATGCTGAACCTACTCGGGGAATACCCCTCAACCCTGGACGCCAAGAGTCGTGTGCTCTTGCCCGCCGCGCTGAAAAAGCAGCTCGGTGGGGAAGTGGCCAAGGGCTTTGTGGTGAACCGCGACGTGTTCAGTCAGTGCCTTGTGCTGTACCCGATGGACGAATGGAACAAGACCAGCGCCGACGTGCGCCGCTTGAACCGTTTCGATCCGGACAGCGTGGAGTTCATCCGGCGGTTCCTCAATGGGGCCACGCCGGTGGAACTCGATGCCAACGGACGGTTGCTGATCCCGAAACAGTTGATGGACTATGCCAAGATGGGCAAGGACATCGTGTTCTCGGGCATGGGCGATCGCATCGAAGTATGGGACGAAGCACAACACAAACGTGCGCTCGGCGGGAAAGTGGACTTCAAGTCATTGGCGGCGAAAGTGATGGTCGGTGACCGCAAAACCAATGGCTTATGAGTATCACGACCCCGTTCTTTTACAAGCCTGTCTCGAAGGATTGAACATCCGCCCCGACGGCGTCTATGTGGACGTGACGTTCGGGGGTGGTGGCCACAGCAAGGCCATCCTCGCACAACTGGGTCCTAAAGGGCGTCTGATCTCGTTCGATCGTGATCGCGATGCCTGGAAGAACGCATCCGCTCTGGTTTCCGCTGAAGGAAAGGAGGATGAGCGCTTCACGCTGGTGCCTGCGGATTTCCGGTGGATGAAGAACCACCTGCGCTACTTGCACGCACTGCCCGTTGATGGCCTCTTGGCCGATCTGGGGGTGAGCAGTCACCAGTTCGATACCGGTGCGCGTGGCTTCAGCTTCCGCTTCGATGGTCCGCTGGATATGCGGATGGACCATCGCGCCAAGCGCACCGCCTCGCAATTGTTGCGCGACCTGGACGAACCCGCGCTCACCGCTATGCTTCGCAACTACGGCGAAGTTGATGCGGCACACCGCGTGGCCCGCCAACTGGTGAGTGCGAATGCGGAGACCAGCATCGGCACCACGTTCCAACTGGTGGAAGCGTTACGACCGGTAACGCCGCGTGGCAAGGAGAGCAGCTTCCTCGCGCAAGTGTTCCAGGCGTTGCGCATCGCGGTGAACGATGAACTCGGCGCACTGGAAGCACTGCTGAAGCAAAGCGCCGATGTGATCGCACCCGGTGGTCGATTGGTGGTGATGAGCTACCACTCTTTGGAGGACCGCCTCGTGAAGAACTGGATGCGCAGCGGCAACCTACACGGCGAGGAGACCACCGATGTTTTCGGCAATCGCGAAAGACCGTTCAACCCTTCGAGCAACAAAGCGATCCAACCAACGGATCTCGAGATAGCAAGGAACCCAAGGGCCCGTAGCGCCCGACTGAGAATAGCGAAACGCTTGTGAACAAACTGCGTGATAAAATAGAACCCGCCGAAGCCGAACCCGTGAAGGGCAAGGTGGAGAATGCGAAGACTGCGAAAGCCTCTTCTGCCAGCAAACCCGCAGAGCAGGGCAAGGGTGCGCAGGTGTCGCGTGCCATGATCGGTGTGCTGAACGGATCCTTCCTCACGCGTGAGAAACTGTTGGGAAACATGCCCTTCATCCTATTCTGCGCCGGGTTGATGATCACCTACATCGCCTACGGTTACCACACCGAACGCATCGTTCGCGACCTGGACCGCACGGATTCCGAGTTGAAGGAGCTGCGATCGGAGTACATCACCGTGCAATCCCAGCTGGAGACGAAAGAGCAGCAGAGCCAAGTGGCCGCCGGTATCGGTGATCTGGGACTTCGTGAGAGCGTCGTGCCGCCCGTGAAACTGGAGGTTGGAGAGAACGACCTCGAAAACACGCGCACACCATGAGGGATAACCGCCAGCTGCGTGCTCGTGCCAATGTGGTCTACCTGACCATCGTCGTCTTCGCCCTCGCCATCGCCGTCAAACTCTTCACGATCCAGATCGTGGAAGGCGACAAGTGGTTGGCGAAGCGGGAGACGGTCTCCACCACCTACCGCATCGTGCAGCCGGACCGCGGCCATATCTACAGCGAGGATGGCCGCATGCTCGCCACCAGCATCCCGGAGTACGATGTGCGCATGGACATGGTACCATCCGGACTCACCGATGAATTGTTCCGCGCCAACATCGATTCTTTGAGCCTGAAGCTCTCGGGTCTCTTCGGCGATCGCACACCGGCCGAGTACAAGCGCGACCTCACCGATGCACGTCACCGGAAGGAACGGTATTACCTGATCAAACGTCGCGCGGATCACACGCAAGTTCAGGTGTTGCGCACGTTCCCGTTGTTCCGCTTGGGAAAGTACAAAGGCGGCCTGCTCACCGAGAAGCGCACCGTGCGCGCACATCCTTTCGGTCGGCTGGCTTCACGCAGTGTAGGGCAAGTCTTACGTGACGGGAAGGCAGTAGGTATCGAAGCAGGCTGTGACCATTGGTTGAAAGGAGTGACCGGTCGTCGGCTGGAACGCCGCCTTACCGGTGGTGTTTGGATGCCGGTCGATGATGGTGATGGCGTGGAGCCTGTGCCTGGAAGCGACATCCACACGACCATCGACATCAACCTGCAGGACGTTGCCGATGCGGCCTTGGAAGCACAGTTGCGCAAACACGGTGCACACCACGGAACGGTCGTGGTGATGGAGGTTGCAACGGGCCATGTGAAAGCGATCAGCAACCTCACACGTGGGAAGGACAGCACCTACGTGGAGGATCTGAACTACGCCGTGGTGCATGCCGAGGAGCCCGGCTCAACGTTCAAGCTGGCTTCGTTGATGGTGGGTCTTGATGACGGGTCGATCAAAGTGACCGATACCGTGGACACGAAGCGGGGCCGCGTGCAGTACCGCGACCGGATCATGCGTGATTCGCATGAGGACATGTACAGCAAGATGACAGTGCGCCGTTCGTTCGAGCTCTCGCTCAACACCGGTATCAGCTTGGCCGTGACGAAAGCCTACAGCAAGGAACCGAAGAAGTTCGTGGATGGATTGAAGCGATTCCATCTGCACGAGACCACAGGAGTGATGATCCCCGGTGAAGCGATCCCCACGTTGCGCAGTCCGGGTGAGAAGGGATGGAGCGGTGTGAGCATGCCCTGGATGAGCATCGGCTACGAAGTCGCGCTTACGCCTTTGCAGACACTGACCTTCTACAATGCCGTGGCCAACAATGGCAAGATGATGCAACCACAGTTCGTGGACCACGTCTCGCGCAACGGAAAGGTCATTGAGAAGTTCGCGCCGAAGGTGATCGATCCGAAGATCTGCTCGGATGCCACGTTGGAGATCGTTCACGGCCTGCTGCAAGGTGTTGTGGACAGCGGTACGGCAACGAATTTGAAAGCCGCACACTTTACGATCGCCGGTAAAACAGGCACCGCTCGCATCGCCCGCAACGGTAACTACAACGATGTCCTCTACCAGGCCTCGTTCGTAGGCTATTTCCCTGCGAACGCACCGAAGTACAGTTGCATCGTGGTGGTGAACGGTCCTACCATGAGCGGTATCTATGGCAATGTGGTGGCCGGTCCGGTCTTCAAGGAGATCGCTGACAAGATCTACAGCAACCGCCTCGAACTGCAACAGGAAACATTGCTCGCCGAGACCACTGGGCCGCGCACGCCGGTCAGCTTGAGCGGTCATAGTGGTGATCTGCGGACCGCGCTGGAAGGCTTGAAGGTGCCCTTCGTGGTGGAAGGTGAAGGCGAATGGGCAACAACGCTTGCGGGCGATACCAGTGTGGTCCTGAAAGCACGCGGTATTCCTGCTGATGCCATGGATCGTGTGCCGAACGTTCTCGGTATGGGCTTGCGCGATGCGCTGTACATCTTGGAGAACCGTGGACTGCGTGTGCGCATCCAAGGGAACGGCATGGTGAAGCGCCAATCGCTTTCGCCCGGATCACGCGCGCTTGAAGGATCGACGATCGTGATCGAGCTCACATGAAGTTGCTCAAGGACATACTCTATCGCGTCCGCATCGAGCAGGTGGTGGGTTCCACGAATACGGCCATCGAACAGATCGAATTCGATAGCCGCAAGGTCGTTGCGTTCACGGCTTTCGTCGCCACGCGCGGTACACAAGTGGATGGTCACGCCTTCATCGCGAAAGCGATCGATAGCGGCGCAAGCGCCATCGTTTGCGAGGAGTTGCCGAACGAGTTGAAGGATGGTGTCACCTATGTGCGCGTTACCGATGCTTCTGCAACGCTCGGCATCATGGCCGCCAACTTCTTCGATCATCCTGCCAAGAAGCTGAAGCTGATCGGCATTACAGGCACCAACGGGAAGACGAGCACGGCAACGTTGTTATTCCGCTTGTTCCGCGCCTTGGGCCACAAGTGCGGTTTGATCAGCACCGTGGAGACGCGTATCGGACAGAAGACGATCCCGAGCACGCACACTACCCCCGATGCCGTGCGCTTGAACCAGTTGCTCGCCGAGATGGTGGGCGAACGTGTGACGTACTGTTTCATGGAAGTGAGTTCGCACAGTGTGGTGCAGGAGCGCATCGCGGGGTTGCAGTTCGCCGCTGGTGTCTTCACCAATATCACGCACGACCACCTCGACTATCACGGCACGTTCGCCGAGTACATCAAGGCCAAGAAGCGCTTCTTCGATCAACTGCCCGCAAGTGCCTTTGCATTGGTGAACGCCGATGATGCGAACAGCGCCGTGATGTTGCAGAACACCAAGGCCACCAAGCGTTCCTACGCGGTGAGGAACATGGCCGACCACCGGGCACGCATCGTGGAGAACCAGCTCACGGGCCTGCACCTGAGCATCGATGGTCACGACATGTACTCCCGCTTGATCGGAGAGTTCAATGCCAGCAACTTGCTCGCGGTGTATACGGTCGCTACACTGCTCGGTGAAGAACCATTGAACGTCCTCACGGCGCTCAGCGATCTGCAACCACCGCGCGGTCGTTTCCAGATCGTGCGCAGCACAGGTGGCATCATCGGTATAGTGGATTATGCGCATACACCGGATGCTTTGAAGAACGTGCTCGCGACGATCAACGATGTATGCGGCGACAACGAGCAGGTGATAACCGTAGTCGGATGCGGCGGCGATCGTGATCGCACCAAGCGGCCCATCATGGCGCGTATCGCCACCGAGTTGAGCAGTCATGTAGTGCTCACGAGCGACAATCCGCGCAGCGAGGACCCAATGGCGATCCTCAACGAGATGCGCGCCGGTGTGCAGATCACCGACCAGTCCCGCGTATGGGTGAACGTGGATCGCCGCGAAGCGATCCGTCAAGCCGTCGGTATGGCGAAGGCCGGTGATGTGGTGCTGCTCGCTGGCAAAGGACACGAGACCTACCAGGAGGTCGCGGGAGTGAAACACCCGTTCGACGATGTGGCCGTGCTGAAGGAAACCCTTGAACTCCTGCACAAGTAATGCTGTACCACCTCTTCGATTGGTTGGGTGCGAGCGTTCCTGGGGCGGGGCTATTCGGATTCATCTCGTTCCGTGCGGCGATGGCCGTCTTCGCTTCGTTGCTGATCTCGTTGTGGTGGGGAAAGGGCATCATCAATCTCCTGCGGCGCATGCAGGTGGGCGAGACGGTACGCGACCTCGGCTTGGAGGGTCAGATCCAAAAGCAAGGCACACCAACGATGGGGGGTCTGATCATCCTCGCTGCGACCATCATCCCGACACTTCTCTTCGCGCGCCTGGACAACATCTATATCCTCCTGCTCTTGGTGGCCACCGTATGGCTGGGTGCGATCGGTTTCATCGACGATTACATCAAGGTCTTCAAGAAGGACAAGCGCGGTCTCGCTGGCAAGTTTAAAGTGGTGGGGCAGGTCGGCGTGGGCATCATCATCGGCGCCACGGTCTACTTCCATCCGGAGATCCGCACCCGTGTTGAAGTGCCTGAAGTGTTGGCCTCGCAACTGGATGAGAGTGCGCTCCATACCGTGACGGAAGAGGATGGAACGGTCCATTACCTGCTCAACCGAAAGTCGCCGAACACCACGATCCCGTTCGTAAAGGACAACGAGTTCAACTACTCGTCGATCCTCGGCAAGTTGTTCGGCAATGATGCACGCCAATACACGTGGATCATCTACATCCTCGTCGTTATCTTCATCGTTACCGCCGTCAGCAATGGCGCGAATATCACGGACGGGCTGGATGGCTTGGCAACGGGCACATCGGCGATCATGGTGATGACGTTGGGGATCCTCGCCTACGTGAGCGGTAACGTGATCTTCTCGGACTACCTCAACATCATGTACATCCCGGGCAGCGGTGAGCTCGCGGTCTTCATCGGTGCGCTCCTCGGCGCGTGCATCGGCTTCCTGTGGTACAACGCCTATCCCGCGCAGGTCTTCATGGGTGACACCGGGAGCCTCGCGCTCGGTGGAATCATCGCAACGCTGGCCATCCTCGTGCGCAAGGAACTGCTGATCCCTGTGCTCTGCGGCATCTTCCTCGTGGAGAACCTCAGCGTGGTGGCGCAGGTATCCTACTTCAAGTACACCAAGCGGAAATACGGCGAAGGCCGTCGCATCCTGAAGATGTCGCCGCTGCACCACCACTACCAGAAGCTCGGGATCCACGAGAGCAAGATCGTGTCCCGCTTCTGGATCGTGGGCATCATGCTTGCCGTCGTATCCATCGTAACCCTGAAGCTCCGATGATGAAGCTGGTGGTGCTTGGAGCGCAGGAGAGCGGTGTCGGTGCGGCGCGGTTGGCGAAGCAGCGCGGGCTTGATGTGTTCGTGAGCGACGCCGGTACCATCAAGCCGAACTACCGGGAGGAACTGAAGGCGAGCGGCATCGCGTTCGAAGAAGGTGGTCACACCGCGACACGTGTGCTGGATGCCGATGAGGTCGTAAAGAGTCCAGGCATTCCGGATACCGCTTCGCTGGTGACCGCCGCTGTCGCAAAGGGCATTCCGGTGATCAGCGAGATCGAGTTCGCGTACCGCTATTGCAACGGCAAGATCATCGCGATCACCGGTAGCAATGGGAAGACCACGACCACATTGCTCACGCACCACATCCTCCAAAAGGCAGGATTGGATGTTGCCGTTGGTGGCAACGTGGGCAACAGTTTCGCGGGTCTGGTTGCCGATGGTGATAACGCGTACTACGTCCTTGAACTGAGCAGTTTCCAGTTGGACGGCATCCGCGCGTTCCGTCCCGATATCGCGGTGTTGCTGAACATCACGCCCGATCACTTGGACCGGTACCACTACCGCATGGAGAACTACGTGGCAAGCAAGTTCCGCGTTGCCATGAACCAAGTACCCGACGATCATTTCATCCACTGCGCCGATGATCCAGAGACCATCGCGTGGTTACACGAGCATACCGTGAAGGCCCGGCGTTGGCCTTTCTCCATCCACCATACCGTGGACCAAGGAGCATACCTGAAGGACGATCAACTCCAAATCACCACCGACCAATCCACCTTTCGCATGTCCATCATCGAACTGGCCCTCAAAGGCAAACACAATGTGTACAATTCCATGGCTGCCGGTATCGCAGCCCGCGTCCTGGATATCCGAAAGGATATCGTGCGCGAAAGCCTCAGCGATTTCCAGAACGTGGAGCACCGCTTGGAGCATGTCGCTCTGGTACATGGCATCGAGTTCATCAATGATTCCAAAGCCACCAATGTGAACTCCACATGGTACGCATTGGAGAGCATGGACAAGCCCGTGGTATGGATCGTGGGCGGTGTGGACAAAGGGAACGACTACACCACGTTGCGCGATCTGGTGAAGCATAAGGTGAAGGCGATCGTTTGTCTTGGAACGGACAATGAGAAGATCCACAAGGCGTTCGTAGGGTTGGTGCCGGTGATCACCGAAACGGCCAGCGCCGAACAAGCGGTGCAGACAGCGTACGAGGCGAGCGAGACCGGTGATGTGGTGCTGCTAAGCCCGGCCTGCGCCAGCTTCGACCTGTTCGAGAATTACGAAGAGCGTGGCCGCAAGTTCAAGGCCGCAGTGAAAGGACTCTGACCCTTCAAACCATTCATCCGATGGAAAAGAAGAACACTCCCTCAGCGCTCCGGTTGGTCGGCGGTCAACTGCTGGACGCTCGTCGTGCTGCACTTTCGACCCAAGGCCCCGGCCCGCACCGCATGGAGCATGTGGCCACGGTGAAGGACATCCCGTTCATCAACGACTCCAAGGCGACATTCCTTGATGCCGCGCTGGAATCGCTCGACCAAGTGGAAGGGAAAGTGGTGTGGATCGTAGGTGATGTTTCCAGTGAGATGGATGAAGGCTACGTGCAGGACCTGCTTCATGAGAAAGTATCCGCGATGGTGCTCTTCGGTCGTGCGACCGATAGCACGGAAGAAACGCTTCCATCGCCCGTTGAGCACCTGTACGTGACGGATGAACTTCGCACCGCCGTGTTCCTCGCGAACGAATTGGTGAAGCCCGGTGAATCCGTCCTTTTCAGCCCGGCCTGCCCAAGCGGCAACGGTTTTGCCAACTACGAAGAACGTGGCGCCGAATTCAAACGCGCCGTCCGCGATCTCTGAGCATTGGACCACGAATGACAGCCCTCCTCCATAGACTGAAAGGCGATCGCGTGATCTGGATGACCGTCCTGTTCCTGGGACTGATCAGCCTGCTCGCGGTGTATAGCTCGATCAGTTCCCTCGCGTTCAAGCGCGAAGGCGGAGGTACGTTGCATTTCCTGATGAAGCATGGCCTCATGCTGATCACTGGTGGTATCATCATGATCTATGCAGCGCGTCAGCAGTACACGATCTATTCACGTTTCGCCCAGCTGTTGATCGGGGTGATGGCGGTGTTGTTACTGCTCACCCTCCTGCTCGGATCCAACATCAACGATGCCAGCCGCTGGATCACCGTCCCGATCATCAACCAGAGCTTCCAAACGAGCGACCCTGCGAAGGTGGTGCTGATCGTCTACCTCGCACGTGTTCTTGGTAAACACCATGGGGAGGAGTGGACCCTCCGTGACGTGCTCTTGAAGTTGATGGTACCTGTGGCTGTCATATGCGGATTGATCCTACCAGCGAACTTCTCCACTGCGGCGGTGCTCTTCACGGTCTGCATGATCATCATGTTCATCGGCGAAGTGCCCATCAAGCACATGGCGATGATCGTGGGCATCGCGGTGGGCGCCTTCATCCTGCTCATGGTGCTCGCTAAGACGACCCCCGGACTGCTTCCTCGCGCGGACACATGGGTCAGTCGCATCGAAAATTTCGGTGTGGAGGACCACGATGCCAACTATCAGGTCGATCATGCCAAGATCGCGATCGCCTCCGGTGGTTTCCTTCCGAACGGTCCGGGCAGTGGCACCTCCCGCAACTTCCTCCCGCATCCGTATTCCGATATGATCTACGCCTTTATCATCGAGGAGTACGGCAGCATCCTCGGTGGTTTGGGTTTGCTCTTGCTCTACCTCATACTGATGTTCCGCGCCGTGCGCATTGCGAGCAAGTGCGATAAACAGTTCGGGTCGCTCGTCGCTATAGGTCTCAGCCTCATGTTGGTCCTTCAAGCGATGATCAATATGGCCGTCGCCGTGAACCTAGTGCCCGTTACCGGTCAACCGCTGCCCTTGGTGAGTATGGGTGGTACCAGTGTGTGGTTCACCTGTCTCGCGATAGGTATCGTACTCAGTGTGAGCCGTAGTCTCGAAGATCAACAACCGTCGACACCCGATGCCAAACGCCAACGAACAGCACTCGCTTAGGGTGATGATCTCCGGTGGCGGCACCGGTGGTCACATCTTCCCGGCTATCGCCATCGCTAATGCGGTGCGCGAGCGGGAGAGTGCTGCCCAGTTCCTGTTCGTGGGAGCGGAGGGAAAGATGGAAATGGAGAAGGTGCCCGCTGCTGGTTTCGCCATCGAAGGATTGCCGATCCGTGGTTTCCAGCGCGGCTCCGTGATGAAGAACATCGGCCTTCCATGGCGCGTGATCCGCAGCATGTTCAAGGCACGCCAATTGGTGCGGAATTTCAAACCGGACGTGGCGGTCGGTGTCGGTGGATATGCCAGTGGTCCGTTGCTCGCCGCTGCCCAGCGCATGCATGTGCCCACACTGATCCAAGAGCAGAACAGCTTCCCCGGAAAGACGAATATCTACCTCGCCAAGCGCGTGGATCGCATCTGTGTGGCCTACCCCGGAATGGAGAAATACTTCCCCAAGGGCAAGGTGTTGCTGACCGGCAATCCGGTGCGCCAGGAAGTCGTTAGGTTGACCGGTAAACGCCCCCGTGGATTGGAGCATTTTGATCTGGCGGAAGGAAAGCCGACCCTCTTCGTTACCGGAGGAAGCCTTGGTGCACGTGGTGTGAACAAGGGCGTGGAAGCCGCTTTGCCGCTTTTCAAGTCGGCTGGTATTCAACTGGTCTGGCAGACTGGAACACCGTACTTCAAACAAGCGCAGGAAGCGGTCGCGAAACTGGATTATACCGATTGCAAGGTGCATGAGTTCGTCACCAAGATGGATTACGCTTACGCCGTTGCCGATCTTGTGGTGGCGCGTGCTGGTGCCATCAGCGTGAGCGAACTCTGCTTGGTGCAGAAGCCTTCGGTCCTGATCCCATTGCCAACTGCCGCAGAGGATCACCAGACGCACAATGCCCGTGCCCTCACCGATAATGGTGCTGCCGTTCTGGTGCGCGATGATAAGGCTGTGGAAGAACTCGGGAACACCGTGATCGCCTTGATCACCGATGCCGCAGCACTTGCGCGATTGCGCATGGCCATCGCGGGAATGGGAACGACCAATGCGGCGGAGTCCATCGCTGCGGAAGTGATCCGATTGGCCAATACCAACTTATCCGCAATACAGAGCAGGTCATGAGCGGCGTGAAAGGGAACCGGTTCTTCTTCATCGGTGTCGGTGGTATCGGCATGAGCGGTCTTGCGCGCTACTTCCGCCGGCATGGTGCCGAGGTGGCCGGTTACGACCGTACCCCGAGCGAACTCACCAACCAGTTGCAGAGCGAAGGCATCGAAGTGCTGTTCAATGAGAACCCTGCGCTGATCCCGGAGGAGTACCGCAATGCAGCGCCGGCCGATGTGATGGTGGTGCGCACACCCGCCGTTCCCTTGACCAGTCCGCTGTTGAAGTATTGGGAAGACCGCGGTGCTCGCATCTTGAAGCGCGCCGATGTCCTCGGTATGGTCACGGAGGATCGGCGCACCGTTGCCGTTGCCGGTACGCATGGGAAGACGACCGTGAGTACCATGATCGCGCACTTACTTACGGTGGGCAAGGTGAAGTGCAATGCGTTCCTCGGCGGAATTGCTGTGAATTATGGATCGAACGTCCTTCTGAATGATGATGCGGTGGTGAACGTGGTGGAGGCCGACGAGTATGATCGCAGCTTCTTGAAGCTCTGCCCCAGCGAATCCGTGATCACTGCGATGGATCCCGATCATATGGACATCTACGGTACGCCGCAGGCGATGTTCGACGCTTACACGGAGTTCGCCATTTTGTGCGATGGACCGCTGCTCGTACACGAACGCATCGCTGACCACTTCAAGGAGCGCAGCCAGGTGATGACCTATGCGCTCGGCAGTACCGGTGTGCCGCGCGCAGAAAACCTCCGTGTGGTGGATGGTGTCTATGCCTTCGATCTGATAGCGGAAGGGAAGGAGTTGCGCGATCTGCGCTTGGGCATGCCCGGTCGCCATAATGTGGAGAATGCGATCGCTGCGGCTACGGTGGCGCTCCGTCTCGGGGTATCGCCTGAGTTGCTTAGGCAAGGATTGGCCTCGTTCCGTGGTGTATCACGCCGCTTCGAGACGCGCATCCGGAGCACGCGTGTGGTCTTCATCGACGATTACGCACATCACCCGAAAGAGCTAGACGCCTGTATCGGCAGTGTGCGCGAGATGTACCCCGGCAAGCGCATCACCGGGATCTTCCAACCGCATCTCTTCAGCCGCACGCGTGATCTGGCGGCCGATTTCGGGAAGAGCCTTTCGGCGCTGGACGAGTTGTTGCTGCTCGACATCTACCCGGCACGCGAAGAGCCGATCCCCGGTATCACCTCGCAATGGCTCATGGAGAAAGTGCCCATGGACGCCAAGGAATGCACATCGCCGGAAGGTCTCTTGGCAGAACTCGCGATCCGCAATGTCGAAGTGGTCGTCACCCTCGGCGCTGGTGATATCGACCGTCTTGTACCGCAGATCGAACGCCTGTTGAACGAACGCTACCGGCCATGAAGAAGCTGAAGAAGTTCCTCCGCCCTGTCGGTATCGCCGTAGCTGTACTCGGGGTGATGCTCGCGCTCGGTTTCGTGGAGCGCACCGCTGATCGCACACCCATCAGTGAGCTGCAGGTGATCGTGGATGGTGTAGAAGGCATCCACTTCATCGATGAGCAGGCCGTGCGCCGCGAAGTGCTGGACCAGGGCATCGCCGTGATGGGGTCGCCCACTGCCGATGTGGACGTGACGCGCATCGAACATCGCCTACGCAGCATTCCCTGTGTGGCGAAGGCCGAGGTGTACCACACTATGGACGGGACGTTGCATGTGAAAGTGAAGCAACGGGAACCGATCGTACGTGTGTTCAACAGCGATGGTGCCAGTTTCTATATCGATCGTGAAGGATGGACCATGCCGACGAATGCCAACTACACAGCGCGTGTGCTGGTGGTGACCGGTCAACTGAACGAACCCGGTGCCGAGGTCGGGGCCTATTCCGTGCTGGCCAACGATAGTCTGCGCACGTTCTTCCGTTCGGATGACATCCATCGCATCGCCACCTTCATCGGCAAGGACCCATTCTGGAACGCGCTGATCGATCAAGTTGTCGTGAATACCGATGGCGAGTACGAACTGATCCCCCGGGTGGGCGCCCAACGTGTGCTCCTCGGGGATGGGACCGCGCTGGACCAACGCTTTGAAAAGTTGAAGATCTTCTACGACAAAGGAATTCCCAGATCCGACTGGCGACGATACGCACGCATCGACCTGCGCTTCGCCGACCAGATCGTCTGTACCAAACGAACAACGCCCTAATACCCCACCTACAACATGGAGAACAACCAAGAGATCGTCGCTGGACTGGATATCGGTACCACGAAGATCGCCTGCATCGTCGGGCGCCGGAACGAGCAGGGAAAGATCGAGATCCTCGGTATGGGGAAGGCCAAGTCCGATGGGGTCACCCGTGGCGTGGTGGCCAATATCCAGAAGACCGTGGAGAGCATCAAGCTCGCCGTGCGCGAAGCCGGTGACAGCGCGGGTGTGGACATTGAAACGGTGAACGTTGGTATCGCGGGGCAGCACATTCGCAGCATGCAGCACCGTGGCATGAAGATGCGCGAGAGCCTTGAAGAGGAGATCCGCCAGATGGACATCGATCAGCTGATCGATGAGACCTACCGCTTGGTGATGCCGCCCGGCGAGGAGATCATCCATGTGCTACCTCAGGAGTATATCGTGGACAACGAGCAAGGTATACGCGACCCGATCGGTATGAGCGGGATCCGTCTCGAAGCGAATTTCCACATCATCAGTGGCCAGGTCACCGCAGCGCGCAACATCAATAAATGCGTACACCGAGCCGGTCTGAACGTTACCGAGTTGATCCTTGAACCGCTTGCCAGCGCCGACGCCGTGTTGAGCGCTGAAGAGAAGGAAGCGGGTGTGGTGCTCGTTGATATCGGTGGTGGTACCACGGACATCGCCATCTTCTTCGACAACATCATCCGCCATACCGCTGTGATCCCCTTCGGTGGTAATGTGGTGACCGAGGATATCCGCCAAGGTTGCGGGATCATGCGCGAGCAGGCCGAGCTCCTGAAGACCAAGTTCGGTAGCGCCCTCGCCGCCGAGAACAAGGAGAACGAAGTGGTCTGCATCCCTGGATTGCGCGGTCGCGAGCCGAAGGAGATCAGCCTGCGAACGCTCGCCGAGATCATCCAAAGCCGCATGGAGGAAGTGCTGGAGCACGTGTATTTCGAGATCAAGAACAGCGGTATCGAGAAGCAGCTCATCGCGGGCGTGGTCCTCACCGGAGGAGGAGCGCAGTTGAAGCACCTCAAGCAATTGGTGGAGTACATGACCGGCATGAGCACCCGCATCGGCTACCCGAACGAACACCTCGCCAAAAGCAATGTAGAAGCCGTGACCAGTCCGCTGTATGCGACCGGTGTGGGCCTCGTTATGAAGGGCTTCGACTACCTCGACCGCCGTCGCCCAAAGGTGATCGATGGTGCCATCAACCCGCAAAAGCTCGTGGTGAAAGGCCATTCCAAAGGCATCCTTAGCGGCTTCTTCACCAATATCGTCAGCGCCACCGGCGACCTGCTGAAGGACGACGAGAACTGATCTCCCCAACCACCCCACTTCACCTTCCAAAACGCAACGTCATGAAATTCGACCTTCCAAAAGAACTCGCCTCGATCATCAAGGTGATCGGCGTCGGTGGTGGCGGCAGCAACGCCGTGAACCACATGCATGCCCAAGGCATCAAGGGCGTGGACTTCATCATCTGCAACACCGACAAGCAAGCGCTGGATATCAGCCCGGTCCCGGTGAAGCTGCAACTCGGCCTGGGCCTTACCGAAGGGCTTGGCGCGGGCTCCATTCCCGAGCGTGGCAACCAGGCCGCGCAGGAGAATATCGAGGAGATCAAGCAGCTGTTGAGTGCGCGCACCAAGATGATCTTCATCACCGCAGGTATGGGTGGTGGTACAGGTACGGGTGCCGCTCCGGTGATCGCCAGGATCGCCCGCGAGATGGGCATCCTCACCGTCGGTATCGTCACCAGTCCGTTCCAATGGGAGGGGCGCAAGCGGAAACAACAAGCCGCCATCGGTATCGATGAGATGCGCAATGCCGTGGACACGCTGATCGTGATCAACAATGATCGTCTGCGAGACCTCTACGGTAACCTGTCGCTGGACAATGCCTTCGAGCACGCGGACAATGTGTTGACCACCGCCGCCCGCGGGATAGCCGAGATCATCACCATGACCGGTAAGGTGAACGTGGATTTCGAAGATGTGAAGACCGTGATGACCAGCAGCGGCGTTGCGATCATGGGTATGGCCGAAGCAGAAGGGGAGGACCGGTCCTTGCGCGCTGCGCAGGAAGCGTTGTCCTCACCTCTGCTGAACGACAACGATATCAAAGGCGCCAAGTATGTGCTGTTGAACATCACCCACGGCACGCGCGAAGTGCTGATGGACGAGATCAACGAGATAACCGACCACATCCAAGCCGCAGCAGGTTCCAGCGCAGATGTGATCTGGGGGTATTGCAAGGACGAGAGCCTCGGGGACAAGGTGCGTATAACCGTGATCGCGACCGGTTTCCAGACCAATCCGGAAACGGGTGCGATCACTACCGAACGCAACACCCGCACGGTCATCCCTTTGAGCGCCGATGTACCCACGATGATCACGCAGCCGATCGTGAACCCGGTGATGGCCAGCGCACCAGCAGCACCTGTTGCTCCGCCTGCCATTGAGGAGCCAGCGTCCCAGGAGCCGTACATGAAGCCCGTGGAGGCTAAAGTGGAACCTGTTGTTGCATCTGTCGCTCCACCGCAGCGTATCATTGAATTCGAGGTGGAACGTTCACGTGAGCGTGCCCCACAAGTCGAGCAGACACCAGTAGCGGCGGAGAAGAAAGTGTTCGATCTCTATGATGCAGGCACCCGTCCGGAACAGCCGAGCAATACCACGGAATTCATACGCCCGGAGATCAACGAAGCTCGCCTTACGCAAGCTGAACACCAGAACCGTGTGGAGCAGCGCGTGGCCAAAGTGCGTGAACTGAACCAACGCCTGCGCACTCCCAATGGCCTCAGCGACCTGGAGCGTGAACCTGCCTACAAGCGCAAGAATATCCAGATCAACGAAAGCACCCAGAGCACCGACTCCAATATCAGCCGCTATACGCTGAGCGAGGAGACCGATGAGAACGGTGATCGTCGTGTGGAACTGAAACGCAACAATCCCTACTTACACGATAACGTGGACTGAGAGCGGAATGTAGAAGTGAGGGAGTGTGGAAATATAAGGTCCCCAACTGCATCTCTTCCACATTTTCATGATCATCCATTTCCACATCCAACGGGATAACGCACCAAACCTTGACAATGGAACTGAAAGAACGCATCGATGCCGACATCAAGGCCGCCATGCTTGCCCGCGAAAAGGACAAGCTGAACGCACTTCGCGCGATCAAAAGCGCGATCCTGATCGAGCTGACCAAGGAAGGTGGTCAGGCCGGATTGGATGAAGCCGTCGGCATGAAGATCCTTCAGAAGCTGCACAAGCAACGGATGGAAAGTGCGGCCATCTACCATGCACAGGAACGCCCTGAATTGGCGCAGGAAGAAGAGGCGCAGGCCTTCGTGATCGAAGCCTATCTACCGCAGCGTCTCAGCGAGGCGGAAGTGGAAGCTGCGGTGCGCGAAGTGATCGCAGCATCTGGTGCAACAAGCATGGCCGACATGGGCAAGGTGATGGGTGAAGTGAACAAGCGGCTGGCCGGCAAGGCGGATGGAAGTGCGATCGCTACTGTTGTGAAGAAGGTCTTAGCGGGAGGATGACCGGTCATCCGATCAACGAAATGGAAAGCGCGTCCGGATGGGCGCGCTTTCTTCATTTGGAGGTGATATGCTCATGCCGCTCGATACAGTGAACGGCCTTGTATGGGTCGGCTTACGACCGGAACAGATGCACTGGCCCCCAATTTCGAGGTTGTTGTGTGCAACACAGGACCATGTGCGCTGGACCTGTTGCGATCATCCGGTCCCGTACCGGTCGGAACCGCGATAGGTCACCGCTAAAAAAGCGAAGGGCCCCGACTGCTCGGGGCCCTCCACGCGTTCGAGAGAACGCAGCTTACTTCTTCTTTGCAGCTTTTTTAGCGGCCTTCTTAGGTGCTGCTTTTTTAGCTGCCTTCTTAGGTGCTGCTTTTTTTGCGGCCTTCTTAGGGGCTGCCTTCTTTGCTGCTGCTTTCTTAGCCATGGCGAATGGTTTTTGTTTGAGTCAAACGTACTTGTGTACTGGAACCCGTTTACGTGTGGTTGATAAAAAAGTTCACACGGTCCATTGTTGATAGCATAGATGCGATCGATCACCTCACGCATCTTCTTGGTCCCATCATCATGATGCAACCTGCGTCGTTCATGATGATCGATCATCATCACATCATCACGATCGCATTTCATGCACGACGGAAAGCAGTGATCAACGCATGCTCTCGGCGACCGAAAATATTTCCGTTATCAACAGTCGAACACGCCTTCGATGATGTTGCGCATGCTTTGATCGACCGCATCGCGATCAACCGACCTGCAATTTGAAACCGACGCCATGCACGTTCACGATCTGAACGCTCGCATCCAATTTCAAATACTTGCGCAAGCGGCTGATGAAGACATCGAGGCTTCGTCCGAGGAAGTACGTGTCATCGCCCCACACCATGTTCAACACGAGTTCACGTGGTAGTACTTGGTCCTGGTGCATGCAGAGCAAGCGCAATACGTCGGCTTCCTTCTTCGTGAGCTTGCGCTCTTCCGTAGGGTGGCTCAACACGAGGTTCCGGTGATCGAAGGTGTACGCGCCCACCTCGAAGCGGTCACGGGAGCGGACATCCTCGTTGCGGCCATGGGTGCGGCGCAGGATGGCTTCGATGCGCAGGATCAGCTCTTCGTGGCTGAAGGGTTTGGTGAGGTAATCATCACCACCGGCCTTGAATCCGGCGATGCGATCCTCTGTCTGGCTCTTGGCCGTCAGGAAGACGATCGGCACCTGTGCATTGGTCAATCGGATGTCCTCGGCAAGACTGAAACCGTCCTTGTTAGGTAGCATCACGTCGAGCACGCAGAGGTCGTACGGGTGCTCGTTGAACTGCTTCAACCCTTCCTTGCCATCGCGGCAGAGATGCACACCGAAGCCTTTTCGCTTCAGCGCGTCCTGGATCACGAAGCCGAGGTTCTGGTCGTCCTCTACTAGTAGGATGTTGGCTTTCTGTTCGCTCATGGGGAGACTGGTCAGAGGGAGTTCAACGGATGATCACGGGTAGGGATAACGTGAACGCGCTGCCCTTGCCGAATTCGCTGGTCACCGAAACACCACCACCGTGGGCCTGGGCGATCTGTTGCACATAATGAAGTCCGAGGCCGAAGCCTTTCACGTTGTGGACGTTGCCCGTGTGTACGCGATAGAACCGTTCGAAGATGTGGCGCAGGTCTTCTTTGCGGATCCCGATCCCGTCGTCCGTAACGGATAGCAACAGTTCACCTCCCTTGCTGGTCGTCCGTAGGTCGATGGTGCCGTTCTCGTTGCCATACTTCAGTGCGTTGTCCACCAAGTTGGTGAGCGCATTGGTCAGGTGGATGCGATCGCCAAACACAAAGAAATTGGCCGCGGTCAAGTCTAGAACGAGTTTGACGTTCCGCTCTCGCACCTGCAATTGAAAGTGCTCCGCGACATCCTTGGCCACGGTGTGCAGATCTACCCGTTCACGCTTCATTTCCAGTTTGTCCTTGTCCAAGGTGCCCAATTGAAGCACGCGTTCCACTTGGGTGCGCAACCGTTCATTCTCGCTCCGGATGATGCGCGCGTATTCGCGCAAGCGGTCCGGCTCGTTCACGATGTCGGGGTCGCTGAGCACCTCGCTGCTCAGGGCGATGGTGCTGATCGGCGTCTTCAGCTCGTGCGTCATGTTGCCGATGAAGTCGTTCTTCATCTCGCTCAACTTCCGCTGCCGCAGGATCACCCATACGCTGTAGGCGAAGAAGCTGAACACGATCAGCGTGACCACCACGGGGAAGATCCACGTCCAAGTGCTTTGGTCCTCTTCCCATAGCGTGCTTTTTCGGTTCGGGAAGAATACGCCGAAGTAGTGGCCGTCCTTGTCCAGCTTCTGCAGTTCGGTGTGGGCCACGGTGTCGGCATCCACGCCGTCCACCGCCACGTAGTTGCCGTAGACGATGCTGTCCGTGAAGCAGTCGTAGATGCCGTACTCGAAGTCCTCTTGGATGTTGCGTCGACTGAACTCCTTCCGCAGCATCGCTTCCAATAAGTATGGATGCACCGTGTCGTTGATCGTCACGGCGAAGTAGTTCGGCCGCTCCTGCTTCACGGCATCATACAGGTCCGAGGGGTCCTTGGTGATGGACAGGATCTGCTCCGTAACGTCGGTAAGGGCGATCACCACCCGGTCGTTGAACTGTTTCTCCAATTGGGAGGCTTGCTCCTTGTTCAACTCTACCTGCTGCTGCCGGTACTTAGAGGCCTGCCGTAACCAGAGCAATTGGATCAGCAGCACGCCGATCACGCTCAGCGTGGCCAGTAGCATCAAGGTCCCGATCGCGCGTCTTCCCATGGTCCGTTGTTATGCAATGTTACATCCTGCGCTCCCGGAACGTAACTTCCGTTAACAAGCCTTTTACTTTCGCCCTCCCGCCCAAGACCATGGGCCTAGCGAACAACGTATGACGGATCGTGGTTTCCTCTTATCACTATGTGCCATCGTGCTGGTGGTGTTGATGGGCAGCGCGCTGGATGTGATGGAGGTGGACGCCGCCCAGTACGCGGGAATGTCACGGGATATGTTGGTCCATGGCGATGTTCTGAAGCTCTACTTCCGGGGAGAGGATTACCTGGACAAGCCGCCGCTGCTCTTCTGGCTTTCGGCGCTTTCGTTCAACATGTTCGGCGTACACGACTGGAGCTACCGGTTGCCGAGCATTCTTTTTGCTTTTCTGGGTCTCTTCAGCACGTACCGCTTCACCTTACTGTATCACGGGAGAGAAGTGGCCCGCACCGCAACCCTCATCCTGGGCAGTAGTGCGGCCTTCTTCTTGATGACGAACGATGTCCGTTGTGACACCATCCTCATGGGTTCGGTGATCACGGCGATCTGGCTCGCGTGCGCATGGCTGGAACAAGGGAAGACATGGCAACTGTTCGGGTCGGCAGCAGCGATCGCGGCCGGTCTCTTGGTGAAGGGGCCTATCGGTGCATTGGCACCCGTGATCGCAGTGGGCGGTCAGTTGCTCTTCACCCGGAACTGGAACAGGCTGCGCGATATTCGCTTATTGTTCGTTCCGGTCCTCATCGCGTTGCTCCTTCTTCCAATGTGTATCGGACTGTATGAACAGCACGGAGCGCATGGCCTGCGGTTCTACTTCTGGGAACAAAGCTTCGGGCGGATCACCGGCGAGAATCGATGGAAGGATGATTCCAGCCTCTTCTTCTTCACCCATGAAGTGCTCTGGCAGTTACTCCCATGGACGTTGTTCGTGCTGCTCGGCCTGTTGAAGAACCTACGGTCCTTGATACAGCGACGAACGCTGCCGGAGGTCGCGAGCCTGAGTGGTGCGGTGCTGGTCTTCGTGGCCTTGTCACTGTCCCACTTCAAGTTACCACACTACCTCTACGTGATCGTGCCATTATGCGCTGTGCAGGGGGCGGCCGCTTTGCATGGCATGGGGAAACGGTCCCTGCCCTTCTTGCAGATCGCTCTTGTGGGCTTGCTGTGGTGCATCGCGATCTTCCTCACCTGGGTGTCTTTTCCGGAAGGCCGGTTGCCTTTCATCGCGTTGCTAGCGGTCGCCTTTTTGTTGGCCATGTCGATGGTCAAGCGCAAGGGCGTTGCCGCGGCGATGCTCCCCGTATCGTTCTGGTCGATGATCGCTATCGGCCTTGCGATGAACGGTCACTTCTATCCCGACCTCTTGCGCTATCAAGCGAATGCAAAAGCCGGACAGTGGGCCGCGGAGCATGGCGTTGCCCCCGGCCTATTGTATGGGATGCAAGTAGGTGGAAGCGCAATGGACTACTACGCGGGCCGACCACTACTGTGGATCGCCGATCTGGAAGAGGCGCGCGAAGTGATCGTGCCGGGCGTCGTGGTCTATGCGGATGTGGAGCGTAGGAAGGTGCTGCGCGATGCGGGTCTCGTGCCGGTTTCCGAGGTGGCATTTCCGCACTTTCCGATACAACGGTTGGGCATCCCGTTCCTTTTCCCTGCCGAACGTGCGCGCTTGGTCCAAGAGCGTTTCCTACTTCTCTACTGAGCGCTCAAAGAGGTGCTGACAGTTCATCCGAACGTACTGCGATCCCAGCTCAGGGTCCATCGAAGGAGAGCGGTTTTCACCCCTGTTCACAACCTTTTTGGTAGTGCCGCCCGAATGGACGTGTAGGTCCGGTGGGGACGTGGCTCGGGTCACACCGGTGCGATCGCGGGTGCGACCCGTGCCGCGTTCGCGTCCATCCTCCGCATCAGCTTTCCCTTGTTGCACTTCCATGACGTAAATGGACACCGTTGCACGACCCTAAGTGGCGCTGGCTTGTTTGAAGGATGTTGCTTTGCACTGCGATATTAAAGACCCTTCATGAAATTCTGTACCCTCCTGACTTCTGCAGTGTTCTCGTTCACTGCGGTTGCACAAACCGTCACCGTTTCCACAGGCCCTCAAGCACTCCAACAAGTGCGCTACCGCCTAACAGATGATGCACAGACCGCAGCACCGCTTGCCGATTGGGACCTCGCTTTTGAGATCACCGGTATCACGGGCAGTGTGTTGGTCAACACGGCCAAGGGCATGCGTGTCTTCAAAGCACCCTATAGCTTGGCCCAGTGGGCCGAGTTGGATACCGCTGGCCTAGCCGCGAATTGGCCAGAGCAGCACAACAGCGAAACCAATTGGAGTTCGGGAGCCCTCAATCAAGGGCTTACAGCGAACCCTTTCGATCTGGGTTGGGGTATCTACAATTTCACTACGAACAACATCGCAGGTGATAGTCTCTTCGTGCTCGTTATGGCCGATGGGCAGTACAAGAAATTCGTGGTGAACGGATTCGCATCCGCCACCAACAGCTTCACCTTCACCCTCGCTTCTCTGGACGGTGCCAATGAGCAGGTCGGCAATTTGGTCCGTAGCGATTTCGCTGGAAAGAACTTCGGCTATTGGTCCTTCACGAATGGAGCAACCTCGGATCCCGAGCCGCTGGCCACCGATTGGGACCTGCTCTTCACAAAGTATTCGGCCTTTGTTACACAACCATTTCCTGCCTTTTACCCGGTCGTAGGTGTGCTCCAGAACCGCCAAGTGGAGGCGTTGCAGGTGGATGGCATTCCTTCCAACGATGTCCAGTGGAACAACCAGACCTTGGACTCGGAAATGAATATCATCGGCTACGATTGGAAGAGCTTCAACATGACCACCTTCCAGTGGGAATATGCGCAGGATCGCACCTATTTCGTAAAGGATCGCGCTGCCAACATCTGGAAACTAGTTTTCACCACCTATGGTGGGAACACTACGGGCAACGTCACCTTCACCAAGGAGTTCGTAACGGCCACTTCTGTTCCAGAAGGGCAGACTTACCAAGCCTTTGTTCTGGCACCCAATCCGGCTTCGCAAGGAAGCGTGAACTTGGTGATCGATACGCAAGTTGCCCAACTCCTGCTCAATATCCATGATGCCAGCGGCCGCTTGGTGCGCGAAGAATTGCTTACGGGTTTGGGAGGTCTTGTACAGCGCACGATCGATCTGAATGGTCTGGGCAAAGGGCTTTATGTGGTTCGCTTGCATGGCGAAGGGCTTAACTCCTCCAGCCGTTTGGTGATCGAGTGATCGGGGAGCTAGTGGTGAACTGGGGGTCTAAAGCAGCGAACCCTGCGATCCCCAAGGAAGGCGTTGCATCGGTATGGCAGATGACGGGACCAACTCCCGTTGTTTTGAAGAGGTAGATGGCTGCATTATTCAAAAGGTTGTTCTTACTGGTCGGCCTTGGTGCCTGCTCACCCCTGCTGACCAGTGCGCAGTTGCACCTCACGGTTCGCGATACGACAACGGGTGATGCCCTTCCTTTTGCCCACGTAACCGTTGACCGTTCGGGTGAAGAACAGTTGCGTTTTGAGACCAATGCCCAAGGCAGCGCACTGATCCCATGCGGTGCATCTTCCGTGGCGCCGGCCATCATCCATATCAGCTTTATGGGTTATGGCGCCGTGACAGATACCGTTGTACTGCCCGGTGAGCGTATGTACTTGCTGAAACGCAAAGCAATTGGTCTGGGGGAGTTGGTGGTGACGGGACAGTATGCGCCGAATACCGCCGATGCCGCCGTACACCGGGTGCGCATCCTTGATCAACGCACCTTTCAGCGGATGGCCGCGAACAACCTGGGCGAAGCCTTGCGCAACGAACTTAACATCCGACTGGCCCAGGACAATGTGTTGGGCAGCTCTTTGAGCATGCAAGGCATGGGCGGCCAGAACGTGAAGATCCTGGTGGATGGCATTCCGGTGATAGGTCGGCAGGATGGTAACATCGATCTGGGCCAATTGGACCTGACCGGTATTGATCGCGCCGAGATCGTGGAAGGGCCCTTGAGCGTGAGCTATGGGACCAATGCGTTGGCGGGCACCATCAATCTGATCACGCGTAAAGCAGGTACTGCAGCGCCATCGATCCGGCTATCCACCTACGCCGAGCACATAGGCCGGCTCAATACCACCTTCGCTGTTACCCGCTCGTGGGGGCGCCATGGGATACTGCTGAACGGGGGGCGTAATTTCTTTGCGGGTTGGGATCCATCACGACCCGGTACGCCGGACTTTTCGCCAGCTCTTGCTGATACCAACCGCCATCAACAGTGGAAGCCACGCGAGCAGTTCTTCGGGCGGTTGAACTATCGCTGGAGTGGCGACCGTTGGACCTTCGGATACAAAGGCGAGGTGATGCACGATATGATCCTTGCACGCGGCGAACCACGAAGTCCCTATCACGAGACCGCTTTTGACGAACGCTTCACCACCCTCCGGCTGGACCAAGCGGTTACCGCGCAAGCAAGGTTCGGGAAAGCGTCACACCTCAACGCTTTTGTGGCGCACAACCGCTATGGCCGTGTTCGCAACACCTGGTTCCGCGATCTTACCACATTGGAAGGTGTCCTAGTGGATACTCAGGGATCGCAGGACACGTCGCGCTTCGACCTCTCGAACCTGCGTGCCGTTTACGCTTCTGCTCCGGATAGCTCCAAGCTCTCGTGGGAAGGGGGTGTGGACCTGGTGCAGGAGACCGGTTCCGGAGAGCGCATCGTGAGCGGTCGCAGGGAAATTGGCGACTATGCCGGCTTCGCCAGCTTGGAGTATCGCCTATCGGAGCGCATCACGCTCAGGCCGGGTGTTCGGTATGGCTACAACACGCGGTTCGCGGCACCTGCCATTCCTTCCATCAATGTGCGGTGGCAGTTGGGTTCGACATTCACACTTCGCGCCTCCTATGCCGAAGGCTTTCGGGCCCCTTCGCTCAAAGAACTCTATTTCCTCTTCGTGGATGTGAACCACGACATCAATGGCAACCCGGATCTACGTGCCGAACGTTCGCGCCATGGTACGCTGGCGCTGGCCTTTAGAAAGACCAGCAACGACCAAACGTATACCAGCGAGATCAACGTGTTCTACAACAGGCTACGCGATCAGATCTCTCTGGCGCAAGTAGGCCTTACCGAATGGACCTATGCCAACGTGAGCGAATTGCGCACGGCAGGCGGAAGCACAGGCGCCGCTTGGGACAATGGTGTGTGGTCCCTTTCTGTGGGTGCAGCGATCACCGCCCGTTCGGATGCTATTGCCATGGCCCACGATGAGCCCTGGCTGTGGACACCGGAAGTGCGAGGTAGCCTGAGCCGGCAATGGCGAAAAAGCGGGTGGTCCGCTTCGCTGTTCTGGAAGTACACTGGGCAGCAAGTGAACTATGCGCTGCTCAACAATGTTGACCTGGTGCGCGGTTCCATAGCGCCTTTCCACATGGCCGATGCAACGGTGAGCAAACGTGTTTGGGCAGGTCGCATCACCCTATCCGGCGGCTGCAAGGATCTCTTCAATGTGCAGAATTTGAATGCCAGCCTGGCCGGTGGTGTACACAATGCCGGTGGAAACAGCGTACCCATGACCACCGGGCGAACGGGGTTCGTGCGGGTTGAATTCGATCTGATCCGGAAACAATGAGGATGAAGAACAGCGTATCCATCCTTTCGCTGATGCTTATCCTGACCACGGGATGCGTGCGCGACGAGCTGGCGTTGCCTGGGCGCCAACCCGGATCCGCCGTGGTGCGCGAGTTGTGTCTGGAGTCCGGCTACGAGAACCAGCTTTGGTTTGACATCGGTACCGGTAGCGTGATGGCTTCCAACGATAAAACGGCGTGGGACCTCTCCTTCGAATGCGGGCAGGATGGCTGGCGTGTTCGCTTGAACGGCTCGCGCATGATGTGGGCTTGGGATCGCGGTGCAGTGCCTATGGATCAGCCAACAGACACCCTTGGCATGGGGGCGGCGCGCAAGTACGATCGCCCGAGTGGCCATGCTGATAGCACAGCCATTGGCGATTGGCGCAATGGGGACCACGTCTTCATCATCGATATGGGTACGGATCAACAAGGGGCTTCCATGGGCATGCGAAAGCTGCAGGTCCTTTCCGTTGACGCCAGCGGTTATGTCGTGTCCACTGCGCAATTGGATGGATCGGATCCAGCGCAATACACCGTGGCCAAGGATCCGTTGCGGGCGCATACCATGTTCAAGTTCGAGCAAGGCGCCACGGTCATCGAACCCGTACACCGCACATGGGATATCGTCCTCACGCGGTACACGACCCAAGTCTATCAGCCCATTTACCTCCCGTACTATCAGGTCACTGGTTTTCTTGCGGGCGGAGGCACCCGACTTGCACGCATGGAGAACCCCGACTTTAATGCCGTCGCACTCTCGGACACGCTGCAGCATGCCTTCAGCAGCGATCGGGATGTTATCGGGTACGACTGGAAGACCTACTCTTTCATTACCAACTCGTACACCGTGGATCCATCCATCGTTTACATCATCAACGATGCGGAAGGGTATTTCCACAAGCTGCGCTTTCTGGACTATTACAACCAGGTAGGCGATATCGGTTGCCCTCGCTTCGAGGTGGTCACCTTCTAGAAGTCTCCGTCACCGCCACTGCCGGGATCGCGCTGTTGATCCCGCTTCCTCCGAAAGATCGAGGTGTTCTGCTCGCCGAATTTCCAGGTGAGCGTAAAGCGCACGAAACGCATCTCGCGCCGGCGGAATGATTCCTGAAAGAGAAAAGGCGTATCCACGGTGTTGCCCCAACGGCGGGTGAAGAACAGATCGTTGACCGAGACCACACCCGAAAGCTTTTTCGTGAAGTCATGGCTCACGGAGGCGTCTATCCCGTATTGCGAAAGACCCACACCCTGCGGTTGGATCCGTGGGCTCTCGTACTCGCCGTTCAGTTGCATGGTCCAATCCTTCCCCATCCGGTAATTGGCGATGAGCTTGGCGTTCCAGTTCGTTCCCGTATTGCGTGCTCCACCTTGTGCTTTGGCCAACGCAACATCGGTGTATTGGATCGTGCCGCTGATGGTGATCTGCAAGCCTTTCACGGGGTCCAGCTTGATGATGTTCTCCCAGCCGCTGGTGATACTGTAGCTGCCGTTGATGAAGGTGTTCAACAGGATGGTCGTGTCCGTTGGCAAGGGCGATGCATAGCTGGTGATCGCATCCACCGTGTGCCGCCCGAACAGCGAGGTGAGCCAGGTGGCTTTGCCTTTCCAGAAAGGGAGCAGGTGGTTCACTTCGGCCAGGTTGCTCATCTCTGGCGCCAACGCCGGGTTGCCAATGCGTACGTTGCGCGCATCGCTGAACATGATCAAGGGCATGATCTGCCAATGGTTGGGCCGTTGGATCTTGCGCGAGAAATTCACTTGCAGTTCGCGCACCCCATCGGCCCAACGGCGCACCAGGTACAACGATGGGAACAGCGCACGCCCCAGGTCCGTGGTGCCATCCGGATAGATGTAGCTGAACACTTGGTCCTTGCCCCGAAGTTCCGTTCGGAACCATGTTGCTTCCAGTCGCAAGCCCGCCATCATGGACCAACGTTCGGTCAATTTCTGCGACCAGTTGAAGTACCCTGCGTTGATCAGGTCGGTGATCTTGAAATCGTTGGAGAGGGCCGTGTCCCTGACCGCATTGCCTACCAAGGGGGAGGTGACGAAGACGTCGATGAACGTGTTGTCCAAACGGGTGTTGCTCTTGAAGCCGTATTCGAACTTGGTCCCGTCCTTGATCGGGTTGATGAAGTCGCCTTGCAGGGTGTAGGTGTCATTCGTGGAGCCCCCCAGGTTGGTTTGGATGCGTGGCGTGCTGCTGGTGTTGGCACCATCAAGACCGAAAAGGCGCAGATCCTGTTCGGAATCGCTATCACGCTTGCTTCGGTTGAAGGTGAAGTCGATGGTCCATTCCTTGCCTTCCTGCGGTGCCTTGTGCCGGAATGCCACTTGCGAGGTCATCCCCTGGTTCTTGGAGTCCGATGTGTTGATCTGCTCGCCGGTGTTGGTCACCTCCCGGTTAGCGCCAAAGGAACTGGACGCTTGCCGATCCGTGCCGTCGTTCGCATTCACGCGCACCGCTTGCGAAACAGAAAGTGTGCTCCGGTTGCTCACCTGCCAATCGAAGCCGAAACGCCCACCGTTCATCAGCCGGGTGGAGTTGCTTTTCGTATCCTGGTCAAAGAAGCCGATGGTCTCGCCAAAGGCACGGTCCGTGCGCCGGGTCAACCCGGTGGTCACGTTGGTGCTCGTGTTGTAGTTGTAAGAGAGATTGAAACCCACACGGCCATCCTTCACATTCACGTTGCCCCCAAGCTGATAACGATCGTTGGTGCCGATCCCCGCCTGCACCTGCCCATTGTAACCGGGCTTGGTGTTCTTCTTCAGCACCACGTTCAGGATGCCGCCTGTGGTGTTCGCATCGAACGCGACCGATGGGTTGGTGATCACTTCCACCCGTTCGATCTCTTCTGCCGGTAGTTGCTCCAGGGTCATGGAGGTGGGGCGCCCATCGATCAGGAGTTGTGGTGTGGAGCCGCGCATTTGCACGTTGCCATCCACATCCACGCTCAGGCCCGGTATGTTCTTCATCACATCCACACCGGTGCCCCCTTGTATGCTCAAGTCCTTTTCCACGTTGAACACGCGGCGATCCACGTGCATCACGTTCACGCTGCGTTCACCCGTGACCTCCGCTTCCTTCAGTACTTCAACATCGGGCTCCAGGATCAGGTTGCCCAGGTCCTGCTCCACCTTCTCCCGCGTAATGGTGACGTCCTTGATCAGGGTCTTGTAGCCGATGAAGCTGACCTTCACCGTCAAGGGCCCCATCGGCAGTTTCTCGAAGGAGAAGTCGCCGTTCGATCGCACCATCGACCCGTTGACCACACTATCGGTGCGGCCTGCCAGAACGCTGACCGTTGCGAACTCCGCTGGTCTACGCGTGGTGCTGTCCAGCACCTTGCCATACACTTTACCTATCGCGGGTGCGCCGCCGGGGCGCTGTGCCAGCACTGCGCTTGAAGGAAGGACGAGGACGATCAGCAGGGTGATGAGGAAGTGCTGGTTCAATAGTGGCATGGTTCTGCTGGACCAGGAGAATGGGGCAAAGGTACCGGCTTCCACTGCGGCGGTCGGTGACGAGGACAGATGGACCACGGGATGGTTCGATCGATCAGCAACTTTTCACGGCCGAAGCCGAAATGGATGCAATGAAAAAGCCCCTCCGCCGGACAGCGAAAGGGCTTTTGATCTGTAGAATATATCCTAGTACTCGTCGCGACGTGAGCCACGCTCGCTGCGGTAGCCGCCACGGTCACCGCCGCGATCACCACCACCCCCGCCACTACCACCGCCGTTACCACCGCGGTAACCGCCACGATCCCCACCGCCACTACGGCCTCCGCCGCCGAAGCTTGGACGATCACCTTCGGTACGAGGACGTGCCTCGTTCACCACTAGGTCACGACCATGGAAATTTTTGCCGTTGGTGCCTTCGATGGCAGCACGTCCGGCGTCATCATTGCCCATTTCCACGAAACCGAAACCTCGGCTGCGGTTGGTGGCTTTGTCCATGATGATCTTGGCCGAAGTAACCTCTCCGAAGGGTGCAAAAAGCTCTTGGAGATCCTGGTCCTTCACTGAGTAAGGCACGTTGGCGACGTAAATGTTCATGAGTTCTAACTGACGGTTTATGTTGTTCGATGCCTGTTCCCCCGTGGTCTCGCCAAAGCACAAGGGGGCCGTTGGGCGGGACGAATGTAGGGATGATCCCGATCCCGGCAATATCCGCCATGGACGGTCAAGCCATGGATGGTCATGGGGTTGTGGAACTGTGTGAGGCGTGATAGGTGGGGTGCAAAGTGTGAATGGGTACTTCCTGCCGCACTGTTCAGCTCTCGTACTTCACATTTCCTATGGGGAAGCAGTCAGGTCCTGCTATTGAAGGGTAGGGGGTGAAGTCCTAGCAAGAACTTTAGAT
>Ga0335397_10001674_pt1 | contig 30130 bp, 23 predicted proteins | sample MAT04_FD_205740 | JGI IMG/M metagenome (GOLD analysis project Ga0335397, IMG submission 205740) | Freshwater microbial communities from Lake Fryxell liftoff mats and glacier meltwater in Antarctica - MAT-04 (spades assembly) (version 2) ... | reverse complement strand
GGCCGAGCGTTGGCCAGTTCTGTTCCAGGATGTGCCGAATGTCGTACTGTTCCCAAGCCTTGGCGACGGCGGGATCGATCGCGCCCGTTTGTCGATTCCATAAGCGCAGCGGCTTGCCGTCTGAGCCGCGGGGGTTGAAGACCGCTTCGAAGCTGTGGAGTTGACCGCCCGGCCCGAGAGTTTCTTCCATGTGATCGAACTCCTGGAACCAGAGCGCGACTTCCGTTTTGGATTTCCGAGCCAGTGGCCGACGTTTGCCGTCGGAGCTGGTGTAGGCGTTCTCGCCAGGCTGATAGACGTTAATCACCTGAAAATCCCGGAAATCGACGGGGTCCGGGGCGGTACTCCAGGTGCCGCCGAAGGCTTCGGGATAGGTGATCTGCAACCAGAGGGAACTCCACCCGCCGGAAGAATGTCCGGTCAGAAAGCGGGCGGTCGATTGAGGCAGCGTGCGGAACCGGCGGTCGGTTTCGGGAATCAATTCGCCAATCAGCGCCTGTCCCCACGGCCCGTTGTTGGCGGAGTCCGCGAAGACGTGATGCCCCAGCGGCGATGTGGGATCGAGGATCACGCGAATGAACTCCACCCCCTGCGGGTTCTGCTCGGCGACCGGTTCCTGCATGTTCTGAGCGTTATGATGCGTGCCCGTGAAGCCGGGAATTGTGTAGATCACCGGGTAGCGCCGCTGTGGGCTATGATCATAGCTAGCGGGCAGCAGCACCGCCGCGCGTAGCATCACCGGGCGCTGATGAAAAGCACTTAATAAGACCGACGGATGAGAGACCAGTCGCGACCAGCGAGATTCCAGAAACGTCTTCGCCGGGACCAGTTGATTCACCACGAGCGGCTCGGCCAGTTGTGATTCATCGAGATCGCGAACCTCACTGTAACCATTCCCGGCTCCGCGACCGATTTCGCGTTCCCAGGGATTGAAACGCATCACCGCCTGAATCTTGCCCCCCTCAGGTTTCCAGTCGGCGAATGACGAGGGATGTCCAAGAATTTTCCCGGATGTGTCGGGGCCGAAGACCACGTCCGTTCCTAGCGATAAATTCTCGACATCCATCGCGAAGAATGGCTCGGGGGAAAACCAGTTCGGCCCGAAGCGGGGTTCACCTTCACGACTGGTGAAAAGAAACACGCGTCCTGTGAACGGCTCTTTGTGAACCGCCGCGTCATATCGGACACGAATGGCAAAATCGGCGGCCTGAATCGAAAAGGCACCGAGGCACAGTCCTGCGACCGCAAAGCGGCAAGCGAAATTCATCGTTTCAGTCCCAACAGTTGACGCATTCCATCCCAGGGTTGAATGTACGTTGCAAACGGGAGTCCGTCGACCGTCGGTTCCGCTAGCCGGGTGACCCCGTCCACTGCGGGACCGTCACGCACCAGAGTTTGTAGCCAATCGAACTGCCGGGCGCTGGTCCACGGTTCCAGGATGTCGACCCGGCCGCGTAGAGAGGCAATGGCTGCGGCCAAGGCGTAGCCCCCCCAGTTGCTCACTCCAGCGACAATCGTCCAGTCACAGGGGATGCGGCAGGCGATTTTCCCACCATGCGGTTCCGGCAACCGCCGTCGCAGTTCGGTCCAGGGGATGCTGCCCATGCCGATCTCGTTGCCACCATCGCCGATGCCAATCGTTTTGACCGCTGAGTTCTCAAACAGCCGGTGCAACGGCGCGGTCCACTCGTCGAGACAAACGCCACGCATGTTGAAACAGTGATCGCGATCCGCCGGCGGAACCAATTCGTCAAACTCTTGCCAGACAGCCGAGTCATGCGGGTGCAGCCGCCGTAATGACTCCGCCGTGTGATTTGGCCCAACACGTTCCAGGGAAATGAGATGCGTCAGGCGATCTGGCGTAAACTTATTGAGATCTGGGCAGGTGACAAGCTCGGCGGGGAAACTGAGCGACACGGCAGCCACGCGCAACGCCGGCAGGCACAGTTTGTCAGAAAAAATACTGACCGTGATGCCAAGCTGCCGCAGCGTTTCCGCGAGCAAGACCGTGCCGAGCGGGCCGTCGGTCTCCGCGGCGGGGGGCAACCCCGCGGGGATATAAAAGCCTGTGACGAGGCTGACTTGAGTGGCGTGATCAGCCAGTTCGTTCGCAGCATCGGAAAGATGCCCCGGCAGCAGCGGCCCGAATTCCGGTTCGGTGGCGATTAATCCGCGACGAGCCGGGTCGGTCCGGATCAGGCGTTCCAAGTGTTCCAGCACCCGTGGCGTCACGTTGCACTCGAAAAGAACTCAATGGGAAATGCGAACCTTGAAATTTGTATGGGAACGGCGAGCTTAGCAACTCTGTTTCAATCAGCCAATCTACGCGGATTGATGCGATGATGGCATTGCGTCAGCGTGAGTGATTGCTGTGTCGATGCGAAACCGGTTTCATTCTTGCTTATGAGAAATTGTCCGCATCACTTCACGTTGAAGTTGTCAGTCCGACCTGATCGTGCCAGAATTCTGTGTCTTCTAGGACTGTGGACGTCGTTCGCGGTGCTGGAATAAATTTTCCAAGTTGCGGAAGTGAGATCAAGGATTTTGATTTCGCTGAACCAGAGATTCCGGCCGAACGGTAGCAGTCCCACTAATACCGTCACGGGGAGCGCGGTGTAACGTCATGGATCAAAGCAAGCCATCGACTGCGGATATCCTCGCGAAAGTACGTGCGCAGAAAGCGGCGGCGGCTGGCGCAGCAGCGCCGCCACCCGCAGATGCAGCAGCAGCCCCAGCCCCCGAGGCCGCGCCGGTCGCAGCGGCACCACCCGCGGCGAAACCAGCTGCTCCGGTGGCCAAGCCCGGTTCGACCAAAGACATTCTCGCCGCGATTCGCGCCGGCAAAGGTGGAGCAGCTGCTCCGGCAGCGCCCCCTGCTCCAGCGGCACCAGCCGCAGCCATAACAACCGCTTCGGCAGTGGTTGCCGCGAAGCCAGCCGCTGCGAAACCCGCGGTAGCCACCGGGGCACCGATTCCTTCCGTCCAGGAAATGCTGAAAGCGGTCCGTGAGGGGAAAGTCGCTGCCGCCGCGGCGAGTGACGCCCCGAAGGCAAAAGCTCCGCTGGTCGCACCGCCCATGCCGGCCAAGCCGGTGCTGCCCACGAGAAAGGGTGCCGCGCCATCCCCGGTACGGCGCGGCCTGAGCGGGATTGTCACGATCGCCGCCATCAGCCTCACGTGTATCACGCTGGGTGCGTTGACGGGCAGTGCGATTCTGATCGGTGCGGGGGTGCTGGTCTGGGGCACGTTGATGAGCCCCTTCGTCGCCGCCTTGGCTTCTGTCGCCGCGGTGACCGGGATTTCCGTACTCGGTGTCGCGCGCTTCATGTTCCCGAATGTGCTGGTCGAGCCTCCGTCGAAATTCAAGGTTGGCCCGGCGAGCGATTATCCGCTGAACACCGTCTCGAACAAATGGAAAGATCAATTCGGCGTCTGGATCGTGCATACCGATCAGTACGAGGGGAAAAATCTCCTGTACGCGCTGACCTCGGTTTGCACCCATCTGGGATGCACGCCGAACTGGCTGGATGGCGAGCAGAAATTCAAATGTCCCTGTCATGGTTCCGGGTTTTACATTACGGGCGTCAATTTTGAAGGCCCGGCCCCGCGTCCGCTGGAGCGGGCCGGGATTCGAATTGCCGAGGACGGGATGCTGGAAATCGATAAAAGTCAGAAATTTCAGGAAGAAATGGGGCAGTGGATCGACTCCGCCTCGTTTGTGGACGCTTAATGCAGGCAGGGTGTTGACGAGGGCCGAGGCGTCGTCAACGAAATGATTGGTCAGCTCTCCGGGTTCGGTAACTTCTCTGGGAAAGTGAATCGCAGCGATGTCTGTTGGCGATTACATTCGCGGCTCGCAAGTCTGGAAAAGCATCTTTCGGCATCCCGCGCCGGTCGACCGCCGCAACCGCGTGGTCGTGATGCTGACCAACTTCTTTCTTCATCTTCATCCGGTGTCCATCAAGCAGCAGGGAATCGCCCTGTCGTACACCTGGTGCATGGGGGGGATTACCTTCTTCCTGTTTCTGGTCGAGACGATCACCGGCGTGCTGCTGATGTTCTATTACCGACCAACGCTGCAATTCGCGTTCAATGACATTCTGGCACTGCGAGATGTGACGACGCTGGGCATCATGCGGGAAATTCACCGCTGGGGCGCTCATGCGATGGTCATCACGGTCTGGCTGCACATGTATCGCGTGTTTCTCACCGGCAGCTATAAACCCCCCCGGGAATTCAACTGGGTGATCGGCGTCTTGCTGCTGGTGTTGACACTGCTGTTATCGTTCACGGGGTATCTGCTGCCGTGGGATCAACTGGCGATCTGGGCGATCACCGTCGGTTCCAACATGGCCCGTGCGACGCCGGTGCTGGGTTATGAAGGTCCTGGCGCGCAGTTGTTGAACATCGGCGGTTTCGATCTGATCACCAGCGGCAGCGATGCGCGGTTTCTGCTGCTTGGGGGCCGATTTGTCGGCGAAGGGACGCTCAATCGTTTCTACATTCTGCACTGCGTCGCCATCCCGCTGGTGGTGTCGCTGTTGATCGCGATTCACTTCTGGCGCGTTCGCAAGGACGGCGGGATCAGTCAGCCGTTGTGAGCGTCCGGCGGTTTGAGTTTGAGTTTTCATGTGTTGTGTTGGGTTTCAATCGTCTTTTTTCGTCGTGGCGTGGTGTATGGAATATCATCCGGACTTGACGGCCTCGGTCATCTTCGGGCTGGGCTGGATTTACACGCTGCTGTTCGTGATGAACATGGCCTGGGTCCGCCGCAGCTACAGCGTTGATGGCTCGGTCCGCGTCAATTTGCTCGGCCTGCTCGGCAAAGGGCAGGATGTCCCGGTGGCCGGTCTGTGGGCGCTATATGCGGCGACGCTGGGCATGGTCGCCATCGCGCATTTGACGAGCTATTCGACCCCGGAAACGTTCCTGATCCGCATGCCGGACGCATTCAAGACGGCGATCAATTCGCTGTCCGGTCCGGTGACATTCTTCGCACTTTCCGTCGGCCTGTTCGCGGCGATGATCGTGTTCCGCGAGTTTCTCGTGCGGCCGGCTGTCGGTTGGATTCTGCTCAATCTCGCGATCCTGTTTCTCGCGCTGAGCATGACCGATTACGACTTCCGCCAGATTGTCGGCAAGCCCGATAATGTGCCGATTGTCGGCATGTTGTTCATCGTGGGCTTCTTCACCTGGCTGTCGTTCTCGCGTGCCGTGGATAACGACCGCCGGCGCGCGGAAGGACGACCGCTGCGTGAACAAGAGAAGAACGAAAAAGTGTTGACTTGGCCCGATCTGGTTTACACCGAACTGATTTGCATGGTCGCGCTCACCGCCTTATTAATCGCCTGGGGTATCGTGCTGCAAGCCCCGCTGGAAGAACCGGCGTCGGCGGCGAAGACGCCGAACCCGTCGAAGGCTCCGTGGTACTTTCTCGGTTTGCAGGAGATGCTGGTCTACTATGATCCCTGGATGGCCGGAGTCGTGCTGCCGAGCTTCATCCTCGTCGGGATGATGGCGATTCCGTACATCGACTTCAACAAACTGGGAAATGGGTACTACACGTTCAACGAGCGGAAGTTCGCGATCGTGACGTACCTGTTCGGATTTTTGCCGCTGTGGGTGGCGATGATCGTGTTGGGCACATTTTTGCGGGGGCCGAACTGGAACTTTTTCGGTCCGTACGAGTATTGGGATGTTCACAAGCTGGAATTGCTGAACAACGTCAATGTATCGGAGCTTTTCTGGCTGAACACGCTGGAACAGCCGTTGCCTACGGCACCGGCGGGGGCCTCGTTCCCGGTGCGTGCTGGCTACATTCTGCTGCGGGAATGGGCTGGCTTGCTGGCGGTGTTGTTCTATCTGTTTATTTTGCCGCCGCTGATGGCTGCAACCATTTTCAAATCGTTTTTCGTGCGAATGGGATTCCTGCGATACATGGTGTTTGCGAATCTGGTGCTGTTCATGGCGGCGTTGCCGATCAAGATGGTGCTGCGGTGGTCGTTGAATCTCAAATACATCGTCTCGATCCCGGAATGGTTTTTTAATATCTAGTTGAGTGTTGAGTTTGCCGTAGGGCGGGTCGCGCGTTTCGCCAGCCCCGCCGGAACCTTGGATTTCGGTCCTGCCGAGTCACACAATGCCTGCGTCAGAAGATTATCTGCGGAATATCAAGACAATGCACAAGGTGTTTTGCCTCAGCGCGGTCGCGCTGCTGGCCTGCACCGTGTGGATGATGTGGGCCGACTACGACGATGAGTGGCGGACCTACCAGCGGACGGCGTTGAAACACATCGCCGAGCGCGACCGGTCGCTCATCGCGCAGATTGAAGCCGACCCCGAGTTCAAGGCGAAGCTGGCCGATCTGCAAGCTGAGAAAAAGGCCGCCGAGGGGGTTGTAGAATCGCAGGCCGCGTTGAAAACGGAACTCGAAACTGCGGCTCGCGATGCGGCCGTCAAATCGTCCTTCCACATGCGGACCCTGCGTGTGGAACGTGCCAAGCGCGATGTGGCCCGCGCCACCTATGGGCTGGGCATCAGCGGCGAACTACCGGCCGACCAGATTGAAACACTCTTTAAGGCTTACCAAGACCAGGAAGCGAAAGTCGCCGCGTTGGAAGCGGAATACATGCAGTTGGAATTCACCTCGTCGACTGCGAAGGCGAAACTGAACGAACTGCTCGCGGGTGAAGCCAACGTGGCGAAAAAGTTGAAAGAATTGGAGAGCGAAATCGACCGGCGCCAGGCGGCGATCAACAAGATCGAACCGACCGATCCGCTAGCGGCCATGAAACGCCAGATCATGTTGCTGCCGATCATCAACGGATTCAACTCGCCCGAACGCATTCAGCAAGATTGGATGCCGCAGTTGAAGATTGATCTAGGCGGGATGTCGAAGGTCGATCGGTTTGATCGTTGCAGGACATGCCACGTGTCGATTGATGCTGTCGCGGGCGGCACGGAACCGGCCTTCCCGCCACGCAAAAATCCGCATGATGAAGCGGGTTACGATCAGCCCTATTCCTCGCATCCCCGGCTCGACTTGTTCTTAACGTCAACCAGTCCGCATCCGCTGCCGAAGTTCGGCTGCACAGTGTGTCACGGTGGGCAAGGATCGGGGACAAGTTTCACAAACGCTTCACACACGCCGAATGATCCGCACGAAGCCGAGGAGTGGAGCAAAGACCATAAATGGTTTGACAACCACTTCTGGGAGCATCCGATGCATGCCCAGCGGTTCGAGGAATCGGGCTGCATCAAGTGTCACATCAACGTCGTCGAACTCGGCCATCATCCCAAGTTTGGTGCGACCGCTCCGAAAGTCGCCAAGGGTTACGACCTTGTCAAAACCTACGGCTGCTTCGGCTGTCACGAGATCAATGGTTATGACGGTAAGAAACCAATCGGCCCGGATCTGCGATTGGAACCGAACTCACCGGAAGAAATGGCGAAAGCCGCCGCCGATCCGCTGACGACCGCGGGCAGGATGCGCAAAGTCGGCCCATCGCTGAAACACATCGGCTCCAAGGCGCCGGAAGGCTGGGTCGCCTATTGGACGGACGAACCGAAGCGGTTCCGCCCGACGACCCGCATGCCGCAGTTCTTCCATCTGACCAATCAGCAGGACGAACTTGCCGAGCGGTTCAACCCGGTCGAAGTCGCGGCGGTGGCCCATTACCTCGAACAGAAATCGCAACCACTCGAGTTGCTCAAACCCAAGGACGACTACCAACCCGTTGTGACGCGCGGCCTGGAGTTCTTCGCCACCAAAGGTTGTGCTTCGTGTCACCGGCACGAGGGTGTTCCCGCCGTACCGGGTGAACAGTCAACCTTTGGTCCCGAGTTGTCGAAGATCAACGCCAAGCTGCTGCCGGGTGCCGAGGGCTTTGAGTGGCTCTACACCTGGATTCGCGATCCGCAGCGGCATCACCCGCGGACGAAGATGCCGAATCTGTATCTGGAACCGGAAGGCAAAGACGAGAAGTATGTCGACCCGGCGGCGGATATCGCGGCGTTTCTTCTGAAGCTGGAAGGCAAGCCGGCGGATTTCAAACCTTCCACGAATTACTTGACTGATGTCGTTGATCCGCAGACGGTCGATCAACTCACGCAGGAATTCCTGAAAAAACTATTGACGGAAACGCAGATCGCCACCTTCTTGAAAGATGGCAAGTTTCCATTGCCGGCCGGTGGGATCGAAGCGATCAAGGGGGATGAAATTGAACTCGTCACCGCCGATGGTACGCCGATCTCGGACCCGGCGGAGTTACTCCGCCGCAAGCTGAATTACGTTGGCCGGCGCACCATCAGCCGTTACGGTTGCTATGGCTGTCACGAGATCCCGAACTTTGAAGGGGGCCGGCCGATCGGCACTGCGTTGCAGGATTGGGGCAAGAAGGACCGCTCGCGTTTGGCGTTCGAGTTCATTCACGAGTACACACACCATTCCGGTCAAGCCGCCTTGGGGGTGAATTTCGAGACCGTGACACCCGCAATCGCCACGCGTTTGAAACTCGAACCGGCGACCGGTGCGCGCGTGACGGAACAGCAACTCGGTGTGCATGCGATTCCCGGCACCGTGCAACAGTTGGAAACGAAGACACCATTTGAACTCCAGGTCGACGATGTGATTGTCGTCTATGACGGTCAGGTCGTGACGGATGCCGCTCAATTGCAAGGTCTGCTCAGCCGGACGGAACCTGGTTCGACAGTGGATGTGCAAGTCGTGCGGGGCGGCGAAGATCTGACCGTCAAGCTGCAGCCGAATGGTTCGCTGCATGACCGGGTGGAAACAGGCATCGGTATGGCAGAACGCGGCGAGTTCACCGACGATGCGGCGGGCGCTGCCGAGGAAGCACGCGAACTCTCCGCGGCATTTTTCTACGAAAGCCTGACACATCATGGCCGACCGGGCTTCCTGTGGCAGAAGCTGCGTCAGCCGCGTAGTTACGATTTCAAAATGACGGATGTTAAGCCGTATGACGACCGTTTGAAGATGCCGAAGTTTCCGTTCAACGAAGACGAGATTGAAGCGATCGCGACATTCGTGCTGGGTCTCGTCGCTGAGCCGCCGTCGAATGAATATCTCTTCAACCCCAGCGGTCCGAAGGGAGACTGGATTCGGGGCGAGTTTCTCCTCGATCAGTTTAACTGCGCGTCGTGTCATATGCTCGACATGCCGGAGATTCGCTACGGCCACGACAAAGAGAACGAGGCGGAAATCACGTCGGTCGATCTCGAAACGGAGATCCCCAACGCGATTGACTTGCTCAAGCGATTGAAGCCCCCAGTGAAAGCCGATACCGGCCGCACGATTACCTTCTCCACCGATGAAGGGCCGAAAACGCTGCCGGTGATTCAGTTCCACGGCATGGTCACGGCGGGTCCCAGCCCGGATGACGCGCCGGAGGATCAGGAATATATTATCGAATCGTGGAACACAGCGGAGATTGACCAGAAGCTCTTCCCGCCGACGACGAAGTTCAATTTCCTGGCCAATCGCTTGGAAGGGATCACCCCCGCGCGAGGCGGGCAGTTCGCGGAGTGGCTGGTCAGCCGGTTGACAGAGAGTAAGGTGGCGAAAGACAAGAATGCCGCATGGCAGATGTCGCCGCCGCCGTTGTATCTCGAAGGGATCAAAGTTCAGACGCCGTGGTTGTTCAACTTCCTGCAGAATCCCGAAAAGATTCGGCACACGACTGTCCTGCGCATGCCCAAGTTCAACATGAGTCCCGATGAGGCGCAGGCGCTCGCGAATTACTTCGCCGCCAAAGATGACGCCGCCTATCCCTATCAGAATGTCCCGCAGCGCGATCCTGGTTATCTGAAACTCGCGGAGCATCAGTTTTCCTCGGAGTTCCCGGATAAGGATCACGACTATTTGTCGGAATCGTGGAAACTGCTGAACGGGCCGGTCTGCATCAAATGTCACTTTGTTGGCGGCCGACAAGTCGTCTCGAAGAATCCGGCGGAAGATATCCGCGGGCCGAATCTCGACGCCGCGTCTGCCCGGTTGCGTTCCGACTGGCTGCTGTTGTGGCTGTATCGCCCGACATGGATCACCCCCTACACATCGATGCCGCAAAATTTCCCGAAGTCGAAGACTCAGTTTGAGGACATCTTTGGCGGAAATGCGAATCTGCAAACCATCGGTATGCGTGACGCTTTGGTCAACTACCACCGACTCATGGAGCGGGATGGCAGGGTGGTCTATGATCCCCCAGTGGCCCCCATGCCCGACGCGGCGGCCCCGGCGGAAGATGCCGCCGCGGTCAACAAGGACAACAGCGAAGCGGAAGGAGCGGGTCAATGAAATCTCAGTCCAATAATTCATCGCTGACGATGACTTTGGCGGCGTGCGGCTTGTGGATCACGCTGAGCGGCTGCGGCGGCGGAGCGACAGCGGCGACCACCGTGACGTTTCGTCCCAGTCGCCCCGATAGCCTGGCTGCGGAAACGGTCGCACCGACTGAAGCGACGGCGGATGGTGCTGCCGGCGAACCCACAACCGGCGGCGTCGGAACGCTGAAAGGCCGCATCGTATTGGGCGGCACGTACAACCCGCTGCCCCCGTTGTATGCCAAGAGTGCGGCTCCTAAAGATAACGATGTCTGCGGGATGGAAGCGGCCCCCAATCAAGCGGTCGTGGTCAACGACGGTGGTCTGGCAAACGTCTTCATTTATCTCGACAAGCTCCCCAAAGGGATTCAGGTTCCCGCCGCGGTTAGCGAACCCGTGGTGTTCGACCAGAAATATTGCATCTTCAAACCGCACGCCTTAGTGATGCGGACCGGCCAGACGGTGAAAGTCCTCAACAGCGATCCGGTCCTGCATAACACGCATACCAAGCCGGAGCGAAACAATGAATTCAATCAGAGTGTGAATCAGACCGGCGCGGAGTTGGTCTACAGTCGGCCAGAGAAAAAGCCACTCGCCGTGGTGTGCGATATCCATCCCTGGATGGTCGCCTACCATTTACCACTCGATCATCCCTTTGCGACAGTCAGCGGGGAAGACGGAACGTTTGAAATCGCCAACCTTCCCTCGGGCAAGCTGGAGTTCAAGCTCTGGCATGAAGCGGGCAAGGAATTGGAAAAAGCCTATAAAGTCGACATTAAGCCCGGCGAGACCACCACCGTGGAAATCACCGTGCCGGCGGCGAAATTGAATCCGTAAGCGGCCCCCGCGAACAGCGGCCGTCGTGTCGAACAGTGATGGTGAGACCTATGAGCGGTATGCAACTTAATCCTGAAATCCGAACGGGCAAGCCCCGGCGGAAACTGCGCCCGCTGATCGGCCTCGGTCTGTTGTGCGCGGTGCTGGGCTGCGGAGAAGGCCCGCCAGCCGAATTCAGCTGGCGACCCAGCACCACCGACATGATTCCCGCCGCGAAAAAAGCGGTGCAAGAAGTCATGAAGGAGAGCTTCGGCACGCCGCAGCAACTCGTCGCCTGGGAGCGAATGCCCGTTGACTTCGGCGGCGTGCGGGGCGATGTCGCCGCGATTCAGACCCCGGGGGAATTTACACTGGGTCTCGCCGATCCCGCCCTGGCATCCCGCGTCAAATCCGGCATGCCGATTGTTTGGTTGACCGGCCCGCAAGCGGAATCGAAAGGGACTCAGACCGCCAAGGTCGAGTCGTTCGATCCGAAATCATTACTGCTCGTCTCCACAGGTGGGGAAGCGGCGGTCGGCGACAAGCTGCTTGTCGGTTACGGCTCCCAACTTCAATTGGGCCGAGTCGTGTATATGAAAAACTGCACGCACTGTCATGGCGTGGCGGGTGATGGCATGGGGCCGACGGCGAATTACCTGAATCCTCGGCCGCGAGATTTCCGCCTGGGGATCATCAAGTTCACGTCGACCTTGTCCGCCGAACGAGCCGCACGCGATGACATTCACCGCATCATTACCAACGGTATTCCGGGAACCTACATGCCATCCTTTCTGTTGATGGCCCCGGAAGAGAAGTTGGCCGCGGTCGAGTATGTCCGCTGGTTGGCGATGCGTGGCGAGATGGAAAAGCGGCTCGGCGATGAACTGGCGGATTACAACGAAGTCTCGCTCAAGAGCGACATCGGCAAGCAGGAAGAGGCGTATCAGGCCGCTGTGAAAGCTGGCGAAAAGCCCGAGAAGCCGATGGGGCTGCCAAAGGCGCTGGCAACTTCCGCCGCAAGTTTCAAAGCGTATCAAGAGGAAGACTTCCCCACGATCATCGACGAGACGGCCGATTTTCTCGCGGAGACCTGGCAGAAAGCCGATGATCCGGCCAGCCTTGTGACCCCGCAACAATCGCGCGTCGCCGATTCGCTGGAATCTCGCCAGCGCGGCCGACGGCTCTACATGAGTGATCGCACGAAGTGCTACACCTGTCACGGTCCGTTGGGGCGCGGGGATGGTGGCGCGGTCGATGATTTCTGGCCGAAGCCCGGCACGACTGAGAAGTACGCCCAGCGCGGCTTGCATGATCTCTGGGGCAACAAGCTGCAGCCGCGCGATCTGACCAAGGGCCAGTACCGCGGCGGTCGCCGGCCGCTGGATCTTTATCGCCGGATGTTCGCGGGAATCAAGGGGACGCCCATGCCGGCCTTCGGTGGAACCGTATTGAAGGACGAGGAAATCTGGGATCTGGTCAATTACGTGATGAGCATTCCGTTCGAGTCGCGGACGCCATCGAAGCCGCCGACCGCGGCGATGGCCTCCATGCCGCCGGAATCAAAAGTCGATCATTGAGCCGAGTCGCGAGACATTAAATTTCGCGAATCGTGATCTTGGATAAAGGAATCAAGTCGTGGGCAAATTCTGGGCGGTGTTTTTTTCGGCTTCAGCCGTGCTCGCCGTGGCACTCTGCTGGGTCGCGAAAGACTACAACTGGTGGTTTCCCTACAATCAGGAAGCCGTGTCGACCATTGGCCGGCAGATCGACGATTTGTTTCATTTGATCCTGGTGATCGTTTCGGTGACGTTCATCGGTGTCAATATCGCGCTGGGTTATGTGCTGTGGACGGGAGCCGAGGCGGCGACAAATGGGCAGAAAAAGGCCTTGTTCACGCACGGCAGTCATGCGTTGGAAGTGATCTGGACGATCGTGCCTTCCGGCATTCTGCTATTCATCGCGTTGTATCAGATGGATGTCTGGGCACAATTCCGATTCAAATCGCAGGCCCCGCGGAAGCTGGACATTATCGCCGAGGTCACGGCCCGGCAGTTTGAATGGCGGATTCGTTACCCGGCCCGCGGCAAGAAGCTAATGCCCACGCCGCAGCCGGATGACATCTACACGGTGAACGATCTGCGTGTTCCATCGGGCTTGCCGGTCGGGATCAGCCTGCGGACGGATGACGTGCAGCACTCGTTCTTCGTGCCGGAATTTCGTATCAAGCAAGACGCCGTTCCAAAACTCGTGATTCCCATCTGGTTCGAAGTGACAAAACCTGGTGATTATGACCTGGTTTGTGCCGAGTTGTGCGGCTGGGGTCATTACAAGATGAAGGCCCGGGTGAAGGCGACCTCGGAAACGGAGTTCGAGAAGTGGCGGTCGGAGGCTGCCAGCGAACAGTTCTTCGACGGCGTTTCGCCGGAAGCCGCGGAAACGGAAGAAGTCGCCCAGCAGTCGGATCAATGAGACGCATCAGGCCGCCGTTGGGCGACCTGCGAAAGGTAGAATGCAATGAGTACGATTTCCCCTTCGGTGGATCATGCCAGCCACGGCGATCATGATCACGCCGCGCATGGCCATCACGAGATTGGCTTCGTCAAGAAGTACATTTTCTCGACCGATCACAAGATCATCGGCATTCAGTTTTTGATCACCACGCTACTGATGCTGATGGTCGGCGGGGCACTGGCGCTCGGCGTGCGGTGGCAACTCGCCGGGCCGTGGAAGTACATGCCGATTTTGGGTGATGCTGTTTTCTCGGCTCAAGGGGGCCAGATTTCGCCCGAAGCGTACACCATGCTGGTGACGATGCATGCCACCGTCATGATTTTCCTGGTCATCATCCCGATTCTCGCCGGGGCGTTCGGGAACTTTTTGATCCCGTTGCAAATCGGCGCGGATGATATGGCATTCCCCACGCTCAACATGCTGAGCTACTGGTTCATGTGGCCGGCGATCTTACTATTCGCTATGTCGGGTGGCATCCTCGATCCGCTGATTCCCTTCGAGAGTCTGCGTGTGGGAGGCGTGAATGCCGGCACGGCCCAAGGCTGGACCAGTTACCCGCTCCTCTCGGCACTCGCGCAAGCCGCGCCCGGCGCGCGGATGGCGCAAACCTACTGGCTGCTTGGACTGACCTTCGTCGGTGTGTCGTCGATGATGGGTTCGGTTAACTATATGACGACGATCATCAACATGCGTGCCCCCGGCATGACGTTGTTCCGCATGCCGCTGACGATCTGGTCGATGTTCATTACGGCGATTCTCCAGGCATTCGCGTTGCCCGTGCTGACCGCAGCGGGCTTTATGCTGGTGGCCGACCGGACTTTGGGAACGTGCTTCTTCATCCCGTCAGGTGTCGTCGTCAACAACGCTGATCCCACAGTGGGTGGTGGCCAGCCGCTGCTGTGGCAACATTTGTTCTGGTTCTATTCGCATCCAGCCGTGTACATCATGCTGCTACCGGCGATGGGCATGGTCTCGGACATGCTGGCGTGCATGTGCCGCAAGCCGATCTTCGGCTACAAGCCGATGGTCTATTCGATGGCCGCGATCGCCGGGCTGGGCTTCATCGTCTGGGGCCATCACATGTTCATCTCCGGCATGAACCCCGCATTGGGAATGTCGTTCATGCTGTCGACCATGATGATCGCGCTCCCCTCGGCGATCAAGACATTTAACTGGATCGGCACGCTTTGGGGAGGTCGGCTGCTATTCAACACCGTGATGCTGAACTCGGTGGCGTTCGTCTCGATGTTCGTGATCGGCGGGCTGTCGGGCATCTTCATGGCCGCCGTGCCGGTGGACATCTACATCCATGACACCTACTTCATCGTGGCCCACTTTCATTATGTGCTGTTCGGGGCGACGCTCTTCGGCGTGTTCGGGGCGATCACCTTCTGGTTTCCGAAGATGTTCGGCCGGATGATGAACGAACCGCTGGGTCAGATTCACTTCGTGCTAACCTTCATCGCGTTCAACTGCACCTTCTTCCCGATGCACCTGCTGGGAGTCGCCGGCTTTCCGCGGCGGTATGCCGATCCGTATCATTTCCCCTACCTGGAACATCTCTTACCGCTCAATCAGTTTATCACGGGGGCGGCGATTTTGATGGGAGTTTCGCAGATTCTGCTGCTGGCGAATTTCTTCGGCAGTATGTTCTTCGGCCCCAAATGCGGCCGCAATCCGTGGAATGCGAACGGCCTGGAATGGACGGCTCCCTCGCCGCCCGGCCACGGCAACTTCGATATCCCGCCGGTGTGCTACCACGGTCCTTACGAATACTCGTCTCCGTTGTCGGGCGACAAAGATTTCCTGCCGCAGACGGAATACGTTCCGCTGCCGCAGCGCAAAGCTCTCGGAGACGCCGGTCACCACTAACTTGAAGAAGCCCCGGGGATCGCGATCCCCGGTCATTCCATGATAACACCTTCCACATCCCACCTCTGGTCGTCCCGGTTCGCCTGGTTGATGGCGGCGATTGCGCTGCTGCCGATCAGCGTCGGGGCCGTCGTGACCACGGTGGAAGCCGGAATGGCCTTCGCCGACTGGCCGTCGTCGGACGGGCATGGCATGCTTTTTTATCCATGGTTGAAATCGTCGGGCGATAAGTTTTTGGAACACGGACATCGCCTCGCGGGCATGCTGATTGGGATCGTCTCGCTGTGCTTCACCGGGTGGGCGTTCGCCATCGACCGCCGTCCTGCGATTCGCTGGCTGGCAGTCCTCGTGCTGATGGGCGTTATCGTTCAAGGAGTGATCGGCGGCATTCGCGTGCGGCAAAACAATGATGTCTGGGCCTTGATTCACGGGCAGACCGCGGCGTGGGTCTTCATTGCGATTTGTCTGACGGCCCTCTCCGCCGGGAATGAATCCAGTGAGATCTCCGATCCGGTGCGACCGAATCTCGGTTTACTCACGATGTCGGTCATCGCGTTCAGTGCGATGATCGTGCAGTATCTGCTTGGCGGTCGTTTGCGGCATCTGGGGTCCAGCGATGCCTGGTTGGTTCATCCGTGGTTCGCCGCCGTGGTGGTCGCGGCCGTGCTAGGTGTCTCTGTGTTCGCGGCCCGGCAGGAGTTGCCTCGACTGCAGACGACGTGTCAAATCGCCCTGTGGATGGTCTTCGCCCAGGCCGCGCTCGGGTTGCTGACCTGGGGCGCGAAGTATGGTTATCCGCAGTGGGATATCCTCGCCGAGCGGTTGTCGCCGGCACAGGTCGCGTTGTCCTCATTGCATAAAGTCATCGGCTTAATGACATTCGCCGCCGTGGGTGTGATGTTCGCACAAGTGACGGCTGGCCGCTGCCGGAGGTCGTTCGCGATGAACCACGATGCCGCCACGCTAACGTTATCGCTGCCGGCGACAGGAGGAGTGGCATGAGCGTTTCCACTCCGGTGACTCGCAGTCTGGAAGCCGCGCGGCCGAGCGTGTCCACAATTCTGGCCAGCCGTGTGAGTGATTACTGCCAACTCGTCAAGCCACGCATTTCAGTGATGGTGCTACTCACCGTCTCTGTCGGGTATTTCCTGGCGAATGACGGGTCCGCCTCGGCTCCGCTGTGGGCCGCCTGGCTGGGCATCGCGCTGACGGCCGCGGCATCATCGGCATTGAATCAATGGCTGGAACAGGACCGGGATGCCCGCATGCGGCGGACGATGGAACGCCCGTTGCCCTCCGGCCGCATGTCTCCCGGCGAAGTTTTGACGTTTGGAATCCTCAGCGCGATCAGCGGCCTGCTCGTGCTGACGTTGTTGGTCAACACATTGACGGCGGTGCTGACCGCGGCAACGTGTCTCAGTTATGTCTTCATCTACACACCGCTGAAGTCCCGCACTGTGCTGTGTACCACCATTGGCGCGGTGCCGGGGGCGTTGCCGCCGGTTTTGGGTTGGACAGCCGCGGGGGGTGAGTTAAATGCCGGGGCAGGTGCCCTGTTCGCGATTCTGTTCTTGTGGCAGTTTCCGCATTTTCTGGCGATCGCTTGGCTGTATCGTCACGATTACGCCGACGCGGGTTTGAAGATGCTGCCGAGCGGTCCGCAGTCGGATCGAATTGTGGGATTGTCGGCCGTGATGTATGCCGTCTGTTTGCTGGCAGTTTGCCTGCTGCCGACGGCGGTGGGCCTCGCGGGTCCGTTCTATGGATGTTGTGCCGTGGTTTTGACGGCCGTGTATCTCGCCGCGTCCATTCGGTTCGCCTGGCATCCCAGCCGACCAACGGCACGGGGGTTGATCGCCGTTTCGTTGCTGCACCTGCCGCTCGTGCTGCTGATTCTGACTTGGGATCACTGGCGGGGGCTGTCGGGATTTTAGTCGATTGGTTTTGAGTCTGCGGTTTTGAATCAAGCTGGAAAGTCGTCCGATGTCTCACACGCCTGCCGCCCCGGCTCTCCGCATGGGGATCGCCATTCCGAACGCCAAGCTCGGCATGTGGCTGTTTCTCGGGACGGAAATCATGTTCTTCACGGCGTTCATCGGCACGTTCATCGTGTGCCGCATGGGTTCGCCCGGTTGGCCGACCGATGTGCATGTCACGCACATCAACATCTTCCTCGGCGGCGTGAACACGTTTGTGCTGATTCTGTCGAGCTATTTCGTCGTCGTCTCGCACGATGCTTTGCTCCAGAAAAACTACACGAAGGCGCATCGCTTCATGCTGTTCACGCTGCTGTTGGGGATTCTATTCCTCGGCATCAAAAGCATCGAATACAAAGGCAAATACGATCACGGAATTCTGCCGAGCTACATACCGGAAAGTGATCGCCAGTCGGAAGACCTGTTTGTCCGCGATCTCGGCCGGGAAGTCGATCGGCGGTTGAAGAACATGTTCCCGGCGATCAAGAATCGCGAAGAGCAACTGGTGGAACTTGATGCCCAACTGGCGGCCGACAAAGCCCCGGCCGGCGGTGCGGCACTCAAAAAACTCTACAACGAGTTTGTCAGCATCCGCGAGCATGTCCGCAGCCAGTTGTCGTTCACCATCCCGTTCGCCAACATCGACAAACTCCGCGAGGAGACCGATCCGGCGAAGATGCCGACGCTGGAATATGGTGCTTATCCCGAAGACCACGGCACCAGTCATGCCGAACCGTCCGAAGGGACGGAACAGGCCGCGGTTCATCATCACAACGACGGCACATTCGTCGCCGCCGTGCAGCAGCTTAAGCACGATCCGGAGCTGGGCCCGCTGATCACGAATGTGCCGCTGCGGCGTAAGATTCTGTATGGCAACCTGTTTGCCTCGAACTATTTTCTGATGACGGGCTTCCATGCGATTCACGTGATTGTCGGCCTGATCATGTTCGCGATGGTGATCATGAAAGGCACGCGGCTCTCGATGGGCGATGCCATCTTCGTCGAGAACATCGGACTGTATTGGCACTTTGTCGATCTCGTGTGGATCTTTCTGTTTCCGTTGATTTACATCATTTAGGAAGCTGAGTGTGGAGGGCTAAGTTTTGAGAGCCGACGCAATCGGCTTGATTCCTGATGCCCCTCTGGTTCTTAGACTTCAGCCCCTTAGCCTTAGGCAATTCCATGTCTGACCACGAACACAATGATTCCCACGCCGGCTTGTATTTTGCCGTGTTTATCGCCCTGTGCTGTTTCACGGGGCTGTCGGTCGCGGCGGATATGATGAAGGCCGCCAACCCGAACGTCATCAAGGTGATTGTGCTGGCAATCGCGACGGCCAAGGCGATGTGCGTGATGCTCTATTTCATGCACCTCAAGTTCGAGCGGGCCTGGAAGTACATGCTGCTCGCCCCGACTTTCATTCTCGCCATCGGCATGATGCTGGGCTTAATCCCCGACATCGGCCGGCATTACTACACTGTTGATACGCCGCAGGTGCATGAATACGCCTTGGACGAGCAGCAGAAGGCATCCGGCGGTCAGGCGGCCGAGCATCATTAACTGAAACAAGCCGCCAGAGACAAGCAACCAAATCGCCACGGACGATTTCCACTTGCCTCTTTAGTCCTGTCTCTTGTTTCTTCTACCCGGAGTTCCCCATGTCGCTGGCCTTGTCGGTGCGGGGAGTCGGTCATCGTTATGGACCGCGTGAGGCGCTTAGCGGCGTGGACATCGCCGTGCCGCCGGGGCAGATCTTTGGCCTGCTTGGCCCCAACGGTGGCGGCAAGACGACGCTGTTTCGCCTCATCGCCACGTTGCTGCCTGTGCAAACCGGCGCGATTGCCGTGGCGGGGGCGGATGTCGCCACGCAACCGCACCTTGTCCGCCGCAAACTTGGCGTGACATTTCAATCGGCGAGTCTCGACGGCAAACTGACCGTGCGGGAAAACCTCACGCATCAGGGGCATCTCTACGGTCTGTCCGGCGCGGACTTGCGTGATCGCATCGAAACCGTGCTCAAACAAGTTACCTTGCACGACCGTCACGCGGAACTGGTCGACCGTTTGTCCGGCGGGATGAAACGGCGGGCGGAACTCGCGAAATGCCTGCTGCACCAACCGGAGGTGCTGCTTCTCGACGAACCGACTACCGGCCTGGATCCCGGCGTGCGGCGCGATCTGTGGGATACGCTGCGAGAATTGAGGCAACAGTTCGGCACGACAATCCTTGTGACCACGCATCTCATGGAAGAAGCCGAGCATTGCGATTCCCTCGCGATTCTCGACCGCGGCCAGATCGTCGCGAATGGTTCACCGGCCGAACTGCGCGATAGCCTGGGGGGCGACTGCCTGACGATTCACTCTCCGCATGTGGATAAATTGGCCGAGCTGATTTCCAGCCGGTTCCAACTTACGGGCCGAGTTTCGGGCGAGGAACTGCGGATCGAACATCCCCGCGTGGGCGAGTTGTTGTGTACGCTGGTCAGCGAGCATCGTGAGGAACTGACTGCGATTTCGCTGTCGCAACCCTCGCTGGAAGACGTGTTCCTGCAACGGACGGGACATCGTTTCTGGGAAACGGCCGAACCGGCGGTGGAGCCTCGACATGGCTGATTCACTTCCGGCCGCAACCTTATCCGCCAGTTCGCCCACAACCGGCCTGTGGCTGCCAGTCTGGACTCTGACAGTGCGGGAAGTAGTGCGGTTTCTGCGGCAGCGCACACGGTTAGTCGGGGCGCTCGGTCAGCCGTTTCTGTTCTGGATTCTCTTTGGAGCCGGCTTGCAGGGATCGTTTCGCGGGCCGGGGGATATGTCGTATCAGGAATATTTTTTTCCGGGCATCGCCGTCTTGATCGTGTTGTTCACGTCGATTTTTTCAACGATCACCATTATCGAGGACCGGCGGGAAGGATTTTTGCAAGGGGTTTTGGTCGCGCCAATTCCCCGGCTGGCTCTCGTATTGGGCAAGCTGTGTGGCGGAACGACGTTGGCCGTGGCGCAAACCATGTTGTTCCTCACCGTCGGTCCGCTGTTGTCGCAAATCGGCCTGGCGCCTACGATACACACAGGGCTGACAGTGGCGAACTTTGTGCCGGTGCTGGGCTTCCTGACAGTTTTATCGCTCGCGTTGACGGCGTTGGGTTACATGATCGCCTGGCCGATGGATTCGATCCACGGATTTCATGCGATCATGAGCGTATTTCTGATGCCGATGTGGCTGTTGTCCGGGGCGTTTTTCCCCGGCGATGGCAGCGGGTGGTTGAGTTGGGTCATCAAAGTGAATCCGTTGACTTACGGCGTCGCGGGATTGCGGCGGCTGATGGCAATCAACGATGCCAGCGTGGCTCAACTGCCGTCGATGATGATTTGCTTAACCGTGACGCTGGCCTTCGGTATCGGCTGTACTGCCGCAGCCGTCTGGATGACACAGCGCCGCAGTGCCTTGAATGTTCGTTGAAGCAAGGATTTCGGACGGCCGTGATGACAGAACAGCAACCATCCCCAGACAGGCACAGACTCCGCCGGCGGCTGCACTGGGCGGGGGCTGTGCTGTGGGGCTGCGTGGCCTGCGGTCTGCTTTCGTTGTGGATGACGAGTCGTCACGAAAAGATCGCGGCGCAGACGGATGAGCCGGCGACGAAAACGATTCGTCTCAAGACCGACGCCGACGGCACACTGCGAATCGATCAGGAAGCGGCCGACACTGGAGCCGCAAACAGACCGACATGGGATCCGCACGGGGTCGAAGATTTCTCGTTCCAGAACTGCGATGGCCGGACGATCGGGAAGCAGGAACTGCTCGGCAAGCCGTGGGTCGCGGGCTTTGTCTTCACCGGCTGCACCAGCACCTGTCCGATGATCACGCAGAAAATGCGTGAGTTGCAGGACCGGCTCAAGCGTGAGGATGTGCAGTTTGTGACGTTCGGCGTCGACCCAAAACGCGACACGCCGGAGGTGCTGCTCAAGTATGCCGAGCAGTATGGTGCCGATCTGTCGCGATGGTTTTTTCTGTGGGGCGATGCGCCGTCGATTTACGGTTTGATCCATCGCAGCTTCCAGATGCCGGTGCAGATGCCGAACGATGTCACCGGCAACTATCAGGTGATTCACTCCAACAATGTCATGCTGGTTGATGCGCAGGGGGTGGTGCAAGGCAAGTATCTGGGCACAAAAGATGAAGACATGGCGACTTTGGTGCGGGATGTGAGGAAGTTACTCCACCCGGAACGCCGTTCCGAGACCGCGAGCAAAGTGCTTGAGGGAGAGATTCCGGCCGATGCCTGGTTCATGTGGTTGCCGCCGGTGAATGCGGGGCTGAATGGTCTGGCCGGGGCACTGTTGGCGTTGGGTTATGTGCTGATCAAACAGCGCCGCGTGACGGCGCATCGCAATGTGATGCTGTCCGCATTCGCGGTCTCGATTGTCTTTCTGGCATGCTACCTGGTTTATCATGCGGCACTGCACTATGAGACCGGCTTGCCGGGCAAGAAGTTTGCAGGTATCGGCCTGGTGCGGCCGGTCTATTTCACGATTCTGATCACCCATGTCTTTCTCGCCGCGGCCGTGCCGGTCCTGGCACTGGTGACGATCTATCGGGGATTGAAAGGCGATTGGCCGCGGCATCGGCGGATCGCGAAAATCACCTTCCCGATCTGGATGTACGTTTCGGTAACGGGTGTTATGATTTACGCCATGCTGTATCACTGGCCAATCTCGGGTTGAACCCGAACTGGATGAATGGAAATGAACGCACGACAAATCGCCGGCCGTTTCGCGATTCTCACGGCCAGCCTCGTCACCACGGCGAACTCCGCGTGGGCCTGCCCCATGTGCAAGCTGGCGTTGGAATCCGACGACACACAGCCGCGAGCCTACATGACTAGCATTCTGTTTATGATGGGAACGATCTTCACGCTGTTCGCCGTGGTCAGTGCGGCCGTCTGGTGGCTGAGCCGCAAAGAACAACTGGCCTTGGAAGAGGCCGGATACGGCCATCTGTTTCACAACGCGGTGCAGGAACCGATGGCCGGCGCGCCGGAAGCTGGCTGAACAGTAGCGGCGTCAATTCCACGATTTTGGCAGCGGGCATTCCACGGTCATTGGCTCGTGCTTCGTCGGATGATCGAAGGTGATCGATTTGGCGAGCAGTGCGATTCCGTTCGGCCAGGGAGACTTCGCCCCGTATTTGCGGTCGCCGACAATCGGCCAGCCCTGGGTCGAGAGTTGCACGCGAATCTGGTGACTGCGGCCTGTCTGCGGCCGGATTTCGAGCAGCGTGCGTGTTCCGCGCGTGGACAGTTGCCGGTAATCGAGCAGGCATTCCTGTGCGCCGCCAGCATTCTCCTTCACCGCCGTGACGTGATTCGATTCCCGATCCTTACGCAACCAATGAATCAGCGTGCCGGCGGGTGGAGCGACGCGGCCTTCCACCCAGGCCAGATAGACCTTTTGGACGGTGTGGTCGCGGAACTGTTCGGAAAGTCTGCGGGCGGCTTTGCTGGTGCGGGCCAGCAGCATTACCCCGGAGACCGGCCGATCCAGACGATGGACGATACCCAGAAAGACATCTCCCGGCTTGGCGTATTTGGCTTTCACATAGGCTTTCGCTGCATCAAGGAGCGTTGGCCCGCCGGTGTGATCGCCCATCGCCAGCAGCCCCGCAGGTTTATTCACCGCGAGGATGTGATTGTCTTCGTACAGAATTGTCAGCGCATCAGACAAGGTGGAATTAGATCATGCGTGGGGTGGAGCTACGGACGCGTCCGCGCGGAATTCATGTCCAGCCTAACAAAACTTGCAGCGCCAGCCAGTACCAGCCGGACCAGAATCCGTAGCCGATGATGGCCGCATGCCCAGCGATGATGGCCCACGAGACGGCTCGAAAACTCAGTTTCAGCGTTTTGTGCCGAAACATCCGCCGCGCAAGGTACAGGCCCGGCCAACCCCCCAAGGCGGCCAGAACATGCAAAGTCCGTTCGGAAACTCGCGGCTGTTCGGTCATGGACCGCCGTTTGTCGAACATGGTGATCAAAAACGCGATCAGGCTGCCGAGAACTGTCAGCAGCAGGTAGATGGCGAGGAAGGCGGGGAGTTTGACTCCATCGCGAGTCACGGCGACGAAAAGCATGCCCGTGGCGAAGCTCAGCCAAGCCATGACAGCCAGCAAGATCCACCACCGCCAGCCAGAGAACCAGCGAACTCGTCGTCGATACAACACCACGACACTCCCCAAGACCGGGTTGGCCTGTTCTCGCAACGCCCCCTGATTTACCATGCGCGAACGTGTTCCGATACCGAACGGTCCCTTCAGGAGAATCGCCCGCTCGGTCTAGCACGTCATTGCGCGCCGGTTGCGCTGATATCAAATCTATTGGAATGAACTGGAGTTACGACGAAAGATGCCCGCCCTGTGACCACGGTTTCTCGATCCGCCCCCGCACCGGCCGCGAAAACCTCGGAGCCACCTTCGCCCAACTTGGCGATGGCCGCCGAGGTCGAGCGCCAGTTTCGCGCCGCTTCACCGGAGACATTCTTCGTGGCGGCTCGAGTCTTACGCCGCGTATTGCGCAGCGAACTGGAAATCACCAGCCCTCTGATTCGGCTGCCGCATCGCAAAACGTATGTGATCGACCGTGATCGGCTGTTGTGGCTGGTGGCGCGGGACGAACTCGGCGTCGAACCGGAAGCGGTACTTCCCCCGCGGATGATGCTAATTTCCCGACCGGAAGAGGACCGACTGAGTCGTTTCCACCGCGAGCAACTGTTCCGCTATTACTGGCAATTGACGTTTCATTCCCGGCTCGACTTTCATCTGCAAGATGCCGTCGCTTCATCGCGAATGACAACCGCCATGTTGCGGGAGCGAATCGACCGGATCGGGCAGACTGAATTCGATGAAGTCCGCGCGGTCCTGCGTCAGGAATCGCTGCTGATGCATCCTGATGATCAGCGTGCCGTGTACGCGGAGTTTGTCGCCGTCTGGTGTGAACTGCAGACGTTTGCACCCGGATTGTTGTCGCTGTATTTCCCCTCATTGGTCGCGAAACCCGGACTCGGCGAGGTGATCGAGGCCGATTGTCCCTCGTCGGAATTGCTGCGCGCCGTGACGCCGATGGAACTGCGAGGTCAGGATCCGGCGGTGCCGTGGGCCGAACAGTTACAGCTCACGCGGCCCGATGCGACCCAACCGGCCGCCGTCAAACCGCTGGAATGGCGCTGCAAGCAGCGAATCAAGCGGGCGAAAAAGTTTCAGGAGCAGGGGAACTCGATTCGAGCGGCGTTGTGGTACCAGGATGCCGCCGCGGTGGCCCCGCCGACCATGCTCGCCGAAGTGCAACAAGCCTGTGATCGCGAGTTGGATGCCTTTTCCCGAAGGTTGCAATTCGCCTTGGAATTAACGGACGACTTGACCGCGACCTGGCGGCGGATCGCGGCCGCATTGGCAGTCCGTGCGACGACCGGCTTCTGGAACGCCAATACGCGTTTGCTCTACGATCTCCAAAAAGTCTGCCTCGATCACGAACGCGAAACGTATCGGCTCGACTTGTGGAAATGGCTGTGGACGTGGGGACGCGAACCGCTCCGGCATCCGCTCCCCAATCAGCGCATCGTGCTGATGTCGAAGCATCTCTATACAGCGACGCAGCGATTGGGAGCCGTCAATTTAGCTCCTGAAGACCGAACCGAGTTGACCCATCTGCTGCACGAGTCGGCCGAGGCGGCGGAACGGCTTTTGCGGCGCCGGCTGGAACCATTTCTTAGCCATTCGCTGCACGACACCGGATTTGTCGCCGAGTCGGTCGTGGAAGAAGTGGCCGTGGAGAAACTGACGCAGGAACTGCTCGACGGCGTGGTCCATCGCGGGTTTCTCACACTCGGTGACTTGCGCGATGCCGTCTCACGCAATCAGTTAAAGATGCCGGATCTGTCCGGCTCGACGGAGTTCCTCGCAGGTGATTCGCTGTTGCAGGCGGATCGGCGGTTCGCGTTGCTGCTCGACGGCGTTTACCAGCGCGGACCGTTGTATCTGCGCTGGCTGCAGCGGATGAGCTCGCTTTTTTTCGGCACCGTCTGGGGCCGCAATCTGACCTTGTACGCCGCGTTGCCTTACGGGATTGCGTTCATGGCAATCCGGGGGGCCGAACATCTCGTTGTCGTGTTTCAACAGGCGACGGGTCAATCGGACGATGAGCCAGCCGATCTGGAGAGAGTCGACACCGCAACAGGCACTGAACTCGCCAGTCAGGTAGCCGATGATGTTCCGATTGAACAGCCATTGGAAGTTCCGAATGGCGGAGATGGCCATACTGATCTGCTGCCCGACCAGCTCACGGGGCACGAACATCATTCCCTGCTGACAACGACGGAGTTGACGCTGTCGGTACTGGCGCTCGGCACCATCATTTTCGTGTTGATGCACTTCCCGCGTATTCGCGCTGGCGTGGTGCGCGGGCTGCGCATCGGCTGGCAACTGTTCCGACGCATCATCTTTGAGTGGCCGCTGGCGATCTTGAAATTCCCGCCGGTCGCCTGGCTGATGCGCAGCCTGCCGGTGATGCTGTTCCGCCGCTATTTGCTCACGCCGATCTTACTGACGTTCAGCTATTGGAAAATCTTGCCGGCGGTGAACCTGACCGAGCCGCCGAATCGCTGGTATGTGCTGGCGTTTTTCACCGCCGCCGTGGTCGTGTTTTTGACACGATTGGGCCGCGATACGGAAGAACTGTTCTGGGATTGGGTGGGCAAAACGTGGTATCGCGTGCGGGTCCATCTGATTGTCGGGCTGATCACGCTGATCATCGACGTGTTTCGGCAGGTGATGGACGGCGTGGAGCGGGTTTTGTATGCGGTGGATGAATGGCTGCGGTTTCGCACGGGGGAATCGAATGTCACGCTGGGCATCAAGGCGGTACTGGGGGCGATCTGGTCGGTGATTCATGCCGTGGTCCGTTTCGCCGTGACGCTGCTGATCGAACCGCAGATTAATCCAATCAAGCATTTCCCGGTCGTGACAGTGTCGCACAAGCTGCTGGTCTTCACGTTGCCCCCGTTGGCGCATGTACTGTCGCAGTTTCTGGGACCGACCTGGGGCAGCACCATCGCGACCGTCATCATCACGGGGATTCCAGGCATCTTCGGATTTCTGGCGTGGGAATTTAAGGAGAACTGGAAGCTGTATGCGGCGAACCGGCCCAACAAGTTGAAGCCGGTGCCCATCGGCAGTCATGGAGAGACAATGCTGCGGCTGCTGGCCCCGGGATTTCATTCGGGAACTTTGCCGAAACTCTTCGCGAAACGGCGGCGCAACGCCCGCAAAGCGCGCTGGCGACCGGAGTTGGATCGGCGGGCAAAATTTGATGAGCAACTTCATCATGTGACGCAATCGATCGGACATTTCGTCGAACGGGAGTTATTGTCGCTGCTGCAACACAGCCGCGCCTTTCGCGAGATGCCGCTGAGCCTGGGGCATGTCGAGGCGTCGACCAATCGAGTTGTGATTCAGATTCAGCATGCGGACGCGCCTGAGCCGTTGCAAATTCTGATTTCGGAACAATCAGGCTGGCTGATCGCAGGGATCGCGGACACCGGTTGGGCAGCGACCCGGCTCGATGCCCGGCAACGCCGCGTTCTCGCCGCCGCACTGGCCGGCATGTACAAGCTGGGGGCGGTGGAACTCGTGCGCGAGCAAATCGAAAGCCGGCTACTCGACGCGCGCCCGGCGTATGATATTTCCGAGTACAATCTCATCGTCTGGCCGCATCGCGATTTCGACAAGGAAATCTTCTATAATCTGGACGAACGACCGCTCAGCACACCGCGTCCGCGCGCGGTGGCCCGCACCGTCGGGCTGGGGCCACTGCCGCTAGCCGACCTGGTTTTTCAGGAACATGATCTGGAATGGACGGCATGGCGAAAGTTCTGGGAGGATGAGCAATCCGCCAGTGCGGTCACCGAACTCTTGGAAATTCGCGTGTTGCCGATGAATGCCGTGTGAATCCGTTTCAGCCATTAATAAGTCGGCGCATTAACTGTCAGGAGTAAACGGCCAGATGTCTGACGAGTCTTTGGTGGCGTTCCGCAGTCCCGAAGTAATACAAGCGGCGACATCGCGACTATTGATCGTGGATGTGCAGGAAAAGTTGCTGCCCGCGATGCCCGATTCCGCGAGGCTGCTCGCCGGCTGCCGATTGCTGTTGGGTGCCGCCGGCGTGTTCCAGGTGCCGATTTGCGTCACGGAACAGTACCCGCAGGGTCTCGGGGCGACGGTGGGCGAACTCGCGGCATTGTGTCCCCCAGCAGTGATCAAGCAGGAATTCAGTTCGTGGCCCTCTCTGAAGTGGCCCGCCGCGGGGGAAGACGCCAGCGGTCGATTTCAAGTTGTGATTGCGGGACTGGAAACGCATGTTTGCGTGTTGCAGACGGCGTTCGATCTGCAATCCGCGGGCTATCGTGTGTTCATCGTCGCGGATGCCGTTGCCAGCCGGAGGGACTCTGACCGCGACCGGGCGCTGGAACGGATGCAGACCACGGGAATCACGATTGTCACGGCGGAGTCGGTCGTTTTCGAGTGGTGCGAACGGTCCGACCGGCCGGAATTCAAAGCGCTGGCCAAACTCGTAAAGGATCGGCCGCTGTGAGCGACGAACCGCTGCGCAAACTGCTCAACCCCGCCGCCCTGTCTCGACTGGAAAGTCTGGAGTTGAAGGCCCGCACCATCGTCGAGGGGTATGTCTCCGGCTGGCATAAAAGTCCCTATCACGGCTTTTCCGTCGAATTCGCCGAGCATCGCGAGTACGTTCCCGGCGACGACCTACGGTATGTCGACTGGAAAGTCTTCGGCAAGTCCGACCGCTACTATCTGAAACAGTTCGACGAGGAAACAAACTTCACCTGTCAGATTCTGGTCGACACCAGCGAGTCGATGGCCTACCGCTCCGAGGCAGCGACGTGGTCGAAACTCGATTACGCCCGGCAACTCGCGGCGGCGCTAGCGTATCTCATTGTTCGGCAGCAAGATGCCGTCGGGCTGGCGACGTTTGATCGAACTGTCGGCCGGTTGTTGCGGCCGGCGAGTACGCCCATGCATCTGCGGCAGTTGTGCAGCTTGCTTGAACAGGCGGAGCCGGCGGGGGAATCGGCCATTGGTCCCATCCTGCATGAACTGGCGGAGCGTTTCAAACGACGCGGCGTGGTGGTCATCCTCAGCGATTTTTTCGATGACCCGGCGGAAGTGCTGCTGGGGTTGAAGCATTTTCATCATCGCCGGCACGACGTGCTGCTGATTCAGGTGATCGATCCGGCCGAGCAGGATTTTCCATTCACCGAGCCAACGTTATTCCACGGTTTGGAACAATGGCCCGATGAGATGACCGACCCGCGTGCGCTGCGGGCGGCGTACCGCGCGGAGTTCGCGCAGTTCACGCGAACCCTGCAAGGCGGCGCGCGCGACATGCGGATGGATTACCATCTGGTGCGGACCGATCAGCCTTTCGAGACTGCACTGTCGAACGTCCTGGCCCACCGGCGTGCCTGATTCGGTTTGCGGCTTGAAAGTCGCGAGTCTCTGATAGAAAGTCCCCACTTGGCAATGCGGAAGAGTCAATCGTTCCTGCGCAGCGCACCGGTCACATGTGGGTGTCTGATCATCTGCCTGGCCTTCTTCCTGGTCACAGGCGGCTTGCAGGCACCGACCGCCGCGCGGCTGGACGCGCTCGATGAGTGGGGGGCCGTGATCGACCGGCCTTACACTCAGCGATTGGATGCGGACACGGTGCTGATCGATCGCGAGTTGCGGGCACCGATTGCGTTGTGGCAGGGCGAACTCTGGCGAATTCCGGTCTGCGCGTTTCATCATGTCGACTTATGGCATCTGCTGATCAATTTTGTCTCCGCCGTGTACCTCGGGCGATTGTGTGAACGATTCTACGGCAGTCGAAATTTGTTGCGGCTGCTCCCCGCCATCGTCGCAATTCCCATGATCCCGGAATTTCTGCGGGGACATTATGTGCTGGGATTCTCCGGCGTCATCGCGGCGATGTTCGGACTGCTGTGTGTCTTGCGGCAAAAAAACGAAGAACTCGCCGAGGAATTTCCGGACGAGGCCGTGTATCTCGGCGGTGTGCTGCTGGCGGCCGGGGTGATCTTCAGCGCATTAGAGATGGCCCCGATCGCGAATCTGGCACACATGACAGGATTCGTCCTGGGTGCGCTCGCCGGTTGTGTGGCGACCGGCTTACCTTGGGGGGCGCGGATCGCCCGGAGTACGCAACTCGGGTTCTATGCCGTGGCAGTGGCGGCGTTATGGTTCGTCATTCATCCGACTTGGGATGGCACCTACCATTGGTATCTGGCGAAGCAGGCGACGGATGATGCGCGGAAACTGACCGAACTCCAACAGGCTGTCACGCTTGATCCGCATCTCCTCGGCGCATTTCGCGCGCTGGCGGACCTGCAATCCCAGCAGGGAGATGACCATGCGGCCTGGAGAACGATGCTCACCGCTCTGAATTCCAACCCGTCCGATTCCTCCTTAATGCGGCGTGTCCAGCGCGAGTGGCAGGAACTGACAGCCGGTCCGCAGCGCGACGCGGCACGTCAGACGGTGCGTGAAGTCTTCGG
>Ga0335397_10001673_pt1 | contig 30146 bp, 26 predicted proteins | sample MAT04_FD_205740 | JGI IMG/M metagenome (GOLD analysis project Ga0335397, IMG submission 205740) | Freshwater microbial communities from Lake Fryxell liftoff mats and glacier meltwater in Antarctica - MAT-04 (spades assembly) (version 2) ... | reverse complement strand
AATGGCAGATTTCAGCACTGCATGTTGTGTCGCCCGAAAACATCGCCGCAACATTTAGCGTAGTCTTCGGAGTCCGTTTGAGTTTTTCAGCACCCTGCTAGCGCCTTGCCGCTCATTGCAACGTCGTTCACCACACAGGCCCACCTACGAGATGCTCAGTTCTGCGCTTCGCGCCAGCGGTAGTGGAAGATCTGCAGCATCGTTCCCATCAGCACCAGATTGGCGACCGTGTAGAAGCCCAGGAAGTACCAATGGATCGGCCGGGGCGCGGGCGGGGAGTTGCGCGAGTCGCTGGGAGTCACATCAATGTAGAGCGGGACGCTGACCGCGGCCGAGAACGGACTGGTGATCGTCAGCGGCTCGATCGTGCGTCGCAGTTCCACATCGCGTGAGAAGAACGTGTCGGTGAAGAACGTGGCGGCCATTGGCCCGGCGAACAGAATCACGATCGACAGATAGCTGACTGCCAGGCTGGTTGAGGTCTTGCGGAAGATCACCGACCAGAACGTAGCCAGGGTGGTCGTGGTGAGGCAGGTCATCAAGATGATCAGCAGGTACGTCAACAGCGCCGGCCAGTTGCTCTGCAGTTCGCTGACCATGGCTCCGGCCAGCAGAATCGGCGGAGCCAGGAAAAGGGTGAGCACGGTCGACACCCGCAGACCCGCTACGATTTTGGGCCAAAGGATATCGATGCTGCGGAGCATGGTTGTCAGCAGCAGGTCGAGCGTCTCGCGTTCGCGCTCGCTGGTCACGCACCCGGCGGCATACACCGGGCCGACCAGCATGTTGAACAGAATCACATAGCTGACGTACCAGGCGGCCATCTTGGGAAAGATGAACAGAAAGAAGCCCATCAGAAAGATGGCCAGGAACATGCTGACCTGAATCACCAGCCGCAGCATCAAGGTGCCCTGGCTGAAGATCTCGCTCCGCATTTCCTTGTCAAAGACCGGATTGGTCCCGTCCGCCAGCAAATCGTTGCGGCGCGCGGGGGCAAACAGCATGTCGGGGAACTGATCGCGCTGGATCACCATGCCCACGGCCTGCTCCTGCTCTTTCTCTTCGTCGAAGACTTCTTTGCCTTCGCTTCCCACGTCGGGCGGGTGGAGCAATCGCGCGCTGACGGAAGCAAACAGCGTGACCCATAGAATAGCGCAGCCGACCGGCAACAGCGTGCAAGTGAGAAGCAGACGAATGTCGGCCATCTCGCCGCTCAGGCCTTCCCAGAGAAGCACGCCCATCAGCGCCAACGGCAGGATCAACAGGTACGAGACCGCGAGTGATGCACTGGTTCGCTGAAAGTAGCTGCTGCAGGCAGTGGAGATCATGCCGAACGTGCCCGCCGCCAGGATCAGCACAAAGTAAGCGGCCAGCACTTCGTAGAACGACACGCCGCCCAGTGGCAGGCAGATCATCACGATCGGCAGCGACGAGAAGATCAGGAGGCCCAGGTAGCAGAGCGACGTGAGCAGTTTGCCCATCAGCACGGCCGAGGGCTGGAGCGGGCTGGCCAGCAGCATCTCGTAGGTCTTGCGTTCTTTCTCGCCGGTGATCGATCCGGCGGCAAAGCTGGGGGCCATCATGGAGACGAGCACGAACTGCCCCAGCACGAACATATCGAACAGGCGTTTGGCTTCGGCCGTGTTCTCAAAATTCACCCGTTCGGCTTGCGGCCAGGCGACCCAGACAACGGCGCCCATCAACGCGACATAGGCGAAGAGGAGTGCGAACGCACGGTGCATCCGCAGGTTCACCAGCAGTTCGCGCTGCAAGACGGGATTCTCGAAGAGAAGCATAGCCGTAGTGTGGCGTGCAAAAGCGTGGGATTCAACAGGTGACTCTTCCGGCAACGCGAATCGAAATACTTGAACAGGAGGAAAACGGAGGAAACAGAGGTTGCCTCCTGTTCAAGTCGTCGGCGCTGCGTACCTGATGGATTCGCCCCTCGCATGACAGGCAGGTTCAGGGGATGCCGGTAGGACACGCAAGAGCGAGTGAGCAAACCTCTTCGAAGGATGGTAAAATTCAACCTCCGCACATCGTTCCTCGGCCGTGAGAACACACCATGAAACGAAGGCCGGAAAAGAAACGGGATAGGAAGGGCAATGAAATCGTTGTCGGTGTCGCTTGGTATCGAGCGGAGGATTATCCACGGCTCCTTGAAGTCGCCACGGACCGGAAAGGAATGCATTCCCGTTTCGTCGATTGGGAGCAGTCGGCCTTGCTGAACAATGACAAGCTGAGGGAGCAGGGCATACGCATTGAAAAGATCGAGATCGACCTCGAGGAGCTGATTGCGTGGTGCAACGCGCGAAATCGTTCCAACGATGGGGCGGCTCGCGCGGAATTTGCGGTGGAGAAGCTGCGGGCAAGGCTCAGTCCGAACACGTGAAAATAGGGAATGGATGCACAGGCGGCGTGCCTTTCTCCGTTACTTCTGTTTCCTCCTGTTCAAAGCAACGGGCCGCACAGTTGGCCCTGGCGTGATGGCGCCTGAATCTTCCCGCTTCCTCGCATCCTTCGAAACGAAAGCGGCGGGCCCCGCGAAGGGCCCGCCGCATCGGTAGCTCCATTTCAACCTGCGATCCGTTCCGTGAAGAACGAATCGGCCGGCTGCTTAATACATGTCGTAGTCGTGGCCGCCGTGACCGCCGCCACCCTTCTTGCCCTTCTCGTCCTTGGGCTTCTCGGCGATCAGCGCGTCGCTGGTCAGCAGCAGGATCGAGACGCTGGTGGCGTTCACCAGAGCGGTTCGCGCGACCTTGGTCGGGTCGATGATGCCGGACTTGACCAGATCTTCGTACTCGTTTGTGGCCGCGTTGAATCCGAAGTTCGGATTGTTGTTTTCCAGGACCTTCTCGCAGATCACGCCGCCGTCGAGACCGGCATTGGCGGTGATCTGAGTCAGCGGAGCGCGGCAGGCGCGAACCACAATGTTGTAGCCAATGGCCTCGTCGTCCGAGAGACCCTTGGGCTTCAGACCCTGGCTGGCACGCAGCAGAGCGACGCCGCCGCCGGGCAGGATGCCTTCAGCGACCGCGGCCCGCGTGGCGTGCAGGGCGTCCTCGACGCGGGCCTTCTTTTCCTTCATCTCGCTCTCGGTGGCAGCGCCAACGTTGACCTTGGCCACACCGCCCGACAGCTTGGCGAGACGCTCTTCGAGCTTCTCCTTGTCGTAGTCGCTGGTCGAGAGGCCGATTTCGCGGCGGATCTGCTCGATGCGAGCCTTGATGTCGGCGCTCTTGCCGCCACCCTGGATGATCGTGCAGTTGTCCTTGTCGACGACAACCGACTTGGCCCGGCCGAGCTGCGGCAGGGTCAGGCTCTCGAGCTTGATGCCCAGGTCCTCGAATACGGCGGTGCCGCCGGTCAGGATCGACAGGTCCTCGAGCATGGCCTTGCGGCGATCGCCGTAGCCAGGAGCCTTGACGGCTACGCAGCGGAAAGTGCCGCGGAGCTTGTTGATGACCAGCGTTGCCAGGGCCTCGCCCTCGATGTCTTCGGCAACGATCAACAGGGGCTTGCCCGCGTTGACCACAGCCTCGAGCACCGGAACCAGATCCTTTACCGAGGTGATCTTCTTCTCGTAGACCAGGATGTACGGGTCATCGAGCTCGCAGGTCATCTTGGCGGGATCGGTGACGAAGTACGGCGACAAGTAGCCGCGATCGAACTGCATCCCCTCGACCCACTCGACCTCGGTCTTCAGGCTCTTACCTTCGTCGACAGTGATCACGCCGTCCTTGCCGACCTTCTCCATCGCGTCGGCCAACAGGTTGCCGATCTCGCTGTCGTTGTTGCTGGCGACAGCCGCGACCTGGGCCATTTCCTTCTTGGTCTTGATGGGAATCGAGTGCTTGGTCAGGCGCTCGCTGATGTCAGCGACGGCCTTCTCGATACCGGCCTTGAGCTGGATGGGGTTCACACCGGCCACAACGGCCTTGAGCCCCTCGTTGAAGATGGCTTCGGCCAGCACGGTGGCCGTGGTGGTGCCGTCGCCCGCGACGTCGCTGGTCTTGGAAGCAACTTCCTTGACCATCTTGGCGCCCATGTTCTCGTAGACGTCTTCCAGGTCGATCTCTTTGGCGACCGAGACACCGTCTTTGGTGACGGTGGGCGAGCCGAAGCTCTTCTGCAAGATTACGTTGCGGCCCTTGGGGCCGAGCGTGACCTTGACCGCGCGGGCCAGTTTGGCCACGCCACGCCGCATGGCGTCACGAGCTTCCTGGTCGAATGCAATCATCTTGGCCATAAGAAAGTCTTCTCCTCAAGGTGTGCTGCAGGCGAATGACCTGCGTATTTTGGGGGCAGGCGTCTGGCCTGCATTTGCGATGAACTTGTACGGTGGGCTGAGAGCAGGAAGGCACGAAGCCGAACGAATCGGCGACTAGCCGGTGATCGTGGCCAGGATGTCCTCTTCGCGCATCAGCAGCAGCTCTTCGCCGTCGACCGAGATCGGCTCGCCGGCATACGAGGTGAACAGCACGCGATCGCCCGGCTTGACCTGCAGCGGGCTGCGGGTGCCGTCGTCGGTCAGGCGGCCGTCGCCGACGCTAATCACGGTGCCGCGGGCGGGCTTGTTCTTGGCCGAATCGGGCAGCACGATGCCGCCGGCGGTCCGCTCTTCCGACTCTTCACGTTCCACGACCACGCGGTCGCCGAGGGGCTGCAGCTTGACGGAAGACTTGGTGGCGGCTTTTTTGCGGGTCGCGGTAGTCATGTTCAGGACGTCTCCGAGGTAGTGGGGAGGGTCGGTATGGGAGTGCGGTTGTATCTGGGTGGGCTGCCAAAACAGAGAATATTCCGGCGTGGTCCCCGATAAAGGCAAGTGGCATGCCAAAGGGGGCATGCACGCCGCAAGTGTCTATTTGTAAATAGCTTGCGGTTTTTCACGCGAAGCAGCCTACTTCGGCCGCTCTGCCATTCTGACAGTCGCCGTCGCTTTGAACTGCTGGGGCGAGATCGGTTTTCAACGGGCTACGCCTGCAAGTAACAGCTCTCCTCAGGGGCCGGAATCTGATCCAACCCCGATCGTTGACTTCAGAAAGCGGCGCTCCTAGACTCACCGCAATTCGCTCGAAGGGTTTAGCGCTTTCAGGCGCTATAGGCATCGCGGATGGTCGGGCCGCCATCTGACAGGCAGCAATGCTGCCGGAGGATGTCGTGTTTCATCACCCTTCTATCCTTCGCGAACACGACTCCCTTCGCGAACACGACTCTCGGCTCGGCGATTCCCACGCCCTGCCTCGAGGACCGCGTCTGGCGGGCCATCCGTTCGCCCCCGCTTTTCTTCGAGCCGTGCAATAACGCGTCTCGCACATCCTCCGCGGCTTCGCCCTATGGATTGCAGCATGGAAAACTCGGAGACACTCCGACCATGAAAGAAGCACAGCTTGCCGAAGGTTCGCCTGGCGCGCCGACCCTCTTTGACCGCTTGGCGGTGATGTGTGCGGTCGTGTGCCTGCTGGTGTTCGTATTGCTGCCCATGCTGGTCATCAGCCACTACGGGGGGGAACCGACCTTGGGCGGGATGGAAGGCCCCGCGGAAACCACCGTGGGGATCGCCGTAATTCTGCGGGTCACGGCTCGCCGTCTTCTGCGGACCGGCACGCGGAATCTCCTGCGGACAACCTTTGGCACGTTCTCGCGAACTACGTCGCGGGCCGTCATGCGGCGCAGTGTTCGCGTGGCAGTCAAATCGCTGGCCTTGGCAGGCAAAGAAGCGGTCTCTGATCAAGCCGAGGGAAGCGAGGATGCACCGCAGAACCCGGTGATCGCCGTCGCCGTGGGATTCGTGGCGCTGTTCGCGTCGCTGTGGGTCATCCTTCGCTATGTGGTATCCGCGGCATCTCAGGCAGCGATCCTGCAGGGGACATCGCCCGAACTGGCGGCATTTCTTGGCGCCCTGCCGATCATTGTTTACGCCCTGTTGGTGCACGTTGCCGGCCGGCGATGGAACGTAGAGATTGAATATCAGACCGGCGCCGATGGACTGCTGTTGCAAGCTTACTTCACCGGCGCCGGTTCCTTTCTGCCGCTGACGACAGACACCTATTACCGAGGGAATCCCGACGATGCGCGGCGGGTAGCCTTGACGGCGCTGGTTGGCTTATTCGGGACGCATGTGTTGCTGGCGACCTTGGCCGTCTGGCGGGATTCCTACACGATCCAGTTGGCCGCTGCCATGTTCCTGATCTACGTATTTGTGTTCTCGTTTCCTATCAAACCGTTGGACGGCAACTATCTGTGGCAGAAGAGCAAGCTGCTGTGGCTGGCTGTATTTCTTCCGGTGCTGATTGCCTTCTTCCGCAATATCCCGGAGTCGTTCAATGGCATGCTCTGAGTCGGATGGGCTCAGCGCGGAGAGCGAAGCGGGGAGCGCTGGCTCGCAGCCGCGCAAGCAGACCACTGCGAAGCAGACCCTGGTCATCGTGCTGATGCTGCTGGTCTGGACCTACCTCTATAATCGCCTGATCAAGGGTCAGGGACCGGTCCGCGCGTTCTTTCAGATTCTTGACACCATCAGCGACGATTTCGTGATGGGCTCGCTGGTGACTATCTCAGTCGGCGTTGCCATCGTGTGTGTGTTCTCCATCACCAAGCTCTACGCGCAGATCGTCTCCAACACGCACTCATTCAAGATTCTCGAAGACCTCTTCTACAACGACCTCAAGAACGGCAACGTTCGAGAATACCTGTACAAAGTCCTGACTTTTCGGGATCAGCCCCGTCCGTTGAAGGTCTGTCCCGAGCGGGTCGGATCGCTGCTATTCTCGTTCAGTTTCATTTACCTGATGAGTTGGGTGTACCTCGTGCTGTTCAGCGAGGCCTTGTTCTTTGTGTCCTGGAGTGCCGGCGTCGACTTGCCCATCAACGAACACAATCTGCTGATGATGCCCACACTGGCTTTGGCCATCCCGTTCTCGGCACGGGTCATGGCCTACTTGAAATATCCCTATGCGTCGGACTACGCAGACTTCATGCCCGGGGCGGTGTTCGTTCTGCTCTTGGTGGCAACGCTGGGCTACCTCTTCCAGTCGGATGACCAGAAGTTCTTTCTGCTGCAGGTCTGGGAGAATCGCGAGTATCTTATTGCGTTTCTCAAGAACGGGATCTTCCTGGCATTCATCCCGGTCTTCTTCGAGGCGTTGTATTGGCTGATGGAACTGAACGGGAAGCACGTTGACGAGGAAGCTGAGGACGACCCCTGTCTCAAGGAATGAATCCCGATTCGCAACGTGGTCCTACTAGCGAACGGGCAGCGAAACGAGGGACCGTGTGCCGAATCGACGGGAGAATCGGACCTGAGATCGCGGAATGGCCAACGGGAAACCGGAGAGCCGCGTGAAGATTGGGCCTCTTGAGGGGAACTCGTTTACGAGGCTTCGTCTACGAGGTCGCAGCTTTCTGGTGGCGGTGGCCGATGGTGTGATGCGGGACTAGAATTCTGCACTCGTTCAACGCTTTGCAATGAACGACCGCTATCCAATTCCTTGAAGGGAACACCATGAGCGACTGGATCGAAGCAGGCGAGAAAGCCCCCGCCTTCAACCTGGCGGCCGACGACGGCAAAAAGTACAAGCTTGCCGACCTCAAGGGCTCGCCGGTCGTGCTGTACTTCTATCCGCGCGACGACACGCCGGGCTGCACCAAGGAGGCCTGCGCCTTTCGCGATCGCAGCAAAGAGCTGGCCAAGCACGGCGCCAAGGTATTCGGCGTCAGTACCGACAGCGTGGCCACGCACATCAAGTTCCGCGACAAGTTCGAGCTGAACTTCCCGCTGCTGGCTGACGAAGACCACGCCGTGGCTGAGAAGTACGGCGCGTGGCGCGAGAAGAACATGTACGGCAAGAAGTCGATGGGCATTCAGCGGAGCACCTATCTGATCGATGCCGCCGGCAAGGTGGCCCGCGTCTGGAAGAAGGTGCAGGTCGACGGCCACGACATGCAAGTGCTGGAGGCCCTTGCGGAGTTAAAGGCCGCGAAGGCGTAGGCCGCTACCACACAAAGCTCAAATACAAAAGCCTCTCCCGCCGCATCGCACGGCGAGGAGAGGCTCGTCGATTCTTCTCGCGAGCTACTACATTGGCGGCACGGTCGCCCCCAGATCCTCGAGCAACTTGGTGATCTTCTCGTGAACTTCTTCCGTCTGCAGGATAACCAGCGTCCTGCCAAACGGCTTGATCTGCCCCTTGGCCTCAGGAAGCTCCGACGAGAACCATTTGTCGGGGGCGACGGTTGAGCGGATCACCTCGGTCAGCTCCGTCAAATCTCCGTCCAGGTTATCGACGCGATAAGGCCGAGTGACGACTTCGTTGTCCGCCTTCCTCTCTGTGGTGACCATCAGCACTTCGTCCTTGATGACGTGTTTGAGGCCCAATGGCTGAAGCATCAATTTCAGACCCGATTGCAGTGAAACCCCCGCAAGGTTCATCGTGATGGGCGTGGCGGAATCGACTCCCTGATCTTCCATGGATTTTTTGTCGAGCAGAATGGGGATCTGAAACTGCTCCCTCAGAAACTCCGCCACATCGTTGAGCGGAGTCTCGATGAACTCCATCCGTGCGGGCCGTTGCAGCGCTTTCTGGATCTCCTGAGCCGCCTTCTCTGGCGTGGGGTGCGGATCGGCTTTGCTCTTGGACTTTGTATTCTCGGCCACTTCCGATTCGTCGGAGGGGTCGCTGGCATCGGCCAGCGCCAGGAACGTGGCTTCATTCCCTTCTGCCGGCGATTCTCCCGCGTGCAATTGCACACCGGCCCCCAGGTCGACGAACCGACCGCTGCCTAGCAGCGCCGATCCGCCCCAGACCGCAACGGCCACAAAACTTCCCAGAAACAAGCCTTTGAAGAGAGGGGTTTGCAACATGGTGAGCCAGGCTCCTTGGGGGTACGCAGTGGGATTGGAAAGGAGGGAAGAGAGCGCGGCTTCACCCGAAGCCCACGCAATCGCCGCTTCGGTCGTATTCGCGACCAGTTCGGGCGTCACGGCCGCTTCGGCTGCTTTCACGGACTGCTGCGCCGCCGCCAGGGCGCCGGTGATGAACAGCCCCTGCAAGCCGAGCCGGCGAAGCAGCATCTGGCGCCCCCGCTGCAATCGGCCTTTCAACACGAGCTCGCTGCAACCCAACTGACGCGAAGCCTGGTCGCGGTCGAGCCCTTCCACACAGCAAACCACAATGGCATCGCGGTAATGCCCCGGCAGTTCCAGCAGCTCGTCGTAGAGTTTTTGCTGGGCGTCGAGTTCGGCGACCTGATCGAGCTGCGCGTCGGGGATCATCGAGACATCCTCCACGGGCAGTTCCCGTCGGGCCGCCCGTTGCGCCCGAACACGCAGGGCTGATCGGTAGGCCACCTTATAGATCCATCCAGCCAGCGAGTTCTGCCAGGCACCCCGGCCCGCCTCGCGGGCGAGTGCCAGAAACGTCGCCTGAAAAACATCTTCGCCGTCTTCGGCATGCCGCAGAATGCGCCGGCAGATGCTCAGCACCAGCGGTCCATGCCGGGTGACCAATTGCGCGAAGGCCCGCTCGTCGCGATTCTGGGCGAATCGGCCGATCAGCTCGGCATCGGTCGATTCGGACGAAATAGGAACCGAGGGGGCCAGTTCGACAGGAATCGCAGGATTGATAGTAGTCACGCTCGCTCCTCCACCTTAAATAAGGCGCGCCGGCGACAAACGGAACGAACACCCGCAGGATTTTTCTCGAGCCCGAAAGACTACGCCTTCTTCCCCACGACCAATGCTACCGGCATGGTCCACATCAAGAGCCGCTCGGAATGCTCCAGCGTGAAACCAGCATCGCGGATGGCTGCGGCCGCAGCAATCGGCTGACAGTCGACAATGTGCGGGAAATGGATGTGCATCCATTGATACGTCTTTTCAAGCGTACTGACCGATTCGCTTTCGAGCGGCTTGGCCATGGAGACTGTCGCCACGCGGCCGCCCGGCTTGAGAACGCGGTGGATCTCGGCGAGCACGCGGGGGATTTGATCGAGCGGGAACAGTTCGAGCGTGAAGCTCATGGTGACCGCGCTGAAGGTGGCATCGGGCCAGCCCAGCGGAGGAGCCGGCGCCACGCGCAGCTCGACACGGTCGGAGAGGCCGGCCTCGGCCACGCGTTTTGTGGCCACGTCGCGCATGCCGTCGGAGATATCGATGCCTGTCACTTTGCCCGAGGGACCCACGGCCTTGGCCAGCGAGACCAGCGAGTGCCCCGTGCCATAGCCGATCTCCAACACTTGTTCGCCCGGTTGGACATTCAGCAGGGCCAGGCCTTTCTCGCGATAAGCGTGCTCGCTGGAGTCGGAAAGTAGGTCGTAGGCCTTGCTGATGCGGTCGTAAAAGCTCTTGGTCGTGTGTTCGGGCTGCATGAACCTTACCTGGAAGCGGGTGAAGCGCGCGGAGCACGCGGCCATTCTTCAAAGGAGCCGGCATGCAATATACCGCCGCGAAGTGGGCGCGTGGAACTTCCGCAAAGGAATCTGCAAGGCATCACGATGGCCAACGCGGAGACACGATGGCCACCTCCAGCGCTGTAGGGAACGCCCTCCGTGGCGTTCCGGGATGTGCCAATTTCCTTCCAATCCAATCGGTCAGAATGGGGAGATTTCGCTTGCGCGCGGAACGCCACGGAGGGCGTTCCCTACAGCGCTCGGGATCTGCCGTGGTACTTTTTAGGCTGCGGCGCGAATCGGCCGGGCGACCAGGCTGCTTCCCGCGTCGTTCCAGCGGCGCAGCACCAGGGCCGTCAGATGCCCGCCGAAGGCGACCGAGAGCTTCAGCGCCGTGCGAGGCTCGAAGGGACGCCCCACCAGCGCCACGTGGTCCAGCTCGCAGCGCGGGTCGGGCGTCGTCAGGTTCAGCGTCGGCGGCACAAAGCCGTCGCGCAGGGCCAACGCTGTGATGGCCAGTTCTACAGCGCCGGCCGCATTCACCAGGTGCCCCAGCATCGATTTATTCGCGCTGGCTGGGATCTTCGTACCGATCGAGCCCAGCGCCTGGCGGATGGCATGCGACTCGGTCACATCGTTCTGCGTCGTGCCGGTGCCGTGCGTGTTGATGTAGTCCAGTTCCTCAGGAGCCAAACCGGCCTCTTTCATCGCCGAGCGAATGGCATAGGTCATTCCCTCGGCCCCTTCGTCCAGGCTGGTCACATGGTGCGCGTCGCAGATCAGCTTGCCGCCTGCGATCTCGGCATAGATCCGCGCGCCGCGCGCCAGGGCGTGGCTCAGGCGTTCCACGACCATCATCGCCCCCCCTTCGCCCATCACAAAGCCGTTCCGGGCGGCGTCAAACGGGCGACAGGCCTGCGTGGGGTCTTCGTGATCGGCCAGCACTCGCATCTGGCGGAAGCCGGCGGCCATCAGCGGGTGAATGAAGTCGGCGGCGCCGGCCAGCACGATGTCGCACTGGTCGTCCCGAATCGCCCGCACGGCAGCCAGCACGTCCACGGTGCCACTGGCACAGGCGGCCGCATGACACATCCGCGGTCCCCACAGCCCAAAGCGATTGCCCACATAGGAGCAGGCTGAACTGGGAATGAACTGGTCGTGCCACGAGACCCCTTCGCCGCCGGCGGCGTAGTCGGCCGGGATGTCGCGCCCCAACTCGTGCAGAGCCTTTTCTTCGATGTAGCGCAGGTCCCCCATGTGCGTGCTGATCGCGCAGCCGAAGCGAGTCCGATCGATTCCGGCGAACGAGATGCCTGCATCGCGCAGGGCCTCGAAAGCGGTCCGCTCGCAGAGACTGATCGCCTTCAGGCGACCGGGCACGGAAGGCATCAAATCGACGGGGGCCCCCAGATAGCGGTCGTCGGGCAGGCCAGGAAAGCCCGTCAGCCGGCGAACCCCGCTCTTGCCCTGACAGATCGCCTGCCAGACGCTTTCGCGGTCATTGCCGACCGAGGCCATCAGGCCAATGCCGGAAATTACGATCGGTTCGCGATCGGCGGCGGAGGGCTTCAACCGACACCTCAAGGGAGTGAATCAACGTGGAGAGAGCGAGCGCGGGCTGTTCAGCACTATCGGCACAAGCAGTGCAATCACTTCAAGTGTTTAGGGAAGGGAACCAATTCGCGGGCGGCAGACGCTATCTATTGTCGAGCGTCGTGTAAAGGCGAGAAACGAGGAATGTCCTCGTAGTCCGCCCTTCCAGCGCAAAGCCCGCAGTGTTCGCACTGCCGATGATTGCTACGGGCCTGGGACGCCCTTATCTTGGGGGGCGTCGAGTTTCCCACCCGTATCCACCCGATTGCCCCCCTCCTATGACATTCACGCGCCTGGCCTTGATGGCTTGCTGTTGGTCGGTCCTGTCGCTGACGGTTTCGACCGTCCGGGCTGAGATCCCCCTGAACGAACTGACCGAAGCCGAGAAACGCGGCGGTTGGAAGCTGCTCTTCGACGGCAAGACCGGCGAAGGCTGGCGGAACTTCAAGAAGAAGGAAATGAGCGACGGCTGGGTCATCAAGGATGGCACAATCAGCTACGCCAAGAAGGGGGCCGGCGACATCCTGACCGCCGATCAGTACGAGAACTTCGAGCTGGTGCTGGACTACAAGATCTCCAAGGGGGGCAACAGCGGGCTGATGTTCCGCGTGACCGAGGAAGAAGGAACCCCCTGGATGACCGGCCCGGAAATCCAGATCCAGGACAACGTGGACGGGCATGATCCGCAGAAGGCCGGCTGGCTGTATCAGCTCTATAAGCCGGAACTGCCCGCCTGGCAAAAGCAGTTCGAGAAGCAGGTCGGCTTCGCCAGCCCTGACCCGCCGGACGCCACCCGTCCGGCCGGTGAGTGGAACACGCTGTATCTGCGCATCGACAAAGGTCAGTGCGAAGTCTGCATGAATGGGGTCACCTACTACTACTTCAAATTGGGCGACAAGGACTGGGACGAGCGCGTCGCCAAGAGCAAGTTCTCGAAGATGGCGAAGTTCGGCAAGGCGCCCAAGGGGCACATCGCCCTGCAGGACCACGGCAACGAAGTCGCCTTCCGCAATCTGAAGATTCGCGAACTGAAGGCCGATTCGCCGATTCCTGATCTCAGCGACAGCAAGCTGGCCCTGAAGCCGGTGCTGGCCTTCCCCAATCTGGAGTGGGATGGCTGGAAGGCTGTGGACGAAGAGAAGGGCAAGGTCACGCCGCTGCGGCCGATCGTGCTGACCTATCCGGGCGATGGGACCGATCGGATCTTTGTGGCCACGCAAGACGGCATGATTCATACCTTTGCGAATGATCCGGCCGCCAAGCAGACGAAGATGTTTCTCGATCTGCGCGACAAGGTCGCCGACTTCAAAAAGGACAACGAAGAAGGGATGCTCGGGCTGGCCTTCCATCCCAAGTTCAAAGAGAACCGCGAGATCTACCTGAGCTACACCTCGGCCAAGGAGCCGCACGTCACGTACATCACCCGCGTGAAGGCCTCGAAGGAAGATCCTAACAAGGCGGAGCCGGGCGAAGAGATTGTGATGAAGATCCCGCAGCCCTTCTCCAACCACAATGGAGGCGCGATCGCCTTTGGTCCCGACGGTTACCTGTACATCGGACTGGGCGACGGCGGCAGCCGGGGCGACCCGCTGGAGAACGGCCAGAGCCTGAAGACTTGGATGGGCTCGATCCTGCGGATCGACGTGAACACCAAGCAGGAAGGGAAGAATTACGGCATCCCCGGCGACAACCCGTTCCTGAAGCGGTCCGGCGCCCAGCCGGAGATCTATGCCTATGGATTCCGCAACATCTGGCGGCTATCGTTCGATCGCAAGACCGGTTCGCTATGGGTCGGCGATGTCGGCCAGGATCTGTGGGAAGAGATCGACATCGTGAAGGCCGGCGGCAACTATGGCTGGAAGCAGTACGAAGGCTTCCATCCCTATGGCAACAGCAAGGTCGTGGGCGAGGATAAGCCGATCGACCCGATCTGGGTCTATGACCATCAGGTCGGCAAATCGATCACCGGCGGCAATGTGTACCGCGGGACCAAGGTGCCCGAACTGGCCGGACTGTATCTGTACGCTGACTTTGTGACTGGCAAGATCTGGGGCCTGGAGTACGACGAAGCGGCCGGCAAGGTGAAGCGCAACGTCGGGATCGTCTCGGGCGGATTCCCGGTGCTGGGCTTCGGTGAAGACGCCGGCGGCGAGGTCTACTACATGATCGAAGCCGCCAACGGCAAGGGAATCTATAAGTTCGAGAAGTAGATTTCCGAAGCGACGTTTTCGAGAGTGAATGACGAAGAAGATTTGTCCACAGATGTCACAGAATGACACAGATGACGAAGAACGAGTTGCGTTGCGGTTGAAATAGGGGAGCGGGTCATCGTGATTGCCTACATGTATTTCATCTGTGTTTCTCTGTGACATCTGTGGACAACTTCCGTCGGCCTCTTGATCGCCTTGCGACTCCCAGAATCAGCATGGCAGCAAGGTAGGGTGAGCAAAGTGAAACGAGCCCCACCGCTTCGGCCAGAAGCTCCCTTCCCTGGGTTGCAGGGGCCTTCCGTGCCGCCTTCCAAATAACCTTCCAGCTCCCTCTCCCTTGCGGGCAGGTCTGGGGAAGGGGCGTGCCGTTCATTCACTCGCATTCGTCCCCCGTATTTCTCTGATCACGTTGATGGGCACAGCCCACTAAAGATCGAAAGATTCGAAGATGATTGCCCTGGTGACCGGTTCCGGCAAACGCCGCGTCGGATGGTACGTGGCCGACGCCCTGGCCGCCCGGGGCTATGCCATTGCCGTTCACTATCGGACTTCCGCTGCGGAAGCCGAGGAGACGGTCACCCACCTCAAGACGCACGGCGTCGAAGCGGTCGCCTTTCAAGCCGATCTGACCGATGAAGCAGCCGTGCGAAAGTTGGTGGCCGATGTACTGGCCCGATTTGGGCGAATCGATGTGCTGGTGAACTGCGCGGCGATCTGGCGCGCCAAGCCGCTGGAAGAAGTGACCGCGGCCGATGTCCGCGATCACTTTGAAGCCAACACCCTGGGGACATTCCTCTGCTGCCAGCAGGCGGGGCTGGCGATGGTCCGGCAGTCCGAAGGGGGCAGCATCGTCAATCTAGGGGACTGGGCCGAGGTGAGGCCCTATCTGAACTACGCGGCCTATTTCCCTTCGAAGGGGGCCGTGACCACGATGACCCGCTCGCTGGCCGTGGAACTGGGGAGCCGCAACCCGCGTGTCCGCGTGAACTGCGTGATGCCCGGCCCGGTGATGCTCCCCCCCGATCTGCCCCAGGCCGAGCGCGAGGCCGCCATCGCCGGCACGCTGGTGAAGCGCGAAGGACGCCCGCAGAACGTCGCCCAGGCGGTCCTATCGTTCATCGACAACGATTTCGTGACAGGCGTCTGTCTGCCGGTGGATGGGGGCCGATCAATCTACGCGGAGTGAACCCGTAGGCGGTTTGGCGCGTCAGAGACTTGCCAGTTCCGCTCCATCAGTGTTCACTCCTCCTCCTTCCTCCGCGGAGGAAGAAGTGCAATGGAGAATGCGGTAACCGTTCGAGTTCCCCACGCGATTCTCAACATGACTACCCTGCCTTTGGTCGTCTACGTCGATGTCGATGACACACTGATTCGCACTGCGGGATCCAAACGAATTCCTGTCAGTGGAGTGGCGCAGCATGTCATGGCGCTCGCCGCCGAGGGGGCGATTCTATATTGCTGGAGTTCCGGCGGCGCGGCCTACGCGCAGCAAGTTGCCGTGGAGCTTGGGATTGATCAATGCTTTGCGGCATTTCTTCCCAAACCTCATGTTCTTCTCGATGATCAAGATGTCAGCAAATGGCGACGGCTCACGCAGGTTCATCCCGGTCGATGTTCAAGCCTGTCGATTGACGCCTACTGGCAACAAATTGACAAGCGGCGTGAAGAGTCGCATGGATAGCGATTCATTTCGAACGTCAGTAGATGAATCGATCGTGAGCTTGGACACTCATACTCCGCTTCGAAACGCACAAGGGCCACGCAACTGCATGGCCCTCGCATTCTCATCTCAAATTGGCGACTAGCTGATCCGGGCCAGGATATCGATGGCCTGCTTGGCCTTGTCGACGCCGCCCAGTTGATCGGCCAACTTCTTGGCGGCCAGCAGCAATTCCAGCGTAATGCCGGTTTCGCCCGATCGGGTCTTGGGGCCAGTCTTGCCCTTGGGGCCCGGCTTGCGGCCGCGCTTGGATTTGGCCTTGCCTTTGATGGCGCTGACCAGAGCCACCGAAACTTCCACTCCCTGCGCCTTCAGTGCCTGGGCAATTTCCGTCGGACCCGCTTTGGGATTCTGGGCGAGGTAGGCGCGGATCGAATCGGACTTATTCGGACCTTCTTTTGTCTTCTTGGCCATCGGGCGGCACTCCAGGCAGATGAACAGGGGTTTAGAGAGCAGAGTAGGTATGTAAGTTACGAGAGAGTGTAGAAAACACAAGCGGGCATCTCGCCCAACCGGATTGCATTCCTGTCAGGTGTTTCACAAACTAAGGCCTTCCTGAACCATTCATCGCATAAATGGCGCGAACTATTGTCCGGCGGAATTCGTAAGGACCTGTTGCCAATCCCAAAAAGTACCGGTCGATACACCCGGACCAGCAAGATAGAGCAAGCGCGACGCTTGCCACACCAAGTCGACGCCCCGTCTCTCCACGAGCCAATCGCCACCTATGCAGTATTTGCTCCCTTGCTCCTGCGGCCGGAAACTAAAGGTTGATGCAACCCAGGCCGGCCTGCGCATGCCGTGCGATTGCGGCAAGACGATCGAAGCGCCCACCCTGCGCGGACTAAGGGCGCTGAAACCTGTCCCCTCTACCGGGCCTGTTGTCGCACCGGAGAATCCCTGGGGACCGCGGCAGGGTGTCATGTTCCTGGGCGTCGTGGTGGCTCTCTGCGGCCTGGCCATGACGGCGATCCTGTGGTACCAACGGCCGGTTTTCCATCAACCCACTGTCGATAGGGGCGGATTGCAAGAGAGCATGCAGAAGATGACGCTCGACCAGTCCTTCAAGACCTGGAACGAGATCCTGCAACACGGACTGGATCCAGAGCCCGCCCCGCAACTGGCCGCTTGGAAGGCCCAAGTGGAACGGATCGATCGCTGGCTGATCGTAGGAGTGGTCGCCCTGCTCGCCGGCGCCGTGATGGTGATCTCGGCTCTATTGAGCGGCGGGCAACCTGCGCGCCAAGGGGTGCGCAAGCCTCCCGCCGGCAAAAGGTAACCGCCGCGGTTGCCAATGTTACCGAAGACGCGGCCCTGGCGTCTCTCTGGCAGGAATGACCTCTTTCCTCGCTCGGAGATCGATCCATGTCCCGCCCTGCACTCTTTCTGACCGCGCTGGTCGTGCTCACCTTTGCGCTCCCTTCGGCATGGGCTGCGGAGGAGATCTTCTCGGGGCCCCAACCGGGCGAGAAGCTGACCCCGTTCAAGGTGCTGGGGGTCTATGACGACGCAGCCGGCAAGGAGCTCGACTTTGTCTCCCAGGCCGACGGCAAGCCGCTGCTGCTCGTGTTTGTGCATGACCCCGTCACTCGACCGCAGGCTGCCGTAACCCGGGCCCTCTCGGCCTACGCGGCGTCGCGCGGCAGGGAACTGACGTCGGGGATTGTCTGGCTGCAGGCCGACAAGTCGAAGGCCGAGGAGTTCGTGAAGAACGCACGCACTTCGTTGAACTTGAAATCGCCCGTGGGAGTGTCGCCCGACGGGCTGGAAGGGCCGGGAAGCTACGGGCTGAATCGCGGCGTGAGTCTGACGGTGCTGGTAGCCAAAGAGGGGAAAGTGACGGCCAACTTCGCGCTGGTGCAGCCGGCCTTGACGGATGGTCCGAAGATCGTGGACGCCATCGTGAAAGTGGCAGGTGGCGATCCGATCGGGATTGAAGCCTTCGAGAAACTGGCCGGGGCGCGCTATGCCGGGCAGGATAAGGGAGAAAAACGTCCCGGGGCAGGCGCGGTACAGATCCCGCGCGAGATCCTGACGCCCGTCATCAAGCTGGACGCCACTGAGGGCGAGGTGGCCCGAGCGGCGAAGGCTGTGGAAGAATACGTGGGCGAAGACGCCGCGCGGCAGAAGGAACTGGGACGTATCGCCGGGACGATCGTGGGGAGCGGCAAGCTGGAAAACTATGGAACGCCCGCTGCGCAGAAAAAGCTGCAAGAGTGGGCCACTAAGTTTGGGAGCAAGAGCGAGCGCGAGGGGAAGCAGACGGAGAAGTGAGAAGACAAATACGGTGACCGCAGATCAACGCAGATGCCCGCAGATGAAATGCAATAACAGGCAATCGCTGTTGAGTGTGAACTGCCCAGTGTGATGCTGACGTCTCTGCGCAACACGCGTTTATCTCTTGGTGCAGTTGCCTCGCTTCTTCTTCTTCTTCTTCTTCATTTTTCACCTTGCATTTCATCTGCGTAAATCTGCGTTCATCTGCGGACAATGCCTTTCTTCTTTCTTTCTTTCTTCTTCCTTCCGTTTCAGCTCTCCATTCCCCATGAATGTGCTCCCCCTCCTCATCCTGTTGGCTGCACCAGCCGTTGATTTCGATACCGAGATCATCCCGCTGTTGACCAAGGTGGGCTGCAACGCGGGGGCCTGTCATGGCGCGGCGGCCGGGCGCGGCGGCTTTCAATTGTCGCTGCTGGGAAGCAACCCAGCAGCCGACTACGACCGGATTGTGCGCGAACTGGAAGGCCGGCGTGTGAATCTTGCTCGCCCCCAGGCCAGCTTGATCCTGGCCAAGCCTTCCGGAACGCTGGACCACGAAGGGGGCGTGCGGTTTGACGACGACAGCCCACAGGCGGCGCGATTGCGGGCGTGGCTCGCGGCCGGCGCCCCTCGACTAAAGCTGCGCCGGTTGGTGAGGTACGAGGTCACGCCGCGCGAGCAGGTGCTGGAACGCCCCGGGGAGAGCGTCGCCCTGAAGGCCATCGCAGTGTTCGACGACGGAAGCCAGCAGGATGTGACGCCCTGGACCGTCTTCACGTCGAGCGATCCGGCAGCGCTGGAAGTAGACGACGCAGGCCAAGCAACTTTGCATCGCCCAGGACAGCACACGCTGTTGCTACGGTTTCTTTCCGAGGTCGTGGCCGTGCGAATCTCGGCGCCGCTGGGTGAGGCCGTGGTCGATCTGTCTCGCGAGCGCCGCGCAAACTTCATCGACGACGAAGTGCTGGCTACGTTGGCAACGCTGCGCGTGCCACCCGCTTCGCCCGCCGAGGATGGGGCTTTCTTGCGGCGAGTGAGGATCGATCTCACGGGGCGATTGCCCTCGAAAGACGAAGTTCGGCAGTTTCTCGGCGATCGTTCGGGCGACAAGAAGGAGCGGCTGGTCGATCGGCTGCTGGCTTCGCCTGAGTTCGTCGACTACTGGACCTTTCAGTTCGCAAAGCTGCTGCGGGTGCAATCGAAGAGCATGCAAGTCGAGGGAGCCACGGCCCTGCATGGCTGGCTGCGCGAGCGCGTGGCCAGGAACGCCCCGTGGGATGCAACAGTCCGCGAGTTGGTCACGGCCACCGGCGACAGCCATCGTGTGGGAGCGGCCAACTTCTATCGTGTGGGGGGAAACGCCCGGGATCAGGCCGAGTTCTTCAGCGAGGCCTTGATGGGCGTGCGGCTGCGGTGCGCGAACTGTCACGATCATCCGCTCGATCGCTGGACGCAGGACGACTATCACGGCCTGGCTGCCAACTTCGCCCGGCTGGAGCGCGGGCGCGAGGTCCGCGTGACATCGCGCGGCGAGGTGACCCATCCCGTAACCGGCGAACCCGCCCAGCCGCGGTTGCCCGGCGTGCGTTTTTTGAAGCCCGAAGACGAGGTCCGAACGGAGCTCGCCGGCTGGCTGATCGCGCGCGAGAACCCGTACTTTGCAGCCTCGACCGTGAATCGCCTGTGGAAGGCCCTGCTCGGTCGCGGGCTGGTCGAACCGGTCGACGATCTGCGAGCGACAAACCCGGCCACACACCCCAAGCTGCTTGATCGCCTGGCGCAAGACTTTGTTTCACACGGCTACGACGTGCGACAGACGCTGAGGTTGATTGCCACCAGCGCCACGTACGCTCGGAGAGAGTCCGCAGGAGAATCGATCGCGGGAATCGACGAACTGTATGCGGGAGCGATCCGACGACCGCTGGAGGCTGAAGTGCTGCTGGATGCCCTGGCCGACGTGACCGGCGTGGCGGAGGCCTTCGCGGGGCAAGTTCCCGGCACGCGTGCGGTGATGTTGGTCGATGGAGTACAAGTCTCCACGGCGCTCGACCTGCTCGGACGGTGCGCACGCGGCAGCGGGACTTGCGGAGGTGCGACGACATCGGGTGGGCTGTCGACGCGGTTGCATCTGATCAACGGCGAACTGTTGAACAAGCGGCTGACCTCAGATGAGGGAACGCTCGCCAAGCGACTCGCTGAGGAGCCTTCGGATGACAAACTGCTGGCCGAGTTCTTTCTGACCGCGCTCGCCCGCGAGCCCCGCCCGCGGGAGCGCGAGGTGCTTCGCTCGCACTTTGCCAAGGCGAAGTCGCCCGAGGAACGTCGACGCATCTGGGAAGATGTGCTGTGGGGAATGCTGAGCAGCCGGGAATTCACGACGAACCATTGAGCTGAACGAGAGGCCGATCATGACCGGATCGCACAGAACACGTCGCGAAGTGCTGCGGGCCGGCGCGCTGACGGCGCTCGGGCTGTCGCTGCCGGATCTGTTCCGCTCGAAGTTACAAGCGGCCGAGCCTGTCGGAAGAGTGCAACGTCGCGCCGACGCGAAATCGTGCATCCTGATCTGGCTCGACGGTGGCCCGAGCCACATCGATCTGTTCGATCCCAAACCGGATGCACCGGCGGAAATCCGCGGCCCTTTCAAGCCGATCGCCACGCGGGTGCCCGGCATCCAGTTGGGCGAATACCTGCCCGAGACCGCCCGCTGGATGCACGAGATCGCGCTGATCCGTTCGATGACGCACCCGCTTGGTGAGCATAATTTCGGCAGCCATTTCATGCTGACCGGCTACAAGCCGACGCCCGTCCTCACCTATCCCAGCTTCGGTTCAGTGCTGGCCCACACGCGCGGGGCCGCTGGCATGCTCCCCTCGTACATCGCCGTGCCGGACCAGAATGGCGAAGCAGGGGCCGGCTTTCTACCCCCAACGTGTCGGCCGTTTGAAGTCGGCGGTGATCCGAGTCGGCCCGATTTCAAGGTTCGCGACCTGAGTCCCTATGACGGCGTCGATGCGGGGCGCTTGGCGCGACGCCGGGAAGTGCTGGCGACGCTCGACGCCGGCGGAAAGCGTGACGCAGCGCCGGCCGATCCGCAGTTCGAGCAGGCGTATCGGTTGATCGCGTCGCGCGAGGCGCAGCAGGCGTTTGATCTTTCGGCGGAGAAGCCCGAACTGCGGGCTCGCTATGGGGGCCGCACGCTGGGGCAAAGTTGCCTGATGGCCCGCCGGCTGGTCGAGGCGGGCGTTCCCTTCGTCACCGTGACCGACCGTGGCTGGGATACGCACGAGGCGATCTACAATCGGCTGAAGGAGGGCTACACCGGCGGAACGGCCGGCAAGGCGGTGTTTCTGGATCAGGCCGTTTCGACACTGCTGAGCGACTTGAACGACCGCGGCCTGCTGAAGGAAACGCTGGTCGTGGTGATGGGAGAGTTCGGCCGCACGCCGAAGATCAACACGGCCGGAGGTCGGGACCACTGGCCGCGCGTCTTCAGCTTGATGCTGGCCGGTGGCGGAATCCGCGGCGGACAGGTGATCGGCGCCAGCGACTCGCGCGGGGAAAGTCCGGCCAAGGATCCGGTCTCGCCGGCAGATTTGGCCCGGACGATCTATGCGCGGTTGGGGGTGGACCCGGATCGAGAACTACACACCGCGGATGGAAGACCGGTGCAGGTGAATCAAGGCGGGAAAGTGCTGGACGTGTAGGGAATAGGAGACGGAGAAGATTGTTGTCCACAGAGGCGCACAGAATGACACAGATGAGATGCAGGGGGTGCAATGCGCTGCTCTTGAGCTGTGTGCTTCTATTCGCGACTGTGGAAGAGACGGCCATAGCGGGCGAAGGGGTGAGGCCGCCTATCACGGCAGCGGCATTTGCGCCGGATGGCAAGAGTGTCGTGCTCGGTTCGCAGTTGGGAATCGAGGTTCGAAGTTGGCCTGAGTTGAAGACGTTGCGGCAGCTTGCCGTCCGCATGGATCATGTCCACGATCTGGCCTTCTCGCCGAAAGGGGACGTGCTGATCGCTGTCGGCGGTTCGCCCGGCGAGGAGGGCATCTGTCAGTGGAGTAGTTGGCCCGACGGGAAGGAGCTTCGCCGCGAAACGCTGCACACCGATCTGGTGACCGCAGCCGTCTGGTCGGAAAGCGGCGCCCTAGCCACGGCCAGCAGCGACAGTTCCTTGCGGATTTTCGACAAGGGAAGCGAGACCGCCGCCAAGGACTCCCGCCCATTCAGCGGACACGCACGGGGCGTGTTGGCCTTAGCCTTTCTTCCCGGCGGAAAGAAGCTGGTCAGCGCGGGGCTCGATCAGGCGCTGCGCGTGTGGGATGTCGAGTCGGGGCGGGAAGAGCGAAGCCTGACCAACCATACCGGTGCGATCGTGGGTTTGGCCGTTCGACCGATTCCCACGGAAGAAAAAGGCAGCGAGAAGCCGCCGGCCATGGTGGCTACGATCGGCCGGGACAAGACGCTGCGGCTCTGGCAGCCGAGCGTGGGACGCATGGTCCGCTTCGCCCGCTTGCCGGCCGAGCCGGTCTCGCTCGCTTGGCTCCGCGACGGCCGCGCGATCGCCACAGGTTGCACCGACGGGCGGGTGCGGGTGATTGATCCCGAGTCGCTGGAAGTCCTGCACGACTTGCCCGCGATCGAGGGCTGGGTCTACTCGCTGGCCTGTTCGCCGGACGAAGACGCGCTGCTGGCGGCCGGCGAGGGCGGACAAGTAGTTCGCGTGGCGATACCTTCAGGCAAGTAAGCGGGGCGTCGTCGCTCGCGCGATTACTCGACGAACTGGTACTTGCCGGCGTTCCGTCGGGCGATCTCTTCCAGCAGCATCTCGCCCGACTTGTCTTCGAGGCCGATCGTGTTAATGACGGTGCGGTTTTTATTGAACTGCTTGATCAGGTCGAGCGTGCGGACCTCGAACGCGCCGTCGGACAAAAAGAAGATGGCATCAGGGCGAAGCTCCAGCGCCTTGCGAAAGGCCGACATCGGGTGCGTGTCGCCGGCCGGCTTGAAGGCGGTTGCCCAGGTCTCGACCTTGGCGATGTTCTCCGGCGTGGCCGGCAGGAAATCGCGAGTGCGGTTGGGATGAAACTGAGGAAAGTCGTACTCGTTGAAGAACAGCACATAGAAGCGATGCCCGCTCCCAAGTCGCCGGAGCGTGTAGATCAACTCCCGGCGGGCTCGTTGAAAGCGCTTGCCGTGCATGCTTCCTGAAGCGTCGACAATGAAGACGAACTTCTCGCCTGCGAGGGGGAGCGGGATGTCGAAGAAGGTGATCGGCTCACCCCCTCCGCCGGCAGCACCGTCGCCATCGCCAGGGCTGTCGGCTTTGCCTTGGCCCTGGCCTTCCTGTGCGGCGTTTCCCTGGTCGGCGTCGGCCAGCAACTTGGCGACATCGACCGACCCGATCGGGGCGGCATCCCAACCGGAGGAGCCGGGGGTCGACAAGGCCTCGCTTCGTATGGGCGGAAGATCGACCTCGGCGATCGAAACCGCCGGGGTGTCGACCATTCGGACGGGGACCGCGCTGTCCTCGAGCGGGTTCTCCCAACTCGCCCAGACCAAGCCGCTGCCGGGCATCGGTTTGCCTGGGATCAGCCAGGTAGCCAGCCAGATCAGCAGTCCGAAATGGACCAGCCCCGAGGCGATGCAGGCCGCGATTGGGCCGATCCGCGAACGAAGCGACCCTGCCGGGCGAAGGTCGGCTTCATCGATCGTGATGTGGGGAAACGATTCCATGCGGCCCCATTCGAAAAACGGGTCGTCCCATGTGGAAGTATACCGCCGGGCTCGTGTCCGTTGGCAAGAAATGGTGGTATTACGGCAGACCTAGGGAGTTACCAATTTGGGCCGTGGCGTTGTGTTTGGTCCGCAGCGTGGACAAATTGGACGAGGCTCACCCTGCGGTTCACGACGAGACCAGCAGAATGGACGAACAAATGCGCTGTCAGTTCCCAAAAATAGAGATCGAGCGGGCGGTTGATCTTCAGCGGCGAGGCTATCAGTTACTGCTCTGGTTGGAGCAAGCCTTCGACAAGGGCTTCATTTCACCCGAAGCGGCCGGCCGATACGGATCGTCCGAAGGTGCGGCGTTGGGATGGCTCGAAAAGCACTACGAAAACCTTCCCGAAACGGCGCGACCGCAGCACGGGGACCTCAAGGCCTTTAGCGCCTACTTCTCGACCTATCTCGACAACTCGTTCGATCTCACCTCAGATCCTGGCCAGCGATTGTATTCACCGGACGCCCACTGCTTTTGTCCCATCTGTAGCTGGATGGTGAACAAGCCCCATCTGACCCCAAAGAAGCTGCGAACAGCTGACAAGAAAGCCGCGCACCTTATGAAAGGCGAGTGGATCCGCGCGCTCGCGGTCCAACAGAAACTGCCCCTTTCGACGGACGATCTCAACACCTTGCTGGAGGATCCTGCGTATCGGGAAGCGATCGGCCTTTGTACGTACGCCAGCGATCTGCTCGATCGGATGGAAGGCGTTGCCGTCGGAGCAGCATCGCTTGCACTTTGGCGCAGCTTTGCCTGGACAGCGCAAGGTTCGCCGAAGCACGGGTTCCAACTCTCCGCCGATGCGATCCTCGACGCAAGGGAAGCGCTCGTTCGCAAGCTGCTGACCTACGGAAACCCCTCGGCGACGTTCGGCTAAGGCATCGTTACTGAGCGAAGTCCCCGCCTACCAGTTCAAAAACTGATCGCGCACGTCGGCTGGGGCGGCGGCATAGCTGCGGGGCTCCATCGACGGACTGGCCCGCCCTTGGCTCAAGCTGCGAACGGCGCCGACATAGCCGAACAGATTAGCCAGCGGCACTTCGGCTTCCAGGACCGAGTTCTTGCCCCGCGTGTTGGTGCCGGTAATGATCGCGCGGCGCTGCTGAAGATCGCCCACGATGTCGCCCACGTATTCGTCGGGAACGACCACTTCGAGCTTCATGATCGGCTCGAGCAGCACCGGCCCGGCGGCATCGAGCGCCTTGCGGAAGGCATCGGCCGCCGCCGCACGGAAGGCGATCTCGTTCGGTTCGGTTTCGCCGCAGGTGGCGCTCAGGGCGGTGATCTTCACGCGGATCAGCGGGAACGCGCGGCCCTGACCTTGCTCAGCCAGCACCTCGTTCACGGCCGCCGAGATGATCGGCAGCGTCTCGATCGGCAACTCGCTCTCCACGGTTACCGGCTTCTCCCCCTCGGGATACGGCTCCAGGCGGATCGTGACATCGGCCGAGAGGGTCGTGCCGGCCTGCACGCGATGGCATTCGCCGGTCGCGGTGGCGGCCTTTTCTACGGTCTCGCGGTAGCTGACGCGCGGCTCGCGGACCTTCACGTTCAGCTTGAAGTCGCGGAGCAGACGGTTCTTGATGATCTCCAGATGCAACTCGCCCATCCCGGAGATCAGCGTCTGGCCAGTCTCTTCGTTCGTGGTGGCGCGGAACGTGGGATCCTGCCGCTTGAGCATCTCCAGCTTGTCGGCCAGCTTCTTGCGGTCGGCGGTCGACTCGGGCTCGATCGCCATCGAGATCACCGTCTCGGGAAAGGTGATCGACTCCAGCGCGATGACGTCCTTGGGATCGCAGAGCGTGTCGCCCGTGACCGAGGCCTTCAGTCCGATGATGCCGACGATATCGCCCGCTTCGACGTCGCTCACCGGCCAGGGCTCGCGGCGGTCGGCCTGAATGTGGCGCAGCTGCGTGCAGTTCTCTTTCTTGTCGACGCGGGGGTTATAGACCCGGCTTTGGGCCTTCAGCCTGCCCGAGTAGACGCGGACAAAGTGCAGCTCGCCGTGATCGTCGGCCAGCACCTTGAAGACCAGCCCGCAAAAGGGCTCTTCCGGATCGGGGTTGCGGACCAGCTTTTTGTCGGGCTTGGCCGGGTCATGTCCTTCCACCGGCGGCACATCGGCCGGGCTCGGCAGGTAAAGCGTCACTGCGTCCAAAAGGGGCTGAATCCCCTGGTAGTCCAAGGCCGATCCGCACAGCACCGGATTCAGCCGCGCCGACAGGGTCGCTTCGCGCAGCACCTTGCGGACCAGGTCCGGTGGGACGGGCGATTCCTCGAGCACCAGCGAGGCCAGCTCGTCGTTGAAGCTGAACAGCTCTTCGAGCATCTGCCGGCGGTAGTCCTCGGCCTCGAGCTGCATCTCCTCGGGAATGTCGGAGACGACGATCTCTTTGCCCAAAGCCTGTTGCACGAACGTCATCTGCTTCATCTCGATCAGGTCGATGATCCCGCGGAAGGCGTCCTTGAAGTGGGGCGGGCCTTGGCCGATAGGGATCTGAATCGGCACTGCGTTGGAGCCCAATCGATTGCGGATCTCCTCGAGCGTGCCCGTGAAGTCGGCCCCTTCGCGATCGAGCTTATTGATGAACGCCAGACGGGGGACCTTGTACTTGTCGGCCTGCCGCCAGACCGTTTCGCTCTGGGCCTCGACTCCTTCGCGGGCACTGAACACCACCACGGCCCCATCCAGCACGCGCAGGCTGCGCTCGACTTCGGCCGTGAAATCGACGTGCCCCGGCGTATCGATCAGATTGATCGTCTTCCCCTTCCAAGGGAACGTGACGCAGGCCGCGTAGATGGTGATACCGCGCTGCTGCTCTTCGGGATCGAAGTCGGTGGTGGTCGTGCCGTCGTCCACATTGCCCGGCCGATGAATCGCGTTGGCATAGAACAGCATCCGCTCGGTGACCGTAGTCTTGCCGGCGTCGATGTGGGCAATGATGCCGATGTTGCGGATGTCTGCGAGGGAGCGAGTCATGGGGGCGGAAGTGGTTGGTGGCGAGTGGCGAGTGGATAGAAGCAGATTCAAAACCGTATGGCGGGCGAACTCCCCACACTAGCCCGACGCGCAAGCGAGGGGAACAGTCCACAGCCTCCGCAACTTTCGCGATCTCTTGAAAGGCAGCGGGGTTTCGAGTGCCCCTCGCTTGCGCGTCGGGCTAGTATTGAGGGTTCGGTATGGGCGCATGAAAACGCCGCGCTCGTCACAAGACAGACGAGGCGCGGCGCGAGTTAGTTCGGTCTTACCAGGCGAAGTGGGCGAACGCCTTATTGGCATCGGCCATGCGGTGCACGTTGTCGCGGCGAGTGACCGCGGTGCCTTCCTTGTTGAAGGCGGCAACCAGCTCTTCGGCCAGCTTCTGGTGGGTCGGGCGACCCTTCTTCTCGCGGACAGCCAACAGGATCCAGCGAATGGCCAGCGACTGCTGACGATTGCGGTTCACCTGCATCGGGACCTGATAGGCGGCACCGCCGACCCGCTTGGAGCGGACTTCGATGGCCGGCTTCACGTTCTCGACAGCCTGGGTGAAGACCTCGATCGGCTCGACGCCGTTGACCTTCTTCTTCACCACGTCCAGGGCGTCGTAGAAGATCTTGGTGGCGACGCTCTTCTTGCCGCTCCACATCATGCAATTGATGAACTTACCAGCCAGGATCGACCCGTTCACGGGATCCGGCTTCAACGTGCGGCGGCTAGCGGTAATCCGACCCATCGATACTCCTGCCTGCGGAAAAGCGTTTGTCTGCTAGTGGTATCCGATTTGCGAGGCTTGCGAGTCACTCAGCGTGTGAATGACTCGAGCCGCGCGACTTGTTTTGAATGAGCAGCCTTCAGCCAGGACTACTTGCCCTTGCCCTTGGCGGGAGCGGCGGCACCCGGCTTGGTCTTCTTGGCGCCGTAGCAGCTGCGCGACTGCTTACGGCCGCTCACGCCCAGCGCGTCCAGCGTACCGCGGACGATGTGGTAGCGAACACCCGGAAGATCGCGGACACGACCGCCGCGGACGAGCACAATCGAGTGCTCTTGCAGCGAGTGGCCTTCACCCGGGATGTAGACCGTGACTTCCTTGCCGTTGGAGAGCCGCACGCGGGCCACCTTGCGGAGGGCCGAGTTGGGCTTCTTGGGGGTCATCGTTTTGACCTGCAAGCATACCCCGCGTTTCTGGGGGCATTTGTCCAACACGGGCGACTTGCTGAACTTGCGCGGCGGACGGCGCTTGCTCTTCACCAACTGGTTGATCGTGGGCATGTGCGTTCTCGCGGACGATTCAAGCGATCGGGGCACAGTGCCTGACCGCATTTTGAGCGACGGATCTCCCTGACGCCGACGGGCGGGTCCAGGGGAAACCACCAACTTATCGATTCGCGCGGCGCTGTCAAGCCTTGCCGGGGAGCCTATTTGACAGTTCCAGGCAGCTTCGCCGAAGAGCCTATTCGCCCTTGTTCACTTCCCCTTGCTCGCACGCTTGAGTCTCAGCAGCACGTTGGCCGAGGCGGCCGAGAACTGCGTGGGACGATTCTCCCTCGCGGCGGCGATGCAGAGTTCCATCCCTTCCGCAGTCCGACGACAGATCCCCTTGCGAGCCATCACCTTGCGATCTTTCGTCTCGTCCAGATCGATCTCGGCGGGAATCTTGCTGGCGTCAAAGAACCGAAAACTAGATAACCCGCATCCTTTGCGCCAACGCACGGTACATTTTACCGTCAATCCACTCCAGGTCTGTGGGTGTCTGGTTTCTCGTGGTTTCTCGTGTCTTCTGGTTTCTCGCGTCTAGATGGACTGCGGGAGGTGCGAGGTAATCGCAATCGCGGAATCGCACCTCAGAATCTGGACAAGTACAAGAAGGCTTTCCCCGGTCGAGTTGACAGTTGAACCGAATGTGGAGGAGCTTACATGCCCCTAGATTCAGAAGTAACGGTATTTGAGTACGAGCCAGGGAAACACTGCCTTTCGTTTATAGATTCAAGTGAGGTTACATGTAGAGTTTTTGAGGAACATTCGCTTCAGGGGGGGGGGGCTATACTTGGGAGGGTGTTCTAAGGTCGCTACTGAAGTTGCGAATGAGTGACGAATCGCTAGTCGATCTAGACATTGGCGCAGAGGCCGACAATTTGTACATCTATTCACTCAATAGGCGTTTACTCGAGCGAATCAAGAAACTGATCGATGAAGCTGTGGCAGACCCGGACCTCCTCTCGACAGCAATTGAGAATGCAGGCGAAGGGCTGGAATGAGGGTGTGGAGGGGCTAATTCTGTAGAGTCGAGAGGTGGCGCGGCGGTTTAGACTGGGCCTATCTGTTGCCGGCTCTTTCGTCTGCCGGTGCCTGAACAGAAAACCAGACACCCACATCTTTGGCGATAACAGACGGTGTATTTTGCCGTTAATCAGGTCCAGATCTGTGGGTGTCTGGTATCTCACTCTCATCACCTTGCGATCTTTCGTCTCGTCCAGATCGATCTCGGCGGGAATCTTGCTGGCGTCACATCTTTTGCGACAACGCACGGTACATTTTACCGTCAATCCGCTCCAGGTCTGTGGCGTCTGGTTTCTCGTGCTGGTGGTTTCTCGTGTGGTCTCTCCTGTCTGGTTTCTCGTGTTGCGAAATACCGAGGTTCGAAGCGCATCCCTAGAAAACGGTAGGCCGTAACTCCTCGGGTTCAAACTCTGCCTCGGCGCTGCATCGAGCCCTGAAGGGGCGCACTATGACAGCCTGGGGCGCAGCCCCAGGTAGGCGTAGCGAATATCGCTTCCATCCCCTTGTCGCCTGCTGCGGCGAAGCCGCAGCAGGCGACAAGGGGTGAACCAGAATAGGGATCGCAGACCTGGGGCTGCGCCCCAGGCTATCTGAGTGCGCCCCATTGGGGCTTCGGACAAAACGCGGACGGGCGATAACGTTCACCAGGGAATGTCGCGGTTCTTCGTGAGCACATAGAAAACGGTAGGGTCAGTAACTTTGCAGGTTGGGACATCGAAGTCCCGCGGGACGCCGGCGCTGCGGGGGACGTGTAACTCTGCAGGTTGGGACATCGAAGTCCCGCGGGACGCCGGCGCTGCGGGGGGCGTGTAACTCTGCAGGTTGGGGCATCGAAGTCCCGCGGGACGCCGGCGCTGCGGGGGACGTGTAACTCTGCAGGTTGGGACATCGAAGTCCCGCGGGACGCCGGCGCTGGGGGGGGCGTGT
>Ga0335397_10001668_pt1 | contig 30203 bp, 32 predicted proteins | sample MAT04_FD_205740 | JGI IMG/M metagenome (GOLD analysis project Ga0335397, IMG submission 205740) | Freshwater microbial communities from Lake Fryxell liftoff mats and glacier meltwater in Antarctica - MAT-04 (spades assembly) (version 2) ... | reverse complement strand
CATCGTATGTATTTTTTTATATCGTATTTTCAGTTGGTTATATAATTGGTGATGGTAAAAGTTTACGAAAGGCTGATTTTACATTATCAATGTTTTCAGTAACTTAAAATTTGACCGGGAATTGCTGGTGCTGCAGTGATGTAGAAGTCCTCGGTTTTTTTCTTGGATCTAGGTTGAATGCTACTCCATCAGCATGCTTTGAAAAATCAGAAATAATAGATAAAACATTACTATTTGTGAAAGCAAATAATTTCGTAACAAGATCTGGCATTGTTTCAATAAGCAGCTGACATAATTCTTCTCCGGCAATGAATTTTATATTCTCACTTTCTAGTTTTTTGAGTGTATCTGCGACTAATAATCTCTTATTGGATGGGAAAGGTGTTGAGGTAACAAACCAGACTTCATGCGGAAAGACCTTTGTTCCATTTGGAAGAGTTACCCCTTCAGTTTTTGCAGTTTTTACCTGGCTAACAACTGTTGTTTGAAAATTTGAGCCATAAGATACTTTTTTGGCTTTTGCTGTTCCCTCTATAAGGGGCAAGATATAAGGGGCAAGATATATTCACTGTAAAGCCTCAGTGGAGGCTGAATTTCAGAAATTCAGGCTATTCCTGACTATTTGGTTGGTATAGTTAACCCACCTATTTCACCACAACCTGCTCGCCTAACTGTTCCAGCAATTCAAGGCCTTTTTCCGTGAGCCGGTACTTCTGAAGGCGACTGGTGGGTTTTTCCGGAATTGTGCGCTCCACCAGTCCGCCTGCAAGGGCCGGGCCGATATAGCGCTCACGAAGATGAGTACGATCTCTAAGTCCCAGATTTGCCAAAATTTCCGCGTTTCCAAGAGGGCCACTTGAGCTGATCAGACGAATCAAGACAACCACCGCGACTGGTAGGTTGACTGGTGGGGTAACCTGCGACTCTGGCTGGGTATCGACTTGTCCGCCGATTTGGTCCCGACCTAGTCCCGACTGAGCCTCTGGCACAGCTCTTTTCCGCCGGATCGTCACCACAAAAGAACCACCGTCAAGCCTGATTTCAGGTTCGGCAAGCCCGGCGGTCTTACATCGCCGGATCATATCCCTAATCCCGGTGCCCATACGTTCGATATACTTGGTCAGGTACATGGGCTCGGCAAGAAGCGGATTATGTGGGACGGAGGGATGCGGGCCGCGCAGCTTTTCAAGGGTCAGGGTTGGCGGCAGGGTGCCGGGATTCCAGACTTCAAGCCGATCCTTAAAGAGCATGACCTGGACGCTACCATTGCTGGTATAGTCGCGATGGACGACGGCGTTGACGATGGCCTCGGCGACAACTTCCTGCGGAATTTCGTATTTGGTCGGCACCTGGGTGCTTTCCGCCCGTGTTCCCACCCAGAGGTCGATCTTGGAGAGCACGAAATCCTTGGCCTGATCGACGAGATCAAAAACGGTGCCTTTGTACACCTGATAGGAAGGAATGGGTTTGGCCACTTCATAGCCGTGGAAATGGGCGCACTTCACTTCGGAGGTGATCAGGAAACGTTGTGGCCATTTGCCGAATAACAAGATAGCGGCGTGGGTTGGGCGGCCCTTGTCGAGCAGATTGAGATGCACCAGCACATCAGATGGCGGCGTATCTCCCGGCAGGGGGAAATTGCGGCCGCGCCGGGCAAGCACGAGAAAACGGGATATCTTGTCATGGTCAAGGTCATCAAGCGTTGCCTTGCGGCAGAAGGTGGCATCAAACGGGCCGGTACGTATCAACTCGCGTTCTTCGAGAATCCTGACGAGACTCGCATAGACTGCGGCAATAAGCTCTTCGGCGGAATTGACCCGGCGCCGGATAAGGCTGCTTGCGGCATTATCTATCAGGGCCTTCATTTTCGCATGCCGAAGTTTGTCATCATTACCCTTGATGTAGATCAGGCGAGTTTTGCTCTGTTCGCTTGCCCGGTTGAACTCACAGTGGGTCGGGGAAATTCCATCGGCATCTTCAGGGCCATACTCGTTGCCGAAAATGCCCAGATAGATATCGCAACGATCCACCTCGTCGAGGTAGCACTGGTCGGCCCGCTGATCGGTCGCTGGCGTTTCTTCAAAGAGAAAATAATCGAAAAAGCGGTGCAGCAGCGGATCTCCTGCAAGGTATCCGGCAAGGGCCTTGCGCTCGGTGGTGAGTTCTTTTTGCACACTGCTGATGAAGATCTTCATGCGCCGAATCCCAGTTGTTTGAAGATTTTCCGAAGGGCGTCATCGGTTTCTATGGCCGCATCCCAGATCCAGGATTCAAGCGATCTTCCGTTACCGTGAGTGTTCGCCATTTTTTTCGGTCCTTTGTTTCTGCGCGTATAACTGGGATAGAAGAAGTGCCTGCATGCCAGGGCCCGAATCTTCTCTCTCGCGACAGAAATGCCCTTTTTACCGGTTTCGAAAAAGTTCATAGTTCCCAACGACCTTCCCCTAACTGTTGTTTACACTACCCTTTCTTGGCCGAATTGAAAACAAATGAACTGAACCAGTTTCGCAAATACTCGCCAAAGGTGGACGTTGGTCATTTCGGCGAAAGCGGGAATCACCTCTCACCTTCTCCCGGTATGCTGCTCCTTCATAAATAGGAAATTCCAATGATCAAACAGTCCGGCCCTCGGTTTAACCGATTAGATTTCCGCTAGTTACTATGCTATATGAAAGATTTTTAAGGAGATCGACCGGAACGCGGTAGTACTTTCATCGACTTGGAGGCGGTTGTTGCAGGCCTGGTTCCCGATCCGTGAAAGCCTTCATGATCAAGCAAAAAGGAAAAAAACATGGACAGCAATCCTCAAAACACGGTTCGCCGAACTTTTCTAAAGTCGGCTCTCGCCACGGCGGTCGTTGCGGCCTTGCCGAGCGGAAGCGGGCGGGCGAACACCTTCTCGCGTGATTCTCTTCGGGTGTGGTCTTGCGGCGGACTGGCGGAAGCGTTCATGCCGGCGAACGACAGGTATGAGCAGCAGCATGGAATAAAAATAAGCTACACCGGGGCCTTTGCCGCCGCCCTCGGCAAATCTTTGCTCGGCAGTGCCACCACCGAGATCTTTGGCGGCAGGGTCTTAGATCTTGCCAAAAAGCTGAAAAGCTCAGGCAAGATGCTGTATTACAAGCCTCTCTGTTTCACCAGCTATGTCATGGTCACCCCTCTTGCCAACCCGGTCGGTATCGAAAAAATAACAGATCTGGCAAGACCAGGTGTTCGTGTTATCCTCGCCCCTGAGGCATCGCCGCCTGGTGGTCAGGCGGTGCAGGTCCTTCTCAAAAAGGCCGGTATTCTCGACTCGGCAACCAAAAACTGCGTTTTATCGGGAAGCTGTGTGCAACGGACCATGGACGACATCATCAGCGGTAGAGGCGATGTTTCCATAGTTGAATTGCGCTTGACCAGGATGGCGGCCTTTGCCGGGAAAACGACTGTCATTCCCATCCCGGAGGAGTTCTTTCCACCGCCTCCCTTGACCTTTACCATAGGGGTAATGAAGGATGCCGTGGACCGCGCCCTGGCCGACCATTACCTGCAGTATATCACCTCCGAGGAAGGGCAGGCCTTTTTTGCCGCTGCCGGCTTTATCCCGGCCATTTCCGACAAGGGCCGGGAACTCGTGAAAAAATTGGGGGTGAAAGATGTCTGAGACCCAGCAATGCACTTTGCCGATGTATGACGGCGCAAAACTAAGGACGGCAAGTATTCGCCTCAGGATTGTCCGCAGATTCAGTCAGTTCATCATGTTGGCCCTGCTCGGGCAATGGTGGTTTTACGGTATCTTCCGCTGTCCCTTTCTCGTCCCCTATGTCAGTTGCCAAAACTGCCCGGTTATCACCTGTCATGGCCGGATTGTCACGATGTTTTGGGGTTTCTGGCTGCTGTTGCCGGTCAGCGCCCTGCTCTTCGGCCGGGCCCTCTGCGGCTGGGGCTGTCCGGGGGGACTGCTGAACCAGATGATCGGCATGATGGCACCGTTCAAGCTGCGGGTCCGCAACACCTTCACCCGGCTTGCACCTTCCGGTAAATATCTCGGCTTGGCGGTCGCCCTTTTTTGCTATTACATCTTGGCGCAGCCACGGGTTGATGTGCCGATTCGTATTGGCGAATTTTTCCCATCGGTGCTTTTGACCTTCGAGCACGCCAATCTGGAGTGGCTGGTGCGAACCTTCTTTGTCCTCGCTTTCCTCGGCCTGGGGCTAATTGCAGCCAACGCTTGGTGCCGCTTTGCGTGTCCCGGCGGCGGTCTGCTTGAGCTGCTGCGACACCTCTCGCTCTTCCGGTTTTATAAAACCAGCAAATGCAATGACTGCAATCAATGCCTTGATATCTGCCCTATGGGCACCCGTCCGAACGAGGCAAACTGCACGAGTTGCGGGGATTGTCGAGAGGTATGTCCCAGCGATGCCATTGTTTTCGGGCGGAGAAAATGATCGTCCGAGCACCGCTTACCGACCGACCGCAGGTGCCCATCCTCCCGCATCCCTGTTTTCATCCGGAGGGTGCCGGCAAGTACGGGCGAATCCATCTGCCGGTCGCACCCGTTTGCAATGTCCAGTGCACATACTGCAACAGGGCCTACGACTGCGCCCATGAAAGCCGATCGGGGGTAACCAGCACAGTGCTTGGACCGAAGGAGGCGGCCGACCACCTTGATGATGTTCTGCTCCGGATGCCATGGGTCTCTGTGGCGGGCATTGCCGGACCGGGCGATGCCTTTGCCGAGCCGGCGCGAACCCTTGCCACCCTTGAACTGATCCGTCGCAGACACCCCACTCTGCACCTCTGTCTTTCGACCAACGGCCTCGGCATCGGCGAGCATATTGAAGCCCTGGTGGAACTGAAAGTCGGTTTTGTCACTGTCACCGTCAATACCGTCGTTATCCCCGGGGTCAATGATGACCATGTCCCGGCAGTTGCGGCAAAGATCGCCGGCCTCGGGGTTGATCTACATAACCTGATCGCCATGATCCCGGTCCCTGGAACACCTCTTGGCAAGGTATCATCCCCTTCACTTGAGCGCATGGCCTCCCTGCGCCGCGCCGCCGAACGGTACCTGCCGCAGATGCACCATTGCATACGCTGTCGAGCCGATGCGGTGGGGCTTCCCGCTCAAAATTCAACACAATTATGCAGCTAAAAATGTTCTCTCGATGATATTATCATAGGATCATGACGAGAACAGAGGCATAAAAAGTATGTTGAAATGAGCTAAACGGTCCATAAAACTTATCTAAAAAGAGAGGTAGTAAAATGGAGACCAAGAGAACGAAGCGCATTAATCGAATACAGTGGACCACCCAAGCAGCAAGCATGCTCTTGATCGGCGGGATGTTTGCTTTTTGTACAGCATCGGCTTCCGTGGCGAGCGGTGTGTCCAGCGAGGCTGGCTCGGAAGGTATAGCTCAGACGGGCTACTCTCCAGACAATGGATCTGGTCCGGTGATTATTGTCATTTCCGGGCAGACGGGTCCTGCTTCCTACCAGCCCTATGCTGCAGAACTGGCCCGGCTCGGTTACTACACGGTCCTGGTTGCAGGGAAAGATATTCTCAATCCTGAGCTTACTGGTCCCGCAAATTTGACAAAAACGATTGAACGGGCACTGCAGTCCCCAAGCGCCGTCAAGGGTAAAGTTGCGGTAATCGGCTTTTCACTTGGTGGAGGAGGTACGCTCTACAACGCCGCAAACATGCCGAATCTCGTTTCTATGGTAGTGGCATATTATCCGTACACCAAGACGTGGGCGAACAAAATCGACGCACTGGTCAGTCGCTTCAAAGTTCCGGTGCTGGTTTTGGCGGCTCAGCGTGACCGTCACAAAGAATGCTGCGTGATTGAAACTGCGCAGGCCATGAAAATAGCCGCTAAGGCAAAAGGAGTAGGCTTTGAACTGGTGGTGTACCCTGAAGCCACCCATGGGTTCAACCTGAAGACTGGTGCCGGCGGTGAACCTATGGGCGCCTATCGTGGAGACGACGACCTAGATGCATGGCGTCGCACCGTCGATATGCTCAAGTTGTACCATCCGTTACCATAATACTCGCATAATATCCGGAGCAAGAAGCGCCTGCGTTGCCGTGCCCTCCCGTTGGAGCACGGCGATTCCCAGTCCCGCCTCTTTGAACATCAGTCGATCGTTGCGGCCATTGCCGATACAGACAGACGACATGTTTCCCAGTCGCCGCACATAATCAGCTTTGCCTTCCTCCTCACTGCCTGGAGGCAGGACATGGACCGTAAAGTCGCAGCTGGCAAAGGCGTGGTGTACGCTGCCGAAGGTGTCGGCGGTAATAATGTGGATCCGGAGATGTTCAGCCAGACGTTCAGGGCGATCGGCAACTTCTCAGAGGCTTTTTTGACAAAGGACATGTCATTGACCTCATCGTAGGGGATATCCCGGTCGATAATCCCTTCTGCCCGGCAGAAAGATACAATGGTTTTATGCCCTTCCGGCGTTTTTAAGCCATCGATTGAAAGAGACGGTCGAAGGTAACCAATGGCATCTGCTCCCATGTTGCCTGCTTGAAACATCGGCAAGGCTTTTTCCGCTGCAGCCTCATTGCTGTTTTTGTTGAGCCAGATCATCACCCGAACAACTGCATTGGCAAATCTCTGGATGGTTCCAGGATTCTCCCTGACAAAATTCTTGGTACCGATGACAATGGTGGACTCGTATCGTATAACGGGGATAAAGATTTGCAAGGTACTATCAATCATCCACAGCATGATCGACTTTCCGGGTCGGCATCACCAAGTTTTTCTCCGCAAACTGAATCACTGTCAATTTTATACCGTAGACCTTCTCCAGCACTTCCGATGGCAGCTGCCGACGATCATAGCCATCGATCAGGCGGCCGTCTTTCAGACAGAGAAAATCGTCTCCATAAAGTGCGGCGATATTCGGGTCATGGAGAATGGCGACCACAGTGATATTTTCGCGGACCAGTTCGCCGATAATGTTCATGACCTTTGCTTGGTAAGCAAAATCCAGGTGGCTGATCGGTTCGTCGAGGAGGATTATCTGTGGTTTCTGGGCGAGGATTCTGGCCAGCATGACCAATTGCTGCTCACCGCCGGAAAGTTCCGTGAAGAGGCGTCGTTCCAAGGCGGTTATACCGATGCGGACCAGGGCTTGATGGGCGAGCAGTCGGTCCTCCTCTTTAGGTGTGAACTGAACATGGCCGGCACGACCGGTAAGCACCACATCAAGGACGGTGAAAGGAAACACCGGTCGGTGGTGCTGCGGCAAAAAACCGAGAATCCGTGCCCGCTCCCGGTCGGAAAAGGTTGCAATGGAACGGCCGAAAAGGCTGATTTCACCATCGTTACTCTTCAGAAATCCGGCGATGAGTCTAAACAGCGTTGATTTGCCGCAGCCGTTCTTGCCAAGAACAACGGTAAAGCGCCCGGCGGCGATATCAACATCGATATGTTCGAGAACTGCCTGATTGCCATACCGATAACTGAGATTGCTTATGTGTATCGCCATGGCACTGTCATGATTTTTCATTTTCACTCAAGCTCCCAGCCGATTTTCGCCTTTTTCAGAAGAAGAATGAAAAACGGGCCGCCGATGAGGGTGGTAAAAATACCGATGGGAATTTCAAAGGTGACGACGGTCCTGGAAATATTATCGACCAGCACAAGAAAGGCCCCGCCGAAGGTGAAGCAGACCGGCACCGCCATCTTATTATCGGCGCCGATGAGCATCCTGACCATATGCGGGATCACTAAGCCGACCATGCCGATGACTCCGGCCACCGAAACGGCGGCCGAGGCGGCTAGAGTCGAAAAAAGCAGCAGCCACGCCTTCTGTCGCTCCGGGTTAAGGCCGACCGCCCGGGTTTCGTCATCGCCGAGAGCCAGGACATTCATCCGCCAGCGAAAGAAGAAGAGTCCGCCGATGCCCATTGCCATCAGCCACCAGGTGGTCCGCAGTTTGGCCCAGGAGGCGGTGTGCAGGTTGCCCATGGTCCAGTGAACGACGGCTTGCAGTTTGAACGGATCGGTAAGCACCTGAACTATGGTCAGAAGGGCGGTGAAGATGCCGGTTACGACAATGCCGGAGAGAATCAGGGTAACCGAGGAGATCTTGCCGTCTTTTCTGGCCAGGAAAAAACTGGTAAAAACGGCCAGAAGGCCAAAGACAAAGGCCGACAGCTGCACCGGCAGCCAGGCGGTGCAGAGGGCCAGCGCCGCGCCGAAGGCGGTACCCGACTGCAAGCCGAGGATATAGGAGGAAACCAGTGGGTTACGAAACATCGCCTGCAGTGCAACACCGGCGATGGACAGCGAGCCACCGACCAGAAAGGCGAGGAGCACCCGAGGCCCGCGAACGTCTTCAATGACAAGCTGCACCATAGTGGCGGCCGGACTACCATCGGCCGGAGTAAGGCCGAGCCGCATTGCCAGCCAGGCAATGACCCGGCCCGGGGCTACTGCTACCGAGGGGCCAATGAAAAGCGAGCCAAGGAGTACCGGAATCGGCAAGAGGAGGAGCAGGGCAATTTTTACCTTATTCGTCAAGGGGAATCCTCTCACCGAGTTCGGCGCCGTAGAGCGTTTTGAGGAGGTGTCGTTTAGAACCGCTGCTGTCGGACAAGGGGAACTTGTCCGGCTGGCACCAGGTAGCGATCAACTTAATCGCATGGAGAAATTTCAGGGTCCAGAGATCGCAGTAAAAGACCGAGGGCAGCTCATGTATCCGGCCTGTTTTCGCCGCCGGCAAGGATTGCCAGACCGGCATCGTCGCAAGTTCCTTTGGGGAAAGTTTCGGGTTACGCCACATGATGATGACCTGTGGCTGCCAGGTCAGAATATGCTCCGGATTGATCACCAGATGTTCCTGGCGCATATGACCGGCGACATTGCGGCCGCCGGCAAGTTCAATGAGATCGTTGACGGTGCTTGGTGCCCCTGAGGTCTCCATCGCTCCCTGAGCCCACATAAAATACACCCCGGGGCGATCACCTACGGTAAGACCAGTCCGCGACTCGGCCAAAGCGGCGAGTTCCTTGGCCGCATAACCGAGCAGTTCGCCTGCCCGTGCCTCTTTGCCGAAGAGGACGCCAAAATCACCTATTTCCTTAAAGACATCCTCAAAGGAATGAAGTTCGACAGCGTACACCGCTACACCCTTATCAACCAGGGCATCAATGGCCACGGTCTGGCTGGCCCAGATGATCACCAGGTCGGGTTGCAGGGCAACAATACTCTCAATATTGACAAAATCCCAATTACCGGGAGTCGGAAGCTTTTTACCGGCTATTCGCGGGTCCATTGCCGCATAATAGCGATGCACTTCTTCCTGGTAGACGTTGGTCGAGACCGCCACTACCTTGTCTTGGGCACCGAGCATATACAGGCCGGACAGTGCACTTTCGATGAGGCAGACTACCCGCTGCGCCGGTTTCGGCAGATTAGTGGCCCGTCCCCGGAAGTCGCGCACCTCGCTGGCTTGGACGGTGAATGGTTGGATCGCCAGGACCGTCGCGAGAACAAGCCCCAGTAAAAGGCTTTGGTTGGTAGATTTTCGTTGTTTCATGGATTCACACGATGTGCAGACGACCGGCGAGGGCCGGTTCAAGCATAGATAGCATGGCTGTTGCCCCGGTTGCCTGCATAGTCGCCGATAAGTAAGGTTCCCGCCTCTCATCAACCAAATAGCGGAGATGTCGCAACCCGTGCACTACCACCTGCTCTTCGGCGATGTTTTCGGGACGTGGTCGCAACGGTCCGGCCGCCCCGCAGGGGGAGGTCTCGTCAAGGTTCAGCACTTGGGTCGGCAGGCGAACAATTGAAGACAGCGGCAGCCAGGCTAAATAGGTGAGAAGAATGCGCCCCTTGTCATAGCGCCAGCTGGTGGAGTGGGCACAGGTGCCATCCTCCTCGGCGGTAATACCCAGTGCGAGGAACATCGGCGGGAGTAAGGAGTCCGGATCTGCCAGGCCCTGTGATATATCACGACAGGACCGGTGGTAAAGGACGGTGTCTTCTCCGAGGTTGCTGCAGAGATACAGTTCAAGAGTTGTTTGCATAATGTTTCGGGCGCTGATGTCCTGACAGTATCACCCCTCCCCGAAGATCAATCCGGGGAGGGGAGGAAAAAGGTCGGCTGCTTAGAACGTGACTTTTATGCCACCGATAGCAGAAAAGCCGGGATCCTGGAACTGCCACGGCATTTCGTATTCGTTATTGGTGAGGTTGTAGAGATCGACGTAGGCGTCGACCTTATAGGCTTGCGAATCGAGGAGTCTTTTTTTCAGGCTGGCGTTGAGCGTCTCAAAACCATCAAATTCGCTCCGGCCTGACTTCGAGGTCGAATCGTAGATTGAGCCAGCAAGATGCAGATAAACACTGGCCGTAACGGCATAGGGCAGCTTGACATCCACTCCGATATTACCCATGTGTTCCGCGGTACGAAGGGCACTTCGGCTCCGTCCTGATCGGGATCCTTGTTGTTGTCGATCTCGGTGCTGGTGTAGGTGTAGTTGGCAAATAAGCGCAGCCATTTATCAAGCTGGTATTCAGAGGACAATTCGACCCCGTAACTGGTGGTCTTGCCGGCATTGATATCCTGGGATTGAGAGGGCGTTTTGCTGGCCACCACGGTGATGAGCTGGTCATCGACGAGGTTTAAAAACCCGCGAACCCCGAACTTGACATTGTCGAGGGGTTTAAAATCGGCACCGAGGTCATAACCGATGCCGCTCTCCGGATCGAGATCGGCATTAGGCAACTGGCCGTTTTTGCCGATAACCCCTCGGTCGGCAAGGGCGATGGTGCCGCCCACCGACTTCAACGAGGGGGCGACAAAGCTTGTGCCGACGTTGCTGTACACTGAAACCATACGGTTGACATCGTAGCGGACACCAGCGCTCCACAGAAAGGTGTCCCAATCCTTTTCATCGATGCCGGGAGTGCTGCCGCCGAGAAGTGTGATGTCGTGTCGAGTGTAGCTGTAGCGGCCGCCGAGTCGGAAGAGGAAATCACCAACCGGCAGCTCTTCTTGAACATAGAGACCGAACTGGTCGGCGGTGGCGTCATTGCCGAGAACCTTGGTGGTCACTTCGCTGAAGGTCTCATAGGAGACGTGTTGGAAATCGGTGCCGGCAGTCAACAGGGCACCCTTCAGATGATTGAAGGATACCGACAGATCAGCAGGGATGATGTGTTGCTCAACCCCGTTTTCCGAGGCCAGGGCCAGACTTTTGGGATAATTGTCCTCTTCCCAGGTGCGGTCGTAGCCGCGGTAGCCGACCTTGAGATTGGTGGTGATGCTGTCACTGACCGGCAGGGCATAGGCACCATTGATAGTCCAGTACTCGTTATTAAAATCCCGGTTGGGACGTCCGGTATCGCCCTCGTGATTGGTGTGGCTTATGAAGATTGAGGCTTTATGGTCACCCTTGTCGTTGAGGAAATAGGTCGATTTGAGATAGAGTTTACTTTTCTGATATTCCGGATCGTCGATCATGTTCAGCCACGATGGGTTGGTGCCGTAGTTGGTGTAATCCGATTGTTGGTAATCGCCGCCAAAAAAGAAATGGACCTTGTTCGCCGCCTGTTGATGGTAAAACCTGCCGCCGAAGGTGTTGTATGAACCGTAATAGGTGTCGATCTCGCTGAGCGTTTTGTCTATCCGCTCTTTGAGGATGAGATTGGTGGTTCCGGTCAGCGGGCTCTGATTGCCGGCAAAGTCCATGGACAGATAGTTGGGGTAAAGTACGGCCGCCGGACCGCGCTGGATTTCTATTCTTTCGAAGGCTTGGGCGGGAAGGCTCTGTGGTGCACCGGTTTGTCCTGCTGGGTGGCGGTTCGGCCCTGTTGAGGCAGGGCGATCAGGGTCAGGGCAAAGGTTGCCGAGACCCATTTTCTTGCGGTTTTCTTTTCCATCTTTTCTCTCTCCTCTCTTGTAAAATTCTGTAAGGCCAACGACCTGCCATAACACGATGCAAAATAATGTGTCCATAAAGTGGCAATTATCAAAATTTTGCAGACAGGTCAATTGTAAAGATTACGGAATAATGAAACGTAACACGATATGCAGTCAGGCTTGGAGAGGTTGATGCGGGAATTATTTTGTACGGCCTTTTTAAGATAAAGCGCGGCGGCTAATTCGGTGGGGATGGTTGGATCACTCGGCTCGAGGCTCCGGGCACTGTTCAGAAGAAACAGGTTGTATACCCCTTTTTTCTCTATCGTACCACCCAGTAGTCAGCCCCTTCATGCGCACTCCGCGCATAAACCGTAGAACTCCAGGTGGTGACCTTCCACAGTGAAACCGGTATCTCTGCTGATGAGCTTTTCCAAGATCGAGAGATCACAGTCGGAACACGCCACCACCTTCTTGCACAACCGGCAGACCAGCATATGGAAATGTCCGGGGCTTGAAGCGACAAAGCGGTGTTCGCCACCTTCCTCATGCACCCATTTCAAATATCCTAGATCCTGAAGTGCCTTGATCGTTCTATAAACCGTCGCCTGACCGATCCTCCGCTGACTGAGGATAGCAGTAACCCGGGCGATGGTGAAACCGGCGGGATCGTTTTCAAAAAGCCGCCAGACTGCCTCGCGCTGCGGGGTGAACCGCAGTCCAACCCTGTTAAAATGTTCCTTAAGGTCATCCTTTGACAGGTGGATGGCGGCCTTTGCCGATGATATGTTAGTTGACATATATTTTCATTAGTGATAATTTATTAGGCAGTGCTGTTCATATGTTCAACTGAGTTTGACAATAACGATGAACTATTTGATTATTAAAATTAATTCTTCATGATCTTAGCTATCAATCGGCCAGCTTAATTACTATATTCCTGTTCTGTTGACAGCTTATAAACGATAACATTTTTCATTTACACAGTGCAATGACCAAAGGATCACCCCTAAAAAAAAGTGGATCGACAAGTAGGCGTCTCCTGTCGCCACTCGGTTGGAGCGTCGGTATTCGCCTGGTCTTTGCCGGTACCGCCGTATCCCTGGTCTGGTTGGTCGTCGCCTGGGCACTCGGCTGACTGTAAGGAGGCACCATGACCACTATCACCCTCACCGACCTGACCCTTGGCTACGAACGACACCCCGCCGTTCATCATCTTTCCGGGAGTTTCCAGCCGGGATCGATGACCGCGGTGGTAGGTCCGAACGGCTCCGGCAAAAGCACCCTCTTAAAGGGCATCGTCGGCATCCTCAGGCCATTGGGCGGACATATTACCCGGCAGAACCTGAAAAAACACCAGATCGCCTACCTGCCACAGCAACTGGAAATCGACCGAAGCTTTCCGATTACCGTTCTCGATACGGTAATCCTCGGACTCTGGCGGCAGATCGGCATATTCGGCGGCATGAAGCGCGATCTCTGGAGCAGGGCGGAACAGGCTCTCCAGGCGGTCGGACTTGCCGGCTTTGAAATGCGGGCCATCGGCAATCTCTCGGGTGGACAGTTCCGCCGGGTAATGTTCGCCCGCATGCTTCTCCAGGATTCGGCGGTTGTGGTCCTCGATGAACCCTTCACCTCCATCGATAGCCAGACGACCATCGACCTCCTTAAGGTAATAGAACGTTGGTACAAGGAGAAGCGGACAATCATCGCCGTGCTCCATGACTTCAGCCAGGTGCATGACCACTTTCCCGAGACTTTGTTGATCGCCCGGGAATTGATCGCCTGGGGGCCGACCGCCGAGGTCATGACCGACAAGCATCTCACCCTTTCCCGCACGATGTCCGAAGCCTGGGATGATGAAGCGGAGATCTGCGCGGAGGAGGGTTTATGAATTTTTTTGTCGACCTCCTCATTGAGCCCTTCCGGGAATATATATTCATGCGCCACGCCTTGGCGGCCTGTGTTGCTCTGGCCATCGGCTGTGCCCCTGTCGGCATGTTGCTGGTGCTGCGGCGGATGAGTCTCATGGGCGATGCCCTCTCCCACGCCGTCCTCCCAGGAGCGGCCCTCGGCTTTCTCGTCTCCGGCCTCTCCCTCTATGCCATGACTGTCGGTGGGATCGTTGTCGGCCTGACCGTTGCCCTTCTCGCCGGAGCGGTGGCCCGGGTCACCGCTCTGCGTGAGGACGCCAGTTTCGCAGCCCTCTACCTGATCTCACTGGCACTGGGAGTGCTTATCATTTCCATGCGCGGCACAAGCATCGACCTGGTGCATGTCCTCTTCGGCACCATTCTCGCCGTCGACGATCCGGCGTTGATTCTTGTCGCTTCGATCACCACCGTTACCGTCTTCACCATGGCCATCATCTATCGGCCGTTGATCGTCGAATGCTTTGACCCCGGCTTTCTCCGCTCGGTGGGCGGCAAGGGTGCGACCATGCACTTTCTTTTCCTCGTCCTGGTGGTTCTCAACCTGGTGGCCGGTTTTACCGCACTTGGCACTTTGATGGCGGTGGGTATGCTGATGCTCCCAGCCGCTTCTGCCAATTTCTGGGCCAGGCAGTTCTGGTCGGCCTCGCTTGTCGCGGCGATCATTGCCGTCATCGCCGGGTATTCCGGGCTGCTTCTATCATTTCACCTGAATGTTCCGTCCGGTCCGGCCATCATTCTCGTCGCCGGCCTCTGCTATGCTTTTTCGGTATTTTTCGGAAGATACGGAAGTATATACCGTCGCCACAAGGCAGGCGGCCATTTAACCGGTTAAAAAATCAAGGGGGTTACTCAATGTTACTATTTGCTCGAATCCTTATTGCTTTCTGGGCTGTTCTTGTCATAACAGACACCGCCAGGGCAACGTCGCCCATCAATATCGTTGCCAGTTTCAGTATTCTCGGCGACATTATGAGCAATGTCGGTGGCGACAGGGTCAGGGTGACCACTTTGGTCGGCCCCGACAGCGATGCCCATGCCTACGAACCTACTCCCGCTGCCGCCAAGGCGGTCCGTGGGGCGAACCTGGTCGTCGTCAACGGCCTGGGTTTCGAGGGGTGGATAGACCGCTTGATCACCGCTTCCGGCTATAAGGGCCTTGTGGTCGTGGCGAGCACCGGTGTTAAGCCCCGTGAAATGAAAGATGACCATGATCACGGCAAGGCAGGCGCCCATGACAATCACGAAGCGACCGACCCCCATGCCTGGCAGAACCTGGAAAACGGCAGACTCTATGTCAGCACTATCGCCGCAGCCCTTGTCAGTATCGATCCTGAGGGGGCGTCGTACTACACCGAGAGGGCCGCTGCCTACACTAAGCGGCTGACAGATCTCGAAGGCTGGGCAAAGGCGGAATTTTCGGCCATTCCGAAGGAGAAGAGGCGGATGATCACCAGCCACGACGCCTTCGGCTACCTTGGTGATACCTTCGACATAGAGATCCTCTCACCGATGGGCCTAGGTACTGGCAAGGAACCTACTGCCGGCGGGGTTAAAAAGCTCATTCAGCAGATCAAGAAGGAGAAGATCACCGCTGTTTTTGTCGAAAACATCTCCAATCCGCGGATGATCCAACAGATCGCCAAGGAAAGCGGGGTTAAGGTCGGTGGCGAGCTCTACTCGGACGCCCTGTCCGCACCGACCGGCCCGGCGGCAAGTTATACGGAGATGTTTAAATACAACGTCACGAAAATCGTCACGACAATGAAAAAGGGCTTGTAGCTGGTGAAAATTAGTGGAAAGTTGCTTTAGGATAAACCCCGGCCGCAGGCCGGGCGGACCGCTCATTCCCCACAAGGGCAGATAATACTAAGGAGCAATCAACATATTATTGCATCGGTCGCATTGCAGAATACTGCAATGCGTCATTTTCTCCCCTGATAAACGGAACCACCACGGGTATGCCCTCGATCTCATGTACCATCGCATCAATATCGAAGACAGCCCGGATACTTTCAGAAGTGATGATCTCCCGACCACCGGCGGCATAGATTTTGCCACGGTGGATCAGCGTGAAGCGGTCGCAAAAGCGGAGTGCGGTACTGAGATCGTGGATAACGACCACCACCACCAAGCTAAGCTTCCGAGAGATGCGTCTGAGGAGGGCCATGGTCTCCATCTGGTTTCTGATGTCCAGATGGCTTATCGGTTCATCGAGCAGAAGTATCCGGGGCTCCTGGGCCAGCGCCCGGGCAATGACCACCTTCTGCAGCTCACCGCCCGAGAGTTCGGTGGTCGAGCGTAGGGCATAGTCTTCAAGATGAAGCAGGGTAAGGATGTCGCTGACCACTTTCAGGTCGTGTTCCGAGGCACGCCACACGATATGGGGTTTACGGCCGAGCAGGACTGCATCGAAGACAGAGCAGGCAACGCCGTTGGATTTTTGCGGCATATACCCGATCTTTTTTGCCCGTTGATCTCCCGACATCGAGATTATACCCTGCCCGTCGACGGAGACTGTCCCCTGATAGGGTTTCAGGATGTTGGCCATGGCTTTGAGCAGGGTGGATTTACCTGAACCGTTAATGCCGAGAATCGACACCAGTTCGCCGGGTTTGAATGAGAGGGTTATTTCGTGTAAGATATCCCTGGTGTCGTAGGAAAAAGACAGGTCATCGACGGCCAGCATGGTTTACCTCCTGCCTCTGATGAGCAGATAAAGAAAGAGTGGGGCACCGAGAAAGGAGGTTATAATTCCGACCGGCAGGATAACCGGTGCCAGTATCATCCGGGAAATGATGTCGGATATCAGCAGTAGCAGGGCACCCATCAGAGCGGAAGAGGGAATCAGAAACCGATAGTCGTTTCCCACGAAAAAGCGGGCGATGTGCGGGGCGATCAGCCCGATAAAGCCGATAATTCCCAAAAAGGCAGTGATCACCGCAACGGCAAGGGAACTCAGCACCATACCTATAACTCGCAGGCGTTTGACCCGCACGCCCAGACTCTGTGCCACCTCGTCTCCCCACTGCAGCGCGTTGAAGCGCCAGCTCACCGCGACGAAATAGATGAAGACGATCAGAAAGGTGCTGGCCATAATGGTGTTTTCCCGCCAGCCTGCCTTGCCGAGATCACCGAATGTCCAAAAGACAGTGGCCGCCAATTGGATGTCGGTGGCAAAATATTGCAGAAGCATCGTGGCCGCGCCAAAAAAGGCGCTTAGGGCGACACCGGCCAGGATAACTGCCTCCGGCGTAACTTTGCGGTACAGAGCAAGCGCCAGGATGAAGGCGACGGACATGAGTGAACCGGCAAAGGCCGAGAGAACGACCAGGTTCGGTGAGAGCACGGTTACTGCCTCGGTCCCGGCCAGATGGGTCTGACCGCCGCCGAGGATGATGATCGCAAAAGCCGCCCCAAAACCTGCGCCCTGAGAGATACCGATGGTGAAGGGCGAGGCTAGCGGATTCTTCAGGATATTCTGCATGATGGTTCCGGCGACCGCAAGGCCTGCCCCGGCAATGGCCGAACCGACCATTCTGGGCAGCCGGATATTCCAGACCACATGTGCGAATGGGCCCTCTGTTTTTTGCCTGAGGCCTGCAATGATATCGAACATGGTCAGCGGCAAGGAGCCAACCGTCATTGAATAGAGGGCGGCTCCGATAAGGAGGAGCATAAGGATGCCACCCGCCGTCCATTTCAGGCCGACTTGCTTCTGATACTGCAGAAGGATGTCCATATCAGTGGATGGAAAGTCCGGTCTTGTCGAAGGCCACCCGCCCAAAGCCGTAGAGTTCATTTTTTAATTGGCCATAGGCCTTCACGCCAATAAAAAAGTCGAATATTTCATCCGCTTTCCCTGCGGGATCGATGTCAGTGAAAACTGCCGGATAGAGGGTCTTGCCGAGAAAGTAGGCGTCGGCAAGGGCGATTTCAATATTGGTGTGATAGTAATTATAGGGCGGCACCACATAGACACGGCCATTTTTTACAGCCTTCAGCATCTCATAGAAGGCTGGATTTTTCCGATAATCTTCCTTTACAATGTCAATTCCACCGGCATCGAGAAAAATTACATCCGGGTTCCAGAGGAGTAGTTTTTCCTGATCGACAAAAGCATGGCCGGACTGACCGATGGTATCGGCGACATTGAGACCATGAATCCAGATAAGCGGAGCATAGAAAGCCTCGGTACTGGTAATGCCATGCTTTCCCCGGTAACCGATAGCGCCCACATAGGTTGCAGGCTGCTCTGTAACGGAGGCGGTTCGCCGTGCCAGGTCTTCTTCGAGCTGGTCGATGAAGGCAATAACAGCCTTCGCCCGTTGTACACGGTCGATTATCCGGCCCAGAAGACCAAGCGCTTCTTTGATGCGGCGCAGGTCGAGTGCCGCAGTGGCCGCAGTATTCAGGATAAGCACCGGGATGCCGGTCTTCTGTTGGATAGTATCGGCCTGGGCAGTGTCAAAACCGGCGGTGATTATCATATCAGGATGCACCGAAATCACCTGCTCGAAATCAGGCAGTTTGCCCCCCGGGCCGCCCTCACCGACCGCAACAATGGTCTTCGCTCTTTCCGCCACGGCAAGACCGTATAGACGACCGACCTCCACCGGTTTCTTCTCCAGCGCCTCAACCCCGACCACTGTGTCCAGGCCCTGTAGATAGGTCACGAAACGCAGCGCCCCGCCCAGGGTGACAATACGTTTGACCTGAGCCGGAACCATGACGGTGCGGCCCGCTGCATCGGTGACGAAGCCCTGTCCCTGGTCGGCAGTCAAGGCTGGATTGGCGTAGATGCTGATGATAACCAGGGCGAGGATGGAGAGGGTCGCCTTCTTCACCCCTCGGAAGGCCATTTTATTCCTTTGCTTCACTGCCGACATGATCACCACCCTCGTGAGTAACCGGGCATGCAGTCCAGGCACACGGTCTTGCCGTCCTGATGCCGCGCCTTGTGCTCCGCCATTCCTTCGCCGCACTTTGCACAGATTAACCTGCTGAATAGGCGGGCTTTCTCCGGCGGCTCGTAAGTCGGCTCCTTGAAGTCGAAAAGTTCATCCAGCGGGGCCTGGAGGATATGTTCCTGCCAGGCAGTTCGGTCCATTTGCCCAGAAGGAAAGCTCGGTTTGAAGATAAGCCGGAGCTTGGCACCGCTGGCCCGGCAGAAAAAGCTGAAGGCCATCTTGCCCGTTGCCTTATGAATCAGATTACCCTTTCCCATGGTGCAGCCGGTGAGAAACTGCACGGCATCCACTCCGCAGGCGTCATTTTCGGTCACGCAAACCAATTCCTCGTCCTGGGAAAAGCGCAGGTTGAGTTTTTCTTGGACTGCCTTACTGGCTCTGTACCCGATGGCCAGGCCGGGGCAGGAATGGCCATGGAATTCAACGCAACGATTCCAGTCGTCTTGTAACATACTCATATGATACTTCCTCAAATGTGTGTTAACTATTTATGCTAACTACAATTAATGAATACTCTTCTCTGACTAAAAGCTGACTTTAAGGGTAGCACCGACGGTTATACCCGGCATTGGGTAGCCGAACTGTTCCTCGTACTCGACGTTAAAGAGGTTGTTGACAAAGAAAGCCACCTCGTAATGATTGTAGATCGGGATCTTCAAATCCAGGTCCACGGTTGTATAGGCATCGATGTCCATCTTTTTTGATTTATAGGTTGCCGGCGAGCCGGTGCCCGTGGTGTAGTTATAGACCATTTCGCTGTCACCGTTATACCGCACAGTGGCATCAAAAACCAATTGGTAAGGGAGCTTGAACTCCAGGCCGGCATTGGCCTTCCAGGTAGGGAGATTGTCGATCCCACTGATAAGGGAGTCAAATGCAAATGGGCTGCCCTCTTTTTCCGTTTTCTGATAGGTAACCGACGCCCGGCCGGTCATCCAGCCCACGAAGTCATGACGGACATCAGCCGAGAGACCTTCCAGTATAACCTTGTCGATATTATAGGTGCCGCGCGTGGCGGGACTGTTGCCGAGCCTCCAGAGGATATAGTCATCGACCTGATAATAATATCCTGACAGTTTGATGGTATCTTTCTTTGAAAAGTCGTGCTGATACATCAGTTCAGCAGCATTGTTTGTTTCCGGTTTCAGGTCCGGATTGTTCATGGTTAACCCGCCCTTACTCGCCCAGTAGGTCTCGGGAAGCCCAGGAGTCCTGTAAGCCTGATACAATGAAGCGGTTACCTTGTCGGCGCTGGTGAGCTTGTAGGTTCCGGTCAATTTAGGCGTCAAGGCGCTGTCTTCCAATTCGCGACCGATGGAGCCGTTGACGTTCTCATTGGCGTAGGTGTCATAACGCAGACCGGGGGTCAGGGTGAAGTGATCGGTGATCGCCCAGGTATCCTGGAGGTAGTAGCCCCAGCTTGTCCCTTCCTGGGAGGGTTCGCCACCCGTATAGGGCCTTCCATTATAAACTGTATCGACATAATTGACAATTATGTCCCCATAGGCGAGGACTTTATAGTCTATCCCGGTCAGCAGTTCTTGATTGTCCAGCGCATAGGTCCCCTTGATGTTGCCTCCATAGGAACGGTCAGACTCCACGGTCCTGTCCAGAACCAGCTTCCCATCGCTGTAGGAGGGAACAATGGCCTTGGATGAGTAATTTTTTTCCTGTCGATCCTCGTGGTTCTGATAGGCCTTGAATTCAACAAGGAGCGCTTCGCCGATCGGCTGTTTATAACCCAGATCCAGGTAATATTTCTCTTTATCCCACTCCGCTCCCGGGCCAGGGTCAAAGGCCTTGCCCGAGTAGGGAGAAAATGTTTCGCCGAAAGAGAGAGGATAGTCGCTGTTTTTGGTCTTGTAGAAGTTGGGATTGTCAGGGTCAACTGATAGTCGGTTGTCACGGGTAAAGCCCCGAATGGCATCGGTATATTGCAGACCGAGGGACATTTCCCCGGAAAACGGCATGTCGACAAAGACCTTGCCGGCCACATTCTTGCCCTCGAAGTTGTTGTTCCACAGGAAGGCGTCGGCCTCCTGATAGCTGGCTGCCAGGGAATAGCCGACGGGACCGAATTTGTTGGTATGGGTCAGCCGGTAATTCTGCAGGGAATCGATATCCCCCGTGCCGTAGGTAGCTGTCAGATTCACCGTCGGATCCGTGGTTGGTTTCTTGGTAATGACATTGATGACACCGCCCAGGGCATTGTTGCCGTACTCTGCCGAACTGCCGCCTTTAATCACCTCGATCTTTTCGATATTGTCGAGTGGGATGGTTCCCCAGTCAATGTAATAGCCACCTACCACCCCGGCGGCATTGACCGGTCTATCATCGATATTCAGCATGATACGATTCTGGGAAAACCCACGGATTGCCAGGATATCGGCGGTATCACCTATTGCGGTTCGACGTTTGATGTCAATTTCCGGTTCATTTTTAAGCACATCGGGCAGATTAATGTTTTTTCCCTTTTCGATGCTGGGCTTGGCGACCACAGTGGCATCCGGATTTCCAAGTGCCGTGTCGGTGACCACGATTTCTTCAAGGGTCATATGCTCCTGAGAGGCGGCGTGAGTCGACGTGGCTACCAGAGAAAGACCACAGGCGAGTAACAGTCGATGATGTAGCATAACTTATTGTTCCTATATTGTTTGTGGTTTTTATTCCCGCCAGGCGAGAATTCCCATTTCAACTCTGGTCCTATGTTTCACTCTACCGTTTACACAGTACCGATCAACGATTGAGTGGACGATTTCCGGCTGGGCCGGCTTGCCGCTCTGGACCTCGAGAAAGTCCGAGACATGGTCAAAGGCCTCATCCTTGCTTCCCTCCCAGTCCCAAGAAGTGTCGATTGTGTCCATCTCTGTTTCGATTCCCTGGGTTTGCAGAATGGTCTGAACTGCCGCAGCGCCGGGTGGTGGGCCGAAGGAAAGGTCGTGGGCTCGGAAAACCTCTCCCAACAACTCGTTTTTCCGGACCTTGCCCCAGCCAATATAGACGCACCAGTGCCTGGCGCAGCGACGCATTTTCAGGATGTCGTCAGCCTCGCGCACTGCAGGTGTCATCGAGGTCCAGACGATATCGAAGGATTTTTCCATTCCAAGGGCGGTAATGTCGATATCCTTCCAGGACGCCTGTATCGTGGAGACGTTCTCAATCCCGTGTTCAGACCGAATTTTCTCAAAACGAGCGAGCATGCCGGTTGAGAAATCGAGCCCGGTAACCCGGTCCGCCCGGCGGGCAAGCGGCAGTGTGTACATACCGTTGCCGCAGGCGATATCGAGGATGGTGGCTCCGTCGATTTTTACTCCCCTTGCCTCTACCAGGTTGATGACCTTGTCGCTATCGGCAAGACTCTTCGCATCGAATGGGGATGGATAACGATCCGCCATTCGTTGCCAAAACAACAGCAGCCTTGCTTGACGTTGACGATGTTCATGTATGTTTGACATGGGTCTTATCCTCTTTCAATCACGTGTCATTTCCAGGCGTGATTTCATTATTTAAAGCCACACAAATATTCGTAACGTGTTACTATACTGATGGCGAAAGGATGCCGCAAGAAAAAATATTATGTTTTTTTATTTTGTGTCTGATCGTTTTGATTTTTGTCTTTATATATCTTTATAATCTACTGTAATTATACAGATATTTTCAATTCTACCTCTGTTGTGTTTACACCTCCAATAGAGGAAAAACAGTTGACAACATTCAGGATATTGATATCGTGTGAATAAATGATAAATCGTAATAAAGCTCCCTCCTTAGTTTTTCCACAACCTGCGCAAAATACAAACAGGAAGTGGATATATGTGAGCTATGGAGGGTTGGTTTCTCCTCAGTCAGCTTCAGAGGATGGTCTGTAATGTATCGAGAAAAGGCAGCATTTTTTGATGCTCAGGTAAATGCAGACTGGGCATCGGATTCCTATGGCGAAGTTGAGTTGAGAAAACTTGATCTGCTCTTCAGCGAAACAGGCAGTCTATCAGGCAAAACAATTCTTGAACCAGGCTGCGGTACTGGAAGGCTCACGGAAATTTTATCGCAGAAGGTTGGGAATAAAGGAAAAGTTGTCGCACTTGACATAAGTCCTGAAATGGTGAGTGCTGCCAGGGAAAAGGCTAAAAAAAATTACAACACGGATATTTTTGTGGCACAAATTGAACTTTTCCCGGCTTTAATAGAAAAATTTGATTTGATATTGTGCCATCAGGTTTTCCCTCATATTGAGGATAAATCTCTAATATTAAGCCGATTTAATGACCTGCTCGTGCCGAATGGAAAGGTTGTAATTTTCCATTTTATTGAATTTGATGAGATCAATAATGTACACCGTAAAGCCGGGTCGGTTGTGCAAAACGATATGATGCCGGAAAACCTTGAAATGGAACTGCTGTTTAACAATGCTGGTCTTACCATCGAATTTATCAGAAATGACGAGAATGGTTATTTCCTTATGGCGTACAAATAAAAGGCTCATCTCAATGAAAGAATATCTCATTTGTGGTTGGCGTGGAATTTATCTTATAAAACATAGGGATAACCCATGAATTCGATTGTCCGAGCCGGATTTGAACGGCGAAATGTTTTCAACGCTCTGAAGGCGCATAACGTCATGCATCATCAGGAAATTTATCCTCTGTTGAGACAAATCCTTACAACCCGCAACACTCCTTTCCGGCTGCTCGATATTGGTCGGAGCACGGGCGCCAGGAACGTTTTTCCACCCTGCGAGAACTCGGTTTTACCACTGGTTTCAATGACGTGACCCTGAACTGGTCCGATCAGGAGGAATTCTATGGCCTGGTTATTTTCCGGGGGTGTGACTTTTAGTATCCTTGAAATTCATTTCTTGTTTTTCAAGAACGAATTTCGTGAAGGTACTTATCCCCTCTGCTGTATGGGGGATCTTCGCCCTTAGGTTGAGGGCAAGGGCCCGATTTAGCGATCACTATTTTAAAATATGCTTTCCTTCTTGTGTAATAAGAATATCCTTGATTCCTCAGGCCCTTCTCTTGCAATGGCTCCCATCTGCTTGGACATTCATGGTCTCTGCTGTCGTTTCAGGACAATTCCAGTGGTTCAGGATGTCCATTTGCAGGTGTTACCTGGTGAGCATGTGGCCGTGATCGGCGGTAACGGCTCGGGCAAGACTTCCCTGCTCCGGGCCATCATGGGTTTGCACAAGGAGTGGGCCGGGCAAATCCTTTTGGATGGGAAAAAGGTGTCGACAAAACCGTCTGCGGCCCATCCCGGTGTGGCCTGGATGCCCCAGCGTCAGCCAAGGGGCCAATTTCCCTTTACCGTGCGGGAGCTGCTGTCCGCCGGCGGTCATGAACAGGCGGCCCTGAACGCGGCGCGGGGACTCGATATCCACGACCTGCTGCACCGCCCCTTGGCAGCCTTGTCCGGAGGCCAGTTGCAGCGGAGCTATCTGGCCAGGGCGTTGGGAATGCTCTCTGCCGGAGCTGGGCTCCTTCTGGCGGACGAGCCTACCGCGGCCCTGGATTTTTCTGGTCAGGAACAGGTGGCGCAATTGATCGTTGCCCTGCCCGCGACCATGATAGTGGTCACCCATGACCTGGCCTTGGCAAAAAAATGTCAGAGGGTGCTGCAAATGGCTCAAGGCCGAATCCGGGAGATGACCCTTTGAATTTTACCGATTTCATGAGCCTGATGAGTTTGCCCCCGATACAGCGCGGTTTCCTGGCCCTTATCATTTCAGGGCTGGGTCTGCCCCTGGTCGGCGTGTTCATTGTCGGCCTGAACATTTATCCTCTGCGTTTCACGATCATGCATGTGGCCCTTTTAGCCGTTGCCCTGGGTCAGGTTTTCGGAATGGACCCTTTGCTTTTGGCCTTGGGTCTCTGCGCCCTTACCGGCCGGGTCCTGGCCTCTTTTGCTGATCGCCCTGCGGGTGCGCCCGGCGCCATGGGGTTTTTTATGGTCGTTGCCATCGCCCTGGCCTTTTTGGTGCTTTCTCTGGGCGGAGTAAACGCCAATGCTGCTTTTGAACTGCTCTGGGGTTCCATCCTGGCTGTCCGGCCGGTGGAAGTCCTGTTTCTGTGCGTCATCAGCCTGACTCTCTTATCCCTCTTTTTCTGGAAACGTCGCCATTTGGCACTGTTGCTGTACGATCGCGAGATGGCATGGTGTTCCGGGGTCCCGATCCGAGGTCTGACCATTGCCTTGTACGTGCTTATTGCCGTGGCCATTGCCGGTGCTATCCGCCTGACCGGGGCTCTTCTCGTTGATGCGGTGACCATACTCCCAGCCCTGGCGGCACGCAATATCGGCAACAATTTGACCTCCATCGCGATTTGGGCCGTTATTTTCGGTTTGTTCGGCAATCTGGCCGGGTTCATCATCGCGGTATTCCTGGACCAGCCGCTCGGTCCGGTGCTGGTGCTCACGGCCGGATGCATCACATTGGCCTCGTATGCCTACAATGCCCTGAAAGGAAATCACGCATGAATTCCATAATGAAACTGGTTGCAATCCTGTTTCTCTTGCTGTCCTCGACGCAGAGTCACGCAAAAACCCCGGTGGTCGCGGCGGCCACTAGTTGGGCTGCGGCCCTGGCTCGGGCTGCCGGTGCCGAGCATATCCTGGTCATCGCACCGGAAACCCTGCAACACCCGCCGGACTATGATCCCAAGCCTTCGGACTTGTTGCGTATGCGGGACGCGGATTTTATAATTCTCGGTGGATTTGAGGGCTTTGCCCAGCGGATGCGCGATGCTGCCGGAAGTCAGGCGCAACTCGTGGAGGTCCATTTGCAAAATAGTCCCAAGGTCATCCATACGGAAGTTCTCCGGTTGGCCCATCTCTTCGGTACCACCCAAAAAGCAGAGGAATATTTGCTGAATTTCGATCAGGAGTATGCACATCTGAGCAAAACCCTGCACGATCACTTTGCAGAAAGGGGAGACCGGGCTGCCGCCCAGATATTTATGACCGTCTGGGCAGAATTCGCCGGGCTGGAACTGGTCGGCACCTTCGGGCCAGGCCCCTTGCAACCCGGCGATTTGCTCCGTTTATCCGTCCTGAAGCCAAATATTGTTCTGGATAACGCCCATATGCCTGCGGGCGTCCCTCTTGCAGAAGCTGTCGGGGGTCATCGGGTTCAATTGACCAATTTTCCGAAACCAGGTATGGATTTGTTAGATGTGTTTCGGGAAAATGCTCGAGCGCTTATGCCCTGACCCCGATAAACGGACGCTCTTCAGCACCTCTTAAGGGGGCAATTTTTACTGAACAGTATGTTGATGTTGCCGACCTGGCATATGAAAAGATCCGACACAACTCTATTACTAACCGGGAAAACGGGGGCATCTCATGGAGGATTGACATGATTTTTCGACCATCTTTGCGGGAGGGGTTTATTCCTCTTCCGGTAACCTTGATATCAACCCTGAGCGGTCAGGGGATCCGTAACATCGCGCCCTCAGGGGATCCGTAACATCGCGCCCTATTCATGCATCATGCCGATCCTGCGTCCGCTTGATCTTATCACTCTTGCCTCGGCCCGCAGACGGGACACGCTCAACAACATTCGAGAAACAAAAGACTTTGTCGTCAACCTGATCGGCGCGGATTTGGCAGGAGCGGTTATGCCGACCGCACGCTTTTCACCGCCGGATGTCGATGAATTCGAACTCGCGGGTTTGACCGAGAAACCTTCGGTCAGCATCCGTTCTCCCGGCATTATGGGTTCCTATGCCTGGATGGAATGTGCCCTCTTTAAAATCTATGAGGAAGTGGATTATATCCTTGTTGTCGGGAAGGTGTTACGACTGGAGGTAGCCGATGAGGCCTTGACTCCGGACGGGGATTTGGATGTCAAGAAGGCGCGTCCGCTCATGATGACGGGTAACGCGAAAGGCATGCAGTTTAGCACGGTGACCGACATCAATCATTTTGAGCCCTTCGGTGCGATGTTTCCCGAGATTGAAACATGCTGGGGTGTTGTAAAGAATAATATTGCGAAACACTGTGATTTTACGATGAAGAATTTGATCAAACAACTTGATGACAGTTTTAAAAAAGTAACCAAAGAAACATGCGCAAAGATTGTCCAAAAGATAAGGAAAATCGAGGATGAGTTTTGGGTGTCAGACATGCAAATGGATACAAAATTAACGGAATAATTGGTATCAATTCATGTGCGAAGCACTATAATTGCTAATAAAGGCCGAAGTCTCACACAACCATTTCCCGACGACCCAACCAGAGAAACGAATTTCTCCCCTGATTTCCCAACACAGGACGAAGGTGAGCGGGTTTGCAGTAAAACAGGATACCTGGCGTCGAGCCGCAACAACTTCGGATCCGGTTTTTGGATGATGGTTCGGTTCCTAAATCGGAATCTAATTGGCCCGGGCATCAGCCCTTGGGTGGATATGGGTCGTTCCCGTGGCTGTCCTTGTTCTGGATCTTCCCGTCTTTGCCGTGAATGTAAAACTCGGTGTCTTGGTTCTGGCTGATCTTGCGCCCGGCATCGACAGCATCCTGCTTCTTGTCGAAGTGGCCGCTGCTACGAGTCGCGCCGTCCTTTTTGACGTCCCACCCGCCGTCGCTGTTGGGTACTACGTGATGTGATCCTGGTTTCTTTGGCATGGTAGCCTCCTGTTTACTTGTTAAAATTTCCCGCCGAGATTTGCAGTAAGTACATCAACCACGATTCGGTCTTAAGGACAATAGCCCTGAGCTGTTCATCGGTCAGCTCAGTCTCCAACTCGTGAACCCGGTTAAACAACTCGATCAACTTCACCAGTGCCCGAGTGTCGTGCATCAAGAAGTCGGTCAGCGGATCGTCGTTCAGCTCCCGACAGACATACAGTACCCTGGCTCGACGGGTTGGTTTGCCTTCATGTAGCAGGTCCTTTTGATTGGTAATTCCCGGAATCCATGCGGCAACGGACTCGTCGGGAGCCAATCGTCTGAGCAGATGGTTCCACAGCTCTCTGAGCGAGCTCAGTATGTGCCTTGCCCGGTCGGCATTGTTACCATACAGGGCATCCCGAGCGCCGATGTACGGCCGAGCGAGCCCTGGATCGACCTGCTGCAGGAGAGCGATGCAGCCTGATGTTTCCAGTTCCGCCTCAGCGACAAGCTGAATTTCCGTTCCGGCATCTTCCTCATCCCGTTCATCCCACGGGCGAAGGGTCTCGAGCGCGAAGCTGGTGGTGTAGATCTCACGGGTGGCCCCAGGCAAAACGAAGGCAGGCAGGCGCGTGATGTCCGAGATCTCCCGCAACGACTCGGCCAAACTCCCATACGAGGCCGCCGCGTGCGCTATCGAACTCTCCAGTCCCGAAATAACCGGCATCTCGATTTGGAAACGACTCCTTATCGCCTCGAAATCGATGCCTGCCATGAGCCGTTCCGTGGCGGTCAGGCGCAGGGAGGTATCGCACAGGGCCAGCTTGGCGGATGCCTGAAGCTGTGAAAACTGCGAGAAATCGTGCTGGGTGTGTTTGATACGCTCAAGCCATGATTGATGTGCAGCGGTAAGGCTCTCGGTAATGCGGCTTGTCGCGGTGGCCTGCTTGATCACTTCCTGCCAGTGCTGATTGGCTCCGGCGATTTCCTGTATCCGGGCCGCTGCTCCAGACATTTCGAGGGCACGACTAATCTCCAACTGCTGCCGACGGATAGGTTCCAGCGTACGTTCCATCTCCTCGTTCACGCCCAGATAGGATGGTTTGGCCAAACGGCTGATCGCTTCCATATCCTGGTGGATTTTAGCGAGAGCAGATTTTGCACTCCATGGTGATGGTGTATTTCTCGTCATCACTCTTGATGGGGTCGAAGATCGAAAGGAGATTGCTGATGCATGGCTCCGAATTTCGCGGCTCCAGAAGTTCTTTCACCTGATCCCAGCGCCATTTGTCGTTACGGGCCTTCCGCTTGTCATAGATAACCGGATCTGCAAACAGGATACTGCCTTCGGTATGCATCCCGGCTCGGCCCGCTCGGCCAATGAGGTTGTGGAAATCGCGAACCTTGATGCGCTCCATGCCCTGATAGACACTGGTCACAATGAGGTATCGGATCAGAAGGTTTACGCCTTGCGCCAAGATGGAGGTGCAAACAACGAATCGCACAAGGTTGTCGCGCATGGCGTGCTCCACCGCCAGTCGGATACCGTGCGGCGTATTGCCATGATGGGAAAAAATGCCATGTGCTGCGCTCTTGGACGCCGGGGCATCAGCTCCGAGATTATCAACGTGCAGATGTATCAGACGCTCAACTTCCTGAGCGTCAGAAAAATCCAATGGCAAAGCCAGGAGTGCGCCTCGCTCGATAACATCAATGGCCTTTTCGCAGACGCTTGCCGCTGTCGACTTCCTCCCGCAGAAAATAGCAATGCTGCCATTCGGGACCAATTTCAGACCGAGGTAAAGCGCGATAGCTTGGCCATCGGTTTTTTCAGGAAAAAAACGGTCCGTCCTTTCCCGATTCTTCCTCCCGAGATTGAATCTTTCAATCACCCTCGGAACGAAAAACTCGTTTTGTTCGGCGTCACGGCTGTCAACGTACTCGATCCTTCCCAACTGATCGAGCCAGCTCGCAAACCCGACCGACCTGAAAGTCGGAATCAGTGTAGTTCCTTCGACGACATTAGGCTCACCATTCAGCCATTCTCCGACAGCCTCGGCGTTGCTGATGACTGCCGAGATCAGCACCTTTTGGGTTCCTTCGGGAATCATGGAACGTAGTGATGTTAGGAGCAGCTCGTATGTGATGCCTCGGGTGCCGCTGTCAAACTGGTGGCCTTCATCAAAGACCAGCAACCCAACGTGGGCAGCCAGCTCCGGCGCGTGCCGAAGGACGTAGACCAGCTTCTCAGGGGTTACAACCAAAATCTGCTGGTGTCCCAGGAGCTCGGCAATTTCAAAATCGGTCTGTAAAGCGTCGGAAAGTTCATCTACCTTGGTAGGTTCATTATGGAATGCCTCGCCCAAGCTGTTCTTTATCTCGTGGCACAGAGCCCTGAACGGGGCGATGATGATGGCCAGTGATACACGGTCGGCCAGAAACGCACTCCGAAGGATCAGTTCCGTTGCTTTCGTTTTACCTGCGCTGGTGGGCATTTGAACGATGGCAGACTCGCCTTTGAGAACGTCAGCTTTGCCCAAAAGGTGTTGCGCAGGCCAGAGTTCTTTGATGAATGATTCCTTTTGCAGCGCATGGAGCCATTTATCGCGGGGTAACCCGGAATATGATGGCAGGGCTTTCCATGCGGAATTTTCGAGCTTTTTCCTCAGTACGGCCACGATCACATCACCGAACAAAAGCTGCCTTGGCGTGCCGAATTCATAGACGGCTTCCCTCAGTTTTGTGGCCAAATCGAGAAGATTGTCTTCGCCTGTCCCATTCTCGAAAAACTGGAGAATCCATTTTGAAATCCCGTCGA
>Ga0335397_10001667_pt1 | contig 30222 bp, 21 predicted proteins | sample MAT04_FD_205740 | JGI IMG/M metagenome (GOLD analysis project Ga0335397, IMG submission 205740) | Freshwater microbial communities from Lake Fryxell liftoff mats and glacier meltwater in Antarctica - MAT-04 (spades assembly) (version 2) ... | reverse complement strand
ACAACGGTTTCAGATGTGGTCAATGGCTTGTTCACCGAGGGACTGGTGGAAGAGGTTGGGCGCGGAGAATCGATTGGCGGCAAGTCTCCGATCCTATTAAGTATCGTGGCTGACTCGCGCTATCTGATCGGACTCAATCTTGCTCAAGATAAATTCATTGGGGCGGTTGTCAATTTGAGAGGGGAGATCAAGGAAATGGTGGAAGCGCCCGTCCATGACGATAATGGCGAGAACGCGATCCAACTTGTTTATAAAATTCTCGACCAGCTTACCAGAAAAAAATTAAAACCGATTGTCGGCATTGGCGTTGGAACGCCAGGTCTGGTCAATACGCGTGAAGGCATTGTTGTTAACGCGGTGAATTTGGAATGGCAGAACCTTCCGCTCAGCCAGTTGCTTGAAAAGAAATATAAACTGCCTGTCCTGGTTTTAAATGATAGTCAGGCTGCCGCGATTGGTGAATATGTATATGGCAGTGGACATGCGCCTGATGAGAATCTGGTCGTGATCAACGTGATCCATGGTATTGGCGCAGGGATTTTGATCAATGGGCGTTTGTTTCAAGGAGATGGCGGCGGAGCGGGAGAAATCGGTCATGTGGTGGTGCAGGAAAATGGTGAGTTGTGCCGCTGCGGCAAGCGTGGTTGTTTGGAAACCATTGCCAGCGCGCGGGCGGTTGTCAAGAAAATGAAAATGGATTCGCTTGCCGATGTTATTTCATCCTTCAAGGATGGTGATTCAACGACAAGCGCTGTAATTGAAAACGCGGGAAAGTATCTTGGTGTGTCTCTTGCGAATTTGATCGCCACACTTAATATTCAAAAGATTGTTCTCACGGGGGATATGCCCCGCTTTGGTGAAGTGTGGCTGAACGCTGTCAGCGCAGCCATGCAGACGGGCGCGCTAACCCGCATCGCAGAAGGTACGAAACTCGAAATTGGCAAACTGGATTATCGCGCCTGTATTCTCGGGGCTTCTGCATTTTTGCTGTTGGATGATTATTCACTTTTATTCAATGAGGAAAATTGATGTCTTTGCAATTGGTTCCCCCTCGTGTAATCCCTGCGCTGGATGAAGGCTTTCGTCCTGCGATTTTAGCCAACCAAAATTTTCGGCATATGGCTCAGCCTGTTGGTGTGCGGGCAGTGATCGGCTTGGAAAGAAGCGCGGGCGAAATCTCCCGCTTTGAGACCGTCATTTATCCCGAAGGTCATCCCGATTTTGAATCCAATTATCAATACATCGAACGGATTGTCAAATTTTTGCTTTGGCAGCGCGGCGGGCACACTCTTTATGTGGGCGGCTCCGAAAAGATTGCTGACTATCTGAGAAAAATATATTCCGCAAATGGCGCAAAAAGTTTTGACTATAAATTTATGGGCGAACAGGTTTACGAGAAGGATTTTTTGGTTATCGCTTGTGGTGCGGATGAAGTGCCCGCTTCGCGCGAGACGGGGAAGCTGCTCGGACGCAATTTGCAGGGTCATCGCATTGGGTTTGATTTGGGCGCCTCTGACAGAAAAGTGAGCGCGGTTGTAAACGGCGTTCCGATCTACAGCGAAGAGGTAATCTGGGAGCCGCGCCAAAACACCGACCCCGAATATCATTACCGCGAGATCATGACTGCGTTGAAAACTGCCGCGAGCAAAATGCCGCGCGTGGATGCGATTGGTGGAAGTTCTGCGGGCATCTATATTGACAACCGTCCGATGGTGGCTTCGTTGTTTCGCGGAATTCCGCAGGAAAAATTTGGCGAGATCAAAAATATGTTGCTGCGCATTCGCGAGGAGATGGGTGTGCCGCTCGAAGTGATCAATGATGGCGACGTGACCGCGCTGGCTGGCTCCATGTCGATTGAAGACAATGCGGTTTTGGGAATTGCGCTGGGTTCAAGTGAAGCTGCGGGTTATGTCAATGCCGAAGGACATATCATGGGCTGGCTGAATGAACTGGCTTTTGCGCCGATCGATTACAGCCCGAATGCGCCTGACGAGGAATGGTCGGGCGATACAGGCTGCGGCGCTAATTATTTTTCTCAGCAATGTGTTTTTCGGCTTGCGCCCAAAGCAGGGATCGAACTCCCTGAGGGTGTGACCGATGCCGAGAAGTTGAAGTTCGTGCAGGAAAAACTTGAAGCAGGTCATGAAGGCGCGTTGAAAATCTGGCAAAGCATGGGCGTGTATTTGGGGTATGGCATTGCTCATTATGCCGACTTTTACGATATCAAGCATGTCTTGATTTTGGGCCGTTGCACTTCGGGCCGCGGTGGTGACTTGTTACTCGAAGGCGCTAAGAAAGTATTTGAAACTGAATTCCCTGAATTGTTGAAGAATATCGAATTGCATTTGCCCGATGAGAAAGTACGCCGCGTGGGGCAGTCTGTTGCCGCCGCGAGTCTGCCAGTTGTGAAGTAACCTGTCATTGCGAGGGCGCTCTTGCTCTTCGCCCGAAGCAATCTTATGACATAAGGAGATTGCTTTTTCGGGAAAAGCGCCCTCCTCGCAATGACGAAAGGAATGAGTATGAAATTTCATCTAAATACAGCCGAAGTTTATGTCCCCGATAACGAACCTGTCGAACAGGCGCTGGCGCGCACGACGCATTTATGTTTTTCCGCGCACCAGGATGACATCGAGATTATGGCGGCACAGCCAATCCTTGAATGTTTTCAGCAAAAGGATAAATGGTTCACTGGCGTGGTCATGACCGATGGTCGCGGTTCTCCGCGTGACGACCTATATAAAAATTACACCGATGACGAGATGCGACTTGTCCGCTTTAAGGAACAACGCAAAGCGGCAATTGTTGGCGAGTTTGCGGCGCAGGTGATGTTGGACATTCCAAGCAAGGTCATCAAGGATGTTGCGCGGCAGGAATCCGTGGAAGATGTTGTCACTGTGTTGCGCGCGACCAAACCAAAATTTGTTTACACACATAACCTTGCAGACAAACACGATACGCATGTTGCCGTCGCTTTGCGGGTGATTGAAGCGCTTCACAGGCTGGATCCATCTGAGAGACCAGAGACGGTAATCGGGTGTGAGGTCTGGCGTGCGCTCGATTGGATGGTCGATTCGGATAAGGTCTTAATGAATGTCTCTGACCATGAGAATTTGCAATTTGCTTTACTGGGTGTGTTCGATTCGCAGATCGCGGGCGGCAAACGCTACGATCTTGCTTCGATGGGGCGCCGCCATGCTAACGCAACATATTTCGAGTCGCATGGTGTGGACGCCGCAACGGGCTTGTCCTACGCAATGGATATGACTCCCCTGATGAACGATGCCAGCCTCAATCCCGCTGAATTCGTTCAGGAGTTGATCCATCGCTTTGGGCAGGATGTCAAAGAGCGAGTTAACAGGATGAGTTAGAAAATCCTGGTACTTGAATCGCGATTAAGAAAGGAGTAAAAAAATAAAAAGATTGATTAATAAAATAAATGCAGGTCTGATTAAATTGTTTTCAAAACTATAAAAGGAGAAGAAAAAATGCAAAAGAAACTGTTCGTTATACTATCTGCTTTGATTTTGTTGAGCCTTGTGCTGAGCGCCTGTGGTGCTCCTGCTACGCCCGTTGCTGAAAAAGTAACCATCACGATCGAAAGCTGGCGCAATGATGACTTGTCCATCTGGCAGGACAAAATCATCCCCGCTTTTGAAGCCAAAAACCCAAATATCCATGTGGTCTTTGCGCCTAGCACCCCCGCCGAATATAATGGCGTACTGAACACCAAACTTGAAGGCGGCACAGCTGGCGACTTGATTACCTGCCGTCCGTTCGATGCCTCCCTGAGCTTGTTCGATAAGGGCTACCTTGCCTCTCTGACCGACTTGCCCGGCATGGAAAACTTTGGCGATGTTGCCAAGTCTGCCTGGATCACAGATGACGGCAAGGATGTTTTCTGCGTCCCGATGGCGTCGGTTATCCACGGCTTCTTCTATAACAAGGATATGTTCGACAAGTACGGCATCAAAGAACCTGCTACACGCGATGAGTTTTTTGCCGCGTTGAAGACCCTCAAAGATGGCGGCGAAACCGCACTCGTAATGGGCACTGCTGACCAATGGGAATCCGCCACGATGGGCTTCCAGAATATTGGACCAGTCTACTGGAAAGGCGAAGAAGGCCGTAAGGCTCTCATTGCTGGCACTGGCAAATATACAGATGCCGCTTACGTCCAAACCTGGACTGACCTGAAAGATTGGGCTCCCTACCTGCCTGAAGGCTATGAGGCTGTGAAGTACCCGGATGCGCAGAGCCTGTTCACCCTGGGCAAGGGCGCCATTTATCCGACCGGCTCTTGGGAAATCAGCACGTTTGAAAAGGATGCCACCTTCAAGCTTGGCATCTTCCCGCCCTATGTTGAAAAAGCTGGCGACACCTGTTACATCAGCGATCACACTGATATTGCCATTGGTTTGAATGCCGGCAGCGCCCATCCTGAAGAAGCCAAAACCTTCCTGACTTGGGTTACATCTGATGAGTTTGCCAAGTTGTATGCCAATGCCTTGCCCGGCTTCTTCCCGTTGAGCAATGCCAAGGTGACCTTGGATGACCCGATTGCCAATGAGTTCCTCAGCTGGCGCCAGACTTGTGAGTCCACAATCCGCGATTCGTACCAGATTCTCTCCCGCGGTGAACCAAACCTCGAGAACGAACTCTGGCGCGTCAGCGCTGCGGTGATGAACCTCTCGTTGACCCCCGAACAGGCTGCCAAGGAAATTCAAGACGGTCTGGATAAGTGGTACAAGCCGTAAATCCGATCATTTAATGTTAATATGTGGTAGCTTACAGTGAAAACTGCAAGCTACCACACTACGTTTTTAATAGATTGGAGGAATCATGTACGAACGTAAATCCTTCCCGCATTACATTTTTGTATTTCTTGCTCCTGCTGTTATCATCTATACCATATTCATGGTCTATCCTTTGCTAAACTCACTCAGGATGAGTTTTTATACAGTCACTGCCACTAATCAGGAAGTTTTTGCCGGATTGGATAACTACGTCAAGTTATTCACCAACTCCAATTTTGCCCCGCGTTTCTTCGGCGCGTTAAAGAATAACTTTATCTTCTTTGCCATCCACATGGTTGTGCAGAACTCCATTGCGCTGATGCTGGCTGCGTTAATCTCAAATGAAAAACGGCGCGGCGCCAACTTCTACCGCACCGTTTACTTTATGCCGACTGTTCTCTCGGTGGTCATTATCGGTTTTATCTGGAACCTGATCTTGAATCCGCTTTGGGGTGTCAGCAAAAGTATTCTGGAAGTTGCGAACCTTGGATTTTTATTCAAACCCTGGCTGGGACTCCCGACCACTGCCCTGCCGACAGTTGCGTTGATCTCCGTCTGGCAGTTTATCGGCATCCCAATGATTTTGTTCTACGCGGCGCTAATCGCCATCCCTGAAGAATTGATGGAAGCCGCCACCGTGGATGGCGCAACCGCTTGGGGTGTTTTTTGGCAGATCAAATTTCCCCTTATTATGCCCACCGTCGGGATCGTGTCAATTTTGACCTTTGTGGGGAATTTCAACGCCTTTGACCTGATCTACACGATGAAGGGCGCCAACGCCGGCCCCGATTTTGCCACCGATATTATGGGCACGTTTTTTTACCGGACATTTTTTGGTCAGCAACTTCAATTGGGTGACGTATCCATGGGCTCCACCGTTGCCGCCATGATGTTCCTAATTATCCTGACCGGCGTTTTGCTTTACACGTTTGTGTGGCAGCGTAACGTCCAAAATATCGAAATGTGAGGTTGATATGATGAAGACAACACCAAACCCCAGTCACACAGAATCTATCGGTTATAGAATCCGCAGATTTCTTGAAGCGGCCATTCCACAACTTATTTTGATGGTTTATACGGTCATCGCGTTGTTTCCCATCTTTATGATTGTAATGAACTCGTTCAAAGCCAAAAAATATATTTTTGGTTCGCCATTTTCCCTGCCAACGCCGACCACTTTTGATTTGATCGGCTACAAAACAGTGATCGAGCGCTCCAATTTTGGCACATACTTTACGAACAGCCTGATCGTGACCCTTACATCTTTGGTGTTGACCCTACTCATCGGCGCCATGGCCGCCTTTGCGCTTTCGGAATATAAATTCAAGACCAATACGTTTTTGGCGCTGTACCTGTCGATTGGCATCATGATTCCTATCCGCCTTGGCACGGTGGGTATTCTGAAACTGATGGTCGGTTTTAACCTGGTAAATACATTGCTGGGGCTGATTCTGGTCTATATCGCGCAATCTCTGCCGATGACTATTTTTATTCTTAGTTCCTTCATGCGTCAGGTTCCGAAAGAGCTAAAAGACGCGGCTCGCATAGACGGGGCCAGTGAGTATCGTATCTTTGGGCTGGTCATTCCGCTGGTGCGCCCCGCCATTGGTGCCATTGGAATTTTCACCATGATCCCCATTTGGAATGACCTTTGGTTCCCCCTGATTCTGGCTCCCAGTCAAAAAACAGCCACCGTAACACTGGGCGTACAGCAGTTTCTCGGTCAATTCGTCAGCGATTGGAATGCCGTCCTTGCCTCTTTGACGCTGGCTATGATACCCATTTTAATCATTTACCTGATTTTCTCCAAACAGATGATCCGCAGTATCACGGCTGGCGCGCTCAAATAACGTAATTGTTGAACTCTCCAAATTTAAGGAGGCTGGAATGAAAATTGGAATTGTTGGCGCAGGTTTCATGGCTGCCACTCATGCCGCGGGTTGGGCGGAAACGGAAGCCAAACTTATCGGGATCGTAGCTGAAACAACTGATGAGGCTACGTCCCTGGCAAAAGAGTACAACCTAAAGGTTTATCCCGATCTGGCATCCATGCTCCCCGATATAGATGTTGTGGATATCTGCACGCCCACACATTTGCATCATGAAATGACGTTGCAAGCCGCTGCTGCGAAAAAAAATATTATCTGTGAAAAGCCATTGGGACGCACCACTGCCCAGGCACGTGAAATGATCGAGGCTTGTCGCAAGGCGGGCGTCAAATTACTTGTCGCGCATGTGGTGCGTTTTTTCACCGAATATGCATTGGCGAAATCAAGTGTCATGCGCGGTGAAGTTGGCAAGCCGGGCGTCATCCGTTTGAATCGCGGAAGTTTTCGTCCGAAGAAACCCGCTGGCAATTGGTTTTTGGATGAATCAAAATCGGGCGGTATTCTGATGGATCTGATGATCCACGATTTTGATTATGTCCGTTGGATCGCCGGGGAAGTGGAAAGCGTCTACGCAAAAAAAATTAGCACTGCACATCCCGGCGCTCCCGTTGATTACGGACTGGTTATTCTCAAGCATCGCAGCGGAACGATCTCGCATATCACTGGATCGTGGGCTTATCCTCCGCCCACATTTCGAACTCATGTGGAAATTGCAGGAGATGGCGGCCTGATTGAGTTTGATTCTGCAGATTCGTCCCCAATCTTGAATTTGGTTGCCAAGCCCAGCAGCGACTCTCCCGATGTGGGGTTGCCCTCCAGCCCGGTGTCCGAAAGTCCTTACACCACCCAGATCAAAGAATTTTATTCTGTGCTGCTTGGTGAAAAACATTCGCGTATTGAAGCCGAAGACGGGATGGCCGCAGTTCAAATTGCCGAAGCCGCCATCCAATCAGCCGCCACTGGAAAAGCTGTCGTACTTGAATCACTTGTAGAGGTGTTGTCATGAAAATCGGTATCATGAGTTTTGCCCACCACCATTCCGAAGCCTATATCGCCAACTTGCGTGCCGTTCCAGGCGTGGAAGTGTGTGGCGTCGCCGATGAAGACTCTGCACGCGGTCAACGCTTTGCTCAGGCGCACGGTGCACCGTTCTACCCGACTTACGAAGCTTTGCTCGAAAGCAAACCTGATGGCGTGATTATCTGCTCCGAAAATTCAAAACACCTTTCTCTGGTGGAGATGGCAGCCGCATCCAAGATCAATGTATTGTGCGAGAAGCCGATTGCCACAACTGTTGCAGATGCAAAAGCCGTAGTAGATGTCTGCGCCCGGGCCGGTGTTTTGTTGATGACGGCTTTTCCCATGCGTTTCAGCGCCCCGCTGATGGAGGTCAAAGCCCGCCTCGACTCTGGCGAACTCGGACAGGTTTTTTGTTTCAATGGGACAAATCAAGGTGAGCTGCCAACAAAGCACCGCGCCTGGTTCGTTGACCCAACTCTGGCGGGCGGCGGGGCGATTATGGATCATACTGTTCATCTGGTGGATATTATGCGCTGGTATCTCGATAGTGAAGTTGCTGAAGTCTATGCTCAGACAAATAAAATTTTCCACGCCAATGAAGTGGATGTGGAAACCGGCGGACTGGAAATGATCACTTTCCAAAACGGCGTGTTCGCCACCATTGACACATCCTGGTGCCGCCCGCCTTATTGGCCAACCTGGGGCGGGCTGACCTTTGAAATGGTCACTGAGCGCGGCGCGGTGATTGTGGATGGGTTCAAGCAGAATATCACTCTTTACAGCCATGCAAATCAGCGTCCTGTCTGGCAATACTGGGGTTCGGATATGAATCAAGCCATGATCAGCGAGTTCGTTTCTGCCATCCACAATGGGCGTGAGCCGAGCGTCACCGGTGTGGATGGCTTACGGGCAGTGGAAGTCGTCATGGCGGCATATGATTCGGCGCGCGCTGGTCAACCCATGAAAATCCAACAGACAGTACCGTAGGATTCTGGTAAATAGAAACTCTCCTTGAAATTCAGAAATTTCTATTTTTCAAGACGAGTTAGTAATTATAAGTAGGATGTATGACACTTTATTCCGAAATTACCGAACAACCTGAACGGATCAAATCCCTGCTGACTTCGCAGAGAAAAACTGTCGAGCGGATTGCCTCCGAAATCCAAACACGCGACATTCAATATGTTTTCCTTGCCGCGCGCGGCACATCCGATAATGCAGGGCGCTATGCAAATTATTTACTTGGCGCAATGAATGGACTTCCGCTTGCGCTGGCAACGCCGTCTTTGTTTACCTATTACAAACAGGTGCCCAAATTAAAGAATGCGTTGGTGATCGGCATTTCGCAATCGGGACAGTCGCCTGATATTGTCAGCGTGCTGGAGGAGGGGAAGAAACAAAACTGTCTGACGCTTGCGATCACAAATGTGCCAACCTCTCCGCTGGCACAGGCTTCGGATTTTGTCCTTGACCTGAAAGCCGGTCCCGAAAAAGCGGTTGCTGCCACCAAGACCTACACCAACGAATTAATGACCGTGGCTATGCTTTCCGCTGCATTGAGTGGAAATAAAAAGGCATGGACAGAATTAGCGAAGGTCTCAGATTGGATGAAGCAGGTTTTGAAACAAAATGATTTCATCACTCAAGCCGCGCAACGCTACCGCTACATTGACCAAGCCGTTGTGCTGGGACGCGGCTTCAATTATGCAACGGCATTTGAATGGGCATTGAAGATGAAGGAATTAACCTACATCAATGCCGAGCCGTATTCGTCTGCTGATTTTGCACATGGTCCGATTGCCATGATGGTGAGAGGCTATCCCGTCTTTGCGGTCGCGCCGAGAGGCAAAGTTTTTGACTCAATGCTCGAAATGCTCAAACGGCTGCGCTCTGATCTTTTCGCCGAATTGGTTGTGATCTCAAATGATAAAAAGGCGTTGTCGCTTGCGCAGGTTCCTTTGCCCATTCCTGCGGATGTCCCCGAGTGGCTATCCCCATTGGTGAGTATTTTGCTCGCGCAATTATTTGCCTATCACCTCACCATCGCAAAAGGCTACAACACCGAACAGCCGCGTAGTATTCGCAAGGTGACAGAGACCACGTAAAGTAATTAGTGATTGGTAATTGGTGGGCTAAAAATGAAGAGGCACGGAGAAAAAAAATCTCTGTGCCTCTTCATTTTCGCGATTGGTCTTTTACTTGAAATATCCTTCGGCGCTCAATATACCTTCGAATGCTTCACTCGCGTCGGCTTGGGCTTTTAGCCACCACTTTGGGTCGGCAGGCACAAACAACTCTTCATACTCGTGTTTCATCCACTCGCGCGCGGCGTCGCTTCCGCCAAACCAACGCAAGCCATGTTCGAGCGCGGTTGTCTGCAAACTGTGAATTCCCTCCAACAAGGATTCGCCATACGTGCCAAATTCAAATGCACCCGCATATATTTTTTTGTCTGGATATTGCGACCTGACCATTTTGTAGAAGTACTCGACCATGTCGCCATGGATCGTATAAAACTCATCTGGATTTACACCCGCCACCAACGGGACCTTGAACCTGGTCGCTGTTTCTTTGGCAGTCATCTTCTCTGACGGCGGGGTGACCAGCGTCATCTGCCAGCGCGGACCGTAGCCCGTGTGAATGTCCAGCAAAACCACTTGTTGATAATTTTTAGGCGAATTGCGGAAAATGTTCTGGATGAATTTAGTTTCCTCCTGGTGCTCAAAGCCGCCGAAGTACATCCCGTTGTGGACGCGGTATTGTCCCATCAAGGCTGCCTCGCGGATGTGACTTGTTCCCTTGGGTAAGGCTTTCAACACATTCCACGCAAATGCTAATTTTTCGTAAAAAGGCTTTTTCAGCGGACGTGCAGGATTCAATAAATGCGCGAGCGATTCATAGTGAGAGTTCAGGGGTTTGAGCGAATCAAAACTTTCTTCAAAGTTGCGGTTGAGGTCAACGCTGTTCTTGTTGACGCGGGTGCGATGTTTCATTCCATACGGGTTGATGGGGTGGACAAGCAAAACGCCTGTCGTTTCGGAGTTGAGGCGTGGCAAATATTCCTTGATAAATAACTGCAATATCCCAGAGCCGACATAGCCTTCGATGCCGTGCAAACCTGTGGTGAGGATCAGCAGCTTTTGTTTTTCGCGCGTTGCGTCTGCGGAGATAACCTCAATCGTCAGGTCAGAACTGTCAGCTAGGGAATGACTGAGTAAACGGGAGCCAGTCCAACGATCAGAAAAGGAAGCGAGCGCGGCACGGAATTGGTCGCGTGATGATTCGTAAGTCGTGGGGATGTCAGTCATTTAGAAAGGTCCGTAATGGATTATTACAGCGATGGCGAGGAAAATCACAGAGGCGAGGATGACCCACATCCACAAGCCCATGACCCAGCGCAGCCATTTGGGGTAGGTGACGGCGGTCAGGCTGAGGCAGATGAGCAGGACGGCGCTGGTGGGGTAGGCGAGGTTCGAGAAGCCGTCGCCGAAGGTGTAGGCAAGGACTGTGGTTTGGCGCGTGACGCCGATTAGGTCAGCCAGCGGGATGAGGATGGGCATCAGTAGGAAGGCTTTTGCCGAACCGCTCGAAACGAAGAATTCAATGCCGAGGGTCAGCGCGAAAATCAGGATGGCAGCGGTGATGGGATTTGCGCCGATGAAGGCGTTTGCCGCACTGTGCAGAATGGTATCGAGGATGCCGCCCGAAGCGATGATGAACTTGACGCTGGCTGCCATAAGAATTAGCGGAATGGCGGGCGCGATGCCTGCCAGACCTTCGCCCGCGGCTTTCCATGCGTCTTTGCCGATGCCCGCGATGAGACCTGAGCCGACGCCCGCGATCAGGAATAGCAAGCCAACGAGCGGCAGCGCGAGGTCGCTGATGGCAGGCACGAATGGACCTGCGAAGAGTGTGGCGAAGATCAACACGACGCAAACGAGTAAAAAGATGATCGCGGGGGTGGTGCCTTTGTTTTCATGTGCGATGGACTCTGTGGTGAAGTGACTGTATTTCTCGCGCGTCGCTTGTTCCTCCGCATAGACAGGCGAGGACTTTGGATTTGCTTCCACCTTGCGCGCGTGGCGGGTGAGGAAGAGCGCGAGCAAGATGTACATAAAAATAAAGATGACGATGCGATAGCCCGCGCCAGAGAAGGCGGGTAATTCTGCAATGCCTTGCGCCACGCCGATGGTAAATGGATTGGTGATGGCGGCGGAGAAACCCATGTTGGTGGCAAGGATTGACATGCCCAAGCCAGTCAGCGTGTCCCAGCCGAGAGAATAGGAAAGCGCGATCATCAACGGCACGAGCGGCACGACCTCTTCAAAGATGCCGAAGAACGCGCCAAGCGCCATGAAGAAAAATGAGATGATGAGCAGGAGTGTGTATTTTTGTCCTGCATAGCGGCGCACGATGCGCGCCAGCGCGGCTTTGAGGATTCCGCTTTTGTCCATGATGGCGAAGGCGACGCCGACCATCAGAATGAAAACGGTGATGACAATGACGGTCAAGCCGTCGGGACCTGCAACCACTTCCAGCGGGGCAGTGAACCAGCGCCAGATGGGATAGTCTGGTTTTGCGGTGAACGCGAATGAATCGGGGAGCAGAGTCTCGCGACCGTTCACTTCGGCGCGTTGATATTGTCCAGCAGGGATGACGAGCGTGAGTACGCCCGCGGCGATCATCAACGCCAGAAGGATGAGCAGGGATTGTACGAATGCTTTCTGGCTGATCTGTGCGCCTGATTTTTCTTCCATGATGTGGCTCCTGTGTTTTGTAGGTCACGTTTTCAAATGTGACAGCTTTTTTATGTAACGGTTTTCCTCTTGATACGGTACGAACCTGCCGCCATCCCAAACCCAATGAACGCGATCACCAATCCCTGCCAGAATACGGGGCGAAGCAACGCTTGCAGCATGGCGGATGCCAGATCACTGGTGTATTCCAATAATATTGAAGGCAGGAAGGCTGGCATTCTGTTGACAAGAATCCGCTGGAAGATTATGCCAAAGATCGGTGCACCGCCTAGACTCATCAAGCTTGCCAAAACGCCTGTGATGGACAATGGAATTCCCCACCAACTCAACCAACTTTTGAGTGAGTTGACTGTGAAGATCGTCATCGCCAATAGAAAACCCAGCGGAAAGATTGGACTCAACCGCATCACCATGCGCGCAGTCCGCAGTTTTACACGCGGATCATTTTCAGGCGGCGCGCTGAGCAGGGTGATTTGATCGGGGACTGCGAGTGTGGCGAATTGCATTTGTCCTTGTATCGCAGGAGTCAGCATGGGATATAACTCGGCGGGCGGCTTGCAGAACTGCATCTCGCCATTATTCATCAGTGCCATTGCCATTCGTGCCATTTGCTCAAGCGTGCAATCTGCTTGTGTATCCAAAAGTGTAAAAACGGCTTGTATGCCTAAGTCGCTGACCATGCTGGTTTTTAGCGGAATAAGCGAGAGCTGAACGGAATTCGTCTGCATGTTGAGATATGCAAAAGTCGAATTCAGCACATCATCGCCCATCACCTTGAGAGTTTTCTGCGGCAACATGGCGCGGAAATATGCCTCCCACGCCTCCTGACTCATACCGCGCATCACAACTGGTAACTGGCTTGTGTTGGTGGTTGAAGAGAACATGGCTTCCGCCATGACCGAAGGCAGCTTGTTGTAAAAATCAGCGCTGGCAAAAGCCTTTTGATAGGTCTCTGTAGTAAATGCTCTGCGGTCAAAATTGAAAAAGATCAGCGCGGGCACAGCCGTGGAGATAAATAGGATTGCAAAGATGAAGCCAGAAATTTTTTTGAGCGAATCCATTTTGCCTCAATTAATAACTTCCGTCATTGCAAGGAGGATGCACTTCCCGACGAAGCAATCTCTCTCATGTGTAGGAGATTGACCTGCCCTGGCGGGCGGTGCCAGGGCAGAACGGCTCACAACACTCGCACCGTGCGCAAGTGCAGGTGTGACGGAAGTGGGGGTGTTTTCTTACGCAGTCAATATCTCGATGTAATCCTGTGTCACCACTTCCGCATCACCTACGCCGAGCAGATTTAACAATTCCTTTACCAACTCTGCTTTGAGATCTGCATCCTTGCGGCTCCAGGTACGGCTCTTGATCTCAAGGAAATGCTGTATATCTGGTTGTTTCATGTGATCAAGGTTGATAAAGAATTCAGTTTCTTTGTATTTAATATGCCAGCGCAAGCGGTCTTTTTCAATTGGAACAACCTGTGCAGGTTTGAAGTATTCACGATAGAAACGTGAGGTATGCACGGCAGGCGCAAGAAATCGGCTGCGCGAGAGCAGTACTTCATGTGTAACTTCACCTTCGCGCTGTTCGCCAAGCAGGGTCAGGCGCGAGCGTACATTTTCCACATCCCCTTTTTTATTGATGAGATTATCTTCGCGGAAGCGAAGCCGTCCCTGAGATGGATCCTCGAACGCGTAGTATTCATCATATTGATGATAATGTTTGTACGCGTTGATCTCAATCTCAGTCCGCTTCATATTCTGGACGAGTTGGTCTGGTTCTGTTACCTTGACCTTGATCTGCACTTCGAAAGATTCCTGTTGCATCGAGCCGCCGAGTGCGATCAATTTCGAAAGCACAGACTGTTCGCGTTCGGTCAGGAATGCGTCTATCTTTTCTGCCACTACTCGGGCTTGCTTGAGCAGATCAGCTTCGTTTAGGGTCAGCAGTTCATGCGCGCGCATTAACCATTTTCCGTTGACCATCACATCGGTCACATCGGTAGATTTGGATGCGTACACGAGTTGGGCGTAGGCATTGTTAGGGTTGCGGCGGAAGCGCGGAGAGTTGTGGACGGGGGAGGTGTCCACGAGAATCAGGTCGGCGCGTTTGCCTGTTTCGAGCGACCCTGTCAAATCTCCAATGTGGAGCGCTTGCGCCCCCATGCGGGTAGCCATCAAAAGCGCAGTCGCCGCTGGCACAACTGTCGGGTCATTGCTGGAGGCTTTCGCCACGAAGGAGGCGAGGCGCACTTCTTCGAACATGTCGAGGTCGTTGTTCGAGGCAGGACCATCTGTCCCGATGCCCACGTTCAGTCCGTTTTCGAGCATTTTTTGCACGGGAGCAAATCCAGAAGCGAGTTTGAGATTCGAAGATGGATTATGTGAGACGCCTGCGTTTGCATGTTTGAGCGTGCGGATTTCGCCAATGTCAATATGAACACAATGCGCAGCAATCACTTTTGCTTCCAGCACGCCCTGTTTTTTAACATATGGCACAACCGGCATGCCCTGTTCGTTGCGCATGGTTTCAACTTCAAACGCGGTTTCAGAGATGTGAATATGCAAAGGCACATCGAACTCTTTGGCAAGGTCGGCGCAGGAGCGCAGGATTTCTGGCGTAGTAGAGTAGGGCGCGTGCGGTGCAACCGCTGGGACGATCAGTGGGTGACCTTTCCACTTCTTGATAAATTCGCGCGCCATGGCAAGCGAGACTTCAAACGAAGGCGCATCAGGCGCGGGATATTTCATCACGCTCTGCCCACAAACGGCGCGCATGCCCGCATCTGCTGTGGCTTGGGCGATGTCATCTTCAAAGTAATACATGTCGTTGAAGGTAGTCACGCCGCTGCGGATTTGTTCGGCACAGGCGAGCTGGGTTCCCAGCCGCACAAACTCAGGGGTGACAAATTCACGTTCCACGGGCAGCATGTAGCCCATCAGCCAGACGTCGAGGCGCAGGTCATCTTCGAGTCCGCGCAGGAGGGTCATGGGGACGTGTGTGTGTGCGTTGACCAGCCCAGGCATGAGTACCTTGCCGCCGCAGTCAATCGTTTCGTCTGCTGTGTATTCCTTGATGATCTCGGCTTCTGGCCCAACAGCAACGATCACTTCACCTTTGACAGCAACCGCGCCGGGATCAAATTGATTTAGTTTGCCGTCCATTGTGAGGACAATGGCATTTGTGAGAAGGGTGTCTACTTTTTGTGTCATTCAATCTCCTTTTTATTATGTTATTCCGCGCTGAGCGGAGAGAGACCTTTCTTTTCGGTCGAACGCAGTCGAAGCGTGAGTGACATGTAATAATAAAACTTACTTGTAACCTGTCCTTCGACTACGTTCCTCGAAGAGCGCTCGTCACTCCGCTCAGGACGAATATCAGTTATTATTTCTCCCATTTCAACAGCACATTCAATGCCTTCAGATTCTGTTTGAAATCTGTTTTTATATGCGTTGATAATTCCATATCCACAGAAATCGATACGCCCTCTGCCACGGCGTAATCTGCGAGCGTGCCGGTAAAGATGCATCCGGTATCCAGCGGGGGAAATGGGTAGTCGGTTGCATCTGCCAGCTTTTTTGCGAATTGGATCGAGTCTTTCTCCCAGGGTTCACCGCCGGGGAATATGCCGAGCGCGGCACTGTGGTAACTGATAAGCGCTTCGATTTTATGTGTTTGTAGAAATCCCATCAAAGTTCGAGTCTCTGGTTCGGAACCGGGGCCCGTCCCACCCGTCGAGGGACCGTAATCCCAGCATCCGTCGCGATCCCAAGTTGCAGACCAGTTGGTGGGGAAGTTGCGATTCAAGTCCACGCCGTGGTCGTTGACTCGTCCGTCATAACCGTGGTCACGGGCATCGCCATCTGGGTTTAGATTGCGAAGAATAAAAAGCGTTACGTCACTTGGAATAATATCCGGGTTTTCGTGGACGTGTTTAATCAATTCATCTGCCAGCGCGATGGTATTCCATTCGTAGCCGCCGTGAATGCCCGCCACGATCATGCGTTGTTTTTCACCATTGCCGAATTTATAAACTTCGAGCGGTCTTCCAGAAACTGAATACCCAATGACCATCGGGCGCGTTCCACCCACAAGTACAAAAGGGGTGGGTGTTTGTACCACGATCAATGTTGAAAGCGGATTGGGCGTTACGGTTGGTAAATTTTCCAGCAAATTTGGATCTGGCGTATAGGTTGCGGGAAGCGCTGCCGTTGAAATAGGTTGTGATTCACGCGGCGCGGCGGATACGGGTTGCAGCGCCAGGTATGCAATAGCCACGATTGCGATACCGACCAAGCCTGCGAGGTTTAACATCCATGCCAATGTGACCCAAATGGATTCTTTTTTTTGGCGCGGTGCAGACATTATCCCAGTTCCTCAAGCGTCATGCGAAGCCAGTTTAAAGCCAGGTTCATTGCCCAGCGCGGCAAACTGCGCGGCGGGCCGCCATAGGTAATGCGTTGTGTCTTCTCGCCATTTGATGAAATCATTGCCATTTCAGCGGCGCGTTGTTCGAGATACACAGAAACACCCAACGCGATATTCGCGCGCGAGTCTGCCTGGGCGGCGCGTAATTCCTGGATAAGAGAATCAACTGTCAGACTTTGTCCTGAGCCTGACGAAGGATTGGGTAAAGAAGCGGTGTGCGGAACGCGAAGCGTGCGCGCCAGCAACCCGTCAAGTCCTGATTCGATTGTGGTCAGAGTCCAGCCGCGGCGGGCGAGCGAATCCAGCACAACTTCTTCCAGTTTATCTTCATCCACACCGAAGACGATTTTGCCAAGTCTTTCGCGTACCTGCGCCTCGACCTCTGCGATCATGGAGTTCGCTTCATCTTCGCTTTTTGCCTTTGCAGCGATGCGTACATCCACAACGCCTGTGTGCGCGGCAAGCCCGACGGTGGGATTGCTAAGTTTTTCAAGGTCTGCAATTTTTTCGTCGATTGTGCCTTCGCCGAGTCCCGCGCAATGCAACACGCGTACTTTAATAACTTCGTTTAGGTTGAAACGTTTTTGCAAATATGGAATGATCGATTCGTGCAAGACATATTCCATTTCGTTTGGCACACCAGGCAATGAGATGACCGCGTTGCGCGGCGTTTCGACAATGAAACATGGCGCGGTGCCAACGGGATTGACAATGCCAAGCGCGCCCTTTGGTACATAGGCCTGCCGTTTTTGATTCTCAGACGGTGTGCGCCCGTAGCGCGCGATGGTGGCTACCACCTGTTGCCAGAGGTCTTCACGAAATTCAGTTTCCACACCTGCGGCTTTGGCTACGGCTTCACGCGTAGGGTCGTCAATCGTTGGACCAAGCCCGCCGGTGGTGATGACAATATCGGCGCGTTCCATTGATTCGCGAATGGCGCTTGCAATGCGTTCTTCGTTATCGCCAATCGTGATCGTGCGGTATAAGTCCACGCCCAAGCCACGCAAATTGCGCGCAAGATAACGCGTGTTGGTATCCACGATCTCGCCGAGTAATATTTCTGTTCCAATTGTGATGATCTCTGCTGATGTCATATTGTCTCTTATGCCTAGACCTGACAGGTTTTAAGAACCTGTCAGGTCTATATCTACACTACATTGTACTCTTGAATTAATCTGTCTTCCTCGAAGCGTTTCAGGTCAAGCATCGAAACATCCACACTTGAAAATTTGCCATCCAGAATTTTTTCAGCCATCAACTTGCCAGAGATTGGTCCGTGCATAAAGCCATGTCCTGAAAAACCCGCGCAGACATAAAAACCATTCACGTTTGTTTCGCCGTAGATCGGGTGCGCGTCGGGCGTCACCTCATACAATCCCGCCCAATGCGAGGCGCGTTGCGCTTTCTCAATCAAGGGCATGCGCTCGATTGCGGCATCCAGATTGTCCAGTTCGAAATCTTCATCCACACTTTGTTCAAAGCCAGGCTGTTCATTTTGATTGCTCATTCCGATCAGCAAGCCTTCGCCTTCGCGGTGAAAATAAAGCGAGCGCGCAAAATCGATCACAAACGGAAAATCATCCTGAACTTCTTTTAGTGGACTCGTCGTAAACATCTGTCTGCGGAGGGGGATGATCGGAAGCTCGACGCCTGCCATTTTTCCGATTGGACTCGCCCACGGTCCCGCCGCATTCAGCACCATGCGCGTCTTGATCGCGCCGATAGTTGTTTGCACCTCTTCAACCTTATCTCCGCTGACAGTGATCCCCGTCACCTCCGCGCCCGTGAAAACTTGCACTCCCATCTTTTGCGCCGCCCCGATGTATCCCATCACCACGCTGTTTGGGTCAACGATTCCGTCTTTTGCGTTGAATGTGCCAGCGAGCGCATCGTCAAATCTCATCAACGGCAATCGCGCGCGGACTTCATCCCCGCTTAATAACTGGGTTGGCACGCCAAGTTCATTTTGCATTTTGACGTTATGTTTGAAGACTTCCACTTCCTTTTTATTTGTAGCCACTAGAAGATAGCCGCATTTTTTGTAGCTAATTTCCTGTCCGATTTTCTCCTTGAAGCGTTCGAGCATCGGCAGGCTTTCAATCGAAAGTTTGACGTTGATTGCGGTTGAAAACTGATAGCGCACCCCACCTGCGCATCTGCCAGTTGCGCCTTGCCCGAAGAAATTCTCCTTTTCAAGCAGGACAATATTTCGCGCAGCGATGCCGCTCTGCGCAAGATGGTAAGCCGCACTGGCTCCCATTACGCCGCCCCCGATGATGACAATATCTGCTGTGTTTGGCATGTTCATAATTTTTTAGAAGAAACCCGTTTTCCATCACATCGGTGGCGGAAAACGGGTTTCTTATCTCCAGTTTAAAAAAGATATTTATGGGGTGTAGGTTCCAAATTGAACAAATTTTCCGTTTTGCACCTGACCAACCAGAAAATAAGGGATGGTAATATCGCCGTTTTCATTAAAGGACCATGTCCCAAGCGCGCCCTCAAATTCCTTGATGTCGAAGACTGCATCTCGAATTACCGACCTGTTTGTCGGGTCGCCTTCTGCCGCGCACACATCTTCGATGGCCTTCAACGCTACGCTCATCGTTTCATATCCCATAATGGCATACGGCTCATTCGTCTCGCCAAATCGAGCGGCGTAGTCTTTATAGAATTTTTTGCCAGCATCGCCAAGGTCCGCCAGCGCCAGTCCGGGGGTGGTGGAAAATGCGCCTTCGGCAACGCCGGCTCCCGCGGCTTCGATCAAGCCTTCCGTGTATAAGCCGTCAGGGCCGATAAACTTGACAGTCTTATTATCGCCCATGACAGCCACTTTATCTTTAAGCAACTGTCCTGCATTGTTGCTGACAATGGCTCCCAGGAATATTGCGTCTGGCGCGCCGCCGTTGTTGCTGGTGGATATTTTCATCATCAAAGACTTGTAATCGGCGGCTTTGGGGTCATATCCTTCCTGTTCAATGACGGTAATACCCGCCGTTTGAGCGGCAAGGTTTACCGCATCAGCCACGCCCTTGCCGTACACTTCCTGGTCGTCCAGAATATAAATGGATTTAATACCCTCTGAAGCCATAAATTTGACAATGACAGGTCCTTGCAGATCGTCTGTTGCTACCAGCCGCACATAATTACGAATGCCGGTTGGGTAGTAAACATTGGGTTCTCTGGCTTCTGTCATGCCTTGTGCCTTGTGTGTCAGCCCAGGATATGTGTTGGCCGGCGAGATCATGACCATTCCGACTTGATTTAATATTGGGATGGAGAGTTTTGCCGCTCCTGAATTGAATGTGCCAAGGTAGGCAACGATACCGGCATCTGCGGCGGCTTTGGCGGCGTTTGCCTTTTCCATTTCAGGGTCCCATTTTCCGAGAGCGGCGGATGCGTCGTCCCAGGATTCGTAGGCGATATTATATTTTCCGCCACATGCCTGGCTGTGCGCTTGTTCCACGCGTAACAACATGCCATTTGCAATTGATTCCGCCTGGGGTTTTGAGTCCCCAGTCAGCGCCAGGCTTGATATGATCTTAAGGGTGGCAACGGCATGATTCGTACACGCAGAAATCACAATGCTAAGAATCACAACCACAGAGAATATTATGAAGGTTCGTTTTGACATTTTTTGTTTCTCCAGGACATGTTTGTGACATTATACAAAGACTCAAGAGACGCCGTTAGTATACGACAACTCCGCTTTCACTGGAAAACGGAGTTGTGCAAATTAGAGACTGTTTCTTAAGTACACGGAAGCCACTGATTTCACGGATTCTTACGGAGAAACCAAAGAAAAATCCGTGTTTGCCCGTGTGATCCGTCCAATCCGTGTACAAAAAGGACTAAGAAACACTCTCTTACGGCAATGATCGTATTTATTCCATGCCGAGATAAGCCTTTTTCACCATTTCGTTCTTTTTGAGGTTGGCGGCTGTATCACTGAGCACGATCTGTCCGGTCTGGAGCACATAACCGCGATGGGCAATGGAGAGCGCCATCAAAGCGTTTTGCTCCACCAGCAGAATGGTAGTGCCTTTCTCGTTCATCTGCTTGATGATGTCAAAGATTAGTTCTACCAGAACCGGAGAAAGCCCCATAGAGGGTTCATCCAGCATCAGAATGTGCGGGTTGAGCATTAATCCGCGAGCAGTGGCCAGCATCTGTTGTTCGCCACCTGATAGGGTTCCGCCCTTCTGGCTAATGCGTTCTTTCAAGCGTGGGAACAATTCGAAAGAATACTCCATGCGCCGTTCCACTTCAATGGGATCATCGACAACAAATGCTCCAATCTCCAGGTTTTCCTTCACGGTTAACTTGGGAAAAATACCGCGTCCTTCGGGTACGTGCCCCAAACCCGCCTTGACGATTAAGTGTGGTTCTGTGTGTGTAATATCCTTATCTTTCAGCGTGATTTTGCCCTGTTTGGGATGGATCAGCCCTGAAATAGTGCGCAAGGTTGTGCTCTTACCGGCACCGTTTGCACCGATCAGAGTCACGATTTCGCCTTCCTCTACGGTCAATGAGATTCCCTGTAAGGCATGGATGCGCCCGTAATAACTGTGGACATTTTCAAGGGTAAGCAGGCTCATAGGTCCTTCTCCTCGTGCTGACTGGCAACTGCGCCTCGACCCAGATAAGCTTCTACTACGCGCGGGTTGGCGCGGATTTCAGCAGGTGTGCCTTCAGCCAGTTTTTCTCCATAGTCCATTACGCTGATGCGCTCAGAGATATTCATCACCACACGCATGTCATGTTCGATCAGCAGGACCGTGATGCCTTTGTCGTCGCGGATGCGGCGGAAAAGTTTGATGGCATCTTCGGTCTCCAGCGGGTTCATCCCGGCGGTTGGTTCGTCTAACAGCAACAGGAGCGGGTCGGCAGCTAGGGCGCGCGCGATTTCCACGCGGCGCTGTGCACCGTAGGGAAGGTTCTTTGCCAGTTCATTGCCTACACCTTTCACCCCAACGTATTCCATCAATTCCTCGGCCTTTTTCTCGGCCGCCAACTCCTCTTTTTTGAAGGAAGACAGGCGTAACAGAGAGTCAACTGCTGATTGTTTTAAGTGTGGGTGCATCCCCACTAGGATGTTTTCGATGACTGACATGTTGCCGAATAGTCGAATGTTCTGAAAGGTGCGCGAGATACCGCGTTCAGCAATCTGATCTGGGCGCAGTCCGATCAGGGACTTGCCATTGAACATGATTTGTCCTTCTTCGGGCTTGTAGATGCCCGTGATGGTATTGAAGAAGGTTGTTTTTCCAGCGCCGTTCGGACCAATGATGCTGACGATTTCACCTTTTTCCAGAGTAAAATCCATTTTGTTGACGGCCATCAGACCGCCGAAACGTTTTACAACGCGAGTCGCATTTACAAGTGACATGGGTTCCTCGCCTATTCCTCGACTTCGGCTGTTTCCGAAGCCATTTTTCGCTTGCGACGTTCAGCCGGAATCAGCCCTGCCGGGCGGAAGATCATCATCAGAACCAAAATTGTTCCAAACAACAAACGCTGGTATTTGGCTGGGTCAAGTTGCGCGGACAAGTTTCTCCATGCGAAATTGATGATCGGGATGACGGCGTCGCTTTGGCGCAATTGGCTCAGATAGAGCGAAAAACCTTGCAGGATTTGCAAGTTCAGAATGGTGACTGTGGCAGCGCCTAAAATTACGCCGGGGATGCTCCCTTGTCCACCCAGGATGACCATGGACAGCACACCGATAGACTGCATGAACGAGAAAGATTCGGGGCTGACGAAGGTGCGGCTGGCGGCGACTAGCGCGCCCATCGCGCCAGCAAAGGATGCGCCGATGGCAAAAGCCATCAGTTTCAACTTGACAATTGGGATGCCCATGGCGACTGCCGCAGTTTCATCTTCACGAATGGCGGCCCAAGCACGCCCAATTTTTGCATCTTCAAGGTTCTTTGTGACAACCACTATCGTTATGATAATGATCAGCGCTAGGATATAGAACATCACATTATAAAGGGCGGACTGTTCCACCGGATGCCCGACTATACCGCCAAAGAGATTGTTGAAACCATCGACCACAAAACCTGGCAAAGAGGGACGTTGAATGGGAGTGATACCTTGTGGCCCGTTGGTTAAATTAATGGGTTTGTCGAGGTTATTGGCTAGCACGCGAATCACTTCACCGAAACCTAGGGTAACGATGGCTAGGTAATCTCCACGCAGGCGCATGACCGGCAGCCCAATCAGGATTCCGGTTAAGGCTGCTGCGATGATCGCTAACAGCAAAAACAGGTAGAACGTATCTCCAGGGAGCAGGAAGGGCAGGTTTGCAGGCTGTGTGCCAGGAGCATAGGGCATGACGTAATACTGTTGGGAGCCAAAGAAACCCCACAGATATGCTCCCACGGCATAGAAAGCCGCATATCCCATTACCAATAGACCGGCAAACCCAACGATGATGTTCAGTCCGAGTGCGAGGGCGGCGAAGACGCTGATCTGGAAAATGATTTCCAGGTAGAAGATATTTCGCACACCTAGGATCGGAATGATTACCAATGCCAGAGCGATGCCAGTAATTAATTTGAAACGGTTACCTGCCTTCAAGTAATAAAGCGAGAAGAACGATGTGACCAGTACTAGAAAGGCAAATGTGGAACGCGGGCTGGTATAGACTAGGATGGTGCCCAGGAAAACATGCACCACCGTAATGATATAAGGCCACTTCCCTTGTTGGATATTTTTTAAAAACGTCTGAAGGTTTAATTGGGCCATAACGTCCTCCTATGCTTTCTGGCTGACGTTCTCGCCCATCAAGCCTTGCGGGCGGAAAATGAGCACCAGGATCAGGATTGAAAAAGCAAAAATATCTTTATATTCCGTACCGGCTGCGCCCATGGTGAAGACCCCCATATAAGAGCCTGCGAAGGTTTCCAACATGCCTAACACGATTCCACCCAGTAGGGCGCCGGTCAGGTTGCCGATCCCCCCCATAACAGCCGCAGTGAAGGCCTTCAGACCGGGGAAGAAGCCAACGAACGGGTCGATGCGTGTATATTTCAAAGCATAGAGAACGCCAGCAGCGCCGCCCAGCATACCACCCACTAGAAAGGTCAACGAGATGATGCGATTAACGTCAATGCCCATTAGGCTGGCGGTAGGGCGGTCCTGCGCAACAGCGCGAATCGCTTTGCCAACTTTGGTGGCGTTTACCAGATAATTAAGTGCCACCAGCATGAGTACAGCTCCAACAATCACGATGATGGACTTGATCGAAATTCCCATCGTGATGGTCGTTGCACCCAGTCCTACTTCACCGAAAATCAAGCGTTGGTCAAAGTTTCCAAAAGTGGGGAAGATGCGATTGAATTGCCCTGTGGTCAATCCTTCCACCAGACGGATAACATCTTGTAGAAGGAATGAAACGCCAATTGCTGAGATGAGTGGTACCAGGCGCGGAGCACCGCGCAGTGGGCGATAAGCAACTCGCTCCACAGTAACGGCTAAGGCGCCGGCGGCTAACATTCCTGCCAAAATGGCAAGGATTAGAATAACAAAAGCCATCCCCAAAGAGATTTTGGCTAGTACGCCGGCTGTTTCGAGTGCGATCAGTATTTCGACGCCTACAAACGCGCCGACAGCAAAAATTTCACTGTGTGCAAAATTGATGAATTCCAGTACCCCATAAACCATCGTATATCCCAGCGCAACCGCTGCATAGACAAAGCCGATGGTCAGACCGTCAATCAGCACTTGGGGCAGGTTTATCAGGGTATAAGTGAACAGCGAAGCGTTGAACCGGTCTAAGACCGCCAGACCAACGGGGGTTTTATCAAGCGCCAAAGCCAGGATGAGCACAATAGCAGATAAAACAGCCGCACTTCCCAATGAGAACACAACCAGTTGTCCCAAGGGGAGGAGTAGTTCGCGCACATTAATGGACTTAAAAAATCGTTTCATAACTGCTCCCGAGGTTGAAAATACTCCCGGCCCTTCTTTTGAAGGGCCGGGAGACGTATTTTAAGACTTTTTACGGGGCAGGCGGAGCGATATCAAGGGTCTTATCAACAGGATTCGTAGACCACTTCGTTGGATCGGCCGAGCCGACCTTGATCACGAAGTATTTCGCAACGACCGGGTCACCGATTGAGTTGAAAGTAATTGTGCCAGTGATACCGGCGTAATCTTTCAGAGCGCGGATTGCATTGGCAACTTCTGCGCGAGTGGGCAGTTCGCCATTCTTGGTTTTGGCAGCAGCTTCAATAGCTTTCAGGCAGATGCCTGCAGAATCGTAGCCTTGGGCAGCGAAAGGTTGCGGGTCAGAACTGTATTTGGCCTTGAAATCGGCGATGAATTTGGCCGTGCCAGGGTAGACAGAGGCAGGACCAGAAACAGTGGAATAGAAGGTGCCCTTGCCATCTAGCAAGGCTTGTCCGCCAATTTTGGCAGCATCGGATGAATCAAAACCATCATCACTTAAGTACATGCCCATGTAGCCTTTTTCGCGGGCTTGTTTGAACAGAATAGCGGCCTGACCATACATGCCGCCGAAGTACACCACATCTGGATTGGCAGCCAGGATTGGGGAGAGAAGTGCATCAAAGTTGGCTTTTTCTTCTGTGCCTTCGAATCCAAGGACCTTCATGCCCTTTTTCTCAGCTTCCTGCTTGAAGAATTCGGCAATGCCTTGTCCATAGGCGGTCTTATCGTGAACGACAAACGCGCTCTTCATGCCCTGGTCAAAAGCAAAGTCAGCGCCCACTACACCTTGAACGTCATCGCGTCCAACGATACGGTTGACTTCCAAATAACCACGAGTAGTGACTTTGGGGTTGGTGTTGGCCGGAGAGACAAAGGCCAACCCAGCGTTGTGATATTCTTCAGATGAGGGGATGAACACGCCGGAGTTGTAATGCCCAACGCCGCATAGGATGGCCGGATCAGACACAATCTGTTTGGCGTTTGCAACACCTGTATCCGGGTTGCCCTGATCGTCAAACGGGGCCAATTCCACCTTGTAGCCCATCGCAGTCAGTGCCGCGCCCATTTGTTCGAGACCCATTTCGGCGCCGCGCTTGATGTCAACACCAACAACGGACATGTCGCCGGAGAGGGGAGACTGGGTAGCGATCTTGATGGTCTTGGCCGTGCTACCACCGCCGCCACCGCAGGCAGTGAGTACCATGCTGGCAATAATTAGGACTGAAAGTAAAACGAACAACCTTTTATTCATTTTTCTTGCTCCTCCAAAATTGTATTAGGTGAATTCAACTCCCGCATTTGCGGGTGTATGCCTAACAGTAGACAATACTTGCGATGTCGGCCTCACCTCCTCAGCATGGATTTTTGAGACTTTTACCCTAGTTACTATATTTTATAAATTAGTAACTTTTTTTCACTAATGATAAGATGCTTATTATTTCAAGTCAAGTGTTATTTAGTCTTTTTGCGCAAGACTTTTATCACTTGCAAGTTGTACTTGTAGGTAAACATAAATTTTCATTATGGCTTTTATTTATCCACAGACTACACAGATTGAAGAGAAAAATCTGCCAAATTTTTGGCGTCTGTGGATAAATGGTTTTCATACTGAAAATTGCTGCCTAGGTATTTGTGGGCGGCGCACAGGGTCAAGTTAGTGGGAGTGTGGGCAAGAAATAAAGATACGTGGATGGACAAACAAGGAAATGGGTAGGGATCGGAAGTGACAATCGCGATTAGAACTTGTTCCCGCTGCACCTGCTGTTTTATCAACTTTGAATCGTGACTGTAACCATATTTCATTCAGTTTAGAAAAAGGAATAGTATAATAATTTAATTTGATCGAGAAATTAATCTTGAAAAATCATTCTTTGTCGGCGCAGGATGATCGCGTGAAACGGCCTGGTAGGCAACTTTGTTTTATTCAGGTTTGCCATAAAAGATAGTTTTTAGGCTGAAAATTTGCTGATTTTCTGTTACTTACCCAAGGTTGACTCTGCTCATGGCCATTCAATGTAAAAACTGCGGTTTTGATAACCCTGCAAACATGCGTTTTTGCGGGAACTGCGGTTTGCGTCTGCTGGCGACCGGCTTTTTACCTGCACTGGAGCCGGTCGCTGAGCAAGAATCGGCCAGCCGGCTTGGCGAATTGGTCGGGGCAGACCTATTGGATCGTTTTCGGCAGGCGGGTCTTGAAGCCGCCGGACAGCGCCGTCAGGTTACTGTGCTCTTTGTCGATCTATCAGGCTATACACATCTCTCTGAACAGCTCAACGATAGCGAGAAGTTGTATGAACTGGTGCAAAGTTGTACAAAAATGTTCGCGAACGATATATATAAATACGATGGAATGGTTGACAAGTTCACCGGAGACGGCTTGATGGCCCTGTTTGGTGCGCCCATTGCACATGAAAATAACGCCGAACTTGCCATCCGCGCTGCCTTGGATATACAGTCCGATCTGGAAAAACTGAGCACAGAACTTAAGGAGCGGCTCGGTTCAGAAATCACGGCGCACATCGGTCTACACTCCGGCAGTGTTGTGGTCGGCGGAGTTGGGTCGAATATGATGATGAACTATACCGCCATCGGTGATGTGGTGAACCTGGCGAGTCGCATTGAATCTGCGGCAAGTTCAGGAATGATCCTGGTCAGCGATGTCGTTTATCGTCAGGTTCGTACTTTGTTTAATTTTGAAACGGTTGAGCCATTAAAATTGAAGGGTATCAGTCAGCCCGTCATTGCTCATCATGTGCTGGGCGCAAAAAGTAAACCTGGCTCGGTTCGCGGGATTGAAGGTCTTTATGCCCCGATGGTTGGCCGCGATGGTGAGCTGGAGCGCCTGCATCAGGCCGTGAAAGCCATGAATCGCGAAAAGATAGGACGGTTTATGGCGGTCAGCGGGGAGGCAGGGATTGGCAAGAGCCGTTTGATGTCCGAATTTAAAACCTTCCTGTCGCAGCTTCCAGTACAGGTACTGGAAGGCGCCAGCCTGATCTATCGCAAGGGTGTTTCGTATTGGATTTTCCAGGACATGCTCCTACGAATGCTGGGGGCTGATGCTGAAACCCCAAAAAGCGAATATCAGGCCCGATTGCGGGAATGCATCACCCAGTCATTGCCTGACCAGATTGACGACATTCTGCCTTATCTGGAGCAGATGCTTTCATTGCCTCTTTCAAACCCCGAAACAGCCAAGCGGATTGATTATTTGGGCGCAGAACAACTTCGTCAACAAATCTTTCTGGCTGTCCGTGATTTTATCCTTGCAGAGACACAACAAAAGTCAGTGGTCTTGATCCTGGAAGATTTACACTGGGCAGATTCAGGTTCTTTGGAGTTGCTCGATTTTCTTTTAGACAGCCTCATCAAGAAACCGGTTGTGATCGTGGCTGTTTCCCGCTCCTTTGCAGATGGGAAACTAGCCGAAATTGCAAGCCGGGCAGGAGAACTCCTCCACCTGCGCTTCACAGACCTGCCGCTTAAAAGTCTTTCACCCGATCAAAGTGACCGGTTGTTCTCACAACTGCTCGAAATCCAGAACATGCCAGAGACGTTACGCACTCACATCGTCCAAAGGGCGTCTGGGATTCCCTTGTATTTGGAGGAAATCCTGCGCATGTTGATGGATCGAAACCTGCTGCACCGGGTTGAAGATCACTGGCAGCTTGTAGAAAAAGTCGATCTTGCGCTGCTGGGAGTTCCGGATACTCTCGAAGGATTGGTGCTGACCCGTTTTGATCATCTCGAACTGGTTCAACGGCACATCTTGAAAGTAGCCAGTGTCATAGGACGATCCTTCACGCGATCCTTACTCATCGAATGTATGCCGACTTTGACCAGCGATGAGGTTGACCTGTCCATTAGGGTCTTGCTGGATCGTGAGTTTATCCTGCCTGACCCGTTGCCTGGCGGCGAGTATATGTACAAACATATACTGGTTGCCGATACAATTTATAGTACTTTGCTCAAACGCGAACGTAAAGAATTGCACGGACGGGTGGCGGAGACAATAGAAAAGTTGTTTGCCGAAAATCTTGAAAACCAGGTTGATGTGCTTGCCCGCCATTATTTTTGGAGTGACCGGGTGGAACGCGCCCCCTATTATCTAATCCTCGCCGGACAGAAGTCTGCGCGTAATTACAATACCAGTCAGGCACAAAAATATTTTGAAGATGCGCTATCTTTATTGCCAGGAGTCGAACATTCTCCTCAACAGGCGCTTCAAGTTCATATCGGATTGGGAGATGCCCTGGCGATGGTCGGTAATTACCCGGAGACACGCGCAGCTTACGAGCGCGCAGCTTTGGTCGTTGTCGGAGATGAAAAGGCCAACACTGAAATCGCTTGCAGTGTTCAGCGAAAAATTGGCATGACCTATGAACGCCAGGGCGACTATGATCAGGCACTTGTATGTTTGGAGGCGGGGCACAAGTTGCTACTGGAAGCCGGGCTGGATTCACCTGCTGAGTTATCGCAAATCCTAAACGATACCGGTTGGATTTACTTCCGGCGCAGCAACCTGGACGAGGCTGAGAAGTACCTGACGCAGGCGCTAGTATTGGCCGAGAAAGCTACTCGTCTTGATGTTGTTTCGTCGGTTTATAACCGTCTGGGCGGAGTTCATTACCAGAAGGATCAATTAAAACAAGCCCGCAATTTCGTTGCAAAGAGCATTGCCATTCGCGAAGAACTTGGTGATATCCTGGGAGTTGCCCGTTCATACAATAACCTAGGCATTTTGAACTGGAAAACGGGTGCTTGGGATGAAGCCCTCGAGAATTTAAAACGCAGCGTCGAATTACAGGCCAGGTTAGGCGATGTGGAAAGTATCATCGAATTGAATAGCAACCTGGGATTGCTACAGATTGACCGCGGCTATACAGATGATGCCCGTCAGTATTTGGAAGAAGCTCTCAATCAAGCCGAGCAGATTGGATATTATTTTCATATAGGGTTGTCCAATCATCATATGGGTGTGCTTTTCAATGTGCTGGGAGAATGGCAGTCCGCCTTAGAGTACGGTCTGCGCAGCGAAACGATCTTCAAAAAATTGGATGAAAAGACAACCTTGGTAGATGTGTTTGTTAACCTGGGGAGTATTTATCTTGGCTTACATGACCCGCAAAAAGCAACTCAATACGGAGAACAGGCTCTGGAATTGTTTGATGAATTCACCGCAGAGGCTGAGACCGAAATCAAAGGCTGCGCCTTGCGTTTGCTGGGAGACATTGCGCTGGTAACGGAAAATTATGATGAAGCCGAAAAGCAGTACCGGCAAGCGGAGTTAATTTTTAATACTGCCGACAATCGTTTGGAAATTGGGCGTTTGCTGATGAGTATGGCACGTCTGACAGCGAAGACATCAAATCACAAATT
>Ga0335397_10001666_pt1 | contig 30242 bp, 30 predicted proteins | sample MAT04_FD_205740 | JGI IMG/M metagenome (GOLD analysis project Ga0335397, IMG submission 205740) | Freshwater microbial communities from Lake Fryxell liftoff mats and glacier meltwater in Antarctica - MAT-04 (spades assembly) (version 2) ... | reverse complement strand
TTGGAGCAGCCCTCCATCTGCCGCGAGGGTCTGCCGCCGCTCGAAGGCGCGGGCGGCCTCTGCTCTGGCTGGGAATTGATCGACGCGCGCTATTCGGAGAGCGAGCGCCGGCTCAGCGCCTCGATGACCACGCCCGGCGGACACCGCCTGATGTTCGGCTGGGTCCCCCGCGCCAGCGAGTAGTCGCAGTCGAGTAGCCGCATTCGATCGCCGGACGCGAGACCATCCCCACGCCGATCCCCACGACCTTTCTCTCGACTTGGCGCGCGCTGGCCGAGCATCGGCGCGCGCTGCCGCTTCTCGCGGTGCTCGTCGCGTTGTTGATCGTCGAGGCGCTGGCGACCCGAAGCGTCCAAGCGGTGCTGCTCGATCTGCTGCTCTTCACGCTGTTCGTCGCGGTGGTGCCGGCGCTTCATCGTTTGCTCTCACCGCGCGGGCGACTGGGACTGCTCCTCTATGTCGCGATCGGTGCAGGTCTGGTGTTGGGCTTCGGCGGGCTCATCGCGTCCATCGACGCGCTCGCGTTCACCTACGTGATCGACCCCGCGGCGCTCGGCGCGATAGCGGTCCTCTTCTTGGCGGGCGGCTGGGGCCTGAGCCGCGATCTCTCGCTCGAAGAGCGCGCCGAGGAGAGCGCACTACAAGCCCGGGCGAACGCGCTCGAAGCACGCGCGAACGCCTTGGAGGCGCGCGCGAACGCGCAAGAGGCAGAGCGTCGCGCCTTGTTGGCGCTGCGCGCTCAGCTCGATCCCCACTTTCTCTTCAACACCCTCAACGCCATCGCCGAGTGGTGTCGCGAAGACCCGCTCATCGCCGAGAAGGCCACCCTCGAGCTCGCCTCGATGCTGCGCGCGATGCTCGAAGGGGCCCGCGCGCCGAGCTGGCCGCTCGCCACCGAGCTCGATCTCTTGCGTCGGCTCACGGTGCTCTACGGGATCCGCGACGCGGACCGCTATCGATTTCGCATCGAGCTCCCTGAGCCCCTACCCTCGCTCGAGGTCCCACCCATGCTGCTCTTGCCGCTGCTCGAGAACGCGATCACCCACGGTCCTGCTGCGGGGCACGCCGGCGAAGTCGTGATCACGGTGCAAGCCGAGTCCGATGGCGCGCACATCGCGCTGAACAACCCCGGCGCCTACACCGGGCGACGCGAGGGCGGCCAAGGCATCGGCATGGTGGAGAAGCGCCTCGAACTCGCGTATGGCGGGCGCGCCTCGCTCTCGATCGAAGCGAAGGAATCCCAGACCCTCACCACCGTGCTGCTCCCCAGCGCGATCGCCCCGGAGCTCTCGTGACCCTACGAGTTCTGTTTGCCGACGACGAGGCGATGGCCCGCAAGCGCATGCGGCGTCTCTTGGAGTCGCAGCCGGGCGTCGAGATCGTCGCCGAGTGCACCAGTGGAGAAGACGCGTTGCTCTCTCTCGACGCCCACGCCGTCGACGTCGCCTTGCTGGACGTGCACATGGGCCTGGTCTCGGGTCTGGAGGTCAGCGAGCTCGCAGCCGAGCTAGGCGTGGAAGTGATCCTCACCACCGCGCACACAGAGCACGCGGTCGAAGCCTTCGAGAAAGGCGCCGTCGACTATCTCTTGAAACCCATCGACGAAGCTCGCCTGGCCCAGGCGCTCAGCCGAGCGAGCGCGCGCATCGAGCCGTCGCGCCCGGCATCGTCACCCTCCGCGCCGACCACGGAGCGGCTCGCGATCGAATCCCATGGTGAGGTCCACCTGTTGAATCCAGAGGACATCTCCCACGCGATCTCCGACGGACAGCTGGTCACCCTCGTCGCTGGCAACCGCGAGCTCCTCACCGAGCGCACGCTGAGCGAGCTCGAGCGCCGCCTACCATCTTTGCTTCGCGTCCACCGCCGCGCGTTGCTCTCGCTGGCCCACGTCGATCGCCTCAAGCCCCAGCCCACCGGCGGCTACCTCGCGGTCATGCGCAGCGGCCAAGAAGTCCCGGTATCCCGCCAAGAAGCCCGCGAGCTCAGACGCCGCCTCCAGCTCTAAACCCCGCCGTCGGGCTCACAGCGCGAACAAGAGCGCCACCGCGGCGAGGGTGAACCCGATCGTCGCGGCCGCGGCCCAGAGGCCCACCACGCGAGAGAGCTCCGCCATCACCGCGCGCCGCGCGTCGTCGGCCCGTCCCACGATCAAGATCGCCGATCGAGGCCAGCGCGCGGTCCCGTCACGCAGACTCAGTGAATCCAGGCGCTCGGTCGCCACCAAGAGCACCTTGGTGTCCTTGCTCAGGGGCCCGCACGCACCGACGAGACGTACCCTCGAAGGCAGCGAGAACGCGTAGCCCCCGTCGTCCGAGCTGAAGCGCGCGCTGCCCGTCACGTGTCCCATCGCGGTGATGCTCGCGTTGCTGGGTGCGTCCGAGAACTCGACGCGCCCAGCCGCGGTGCGCAGCGTGTCGTCGGACCGACCCATCACGTCCAACAGCGCGGTCCGTCGCGCCAGCTCGGCAAGACCTATCAGCAACAGACAGAGGCCCAGCGTGAAACTCACGTCGAGGAACACCCCGGAGCGCTCCGCCAACCTGTCGCCTATCCCATCGTCGAGGCGCACCCCTCGCTCGTCGACGGGCACGACGCTGGCGTCGCCTGAGTCCCCGTGTTCAGCCAGATCGCCCCACACCAGCCACACCACGCCTTCGCGGTCGACGCACACCTGGGTGGGCTGGAGCCAGTGGCCATTCATGATCTCGCCGGTGCCTCCCCCATCCGCGGTCTCCACGATGAACGACGACACCGGTCGCCGGTAGTCCGGCAGCGCCTCACGACCGGCGCCCGGATGAACGGGGCCCGGATGGACGTTCAACCCGTGCGGTCCGTAGTCCTCGAGCGTGGGCTCGCACGTGAGGGGTGTTGGTGGCCGGCCTTGCCAAGGCGCAAGAGGCTTCGACGCGGCGAGCAACGTCGCCACGAACAGAAACGCGATGGCGATCATCGGCGCCAGCAGTAGGCGCACCCGCGCTACCGGCGGAGCGCGTCCCGCGAGCGATACGTCGTCTTCCTCGGCGCAGGCACTCGCAAAACCGACGAACCACGCCAGGCTGGTTGGCGGCAAGACCAAGAACGCCATCAGCGGCAGCAACCCGCTGAACCCCGCCCGCGCGAGCAAAAGCATCGTGATGCACGCGGCCGAGGGGATGGACACCACCAAGCCCACCGCGAGCCCGCGCAGCACCATCCGGGTCGCTCCCACCGCCGTCGCGCTCGCGAGCGAACGACCAAACGCGTCGTCCAGCCCCAGACCTCGCCGCATCAGGTGCGAGCTCACGGTGAGGAAGGGCCCGCTCAGCAGACCGAAGAGTGGAACGACGAAGAAGACCGCTGCGACCCCGGCCGGACCCAGCGCGTATCCCTCCGGCACCAGCGACATGGCCACGAACACGGCGAGCCCGGGCGCGGCGAGGACCCCCACCATCGCGAGCCCCGCGAGGGTCGTCGTGTTGGTGCGCCGATGCGGTGCGCGGTTGGCTCGCTGCACCGCGCGCCCCAGTACGTAGCTGCCCAGTGCGAACGGCGCGACGCAGAAGGACATCGTGAACAACGCGGCCGCGCCGAGGGCCCAGAAGATCACTCCGTCTCGAAGAGCGAACGCGCGCTGGGCTCCCTCCCTTGCTTCGCGACCGACCGACCTGAGCGCCTCCATGGAGCGCGGAGGATGCGCCGTGGTGGGCGTGCCGTCGAACGACTCGCTCGTGCCGAGCCGCTCAGGCGGCGGCGCGGAACGTCGTCCGCGTGCTCAGTCGATAGCGCCCCGGCGCTACCCCGTGATGACGCTTGAACGCGCTGTTGAACGCGAATTCCGAGCGGTAGCCCACCTCGGCGGCGATCACGGAAAGCTTCTCGTCGCTCTCTCGCAGCCGCTCCGCCGCACGCTCCATCCGTAGCTCGCTCAACCAGCGCATCGGTGACGCGCCCGCGAGCGACTGAAATTGCCGCGCCAGCACCGGGCGCGACACCGCGACCCGACGCGCGAGCGAGGTGACCGTCCACGGCGTCGTCAGATCCTCACGCATCAGCTGCTGCGCCCGCTCGACCGCGTCCTTCGATGTGCGCGGCCTCGGAGGCACAGACACGACCAGGCGCAACAGGCGCTGCGAGGGTTGAGGCATCTCCGCCATGGTGCTCGGCGTCGTGCGCTCCGTCGAGGGCACGTCGAGGGCACGTCGAGGGACGCACGAAGATCGAGCGTCTCGGACAAAGCCCGGAGCGCCTCGGGGATGCCCGCACACCCACCGACCGCACAACGCAGCATGCCCAAGCCCGAGCCCCTCACGACCGCTCCCGAGTCCCTCTTCGCCGAGCGACGCCTCTTCGCCGAGCGCACCGTGCTGCTCTTTGGCGAGATCACCTCCCAGCTCGCCGAGCGCACCGCTGCGCAACTCCTCGCGCTCGCCGCCGAGAGCCATCGACCCATCCACCTCTACCTCAACTTCCCAGGAGGACACGTGGAGTCGGGCGACACCCTCTATGACGTGATCCGCTTCATCGAGCCCGAAGTGACCGTCATCGGCAGTGGCTGGGTCGCGAGCGCCGGCGCCCTCATCTTCGCCGCGTGTGATCGCGAGCGGCGCATCGCCCCGCCGAACACGCGATTCTTGCTGCACGAGCCCAGCGGCGGATTCGGCGGCACCGCGGCCGACATCGAGATCGAAGCACGCCAAGTGACCGAGATGCGCGCCCACCTCCACCGCATCTTCGCCGAAGCCACCGGTCGTCCCGTCGAGAGCATCGCCAAAGACACGGTGCGCAACCACTGGATGAGCGCCGAACAAGCGGTCGCCTACGGCCTGGTCCACCGCATCGTCAGCCACGCTCGCGAGCTGGCTGCATGACCCAGCCGCCGGCCGTCAGAAGTCGCCGCTGCCGCCCATCATGCAGGTCGCGCACTCGGGCAACGTGGGCATGGTGTTGCAGCGGATGGGGCAGTAGTTGACTCGGTTGAAGACGAAGCGGCCGCCGCCTTCTTCGCCTATCTCGTCGCACTCCGCCGAGAACCCCTCGACGCTCATCTCGCCGTAGCCACCGGAGTCGCGAAAGGCTGTAGCGCACGCGCTGTTGCTGCTGGTCCAAGCCGGCAGGGGCGGCAACGTCTGCTCGACGTTCTCCACGGGATACCAGGTCTCGACGCACGTCTCGGCCACCATGCAATCGCTCGCCGAGGGTGCATCCGCGCTGCCTGCGCGCAGGGTGTAGCAGAGCCGGAACTGGCCCGCGCAATCGACGTTCAAGGTGTCGGTGCTCCACACCGAGCCGGGCTGTGGTGCCGGCGGCGGCGTCGGTCCGATGGTGGTGGGACACGCGGCGGCGCCGCCCGCGTTCACGAACGTGCTGACCGCGTAGACGCCTGATGTCCCGTAGTCGACGAAGCACGGGCTCAAGTTGGCGATCGCCCAGCGCCCGGTCGAGAAGCACTCACACGCAGCCGCGCCCCGAGTGACTCCGGGCGCCGGCAGCACCGCGCCCGTGCAGGGACCCCAGGTGCCGCTGAACTCATCGAACGGATCGCAGGTCGTCATCCCATCACGGCACAGACCGCGGTCTCGGTTGCGCCGAGGGCCCGGCCAGCAGGCGACGCTCTCCCCAGGCGTGTCGCAGCGGCAGCCCTCGCGAGCTCGGTCGGCGGGGCACTCCGGCGTCCCCCCAATCGAGGCGTCCGCCGAGCCCATCCCGCCGTCTGGGTAACAAACCGACGGAGGAGGATCCATGTAGAAGTACGCGTCGGGGTTCGGCGCCACGAACGCATCGCGCGAGGCGAGGTCCCCGAAGTCGATCGGGACGATGCGCGCATCCCCGATATCGCTGGAGACGCTGCCGTCGTTCAGCCCGCTGTCTCGACGCATGGTCGAGCTGCATTCGCAGCCGGCGCCGAGCAGGGAGATCAGGACGACGAGCGAGGCGAGGATTCGAGCGGACATGGACCTCCGGGGGGGCGGGGTTCTCGATGGTACCGGAGGCCTCGGCGCGATGCGAACGCCCCCGCTTTCTCCGCAGTTCAGCGCGCGTTGGCGATGCGCGCGACCAGGAAGTCCACTACGCGCTCGAAGGGCTTCACCCCGAAGTGCGCTGCCACGCTGGGCCGCAGGTTCGAATTCGCGTTCACGTCGTAGAAGACCCGGCGACCGTCGGGGGTCTCGAGGTACTCGACGCCGCCCACATCGATGTTGGATGCAGCCAAGATCCGCTTGGCGGTGCGCACCGCCTCGTCCGGCACCTCGGGGTACGGATAGAACTCCACAGGTGCAGCCGGCACCACCGGCACCTCGCACATCACCTCGCCCTCCTGCCCTTCGACGGGATTGCACACCGGCGAAGGACAGAGGTTGAAGCGACCGTGGGTCACCACCCGCATGGGATAGAGGAGCTCGCCGCCCAAGATCTCGAGGCGGATGATCCCGTGATCGGGATCGTGCGGCAGGTACTCCTGGAGCAAGAGCAGGTTGTCGGGCGCCCATATCCCCGGATCAGCGAGCGCAGCCCGCAGGGCGTCGGGATCCTCGAGCACCTGAATGCGCGCGCCGCTACCACCCAGATCCGGCTTGAGCAAGCGGGGCCAAGAAGGCGTGTTTGCGATCGCCGCCTCCACGTCGTTGAACACCACCGAGTGCGGGTGATCGATCCCGAGCGAGCGACAGAGCGCGACCTGCGCCGCCTTGGACAGCTCCATCGAGAACGCGTCCGGCCCGTTCAGCACCACGCAGCCGAGGCGCTGGTAGTGCCGCATGAGCGACATCGCGAACGGCACCGCGCGCTCGTTCCCCCGCAAGTATGCCGAGGGGCTGGCCTGGTTGAACACCACCTTGGCGGGCGGAGGCCCATCGCTGAGATAGGCGGCCTTCTTCAGATCGATCCGGACGTAGTCCACGCCCCGCGCATCGAGCGCCGCAAAGAGCGGGTCCTGCCATGCAGGATGTTCATAGAGCACAGCGAGATCGTGCATCGGCTTCATGCCCGCGGACCTAGCGCGCGATGCTCGAGATGTCACCAGCCTTGCGCGGAGCCCCTGTCAGGTTCTCGCGCAAGTAGCGCTCGGCCAGCTCGGCCTCGAGGCTGAAAGCGAACGCCGTCATCAGGTAGATGCCCACCAACATCACGGGCACCGCGAGCATCACCCACTGCCCGGTCACGTACAGCCCCACGCACGCAGAGCCCCCCAAGAAGACCCACACCCCGAGCAAGAAGCGGGTCAGCATCTTGAGCGACATCGTCACCAGCATCCGGGTGCCGTCACCCTCCGACGCCGAGCGCTGCAGGCGCACCCGCACCACGGGCACGAACGAGCTGCGGAACGGGGTACGTCGATGGATCTCCAGCGCGTCGTCCTTCACCGTCCCCATCCAAGGCCGGCTCCCCGGCGCGCCGAACGCGCCCTCGGGATCGACCTCACCGCGCATGAACGCAACGATGGACGTCGGCGAGCGCTCGCTCTCGAGCACCATCGATCGGAAGGGGAAGCGGAAGCGGGACACGCGGCGGGCGTAGCACGTCGTTGGCGACCTCCGATCGCGTGGTACGCTCGGCGACCCGCGCGGGCCCTCTGCTTCGCGCGCGCAAAGGAGCTCACCGCATGTCGCTCGACGAAGGCCTCGTCTCCAAGATTGCCGCGCTGCAGGACTACCAGACCTACCGCGATCTCAACTGGGAAGGCTCGTTCGAGGAGTACCTCCGCATCGTTCGCGAGCGCCCCGAAGTGGCGCGGAACGCCTTCCAACGGCTCTACGACATGATCGTGAGCTACGGGGAAGAGGAGTACATCGACAACAAGAAGCGCCTAGTCCGCTACCCGTTCTTCCAAGACCCGATCGATGGGGGCAAGGACGCGATCTTCGGTCTCGACATCCCGCTCATGCGCTTGGTCGCGACGCTGCAAGCGGCGGCGCTGGGCTACGGCCCCGAGAAGCGGATCATCCTCTTGCACGGCCCGGTCGGCTCCTCGAAGAGCACCATCGCGCGCCTCCTCAAGAAGGGCGTCGAGCGCTACTCGCGCACCCCCGAAGGTTCGCTCTACACGTACAAGTGGGTGAACCTCAAAGGCACCACGCTCGCCGGCGAGTCCGACGAGATGCCCTGTCCGATGAACGAGGATCCCCTCAAGCTCATCCCCGAAGAGTGGCGAGACCGCGCCTTCAAGGATCTGAGCTTCGGCAGCGAGCGCTTCCGCATGGAGGTGCCCGGCACCCTCAATCCCGCGAGCCGCTTCATCTTCCGCGGTCTCATGGAGAAGTACTCGGGCGACTGGGCCCAGGTCGTCGCCAAGCACGTGCGAGTGCGCCGCTTGATCCTGTCCGAGAAGGACCGCGTCGGCATCGGCACGTTCCAGCCCAAGGACGAGAAGAACCAGGACTCCACCGAGCTCACGGGCGACATCAACTACCGCAAGATCGCCGAGTACGGCTCGGACTCCGATCCTCGCGCCTTCAACTTCGATGGTGAGTTCAACGTCGCGAACCGCGGCATCATCGAGTTCGTCGAGATTCTCAAGCTCGACGTCGCCTTCCTGTATGACCTGCTCGGCGCCACCCAAGAGCGGAAGATCAAGCCGAAGAAGTTCGCCCAGACGGACATCGACGAGGTGATCATCGGCCACACCAACGAGGCCGAGTACAAGAAGCTCCTCGACAACGAGTTCATGGAGGCGCTCAGGGATCGGACGATCAAGATCGACATCCCCTACATCACCAAACTCTCCGAGGAGCGGAAGATCTACGCCAAGGAATTCAACTCCGAGCGTCTGCGCGGCAAGCACGTCGCCCCCCACACCCTCGATGTCGCCGCGATGTGGGCGGTGCTCACGCGCTTGGAGCCGCCGAAGAAGCACCAGCTCTCGGTCCTTCAGAAGATGAAGCTCTACGACGGCAAGACCCTGCCCGGCTTCACCCAGGACAACGTGAAGGAGCTCCGCAAGGAGTCCAACCGTGAGGGCCTCGAGGGCATCTCTCCGCGCTACATCCAGGACAAGATCTCCAACGCGCTCGTGCGCGACGGAGTCGAGGGCTACATCAACCCCTTCATGGTGTTGAACGAGCTCGAGAAGGGCCTGTCGCACCACTCCCTCATCTCGAACGCCGACACCAAGAAGGACTACATGGACCTGATTGGGGTGGTGAAGAGCGAGTACGAGGAGATGGTGAAGAACGAGGTTCAGCGCGCCATCAGCGCCGACGAAGAAGCCATCGGCCGCCTCGCCGCCAACTACATCGACAACGTCCGGGCCTACACCCTCAAGGAGAAGGTCAAGAACCGCTACACCGGCCGCGACGAGGAGCCCGACGATCGGCTGATGCGCTCGATCGAAGAGAAGATCGATATCCCGGAGTCCCGCAAGGACGATTTCCGCCGCGAGATCATGAACTACATCGGTGCCCTGGCGATCGAAGGGAAGAAGTTCTCCTACGACACCAACGATCGCCTCCGCCGCGCACTCGAGATGAAGCTCTTCGAGGACCAGAAGGACTCGATCAAGCTCTCCTCCTTCGTCTCCAACGTCATCGACAAAGAGACCCAGGACCGCATCGACATCATCAAAGATCGTCTGATCAAGTACTACGGCTACAACGAGGCGAGCGCGAAGGACGTGCTGAGCTACGTAGCGAGCATCTTCGCAAGAGGCGACGTCAAGAAGTAATGGCCGCGCGGCTGCACAGACTGCGTGTCTCCAACTTTCGAGCCCTCGGCCAGGACGTCGAGATCGACTTCGGAGACACGACGGTGTTGGTGGGTCGCAACGGCAGCGGTGGCGGCCGCAGGGTGAAACCGAACGCCCTTCACCGGCCGCGGCGCGCGCGGCGTGCGGCACGGAGCTCATCCCATGAAATGAACTCGACGGCGCCGGTACGGATCTCCTCCATGCGCCGCTCGATCTCGACGGACCACTCCGCCTCCCAGCTCGGGTCGTGCGTCTGCAGTCGCGCATTCTGCTCCACGGTGATGAGCTCACGTTCCTCGTCGGACAGCGTCATCACCTCGTCGAGAATGCGTTTGGCAGCTTCGCCCATCGGACGAGTGTAGCGGACCCCTGGGCGGCGCGCCCCGTCGCGCTTGGTCAGGTCTCGATCCACCACCGCGGCACGAAGCGGCGCTGGACCCGGCCACGCTCCACGACGTGCTGGAACGCTGACCGAGACGGTCACGTGGAGATCGACCCGAAAGCGAGGACGACTGCCATGTTCGGAACAGAGAAGCCGTCGTCGTGCCGATGCGCCCGCGACGGGCGACGGGGGCGCCGACACTGGCCCTTCCGACGCTTGGCGCCTCCGATGGTGGGGCAGCCGATGGTGGGGCAGCCGACAGCGGCATGCCCGACGCCGGTGGGCCCGAGCTCCCGGTGGAATGCGCGGACCCGGGCACGCTCGCCCCAAACAGCCGAGTGCTGATCGATGCAGCAGGTGGTGCGGCGCTCGACGGATGCGCATCGAGCGGTGCTGTGGGCGCGAGCCTCTACTACGCGATCGACGTTCCTGCGGGCGAGCACCTTGCGATTGAGACCCTCGGCGCGAGCCTCAGCCTTCGGCGCGCCTGTGCTCCCTGCGACACGCTCGACCATCGTTTCTACCGCAACACCACCGACGCCGACGAGACGCTGCTGCTCTCGGTGAGCGGTGAGACCTCGCTCGAGTGGCCCTCCGGCTACCGGTGTACGCCACGGTCACGCCCACGCCCGCCGACGGCACGTGTGCGAGCGCTGTGCCGATCGCCCCGCCAGCCACGCTCACCGAGCTCACCACCGTAGGCGCCACCAGCGCTGCCTTCGATCACTGCGATTCTTCGTCGGAAGAGCGGGCCCGCTACCGCAGCGTCGAAGTGCCCGCAGGGATGCGTCTACATCGGCGCGGGCGGATCGCCGGCGCAAGCGTTCGTGCTCGACTCGTGCACGAGCTCGAGCGACCAGTGCCTGGCCCAGCGCGGCGGCGGGGTGCCAGCGCGCACCCAGTGGACCAACGAGGGCCCCGCCGCGCGGACCGTCCTGGTCGCGCTCACCGGCGGCACCGCGTTGCGCTTCACCGCCACCTTCGCGATCGACGGTCCGTGACCGCGCCGCGGCGGTTCTGTGGGACTTCGGGCCCCGGTGACCCACGGGGCGGGTCTCTCATCTGATCATGCAGCTCGAGCTGACAGGCACGAACCCACCGATCGCTGGGCAGGTAGTCGACCAGCTCTTCCCCGACGGGACGGGCTTTACCCGGCTGGACGCGGCGGGCCTGTGGGACCGCACCGACAGTCTGCTCGCGCGCATCACCGAGCTGCACCTCGAGACTGCCCTTGTGGCGGGCATCAATCCCCGGCTGCTCACGAACGTGCGCTACGCGTTCGAGCGCTTGAGCCGGGCCATCCAGGTGAGTGGTGATGTGCTGCCCACCGTGCCGAATGCCCTGACCGAGGCGAACGCGCGCTTCTCGTTCGCGCTCGCCAAGTACGCCCGCGCGCTCTCGGTGCGGGTGAGTGACGACGACGACGCGTCGTTCGCACGTTTCTTGTCGGCGCTCGCGCCCATCGACGCACGCCCTCTGGACAGCCGCGAACCCAGTCAGGTATCGGCGCGTGATGCGTACATGGTTTGGGGTCTTCTCGGTAGCGAGCCTTTCGATGGCGAGCGCGGTCGTATTCGGGTGTTCGGAGCCGTCGGTGCCGGACGATGCGGCGGGCTTCGATGGTCCGCCGCCGGGCGTAGATGCGGGAGGCGGTGGTGGCGACCGGATCGACTCGCTCGAGGATCTGGAGACCATGTGTCAGACGACGTTTGCCTGCTTCGGCACTGGGTTCATCACATTGGGCGAAGAGGACGTCGAGTGCCTCTGCGACGGTACCGTCGAGCGCAGCAGCCCCGAGCGACACACGAATCTCACCATTGTCGTTCTCGGCGTCGCCGATCGTGCCGGTGCTGCTTCATCACTCCGAGACCGGCTGGACGGCCGCGTCGCGCTTGCTGGATCTGCTCATGCTCGATGGGCTGAAGGGGACTGGTATCGAGCCGCACCTGCCGCTGTTCTCACTGATCATCGACGACGTGTCGCACCAGTCGGATGAGGAGATCGCGGCGCGCACCCAACACCTGCTGGTACGGCTGGCGCTGGCGTCGCTTCGCGAGGCACGGCGGGCGAGCGACGGGCCCAGCGTCATACGCGGGCTCGCCCAGCTCTTGCGGCAAGTACGCGCAGCCGACGGCCTCAGAGAAGCCTACAGCCGAGTTCTCCACTATCTTCTGACGGTCGCCGTCGACGGTGACCCGATGCCTTTCCTCCAAGCACGCGCGACGGAGGTCGACCCGAAAGCCAAGGACGACGATCTCTACCAGGTGGGCAGACCGACGAAGCGGACGCGAAGAAGCGAGCGCACCGAAGCCTGATCTCGACGCGCTCGTCGAGGACGCGACGGCCGACTGTCACGACGAAGAGGAGCAGATCCTCGGCCTTGCGAACGTGATCGAGGAGCACGTCCTTTTGCCGTTTGCCACGACCGTGCTCGGCATGTCCGTAGAGGTCGTCAGCATCGAGGCTGTGTGAGCGCGAGATCGTCGTCGTGTGCCGGCGCGGAGCGCATCGCCAACGGATCTCGCTCCTGGACCTCCCGCTCGTCGCGCCGGAGCCGGAGGGCGCGGTGTGGATTGCGGCTTACCGCCACTGGGCCCGCGGCCGGTGATCGTCCGGCAAGATGTGGGCCGACGTCAATGATGCTAGCTGGGACCGGCGTGAGGCTATGCTCACGGCGTGCCCGACAAGGTGCTCCTCACTACGTCGACCAACGAGCCCTACCAGCCGGTGCGGCTCACGTTCGCGACCCCGTCGCCGGCAGTCGCGCGCAGGGCCCTGTCGAGGCTCCGGTGCGTAACCGACGATCGTCACGCCGCGACGATGACCGTCTGGCTGACGGACGAGGCACGTGAGCTGCTCGGCGAGCCCGAGAAGAAGTTCGAGCTGCTCGGACAGCGCGTCATCGTCGGTAGCGTCCGGTTCCGCGGCAAGACGATGGTCCTGCAGGTGCGTTCTCACGCGCGGGCCAAAGGCATCGCGAGACTAGCTCGGAAGGCGATAGGTCCTGGCGCGCAGCTCGTCCGTTGCCGCGTCGTGAACCGGCTCTTCGCGGCGGAAGAGCAGACCGGAGAGGTAGGCGAACTCGATCGCTGGCTCGAACGCGATGTCGTGGTGATCGACTCGGAGGCGAACGCGGCGATAGCGGCGGCCGAGTGGTCGGAGATCGCGCTCGCGATCGCGGGGCGACCCGATCGCGAGCGCGCACTCGAGGAGGAGCTCACGCGGCGCCGCCGCGATCCCAGCCGACCGCGCGTGGACATCCCGCTCGTCGAGGACGCACCGATGTGGCCGGAGGACGAGAACGAGAACATGCCCGCGACCTCTATCCCGTAGACTCGCCGCATGCGACGAACCGATCGACCTTCCATCCTCGAGTCGATGGGTCTGTTGCCTTTGCCCGTGCGCCTCAAGCAGGCGCGCCTCGCGCTCGCGGGCGATGAAGATGTGCCCAAGGCGCAGTTCGATCCTTCGAGCCTTCGGCTGCTCTCGCCGCGTCTCGCGCTGCCGCTGTGGCTCGGATACGACGCGGTGCCTCGGAAGGTCATCGTCACCAACCTGTTCAACCACACCCAGACCGACATCGCGCTCGGGTGGTCGGTGAAGCGAACGCAGGTGAAGGACTTCCGGGGCAAGCGGCAGACCTACGACAGCCACAACGGGACCGACTTCTGCGTCGCGCGCGGCACTCCGGTGCTCGCCGCGGCGAGCGGACACGTGGTGCGGGTGGTCAGCGAGTTTCATCGTGGCGGATTGAAGGTGGCTGTCGATCACGGTGGTGGCCTCATCACGTCGAGCGCGCACCTGGCGCGGTCCCTCGTAGCGGAAGGCCAAGCGGTGAAACGCGGCGAGGTCATCGCCATCAGCGGCTACAGTGGCCTCGACTCGCTGGTCACGTTCCCATGGGGAATCCCACACATCCACTTCAACGTGTGGCTCGACGGACAGCCGATCGATCCGTTCGCGCAGAAGGGCAGCGGCCAGTCGAGCCTGTGGATAGGGGACGCGCCGACACCCATGCCCAAGGACATGGCGAGCGAAGAGAGCGGGTGCTCGGAGTACGACGAGGCCCGTGTCGATGCCGTGGTGGGCGCGTGCATCACCGCGAGCGTGCGGAGTCGCCTGCAGGGCATCGAGCCACTGCACCTCCGAGGCGGGCAGACCGTCTTCGAGAGCAACTACTACCCGACCCGCTTCCCCGACCAAGCGACGATGCTGCAGCAGGTGCATCCGCGGGCGCCGAGGCTCCACCTGCCGTTCTCTGCGGCGCTCTACGATGGATGCGTGTTCCGCGACGAGATCGAGCACGTCGCGTAGCGATCAGGCGGGGATCCCGATCATGCGTACCGCGCGGCCATCTTCGCCCCACGGCTTGATGTTCGTCATCTGCAGCACCAGCTCTCCCGAAGGGCGATGCGCGACGGCCACCCGCCAGCCCCAGGGAGGACCGTCGCCGGCCGGGTCCAGGACTTGCTCGAATCGAGTTCTTCGCTCGCACTCCGCGCCGAAGGAGAGCGCCATGATTGCAATCACCCATCGATCCGCACGCAACTCCGGCGATTCTCGGAGCGTTTGAGCGGGCACTGCCAGGCTGGCCCCTAGGCTGGAGCGTGCCCGCGACGGAGTCCGAGAGCACGGTACGGTCGGACGCGGCAACCACTTCGTCGAGCTCCAAGAGGACGAACACGGCGCCTTGTGGTCGATGGTGCACACGGGCTCTCGGGCGCTCGGGCCGCTCATCCAGTCGCACCACATCGGCGACGCTCGACCACGTGATGTGGTGTTGCGCGCGGACGACGCAGCCGGGCAGGCGTACCTGAACGACGTGCAGTGGGCGATTCGCTACGCGGCCTCGAGCCGGCGCCGCATCGCGCTCGCGGTCGCCGAGGTCCTCTCGATGATCTGAGCCTTCCGCAACCAACGATTCGCTTCGGTTCTCAGTGCGCGGTCGCACTGGCCCAGCGAAGCTCTTCGTCGAACGCGGTGAGAAACTGACGGACCGTCAGTAGGTGCTCCGCGCTCAGCGTCCACGGACTCGTACACACCCGACCGTTCACGGACTGCCCCCCGGCGAGCGCACGCACCGCCGCCAAGTCCAGCGGGACGTGCAGGTCCCGCCGCTGGGTGCGGGCTGCACGCCACGCAGTCACCTGCCCGTCGACCATCACGGCCAACGGACACTCTTCGTAGCCTTCGATCGGCGTTACCGCGTGGATCGTCCACAGGACCAGGTCCGCGTCGCGGGCGGGCGAGGCTGCCAGCCGCATCTCGAACCCTTCGAGCCGCAGTGTCGCTCGGACCGTCACGGCGCCCTCCTCGGGCGTGCGTGTCACCTCTGCCGGCGTCGGTGCCGCCACCATGGCCGGGCGGGTCTCACGTTCCCCTCCTGTTGCGTTCGGAAGGCAGTCGAGCCGACGCCCATCTTGCCGGCACTCGTACTGCTCTCCACGACAGGACGCCGTCCACGCGTGTGCGCGCCGGTTCAGGATGAACACATCGTTCGGCTGACAGCGGCCCCCTATCGCTCGGGCCGTTAGACGCTCGGCGCTGGCCCCGCATCCCGCCACCACCATCCCCGCGACCAGTACTGAGAGACCCACTCCTACCAATCGCGCCATGATGGCCGCGAGCCTACCATAGGCTCCCGTCGGGTCACCGACGGTCACGCTGCGAAGCCAGTTCGCCCGTTCCCCCCTCAGCGGGTCCACGAGTGACCGTCACGCTGTACGGTGTCGACGCGCGCCGAGTCGCCCGTGTGCGTACGGGGTGCGCGAACGGACTTCGTGGTGCAGACCCACCCGGATGAACCTGAGAGTGGTTGCGGTCGTGGGCTATCTCCTCGTGATGGGCATCGCCGCTTGTGGCGGCGGCCGGGCGTTGCCAGCGCTGCTGACCACCACGGTCCACCGCGTCGAGGAGCAGGGGATCGACTACTCGGCCACCGGCACGTCCACGCTGGAGATCATCTTGGGAAGCGATGGCCGCGGGCGCGCCGTTCGCACGACCCACGCGACGGATGTGCTCGATAGCGACTTGCACACGACCGATGACGCAGCCGTCTACGAGGTGCTCGCGCGACAAGGGGCCGAGGGGTTCACGCTGGTGCTGACGCCCGAAGCAGGGAGCTCGCCGCTCACCACACGTGTCGAGCTCTCGTGCGAGCCGTGGACGAGCGCGAGCCGCGCCGAGCGGGGAGACGCGACCTATCCGGTCCTGCCGGGCGTCGAGTGGGTGTGTGCGCTCGAAGGCGACCTCATCTTCGCGCTCGGTCGGGTGGTCATCCAGCACGTGCCGCGCGAAGGAGCGTTCATCCTCTTCGGGAGCTCCACTCAGCTGATCATCCGGGAGACCGTCGACGGTTCGATTCGCACGGTGATCACGGAGTCCGGTCCACCGCGCTGACTGGTCGACCTCAGATCGATGCGATCGGCGGTGACGGATTGGGGTTTGGCCGGCACTCACGCGCATGTGGCGTCTCCTGATCCTCACCCTTTCGCTCAGCTCGCTCCTGTTCTCCGGCTGTAGGTGTGCGCCGCCGCCGGGCGTCCCTGACGGAGGCCCGAGCGACGCGGGCGTCAGCGACGCGCCCCTGCTCGACACACTCGCGAGCGATGCTCCCGGGGAGGCGGGCCTCGACGCTCCGGATGCGCCGGAGGTGCCCTCGTGTCTCGCGGACTGCTGGCGATGGGAGTCGCCGAGGCCCGACGCCTCCATCCGATGGGGACTCTGGGCCAGCGCCACCGACGACGCGTGGGCCGTCGGCGTGAGCGGCCTTGCCCACTGGGATGGCGCTTCGTGGGCGGCGTCCGGGCCGGCGGTGTCGCTACGCGGAGTGTGGGGCGCGAGCGCGAGCGACGTCTGGGCCGTGGGTCCGAACGGTGCGATCCACTTCGATGGAACGACGTGGACCTCCGATGCGAGCGCGCCGACTGGGCTGCAGTCGGTGTGGGGCGCGGCGCCGAACGACGTCTGGGCCACGGGCGTCGACGGCGTGATCGCGCGCTGGGATGGGACCGTCTGGACCCGGGTCTCGAGCGGGACTACGGAGTCGCTCAGGGGCGTATGGGGACTCAGCGCGAACGACGTGTGGGCGCTCGGCGGGGGATTCTTGGGGACGGCGCTGCTCCATTGGGATGGCACCCGCTGGACCCCCTCACCGTTCGCCGCGGGGACGTTGCCCGGTGCGATGGACGACGCCTGGGGCGCGTCGTCGGACGACGTGTGGGCGACGGGAAGCGGGGGCCTCTACCACTGGAATGGCGCGAGTTGGTCGCTGTCGCTCCCCTTCGGCATCGGCCTCGATGCCGTGTGGGGACGCGCCGCGGACGACGTGTGGGCCGTGGGCCCCGACGGCTTCGTACTGCACTGGAACGGGGCTACGTGGTCACGCGTCGTCGAGAGCACCGGCTCCGCGCTCTCGAGCCTGTACGATGTCACTGGCGTGGACGACGCGATCTGGGCAGTCGGGTACGACGGCGTGATCGTGCGTTGGGACGGCACGACGTTCGTGCCCGACAACGGGTGGACCCGCGCGGACCTCGCGAGTGTGTGGGGCGCGAGCGAGGATGACGTGTGGGCGGTCGGCGGCGACACGCTCGGCCACTTCGACGAGGCGGTGGGCACCGACACGATCCTACGACGGCGAGGAATGGACGCGGGGTACGGCACTCGGCGCCGAGCTGTCGGCGGTCTTCGGTGTCGAGCATCTCTTCGCCGTGGGCGCGCGGGGGGCGATCCTCACAACGCTACCCTGATCAGGGCGCAGAGCGCTCGAGGAGCGAGCATCGGAGTTCGTCGAGCGATGCGGTGTCGGTCTTCTCCAGGATCTGCCGCACCATCGTCTTGACGGTGTTCTCCTCGACATCGAGGTCGGGCGCGAGCGACTTGCGGGAGGTACCGCGCACCAGGTGGAGCAAGAGATCGGTCTGCCGAGGCGAGAGCCGATGTGCCACCGCGAAGTCGCGCGCGGTCCGCACCAGCACCGAGACGTGGCTCGCCTCGCACGCGAGCATCGATCACATCCAGCGACGCGGGCTTGTGGGGACTTCACCCCGACTCGCGAAGGTCGGCATCGCCCGCGATCCGCACCATGTCGGCTACCCTGCGCTCCGATGGCACGAATCCCATGGATGGCCGGCATGGTCCTCGTGCTCGCTGGTTGCGGCGCGCAGTCGGCTCCGGTCATCCGACCGAGCAGGACCTTCGATCCCCTGCCCGCGGTGGGCGCGGCGTTCGTCGGCCGGCACCGGGTCGTCGCCTCGCTCGACGGAGTCGAACTCACCACGCTGAGGGCCCGGGTGCAGATGTGGGTTGTCGAGCGGCGAGAGGCCGAGGTCGATCTCTGGGCCCGGGTGCACCTCTTGGTGGCAGAGGGCGGTGAGGCGGCGTTCGACGACGTGCGACTCACGATGGACGCGACAGGACGGGTGAGCCGGCTTCGCTCGCTGTGCACCACTGCCGCGTTCGATGAGCTGGCCTCGACGCGACTGGTCTGGACGATGCTCGGCGTCGGTCCGAGCTGGGCGTCGGGGGTGCCGACCGATGGTGGGATCGTGCGCAGCGAGCTGGACGAGCGGGCGAGCGCGGGCACGTTCCGTCACCGCGAGGAAGAGGGCGGCATCACCGTGCTCGGTCGTGGCGAGCTGAACCTGCTGGGCGTCGTGCTGAGCGGTGTGCGCTTGCGGGGCCCGGCGAGCATCCGCGTGCGGCAGCGCTTCGAGCACCACTCGCTGTTGGTGCGGCGCACCTCGAGCCTGCTCGAAGGGACGCTCCAAGCGAGCAGCGGCACGGGGACACGACCCGCGCTGCTCTCGGTAGAGAGCGACTCGGTGCTCGAAGACGACACGCCGAGTGCCCCGCCCGCCGCCGCGTGCGCCTTGGGGACGCCCGCTGCCAACACCGAATCGGTGGACCAAGGCATGTTGTTCGCGGCGCAGACCGTGATCGATGCGGTTCATGCGCACCAACGCGAGATCACCCGATGTTACGAGGCGCGCCTCTCATTCAATCCCGAGCTGCGAGGTCGAGTGCGGGTGAGCATGACGGTGCAGGAGAGCGGCGAGGTCACCGACGTGCGCGTAATCGAGGACACCCTGGACGACGACGAAGTCGCCCACTGCGTCGTCGTCATAGTGAACCGTTTCTCCTTCGACCCGGGACCCACGGACGGCTCGGTCACCTACGCCTTCCCCTTCGTGTTCTCCCCAGCCGCCGAGTGACCATCCCCGCCGACCCGCCCCGCTCGACCCCCCCGTCGCGCACCATACCGTCCGCCAGCGTCAGGCGCGCTCGACCTTCGGCGCCCATCCGCCTACCCTCCGCCCTTCGGAGGCTGCACATGCGACGATCGGTACTCATGGGTGCGATGGCGATGGTGATGGTGTTCTGGGTGCTGCCGAGCGCGGCCCTGGCGCAGACGCCGCCCGATGTGCTGTACCTCGAGGGAGGCGGGATGGTCCGGGGCACCATCGTGGAGAACGTCCCGGGTGACCACGTCACGATCCAGCTCGCGACGGGCGAGGTGCGCACCTTTGCCTCGGCGCAGGTGGTGCGGGTCGCGATGGGCGAGGGCACGCCGCCGCCCCCTCCCGCGGCCATCATCGTCGCGCCTCCACCGGATCCAGGGGTGTCCGTCCACGTCACCGCCAGCTCGCCCGACCTCATCCTGCACCGACTGACGGGGACCGCCAGCGTGACGGTGTGGACCAACAACGGCGTGGGCAGCGCGGCCATCGATCAGTTCGAGCCCATCTGCGGCGCACCGTGTGACACCCACCTCCCCGCGGGAACCTACACGTTCGGAATCTCGTCGGGTGGTGGCACCCCGCGGCGCGCCGGACATCCGCCGTTTCGCGTCGACCGAGAGATGTCGCTGGAGATGGAGTACGAGAGTCGAGAGGGGATTCGCATCGGCGGCTGGGTCATCTTCGGCCTCGGCACCGCCGCATTCCTGGGCCTCGCGCTCGCGCCGCTCGCGACCGGAAGTACCGATCTCACGTTCCTGCTCGCGGGCGGGATCGTCTATTCGGTCACCCTCATCCCCTTCTTCATCATGGCCTTCATGAACGACCACGCGGACGTGAACGACTACGCGGAGGGGATCCGATTCTGAGCGTCCGGCTACGCGTCGTCATCCGATGGCGCGACGGGCTCGGTGATCGGGGCGGAGACAGGTTCGTTCGCGAGCGGGGTCGTGTCCTCCGTCGCCAGCGGAGGCGTCCAGGCCACGGCGCCCCGCACGAGCGACGCTGCGAGCAGCGCTTGGGCCGTCCAGTACGTCGCGATCACCACGTAGCGGGCGCCGGGGATCTCGGTGTGAAAGCGGTCGATCGCGAGCACGGCGTCGCTGAGCGCGAAGAACGCCGCGCCGAGCAGGCCCATGCGGGCCCAGAAGGGGTAGGCCTTGGGCGAACCCACCCGAGCCGCCGCGCGGAAGATCACCAGCGCGAGCGCCAGAGCGTACACGCCGAGCGCTATCGCCAGACGCGGACCCACCTCGGGGACCAGGATCCCGACGACGCCACCGGCGAGCACTAGCCCCGGTAGCGCGCGGACCCAATGCATCGAGACGGTCTGTCGGTGCAGCGCTTGGAGGTAGAAGAGGTGGCCCGCCAAGAACGAGCCCGCGCCGAGCACGAAGAACGCGGGACCTATCTCGAGGAGCAGATCACCGAGCGCGCCCAGCATGAGGGCCCAGGCCACGGCGTTCAGCTCAGGCCGCTTCTGCTCGCGGGCCTGCGACAGGACCCAACGCGCCATGGCCACCACGGGCCACGCTTTGCTCAGCAGCCGCAGCAAGTGCCAATCGAGCGCCAGGCCCACCAGGTAGAGGATCGCCGCGAGCCCGCCGATGTAGAGCAGCTCGGCGTCGAGCGGCAGCTCGGCGGAGAGGAAACGCGCGCTCCGATCCAGGTCGAGGTCGTCCTCGACCCCATCCTTTTGGTCTCGCGGCCGGCGGGTCTTCACGGCGCCAGGGTACAGGAAGCTTTGCGGAGCCATGGCTTCAACTCGACCGGCGGTGCGTCCGGGGCTATGCCCGCCGGCCATGTCGAAAGAGAGTTTTGCCGACCTGTTTGCGAAGGGCGATGTCCCCCTCGCCCGATCTCGCCGCATCAACGTCGGAGACAAGATCCAAGGCGTCGTCGGCCACGTGTCGGCCAGCACCGTGTTGGTCGAGCTCGACCAGAAGCAGCAAGGCTACTTCGACGCCGGCGAGCTGCTGAGCCTCGAGGTCAAAGTCGGCGACATGATCGAGGGCTTCGTCGTCTCTAACGAGGACGGGCAGATCAAGCTCGCCAAGAAGTTCGGCAAAGAGGCCAGCGTCGATCACCTGCGGATCGCGATGGAGAGCGGTGTGCCAGTCGAGGGCAAGGTCACCGGCATCAACAAGGGCGGCGCCGAGGTGGATCTGGGCGGCGTGCGCGCGTTCTGCCCCGCCTCGCACGTCGAGGACCATCGGGTCGAGGACCTGACGATCTTCATCGGTCGAAGCCTCTCGTTCCTGGTGACCAAGATCGACGCGAAGGACGTGGTGCTCTCGCGCCGGAACCTTCTGCGTCGTGATGCCGACGCCGCCCGCGAGCAGACGCTCGCCGATCTCGTGGTGGGTTCGGTACGTCGTGGTCGGGTCACCCAGATCCGCGACTTCGGCGTCTTCGTCGATCTGGGCGGCGTCGAGGGCCTCATCCCGATGCGCGAGCTCTCGCACGAGCGCGGCGTGCGCGCCGAAGACACCGTGCAGTCGGGCGACGTCGTCGAGGTGATGATCAAGAGCCTCGAGCGCAAGGCCGTCGATCCCAAGCACGCGAACAAGCACGGCGGCCGCACGGAGAAGCTCGAGGTCACCCTCTCGCTGAAGTCGCTGGCGCCCGATCCCTGGACCGGGATCGAGACCATCGCGTCGCCCGGTAAGGTGGTCGCGGGACAGATCACCAAGATCACCGACTTCGGCGCGTTCGTGCGGTTGGCCGCAGGCGTCGAGGGCCTCTTGCACGTCTCAGAGACCGGCAAGGAGAAGCCCGGCGTCGGGCAGAGTTTGCTACTGCGGGTGACCTCGGTGGATCCGGTCGCCAAGCGCATCGGCCTGGCGCTCGCCAGCGATGGCGCGCAGGTCGGCGGCGTCGAGCAGGGGGCGGCTCGCCCGGTCGTCGGCGCGATCGTGAAGGTCACCGTCGAGAAGGTGGAGCCCTGGGGCGTCGCAGTGCAGATCGTCGGCGCCAAGGGTCGCCATGGCCGCGCGGGGATCCCGAACGTCGAGACTGGCACCCGCCAGGGCGCGGATCTTCGCAAGGAGTTCCCGGCGGGCAAGGAGCTCTCCTGCAAGGTGATCGAGTCGACCGAGCGCCGGGTACGCCTCTCGATCAAAGCAGCGCTCGACGACGCGGAGCGGGCGGACTTCGACACCTACCGCGAGGTCGCGGCCGCGCGGGCTGGCATGGGTACGTTCGGCGATCTGCTCAAGGGCAAGCGCAAGAAGGTCTGAGCCATGGCGCGCCCGGGCTACGACGATCAGCTGGAGATCCAGACCCTCCTGAGCGAAGCCCGCCAGGGGAAGTGGAAGCCGGTTCATCTGTTGGTGGGCACCGAGAAGTTCCTGATCGATCGGGCCGCGCTGCTCTTGAAGAAGGCGACCGTCGGTGAAGGACGCGGCTTCAACGACGACGTGCTGCACGGCTCCAATCAGCTGACCGCGCAGAAGGTGATCGCCGCGTCGCGCACCCTGCCGATGATGGCGGACGTGCGCTACGTGCTCTTGCGCGACGTCGACGACATGCCCAGTGCCGAACTCGACGCGCTCGCGGCGTACGTCGCGGCGCCCTCCCCTTCGACGTGCCTGGTGATGACCGCGGAGAAGATCGATGCGCGCACCAAGCTGGCCAAGGCCGCCAAAGAGGGCGGCGGCTGGGTGGCGGTGGACCCGGTGAAGGGTCCCCTGCTCGAGCGCTTCGCGAACGCCGAGGCCAAGCGCCGAGGCAACGCCATCGATCCCCGCGCGCTCTCCGCGCTGACCGAGTCGGTGGGCAGCGATCTGGCGACGCTGGAGGACGCGATCGAGCGCTGCTCGCTCTACGTCGGTAGCGAGAACGGCAAGGCTCGCCCGATCGATCTCGACGCGGTGGAGAACGTCGTCGAGCGGGTGCGGGTCGACACCATCTGGCAGCTCGTCGATGCGATCGCCCTGCGGCGCACCTCGCAGGCGATGGAGGCCGTGGGGTCGCTCTTGGCGGCCCGTCAGGCGGAGCTGATGATCCTCGGGAGCGTCGCCCGTCAGCTTCGGCTGGTCGCGCGGATGAAGGACGGCCTGTCCGCCGGCATGAGCCCCGATGAAGCAGTGAAGGTCGCGGGTGGCCCGCCGTTCAAGGCGCGGGCGCTCGCGGACGCGGCGCGCAAGTTCAGCGTCGATGACTTGGCGCGCGCGTTCACGCTGCTCGCCGAGACCGACGTGCTGCTGAAGGGGAGCAAGCGCGACTCGGGGATCGTGCTGGAGCAAGCCGTGCTCAAGCTCTGCGTCGGCGTGTGAGCCCAAGCGACCCTTCGGGGGACACGACGCAAGCCACGCCACCCGCGCCCTTGGGTCTCACCCCGGGCCTGCGCGCGATGCTCATCTCGGCGTTCGCGTTCTCCATCATGAGCGCGATCGTGAAGCTGGTCGGCGACCGGCTTCCGTCGGTTGAGATAGCGTTCATCCGCGCGGCGGTCACGCTCGTGATCAGCCTCTACCAGGTGCGCCGGGCAGGCCTGTCACCCTTCGGCACCTCGGAGCGCAAGTGGCTGGTGATTCGCGGGCTCTTGGGCTTCGTGGGCTTGCACTGTTTCTTCTACGCGGTGACGGCGCTGCCACTCGCGGATGCGACGGTGATCCACTTCCTCAATCCGCTCCTGGTCGCAGCGCTCGCGCCGCTTCTGTTGCGTGAGCGGGCACGCGGCTTCGATGTGGTAGGGATCGCCCTCGGTCTCTGCGGGGTCATCTTGGTGGCCCGTCCTCCCGCGCTCTTCGGCGGCATCATGGACACGGGTGATGCGCTGCCGACGCTCGGGGTTCTCGCGGGACTGGGTGGGGCGCTCGCAGCGGCGGGCGCGTACCTGGTGGTGCGCAAGCTGCGGACCGAGCACCCGCTGGTCGTCGTCCTTCAGTTCCCCATGCTCAGCGTGCCGCTGAGCTTGCCGCTGGTGATCCCCGTTTGGGTTTGGCCCACGCCGAGCGAGTGGGGTCTCTTGCTCTTGATGGGCGCGTTCACCCAGCTCGGTCAGATCAAGATGACCGAAGCGCTGCACCAGGAGTCCGCGACCCGGGCCACGGCGCTGAGCTACGCGCAGATCCCGTTCTCGATGCTGTGGGGCTTCATGCTCTTCGGCGACATGCCGCCGTGGATGGCGATCCTGGGGACGCTGCTGATCATCGCGGGGACCGTCGTCGTCATGCGGGGTGCGCGATCCACCACACGCGTTGACGACGAGGCCACCTCGGCCTGACGCTCCGGGCATATCCCGCTGCGCGCTCACGTGCTGGGTCGCTTCGAGGCGATCGAGCACAGGCTCGCGGACGACGACCTCGACGGCGCGCGCAACACACTGCAATCGGAAGCAGAGGCGGTCGGGGCGATGGCGCTCGACTACGCCGTCTGGGACGAGACGTACGCGTTCGCGGTCGGTGGGCAGGAGGGTTTCGTTACCACCAACCTCGCGGACAACACTCTCACCGACAACCAGCTGAGCGCGGTGTTGATCGTCGACGAGGAGCGTCACCTGATCGACGGCGACCGCTTCGATCGGGTCGCTGCGGAACACGAGGAGGCGTTCACCCCCGACGACGTCTTCTCGGGTCCGAGTGATCCGCTCTTGGCACGCGACGATGCTGACGCGACGGTGTTCGGTCTACTGCGCATCGATGGCGATCCTCACATGGTCGGCGCGCACGCGATCCTCACCAGCACCTCGGGCGGACCGCCGCACGGGACCCTCTTCTTCGGCCGCGCGCTGGACGAGTCCGAGTTCGAGCGGCTCCGCGAGCGGGTGCGCCTGAACCTGAGCATCGTCGCGCTCGACGAGATGAGCGGATCGCTGGGCGAGCGGGTGCGGGCGCTAGAAGACGACGAGCGCATCATCGAGCCGCTCGATGAGGAGACCCTCGGCGCCTACGGGCTGCTCCGAGATCTGCGCGGCGAGCCCATCGCGGTGCTGCAGATCACGATCCCGCGGACCGTGTACGCCGAGGGACGGAGCGACGCGAACATCGCCGCGTCCGTGGGGGGGGCGTGCTTGGTCTTCGGCCTCTTGGTCCTCTTGCTCCTCGAGCGGGTGATCTCGGACACCACCCAGGTGTGCCTCGCCGGACAGCTCCCGCTCGAAGACCGAAGCACCATCACGGTGAAGGGCAAGGGCGAGATGCGGACCTGGCTGCTCGTGTCGCGTGCACGCACCAACTCAGCAGCAGCAGCTCAGTAGCCGGTCAGTAGCGGTGCTCAGTACCCGTCGTAGGAGGGCGCCGTGCCCCCGCTGATCGAGTAGTGGGTGTAGTCGCTGCTCTCGGTGAAGGCGACCTTGTAGCGCGCGCCCACGCCGCTCGAAGAGTAGGCGCCCACGAAGATCTCCACCCGTCCCGGGCTCACCGCGCCCTCGACCATCGGCTGCAGCTCCCCGCCACCGTCGTCGTCGCACCAGATGTTGCCGCCAGGGACGCGAACGAAGAGGGTCGTGTCGTTGGAGCCGCCAGTGCCTGCCGTGAACGCGTCGACGACGACCCGCAGATGCGCGATCGGTCCCGTGATCTCGAGGACGTGCTGCGGCGCGGTGGGGATGACGCCCACGCAGTAGCCAGACACGGCCGCGCCGCCCATGGTCGATGCGTCGGTGGTTCCGCCCGCGGTGCCCGCCATGATGATCGGGGTCGGCGAAAAGCCGGGGCCGATCACCACGGTCCCGTCGGGGCGAATGGTGGGCGTGAGGATCGCGCCGAGGCTGGTGCCGGGGCTGATGCCGCCGGAGCCGCCGTTGGCGTTGGCGGTGGCGTTGCCGCCGCTGCTGGTCCCGCCCGTCGTGGTCGTCGTCGTGGTGGCATCACCACCACACGCGCCAACCACCGCACAGAGCGCCAGCACGCAGAGAGAGATCGTGGCCTTGTTCGTCTTCGTCATGCTCGCCTCGGAACGCGCCCTGGGGCGCGGCGCAACGCTGTCATCCTGGGCTCATCGAGGCAACCACGGTCCATCCAAGCCCGCCCGCATCAGCCGCCCGCGTTCCAGAGGACGGCGTCGTTGTGCACCGCGCCGCGATCCACCACCAAGTGCTGGTAGCCCTCGCCCATCCGGAGATCGGCGCCGTGCTCAGCGTACTGACGCCACACGTAGTGGGTGAGCTCGCCCACGGTGAGCGCGCGATCCCGCGGGTCGCTGTCGCCTTCGCCGCCAATGCCATTGCGGAGGAAGTGGGAGAGGTAGCCGCCTGCGCGGAACTCCATGGCGACGCCGCTGGTCACATCCTCTTCGGAGGAGAACATCCCGATGACGTTGGGCCGATTGACCACGTCCTTGGCGAAGCCGCCCGCGAAGCACGCGTCGAGCGCCACCAACGTCGTGCGCGCGTGGATGGCGGAGAGCAGCGTGCCCATCTCGTCGTCGACCAAGTTCCCGTCGTAGAGGACCATGTACTCGTCTAGGCCATCGAGTTCGTTGGGATCATCGGCGCGCGCCGCGCGGGTCTGACCGCCGTGCCCCGAGTAGAAGAACACGAACACGTCGCCAGGCTGGATGCTGGCTGCGACCCGACCCAGCGCCGCACGCACGCCTGCGCGGGTCGCGTTCGCGTCGGTGAGGACGAACTCGCGGTCTGCGGCGGTGAGCCCTTGGTTCCGGAGCGCCTCGGCGATCTTCACCGCATCGTTGGCGCATTCGGGGAGATCGTTCGCGGAGCCCGGGTAGTCGCTGATGCCGACCGACACCGTCCACACCCGACTGCCGCCCGTGAGCGGCGCACCAGGCGTGCTCGGCGTGCCAGGGGTGCTCGGCATGGCGACCGCACCAGGCGCGCCCGTGGTGGTGCTCAACGTGTAGTGCCCCGTCTCGCCGGGCCGATAGCTCGTGACGGTGACGGTGTACTCGCCAGCCTCGGCGGCGGGGAGATCGATGCCGGAGTTGAGATCACCGGGACGGAAGTCGTCGTTGTCGGTCTGCCGGCCGCTGGGCGAGCGCACGATCACGTAGGTGTCGAACTCGGTCGAGTTGAGGCGGATCGAGATGGGCGATCCGGGAGTGAAGGTCATGGGGAAGGCGTCCATGAACTCACCCGAGCTGAGGGTGCGATCGCCTGCCGCGAGCTCGCCGGCCACGCTCCCGGGCCCGGCAGCGGTCGTCGGTGCGGTCGGTGCGGTCGGTGCGGTCGGTGCGGTCGGTGCGGCGCCGGTCCCGCCCCCGCCGATCGCAAGCTCGTAGGGGCCGCTCATCCCCGCTGCGTAGCTCGTGACCATCACCCGGTGCGCGCCGGGCTCGCTGACCACGAAATCGATCGCAGCGTTCAGGTTACCGGGGACCTGATCGTCGTTGTCCATCTGGCGCCCCGAGGGCGTTCGCACGATGAGGTAGGTGTCGAAGACCGAGCTGCGCGCCTCGAGGTGAACAGGCGTGCCGACGGGCCAGGTCAGCTCGTACGTGTCGGACCACTCGCCCGACGTGAGCTGCGCGTCACCGGCCGCGAGCGCACCGCGCTCGATGCGCTCCGAGCCCGTGCGGCTGGGCGCCGCTGCGATCAGATCGCGCGAGGAGAGCACCTTGAGCTCGTACGCCCCGGTCATCCCCGCGCGGTAGGAGGTGGCGACGATGCTCCACTCGCCCGGCACCGCGGCGTCGATCTCCACCCGCGAGTCCAGCGCGCCGCCGCTGTCGTCGTTTTCGAAGCGCTCGCCGTTGGGTCCGGTCACCACCAGGAACGAGTCGATCGCGCGCGACTCCATCTGGATCGCGAAGTGCCCGGCCTCGGTAACGGTGAGCGTGTAGTGATCCGCGAACTCACCGCTCGGGAGCGTGGCGTCGCCGCTGCCGAGGCTGCCTTCGACCCGATCGCCCACGTGCACCGCGGCGGCGGGCGGGGGCGCGCTCGGGGCGGCCGCGCCTCCAGCGATGTAGCCGCGTGCGCTGGCCCAGGTGGTGTGCGGGGGAGGTCCGCCCGTCGCGGCCGCAGCCGCTGCGATGGCGGGCGCTGCGCCGGTCACGCGCTCGGCGTGGAGGTGGTAGCTGCCCGGACCGGACGGTCCCCAGGCGGCGACCTCCACCTTCATCGCGCCGCCCGTCGCGATCATCAGCTCGAGTTCCGAGCGGGTTCGATCGCCGTTGAAGTCGTCGTTCGAGAGACGACCTGCGTTGGGAGGCTGGACCACCAGCATCGGATCGAAGGTCGAGGACGTGATGGTCACGCGTACGCGCTCGCCCGCCGACACGGGCACGGTCCACGAGGAGCGGCCATCCGCCGAGAGCGTACCGTCGGTGTCGATGAGCACATCGCCGGCGGCGCCGGGAATCGCCGTGGGGGTGATCACGGCTGGCGGCGTCGCACTGGAGACGCCCGGCGCCGTGGACGTCTCGCTCGAGCCGCACGCGACGGCGAACGAGAGCCCGGCAGGCAGGAGTGCCAGGGACAGTACGCGGCGAGCGACGGACGAGAGGGGACGTTGCATGCGCCATCGTACGCTGCGAGGGGGGCAATTGTTCACCTCCCTATTTGGTGGTTCGCTAGCGCTGTTCGACGGCGAGCTACTCCGCGCGGCGTTCGCGGGCCTCGCGCTCGGTCTCGCGGGCTTCGCGCTCCACGCGTTCGGCGCCCTCGGCCGTCGCGCCCGCGAGATCGGCGCCGGCCTCGTCGATGCCCCGCTCGACGTCCTCGGCGGTGTCGTCGAGACCCTCGCCAAGATCCTCGCCCAGATCGTCGGTAGCGACCTCGGCGCGGGCGCCCGCTGCGTTCGCATGATCACGCAGGTCGCTCCCCGCGAGCTCCACCGTGGTGCGCGCCGACTCGAGGGTCTCGCCTGCGCTCTCTTCGGTGGCCCGGCTACAGCCGAGCCCGAGAAGGGCGCCGCCCATCAGGACGAACGCGTAGACGAGGAGGATGCGTTGCATGCCCGGCCGTCGAGCGAGGTGCGTGCCACGGCACGCGCTTCGCGAAATTGGGGACAGGAGGACAGCAACTGAGGCCGCCCGCCTCACCGTGTGGCGTCATCCCCCCGAGGCGCCGAGGATGGCGCTGGCCGCGGCGAGACGTGCCGCCAGATCCTCGTCGCGCAGCACCGGCGCGAGCTCGCCAGGATGGAGGCGCCCCAGCGCGTGGAGCGCGACCACCCGAAGCGGCGTATCGCTCGCGCCGCCGATCGCCACCGAGCGCAACGTCTCGAGGCCCACGACGTCGTCCTCTTCGGCGAGCACGGCCGCCGCCTGGGTGCCGCTCATGCCTCCCAGCGGGATGAGCGCGCGCAGGGTCTCGAGCGCGAGCGCCGCCTCAGCCTCACGCCGGATGAGCGCGCGGGCCATCGAGAGGCTCGCTGCGGGATCGGACTCAGCGCGCAGCGCGCTCGCCAGCGCGTCCCCGAGCGTGTCCGCGCCTGCAATACCCACCAGCACCACGGCCGCTTGGGCACGTAGCGACGGATCGCTCGCCGAGAGGGCTGCGCGCAAGTACGCGAGCGAGGCGGTGCGATCGTCCTCGCTGGGCGACGCGTCGATGCCCACCGCGCTCATGAGGACCCGCGCCGCCTCGATGCTCTCGGGGCTGGGGGGCGTCGCCAAGAGATCGAGCAGCGTCCCTCGGGCTTGGGTTCTGTCCGCGCGCACGAGCGCCTCGACGGCCGCCATCCGCACCATGCCCTCGGGATCGGAGAGCCGCTCGCGGAGCGCCTCGAACGCCGCGCCTTGGTAGCTCCCCAACGCACGGACGGCGCGGGCCCGCACCCGCGCGCTCGCGTCGTTGCGCGCGTGCAGGACCAAGATCGCGAGCGCGTCGGCGTCACTGGGACCCAGCGCCCCGAGCCGCTCGCTCGCGGCGGCCCGCACGCCATCGTCCTCGTCACGGGCCCAGCGCAGCAAGACCTCCCGATCGAGCTCGGGGGAGAGCGCTATCACCACCGCAGCACGGACCGACGGAGCCGGATCATCGGCGTGTCCTCGCAAGAGGCGCAGCGCGTCGGTGTCGCCGCGGCGCGCACCGACGACGGTGGCCTCGAAC
>Ga0335397_10001662_pt1 | contig 30271 bp, 26 predicted proteins | sample MAT04_FD_205740 | JGI IMG/M metagenome (GOLD analysis project Ga0335397, IMG submission 205740) | Freshwater microbial communities from Lake Fryxell liftoff mats and glacier meltwater in Antarctica - MAT-04 (spades assembly) (version 2) ... | reverse complement strand
TGCTTTCGCGCGACGGCCATAGCGCGCCGGGACGGTTCACGTTTCGCATCCTCGCCCGCTGATCCGCTGCGATGGAGCACTCCGCGCTGCACGCCGCGATCCTGCTCGGGCTGATCGTCGCGTTCGGTGGTCCGCTCGCGACGTGGCTGCTCCCGTCGGTTTGTGCGGAGCGGATCGCGCGGCTCACCGCGTGGGGCGCGTTCTGCGCCGCGGGTGGCACGTTGCTCGATCTCGGTGTGCAGGTCGCGGAGGTGGAAGGGCGGACGATCTTCGGCGGCATCGATCTCCGGGTGCTGCGAGAATTCGCCACCACCACGACCGTGGGCCAGCTCGCCCTCGCCCGCACCGGGGCGCTGCTGCTCGCCGGTGCTGCGGCGCGCTGGTGTCCCCGCCGGCCGTGGCTCGTCGCGATTCCGGCTCTCGCGGCGCTTGTGCTGACCAGCTTCGTGAGCCACGCGGCGGCCCAGCCGGAAGGTCGCGCGCTCGCGGTCGCCGGGCAGTTTCTGCACGTCGCTGCCGTTGCCATCTGGCTCGGCGTGCTGCTCCACGCCTGCGCGGTGCGCGATGTCTTCATCCGCGAACCGGCGGCGGTCGCGACGTTCACCCGCCGCTTCACACCGCTCGCGCTGGCCGCGGTCGCCGTGGCGTTTGGCACCGGCGTCATCGCAGTCCTCCGGGCGCTCCATTCGCCGCTCGCGCTTTTCGGCTCGGCCTATGGCTGGACGCTGCTTGTGAAGCTCACGCTGCTCCTGCCCGCGCTCGCCGCGGGCTGGTGGAACTTCCGCCACGCCCGCCAGCGGCCCGCCGAGTTTCCGCGGAAGCTAGAGCTGGAAACGATCGCCGCGATCCTCGTCGTGACCGCCGCCGGCATCGTCGGTTCGATCTCGCCGCCTGGCGACGACGGCTCGCTCACGCTCACGCCGACGCAGATGCGCGCGCTGCTTTCGCCGGATTTTCCCACCAGCCACGTCGACGACTGGACCGCACCGGAAAACCCGCTCGGCCCCACCGACGACGACCTGCGCTACTCCGAACTCACGCACAACTGGTCCGGCCTCGTCGTGATCGCGCTCGGCCTGTGCTGGCTCGCGCAACGCGGCGAGGGACGCGCGGCGTGGTGGGCGGCGCGGGCGGTGCCGGTCGTGCTCCTGCCGTTCGGATGTTTCATCGCCGTGGCCAGCAATCCCGAGCTGTGGCTGCTCCGCACCGTGCCGATGGCCGAGGCGATCACGAATCCACAACTGCTCGAACACCAACTCGGCGCCGTGCTCGTCTTCCTGCTCGCCTGGCTCGCGTGGCGCGACCGGCATCGGGCGAAATATCTGCGTCCCCTCGGCTTCCCGCTGCCCCTCATCATGATCGCCGGCAGCCTGCTCCTGCTCGGCCACGCGCACTCCACGCTGAGCGTTCCGGACGAGCTGACGAATCTCATCAACGTGCAACACGCGATCATGGGCGCGTGCGGCCTTTTCGCCGGCACCGCGCGACTGCTGCAACTCCGCGGGGTGGTCCCCGAAAAAACCGCGGCCATCATCTGGCCGTCGTGCGTCATCGCGCTCGGCGTCTTCATGGCCTTCTTCTACCGCGAACTCGTCTGACCGGGGATGGCACGGAAGAGGAACGACCACAGATGACACAGATTTCACGGATAGGGAGTTCCAAGGGTAACGCCCCCGCACGCCGGTGCCCCATCCGTGTCATCGGTGTTAACTGTGATTCCAGAAAATCCAAAGCCCTCGCGGCTCGCCGTCCGCGCCGTGGCTAAGGCATCGACGGCCGCCCGGATTGTGGTTATCGAACGCGTCCGCTATCGCGGCAGTCGCAGCATTCCCCCTCCATGAAACGCCTCCTCTCCACCCTCCTCCTCGCCGCGCTCGTCGCGCCCGCTTTCACCGCCTCCGCGGAACCCAAGCGCGTCGTCATCTGCACGGTCACCACCGGCTTCCGCCACAGCTCGATCGCCGAAGCCGAGAAGACGCTGCAAAAACTGGCCGACGAATCCAAAGCCTTCACCATCGTCGAATACGTCCGCCAGCCGGACATCCAGGTGCCGAAGAAGCCAAACAAACCGAAGGATCTCGCCAAGGACGCCGACGACAAGGCCAAGGAGCGCTACGCGAAAGATCTGGTGAAATACGAGGCCGAGCTGGCGAAGTGGACCCCGGAAGTGGAGCAGGCCGCGAAGGCTGCGCAGGCCAGGCTCGATGCCGGGGTGAAGACGGCGCTCGCCGCGCTGGACCCGAAACATCTCGAGGCCCAAAAGATCGACGGCGTGATTTTTGCCAACACCACCGGCGATCTGCCGCTGCCGGACCTCGACGGCTTCGTGAACTGGGTAAAGGCCGGTCACGCCTTCATCGGCATGCATTCGGCGAGCGACACCTTTCATAAATTCGACGGCTACAAGCAGCTCCTCCAAGGGCAGTTTCAGACTCATGGAAAACAAGTGCCGGCGGACCTTGTGGCGGCCGACACGGCGCATCCGGCTAATGGCGGCATCGGCGAAAAATGGGACATCAAGCAGGAGGAAATCTACGAGTTCAAAGAGAGCAGCCACGACCGCGCGAAGCTGCGCGCGCTGTGGTATCTGCGGCACCACCCGCAGGACCCCGCCGCGGCTGGCTACGCGCCGGTGAGCTGGGTGCGGGAGGACGGCAAGGGCCGCGTCTTCTACACCGCGCTCGGCCATCGCGAAGATCTGTGGAGCGACGATCCCGCTCTGCCGAACCGCGTGAACACACCGGAGATCAGCAAACAGTTTCAGGCGCACATCCTCGGCGGCATCAAATGGGCGCTCGGCCTCGCCGAAGGCAGCGCGACGCCGAATCCCACGGTGAAGTAACGCCCCGCCCACCATGAAGATTCTCCCCTTCCTCCTCGCCTCCTGCGTCGCTGCCACCCTCGCCTTCGCGGCGGATGACGACGCTGGTTTCAAGCCGCTCTTCAACGGCAAAGACCTGACGGGCTGGCACGTCCGCAAACCTGCGAATCACAACGCGTGGGCGGTGAAAGACGGCGCGCTGGTCAACGAACTCAAGCCCGGCGAACATGGCGTGGACCTGATCACGGATGCGAAGTTTTGGAACTTCGTCGTGCGCTACGAATATCAGGTGCCGGACGGCTCGAACTCGGGCTTCTACCTTCGCGGCCGGCACGAGATTCAGGTGCTGGGCGACTTCGCGAAAAACGAGGCGACGAAAAACGGCAACGGCGCGATCTACAATCACACGGCGCCGACTAAATTCGTGAGCAAGCCGGCGGACCGATGGCAGACGGTCGAGGCGACGGTGCTCGGCAACAAGGTCACGGTCGTGCTCAACGGCGTGAAGATCCACGACAACGTGGTGGTCGACCGCGCAACCGGTAGCGAGCTGGACAAGGACGTGAACGCGCCCGGTGCATTCTTTCTGCAGGGCGATCACGGCGCAGTGACCTTTCGCAATCTGCGCGTGAAAGAGCTGCCCAAGGAATAAACGCGATGCGTCGTTTCCCCCTGGCGGCCTGGCTCGCGCTGCTGCTGCTGTTCCTCGCCGTCACGACGATGGCGGGCGAGTTTCTGCCCGGCGCCAAACGTGTCCTCTTCCTCGGCGACAGCATCACGTACGGCGGGCAGTACGTGGATCGCTTCGAGACGTTCGTCTTCACGCAATATCCCGAGCGGAAACTGGAGATCATCAACTGCGGGCTGCCGAGCGAGACGGTTTCCGGATTGAGCGAGGAAGGGCATGCGGGCGGAAAATTTCCGCGGCCCGATCTGCACGAGCGGCTCGTGCGCGTGCTGGAAAAGGTGAAGCCGGATCTCGTCTTCGCGTGCTACGGGATGAACGACGGCATCTACCTGCCGCTCGACCCCGAGCGCTTCGCGAAATATCAGGATGGCATCCGCCGGCTGCGCGACGAGGTGACGAAACGCGGCGCAAAGATCATCCATCTCACGCCGGCCGTCTTCGACCCCACGCCGCCGGAGCCTCGCTCGACGAGCTACGACGCGGTGCTGGCGAGCTATTCCGCGTGGCTGCTGGAGCAGCGGAAAGCGGGCTGGGAAGTGATCGACCTCCACGGGCCGATGGGCGCGGCAGCGGACGAGCGGCGGAAGCAGGATCCGGCGTTTACGTTTTCCAAGGATCACATCCACCCGAACGAAGCCGGCCACGCCGTCATGGCCGACGCGCTGCTCGCGGGCTTAAAGCCGGAGAAGCTGGACGCCTTCCAAAAACTCCTCGCGAGCGAGTGGATGACGAGCCCGGAGGGCAAGAGTTACACGGGGGAAATTCGCCAGCGCGGGCGCATCCTCCTCGATGCGTGGCTCGGCGAAACCGGCCACCTGCGGCCCGGCATGGCCAAGGGGTTGCCGCTCGCGGAAGCGCAGGCCAAAGCCGCGGAACTCGAGCGGCAGATTCGCGACAGCGTCCCGCGTTGACCCTCAGTCCACCTGGCGCAGAAAGAACTCCTGCAACAGGCCGTAGAAGTGAATCTGGAAGAGGACGAACGAACGCTGGCCGCCTTCGAGCGAGAGGTCGCGTTCGAGTTCCTCGTCGGTGAAATCGTGGCGGGCCGCGAGCACGAGCCGGGCCTGGTTGAGCGCGTGAATCCACGCGTCGAGATGCTTCACCGGGAGATGCAGGTCGCGCAGGCCGGTGCTGGTCGGAGCGAGTTTTTTGAGGTCGTCCTCGACCACCCCCACGGCATCGCGGAAAAGCTCGCGCAGGTCCGGTTCCACGTATTCCCGCCAGTCCTCCTCGGCCTGCTGCTCGCGGCCTCCGGTCGGTTGCGGAAAGAGTCGCGACGATGCCGCTTCGCTGCCGGAGGGATCGGCGCTACCGGGAATTTTTTGCAGGAGATCGGCGACGACGCTGTCGATTTCTTCCAACGCTACCGTCTGTTCATCGACGCGCGAAATCCTCATCGCGGCTAGACGCTCTTCTCCAGCGTCGCGAGAAGGAGATGCCCGTGGAGCTGCTGCACGTACGCCTCGGCCCGCTCCCGCGCTCCGGTCCACACGATGCTCCGCCCTTGCTTATGCACCTCCATCATGTGGACATCGGCTTTCTGTTTCGTGAAACCGAAGACCTTTTGGAAGATGCGCGTGACGTAACTCATCAGGTTCACCGGATCATTGTGCACGACCACATTCCACGGAACGTCGATTGCGTCCTCGGTGGTGGGTTCATTTTCAATGGTCGGCAGTTGCGGCATCGGCGGCTATTTTACCACAGGCGGCGCGGCCTGCTCGCTGCCCGGCAGCGCCGTGGCGTCGGCGGCCGAGGGCGGCAAGGGTGGGAGGAGCACCGCCTCGAGCGCGGTGATCCACGCGGGCAGTTCGGGGCTCGTCGGATTGCCGCGGATGACGGCGGCCATCTCGCCGATCGCGCGGTTCTTCTGGCCGATCGCGAGGAGATCCTGGGCGCGGTTCCAGAGCAGCGCGGGCCGGCGCTGTGTGTTGAATTTCTCGATCTCGAACGCCAGCTTCGACTTCACCGCCGCCTCGCCATCGCGCTTCAGCCGGTAGTCCCAATACTCCAGCACCCGCGCGTCTTTCTGCTCGCGCAGTTCCGGCAGGATCATCTGGGTGTAAATGCCGTCGAAGGCGCCCGGCTGTTTCTCCCATTTTTCGGGATTCACGAAGTCGCCGAGCTTCATCCACTGCACCACCGGGCTGTTGCCGAGCCCGCGCTTCAGCACCTGATCGTGCGCCTTGCGCACCTGATCGTCGGTCGCTTTGCGCTGCGGTTGTTGACCAGGCCGCTTCCCCGACGGCGCGCCGCCCGCCTCGCGTTTGATCGCGTCTTCCAGCGCCTCCGCCGCGGCTTCGTCGCCCGCGAGTTCGCGCGTGTAGCTGAGCAATTGCGGGAGCAATTCCTTCACCGTAGCGCCGGCATCGCGCTGAATGGTGATGCCGAGGTAGACGAAAAACAGGCGCACCGCGTTGCGGCCGAGTGGTGCGCTGAGCGCCTCGCCTTCCTTTTCCTTCCAGTCGCGGAAAGCGGCTCCCTCTTTCGCCTGACCATCGAACTGCACCGCCCGCACCGCTTCCTCCCACACCGCGAGCGCGCGCTCCGGGCTACTGGCCGCAGCGTTGATCTGCTGGAGCGCGGTGGTGCGCGTTTGTTTGGATGTGGCGCTCTGTTTGTCGCGAATGCCGTGGAGTTCCTTGAGCAGCGTCGCGGCATCGACGGGCGGGGCGTCGCCGGTCTGGGCGAAGAGTGGCGCGGCGAGAAGCAGCGCGGCGACGGTGGCGGGGAGGAGGCGGGAGGAACGCATGGGCGATTAACCGACGGTCATACGGCGGAGGCAAGCCCGCAGGACGCGTTCCTGCACGGTGTGCATCTTCCGCCGAGCCTGCGGCTCGCGGTCGTCGAAGCCATTCAAATGCAGCAACCCGTGGACGATGTAGCGCGCGATTTCATGATCGACCGGCTGGGCGTATTCCGCGGCGTAGGATCGTGCGGTTTCCGCGCTGATCACGATGTCGCCGTGGTCGAAAGTGAGCACATCCGTGGGCCCCGCGATGCCCATGAACTCGACGTGCATCTGCGCGATGCGGCGATCAGAAACGATGGCGACCGCGACTTCCTCCAGCGCCTGGAGCGGGAACGCAGCGCCGGGCGAGAGCGCCGCACATTCCTCCAGCGCAAAGGGCGCGAGCCGGCGGAGCCACGCGAGATCGAGAGGGACGCGGCGCTGGAGATTGCGGATGGTGATCAAGCGCAACGAGCTACGCTGCGGAGATCGGCGGAACGATGCGGCTCGGCGTGGGGGTGTCGCGGCGTTCGGTCTTATCGCCGGGATAGGCGACGCGGCTGTGCATCATGCTTTGGAGCGTTTTGCGGAAGCTCTCGCAGATGTCGTCGAGCTCGCGGAGCGAGACGTCGCACTCCTTGAGCTGGCCGTCGACGATGCGCTTTTGCACGAGGTCGGTGATGAGCTGGTCGATCTTTTGCGGGGTCACGCGCTCGAGACTGCGCGAGGCGCTTTCCACGGAATCCGCGAGGCTGATGATCGCGGCTTCTTTGGATTGCGGACGCGGGCCGGGGTAGCGAAAGCTCTCCTCGCGCACTTCGGGGATGTCCTCTTCGCGGATGTTCATGATCTTGCCGCCGGCGCGCGCGTCTTCCTGCTGCTGGAGCGCGCGTTTGTAGAAATAGAAAACGGTCGAGGTGCCGTGGTGCTGCTGGATGAAGTCGATGATCTCCTGATTGAGCCCGTGCTTGAGGGCGAGGTCCACGCCTTCTTTCACGTGGGCGATGATGATCAGGGCGCTCATCGTCGGCGCGAGTTCGTCGTGCGGATTGCGGTCGCGCCGCATGTTTTCAGTGAAGTAATCGGGCTTCACGAGCTTGCCGATGTCGTGGAAGTAGGAGCCGACGCGGCACATCGTGGCGTGGGCGCCGATGGCCTCGGCGGCGGCTTCGGCGAGGTTCGCGACGACGAGGCTGTGGTGGTAGGTGCCGGGCGCCTCGATGGTCATGCGCTTGAGCAGCGGGTGGTTGAGGTCGGCGAGTTCCAGCCAGGAGATGCTGGTGGTGATGCGGAAGAGCGACTCCAGCAGCGGCAGGATGCCGCCGACGATGAGCGCGGTGAGAAAGCCGCTGCCGACCGCGACGAGGCTCTGGTAGGCGATCGCTTTCCACGGCGTGCGGTCGATGGATTCCCAGACGATGGGACCGACGAGCCCGAAGATGAGCGCGAGGATCCACGTCGCGAGACCGACGAAAACGCCGGCGCGGATGAGGCGGCTGCGGCGGCGGACTTCGATGGTGACGAAGACCGCGATGAAGCCGCTGATCAGGCTCATCACGAGGAATACGGAGTCGATTTCCTTGTAGACGATCGAGCCCCAGAGGCTGACGAAAACCGCGGCGTAGAGGCCGTGGTTTTTTCCCAGCAACACGGAGAGCGCGAGCGGCGCGAAGGCGTAGGGAATGGCCAGCCGCCAAAGCTGCGCGCGCTCGACGGGCGCGAGCACGCCCGCGCCGGTCTGGTGATCGGCGGTGAGGAAGATGAGCTTCACCATGGTGAGCTGGATGAGGCAGACGCCGAAGATGAGGAGCAGCCGCGAGTTTTTGGCGAAGGTCTGCGGATGATTGATCCAGAGCTGCGCGACGGCGGTGAGGAAAATCAGCGCGGCGACGAAGACCTTCTGCATCGGCTGCGTGCGAAAGTCCGAGTAGATCAGCGCGGAGAGGCCGACGAAAAATCCGACGAGGATGGCGAACTTCGCGGCTAGGCCGTGTTCGAGCGTCTCGACTAATTCGCTCTCCGTTCGCCGACGCCGAAGTTTCGACGAGGCGAGCCCTTTCTTGACGAGGCGCTGTCTTTCAAAAAAACCGAGCATGGTGCCAGGCGGACGGGAGCGTGAGGGGATGGAAACGGGAAATCAACGCTTTGTTTCCGGCTCGCCCGTGCCCCGATGCCGCCGGTAGGCGCGGACGATGGACTGGACGAGTTCGTGCCGAACGACGTCGCGTTCGGCGAAGTGGCAGAACGAAATGCCGTCGACGTTCTTCAGCGCCTGCATGGCTTCGATGAGGCCGGAGCGTTTGTTCGACGGCAAATCGATCTGGGTGTGATCGCCGGTGATCACGGCTTTCGAGTCCGCGCCGAGGCGGGTGAGGAACATGAACATTTGCTCCGTGGTGGTGTTCTGCGCTTCGTCCAGGACGACGAAGGCGCGGTTCAGGGTCCGGCCGCGCATGTAGGCGAGCGGGGCGATTTCGATCACGCCGCGCTCCATGTAACGCTGCAATTCCTCCGGCTCGATCATGTCGTGCAGCGCATCGTAGAGCGGGCGCAGGTAGGGCATGATCTTTTCCTTGAGATCGCCGGGGAGGAAGCCGAGGGCTTCACCCGCCTCGACGGCCGGCCGGGTGAGGATGATCCGCGTGACTTGCTCCTGCTTGAGCGCCTGCAGGGCCATGGCCATGGCGAGGTAGGTCTTGCCGGTGCCGGCGGGGCCGATGCCGAAGACCATGTCGGCCGTCTGGATCGCGCGCAGGTAGGCGCGCTGACTGGTGGTTTTCGGGACGATCGGCGGCTTCCTCGGTGAGGTGACGATCCGCGTGTCGAGCAGCTCATCGAGGCCGGAATCGGTCTCGGGATTCGCTACGGCACGCAGCGCGTAAAGGAACTCGTGTTTGCGGATGGTCAGCCCGTTTTGCCGCGCGCGATCGAGTTGCTCGAACACGCGGCGCGCCTGTCCGATCGCCTCTGGCTCCCCTTCGAAACGCACCCAGCCCTCCCGCGTCGTGGCCTTGACCGTGAGCGTTTCCTCGAGCGCCTTGAGCAGCTTGAGGTCATTCGCGTAGAGCGATTGCAGCGTGCGACCGCTGTCGAATTGCAACGTTTCGGTGGAGCTCAAAGTCGGCGGCAACGCCACTGTCAGGCTACCTGCGGCGTCGAATCGACGGTGACCCGGCTGATCTGAAACCCCGGAATCAGATCCCAAGTGTCGTCATCGTGAGTCACCATCAACCGGGTAGCGGACGGAAAGACAATCGCGTGATCCAAAGTCGGAACGCGAACCACACCCCCATCCGTCAGATGGATCGTAAAAGGAACGAACGGCTCTCCTGCGAGCAGCCTTTTGATGTCACCAATCATGCGCAGAGATTACACCTACCGGAACCCATAGGCCAGCGACCAGGTCGTCCGGTCGGCTGGCGATTTCTCGATTTCCACGATCAGGTAATACGAGCCGGTTTTCTTGGGCACGACGCGCGCCGCGGCGAAGTGCGGCTTCGACCAGGCTTCCACTTCCGCGAGGTTGCCTTCGCTGTCGTAGATGTGAATGGAAACCTTCGCTTCCTTGGTGTCGGTGCCCATCCAGAACCAGTATTCGTTGCCCTTGAAAAGCTGATGCACGATGGCCTTGGTCGCCTTCACGGCGAGGTCGCCGCCCCAGTAATCTTCGCGGACGGTGAAGCCCTCCTTCACATAGGGGTCGGCGGCTTCGAGGGCGAAGGAAAGGGCGTCGTCGATGGTGGCCCCCGCCGGCTGGATGGCGAGCGATACCGCGAGGAGGAAGCTGAACAGGATACGTTTCACGAGCGGGGTCTCTGGTTACTGAGCCTTCGAGTTGATGGCCTTCACGACGTCCTCGGCGATTTTGCCGATGTCTTTGACCGTCTTCTCGGAGATTTGGGTGCCGTCTTCGATGCCGACGAGCGGGCGGATTTCCAGGATGGCTTTTTGCACTTTGGTCACCACGGGGTTGGATTTGATCTTCGGCTTCATGTTGGCGAGCCGCTTCTCGAAGAAGTCCAGTAATACGGGCTGGTGCAGGAGTTCGGCCCCATCCTTGGTGTAATTGTCCGTCACCACCTTGGTCAGCGCTTCGGTGCCGCGCAGCCAGCCGCCGAGGCTGACGAGCTGGGAAAGCTGCTCGCTTTTCAGCGCGACCATGGCGTCGCGCACGCTGTCGAGGGTCTTGTCGAGTTCCTTGCGGACGACGGCCCATTCCTTTTTGTCCGCGGCATCGGTGATGGCCTTGGCGCGGGCTTTCACTTCTTTTTCCACGCTCAGTGCGCGGGCGAGGGTGAGCACGGCGTTGCCGATGTTCTTCACCTCCACGGTGTCCTCGGCCTCCACGGCGATGAAGCCCTCGGCGATGATCGTGCCGAGTTCGAGGGCGATCTGCGCCTGCTCGCCCAATGGCTTCACGTTCGCGAGGCTGGAGCGCTGCACGGCGCTCCAGTGGACTTTGCCGAGCTTGTCGAGCACGCCGAAGATTTCGCTCGGCACGGGTACGACCACGTCATCGATCATCTTGGCCTGCTGCGGGAGCTGGCTGACGTCGATGCGGGCGGCTGGTTTCTTTGCAGGCTCATCGGCGGACTGCGCAAGGGCGAAGGGAGTGAGCGCAACCAGCGCAAGGGCAAAAGCTTTCTTCATAGAGGAGACCGTTCCGATGAAACGGACCCTGAATCAACCAAGCGTCTGTCTGGGCAGCAAGATTCTTTTGGCTCCGGGCGGCGGAGATTTGCTGTTTTCACGGCGGTTTCGCCCCCGCAACGGTTGCGTATGGCTTCCCCCCTCTGCATGGCACTGCTCCGGTTGCTGACCGGTTTTTGCGGCGGCGTTTCCGCGGATTGGGAGAAGCAGGCGATCGAAGGCTGGGCGGTGAAGGACCGCGTCGAACTGAAACAGGAGAAGCCCGCGGAGGTGGAACACGCGCTCGCGGTCATCCGCGCGCATCTCGTGGAGCTCGTGAAAGTGGTGCCCGCGCCCCCAGTCGAAAAGCTCCGGCGGGCGACGCTGCCATTGGCCCCACGCCGGGATATTCCGGCGAGAAGCCGACCCGAAATGCTCCAGCCGTCGATCGGCTGTGGGGCGCCCGTTGAGCCGCTCGGGCCGTGGCGGCCCGGTTTGGTAGGGAAGCCGCGCCGCGGGTTCCGGGCGAGGAGGTCGGGCAAATAAGGAAACGCGCAGCGGAATGGGGAACCCGCGGCGCGGCGTCCCTACCGCGGCGTCCCTACCGCGGCGTCCCTACCGCGGCTTCCCTACCGCGGCTTCCCTACCGCGGCTTCCCTGCCGCGGCTTCCTCAAACGGAGCCACTACCTCCCGGTGGGCGGATTGACAGCCGGGGGCTCGCTGCTAGCCTCGCGCGCTCGCATGAAAAAAGTCATCGCTACCCAGGACGCTCCCGCCGCCGTCGGCCCGTATTCGCAAGCCATCGCCGTGGGCAATCTGCTCTTCTGCGCGGGCCAGATTCCGCTCGATCCGGCTTCGGGCGATTTCGTGGGAGAAGGCGATGTGACGGCGCAGGCCGAGCGCGTCTGCCAGAACATCGCCGGGGTGCTGAAGGCGAATGGGATGACTTTCGCGAACGTGGTGAAGACGACCGTTTTCCTCACCGACCTCGCGAACTTCGCGGCGATGAACGCGGTTTACGCAAAGTATTTCACCGAGCCGTTTCCCGCCCGCTCCACGATCCAGGTCGCCGGGCTGCCGCGCGGCGCCAGCGTGGAGATCGAAGTCACCGCCGCGGCCTAGACTTTCCGCCCATGGATTCCGCCGAACTCCTCGACCTCTTCCGCTCGACGAACGCGCTGCTCGACGGGCACTTCCTGCTCCGCTCGGGTCTGCACAGTCGGCAGTATTTCCAATGCGCGCTGCTCCTCCAGCACACCCAGATCGCCGCGCGCGTCTGCGGCGCGCTGGCCGAGAAGCTGCGCGGCATCGAGGCGGAACGCGTGATCTCGCCCGCGCTCGGCGGCATCATCGTGGGCCACGAGATCGCTCGCGCGCTCGGCAAGCCGCACATTTTCGTGGAAAAAGAAGAGGGCAAGCTGGTGCTGCGGCGCGGCTTTGAGATCCCGCCCGGGATGCGTTTCATCGTGGCCGAGGATGTGGTGACGCGCGGCGGCCGGGTGCAGGAGACGATCGACATCGTGCGGGCGCACGGCGCGGAGGTCGCGGCCATCGCTTCGATCGTGGATCGCAGCGGCGGCAAGTTGCCGGATTTTGGCGCGCCGTTCATCGCGCTCACAGCGCTGAATGTGGAAGCCTTCGAGGGGGACAAGCTGCCGCCGGACCTCGCGGCGATGCCGCTGACGAAACCGGGAAGCAAGTAGTCGGGAGTTGCGCGATGGTGGGCGGGCGGGCAAAACTTCGCCCGGCATCTTCGGGAATCGACGTTTTATGAAACCACGCAGCTTTTCATCCCTCCTCGCACTGGTGGCTTTCGCCGCGCTCCCCTGCCCCGCGGTCTTCGCGCAGACGATCACGCCGGGCACCCGGCTTCCGACCGAGTCGGAGCAATACACGCTCTAGCTCATCAATCAGGCGCGCGCTTCCGCCAATGGGCTCGCGGTCTTGCAGCGTTACGTGACAAACAATCTCGCGAGCATCACTGCGTCGAGCACGGGCACCAGCGGGACGGGCACGCCGTGGTCGGCGAATTTTTGGACGAGCGCCATTCCTGAACTGGCCTCCAACATGAACTTTTTCAAGGTCCACCCCGGTGATTTGAAGAAGCAGTTCCAGGATCTGCCGATCCCCGGCTATCCGCTGGTCTGGAGCCCGGCGCTCGGCAATGTCTCCTCGGGTTACAACCAGATCATCATCGCCAACGCGGGCGCCGGCCCCGGCTTCCCGCACGAGCTCGCGCCGTATCAGGATACGAGCAGCTTCGCGGCTTACGCCAAGCGCTACACTGACGGGGGTTACCTCCCGCTCAACGACCTCTCCGGCCTCGCCGAAAACGTGGCGCCGAACAATCCGACGAATGCGTTGTTCCGGCACGCGGCATTCGTGGGTAATGCGAACATTCAACGCGACGCCATCATTCCGCAGGGGATGCTGCAGACGGATTTCAGCGACGACTTCCGGCCGGACATTCTTTTTGAGAACCTCACCAGCCGTGCGACTTCGGTGCGTTTCCTGGATGGCTCAACGCAGACCGGCTCCGCGGTCGGCCTCACCATCCCGGCGGGCTGGACGCTGGCCGGCGTCGCCGACCTGAGCCGCAACAGCCATGCGGACTACGTGCTCTTCAACCCGACGACCCGGCAGACCGAAGTGCGCTACGCGGTGCGCGGTGCGCGGCGCGCAGAGCGGCGTGGCGGCGGGACCGACGCTCCCCGTGGGTGAGACGCTGGCAGCGATCACGGATATCAACCGCGACGGCAATCAGGATTTCATCACCACCAACCCCACGACCCGCGCGAGCACGGTGCATTTTCTCAACGTGTTGAGCGTCACAAGCACTACCGCAGGGCCGACGATTCCCGCGGGCTTCGTACTCACCGGCGCCGCGGATTTCAATCGCGACGGCTTCGCCGATTTCGTGATCTTCAACGCCACGACGGGAGCCACGCAGGTGATCTATTTGAATGGCTCGGCTGCCGTTCTGGGCATCGTCGGCGGTCCGGCGATGCCGACCGGCTGGACGCTCGCCGGGCCGATGTTCTTCAGCGACGACTCGAAACCCGACTACCTCCTCTTCAACAAGAGCACCGGCGCCACGTCGTTCTGGCAGCTCGACGGCCTGAACTACCAAAGCAGCAGCCGCGGCCCGATCGCGCCCGCCGGCTGGACGCTCGCCGCCCCGCGGGCGCTCTAAAAATATCCCATTCCCCGCCGCGCGGAAGACGCGGCTCAGCGGATGGACCGGAAGTCATTCCACGGAGGGTTTTGCGCAAAGATGACACGGATAACGCAGAGGTTTCCGGCCTCCCAACCATCCGTGTCATCGGTGTGATCTGTGGTCCCCCTCGGGGTCTCTGGACATCCCCTAAGGACCAAGCGGGCTCCACGGTCTGCACGCTTACATCATGAAGCGTTTTCTCTTCCCCCTGCTCGTCGTCGCCCTCGCCCCGGTGGCCGTCCAAGCTGAGCCGCAGTGGATCTGGCTGAGCAAAAAGGCGCAGGACCGGGAGCGCGCGACTTTCAAGACGAGTTTCACGGTGCCGGGCGCGGTAAAGAGCGCGCAGCTCGAATTCACCTGCGACAACGGCGCAAGGGCTTTTCTCAATGGCAAGCCGGCCGGCGAAGCCCCGGACTGGCAGCAACCGGTGAAGGTGGACGTGGCCAAGCTGCTCACGGCGGGGGCCAACGAACTACGCTTCGAGGCGCAGAACCAAACAGGCGTGGCGGCGCTGGTCGCGCGGCTGAACATCGAGCAAACCGATGGGAAAATCCTGGTGGTCGAATCCACGCCGGAGTGGCTCGCGGCCGCGGCGGGAAGCGAGGAGTTCACGCCCGCGGTGTCGATCGCGGCCTATGGCGCCGGGGCGTGGGGGCGGATTTTCGACGGCGGCGGAAAAAAGGCCGCGGCGGCGAAGCCCGGCGTGGCTGCCGAACCCGCGACGCTCGAGGTCGCGAAGGGCTTCAAGGTCGAACTGATTTACACCGTGCCGCGGGCCGAGCAGGGCTCGTGGGTTTCGCTCACCGAAGACAGCCGGGGCCGACTCATCGCGGGCGATCAGTATGGGAAACTCTTTCGCATTACCGTCCCCGCGGAAGGCCAGACCGAGACGAAAGTGGAAGCGCTCCCGAACGAAATCAGCGGCGCGCATGGGCTGCTCTACGCCTTCGAGAGCCTCTACGTGATGGTCAATGAAACGCAGATCGCCGTGGACGGGCAGAAGAAGCCGAGCGGCCGACCGGCGGGACTCTGGCGGCTGAAGTATCGCGCGAACGACGACGCGTTCGACGAGCCGGTGCTGCTGCGGAAATTCCAGGGCAGCGGCGAACACGGCACCCACGGGCTGGCGCTCGCGCCGGATGGCCAGTCGATCTACTTCGCCAATGGCAACCACACGCAAGTCCCCGACCCGCTCGAATTCGCCCGCCCGGTGGCGATCGGCGAGGATCATCTGCTGCCCCGCCTGTGGGATGCGAATGGCCACGCCCGCGGCATCGTCGCGCCGGGCGGCTACGTGGGAAAGATCGATCCCGAGGGCCAGCGGCTGGAACTCTTCGCGGGTGGCTTCCGCAACCAGTACGACATCGCCTTCGACGCGAATGGCGAACTCTTCACCTACGACTCCGACATGGAGTGGGATCTCGGCTCGCCGTGGTACACGCCCACGCGCATCAATCACGTCGTGAGCAGCGGCGATTACGGCTGGCGCTCGGGCGCGGGCCGCTGGCCGGATCATTACGTGGATTCGCTGCCCACCACCGTGGACATCGGGCCCGGTTCACCCACCGGCACGGTCTTCGGCACGGGAGCAAAATTCCCGGCAAAATATCAGCGCGCGCTCTTCGCGCTCGACTGGACCTACGCGACCATCTGGGCGATCCACCTCACGCCGGATGGCGGCAGCTTCCGGGCGGAAAAGGAGGAGTTCATCGGCGGGAAGGCATTCTCTGTCACCGACGCGGTGGTGCGGAAAGCGGACGGCGCGCTTTACGTCACGATCGGCGGTCGCGGCAATCAATCCGCGCTCTATCGCGTGACCTACACCGGGTCGGAAAGCACCGCCCCCGCCGCGCCGCTCGCGGTCTCGCCGGAGGCAAAACTGCGGCATGATCTGGAGAAGCTGCACGTCGAAGGCGCCAGCGCCGAGGCGGTCGAAAAAGCCTGGCCGCACCTCGGCCACGCCGACCGCTTCATCCGCTGGGCGGCCCGCGCGGCGCTCGAACATCAGCCCGTCGAGCAGTGGGAAGCCCGCGCGCTGGCCGAGAAAAATCCCGTCGCCGCGCTCGAAGCGCTCACCGCGCTCGCGCGCCTCGGCCGCAGCGCCGCCGCCGCGGCAGCCAGCGCCGCCGCGCAGAAAACGCCGGGCATTTCCTCCGGCCCGGTCGGCGACACGCTCCCCGGCGACACTGCCCGGCAGGGCCAGCTCCTCGACGCGCTCGCCCGCTTCGACCTCGCCAAGCTCGACCCCACGCTGCGGCTCGGCTTCCTCCGCGTCTACGAACTCGCCCTCACCCGCTACGGCAAACCCGCGCCCGCAATCCGCGCCCAGCTCGCCGCCCGCCTCGAACCGCTCTTTCCCAGCATCGAGCCGCTCGCCAACCGCGAACTCGTGCAGCTCCTCGTCTTCTGCGATTCGCGAAGCGTGGTCGCCCGCACCGTCCCGTTGCTCGACACCGCGCGCGACGCCGACGTGACCATCGCCAGCGATGGCTTGCTCGCCCGGAACAGCGGCTACGCGCGGGCCGTCGATGGCCTTCACACCAGCCGCCCGAACCGCCAGGCCATCGCCTACGCCTATGCGCTGCGCGCAGCCCGCGTCGGTTGGACGCCGGAATTGCACAAAGCTTACTTCGGCTGGTTCCCGCACACCGCGGCGTGGAAAGGCGGCAACAGCTTCCGCAAATTCCTCGAAAACATCCGCACCGAGGCGCTGGCCAATACCGTCCCCGACCTCGCCGCGCGCCCCGCGCTGGAGGCACTCGCCCGACAGACCCCGCCCGCACCAGCGGCGAACCTCGTCATCCCGAAAGGCCCGGGAAAGGCCTACACCGTCGATGAAATCGTGGCCCTCGCCAGCGCGGGCCTGCGTGGCCGGAACTTCGAGCAGGGCAAAGCGATGTATGCCTCGACACTCTGCGTGCGCTGCCATCATTTCGGTGGCGAAGGCGGCAATGTTGGCCCAGACCTCACCGGCTCGGGCGCTCGCTACAGCCTGCGCGACCTCGCGGAAAACATCGTCGAGCCTTCCAAAATCATCAGCGACCAGTACGGCACCGAGCAGATCGAGAAAAAGGACGGTTCGCTCGTCATCGGCCGCGTGGTGGTGGAGGAAAACGGCAAACTCTTCGTCATGACCAGCGCCCTCGCCCCGGACGCGCTCACCGCTGTGGAGTCCACGGAAGTCAAAACGCGACAGCCATTTAACGTCTCGATGATGCCGCCCGGGCTGATCAATAGCCTGAACGAAACCGAATTGCTCGACCTTCTCGCCTACCTCACCTCGGCGGGAAACGCTCAGGACAAGGCATTTAGGCCTTAACAGAAGATTCCCCGGCACACTCGCTGGCCCGGTTTTCCTCCGCGGTTGGGAACGATTTTCGCTCACTGGCGTCCCACTCGGAGAACAATGGTTGACGACTTAACTGAAAATCAGGCAATATCTGAAAATTATCAGAAACAGGGATTACTAATGGCTCACTCTTCTGACCACAACCTGGGGACTCCGCTGAAAGGCGGTGCCTCCGCACTCACACCCATGATGGCCGACCCGTTCGTGGCCGACGCCTCTCCTGCCGTCCGCGACCGTTCGCTCGCCGAGCGCGTCGTCATTTTCAGCCTCTTCTGCGACGCCGTCGTGGTGGCGCTGGCGATGGTCGTGAGCTTTTGGCTGCGATTCGACACTGCCCTCGGCACCTACGGCATCGTCTCCCGCGTCACCCTCCGCGACTACGCCGGTTACATCGGGATCGGGGTGGTGACCATGCTGATCACGCTCGGTTACCGGCAGTTTTATAGCCGCAGCGTCGTGCTGCGCTACCGGCGGGTCGCCCGGCTCATCCTGGAATCCTCCCTCCTGTGGGTGCTCGGCTTTCTCAGCATCTCGCTGATTCTCAAGTTCCAGCCGCCTGTCTCGCGCTTTTACACCGCGATCGCCGGCCTCAGCATTTGCGCGCTGCTCCTGATTTCCCGCTGGGCGCTGGACCGCTTCATTCACCGCTCCAGCATCCTCGCCTCCCTCCGCCAGCGGGTCATTTTCGTCGGTTGGAATCAAGAGGCCGAGCGGCTCGCCCAGGCGTTTGCCAGCGATCACTCGCTGGCTTACGAACTCGTCGGCTGCGTCACCCCGGCCGGCCGCGACTTCGCGCTTGAGCCCCGCGACCCGCGGCTCCGCCTCGGGAGCGAGGAAAACATCGCCGACCTGCTGGAAAGCCGACGCATCGACATGGTCATGCTCGCCGACATGAATGCGCCGCAGAACAAAGTCCTCGGGCTGGCCAACCTCTGCGAGAAGATGATGGTGCAGTTCAAGGTCGTGCCGTCCTACTTCCAGATCCTCGTCTCCGGCCTGCATCTGGAAACGGTGAGCGGCATTCCCATCCTCGGCGTCTCCCGGCTTCCGCTCGATCGCACGGCGAATATCGTGCTCAAGCGCGTGGTGGACATCGTCGGCTCGATCGTCGGCCTCACCTTTGCCCTGCCCCTCATCGCGATCTTCGGCCTGCTGGTCGTGGTCGAGTCCCGCGGCCCGATCCTCTATCGGCAGCGCCGCCTCGGCCGCAACGGACTCGAGTTTTACATCTTCAAGATCCGCAGCATGCGCCTGGACGCCGAGGCCGATGGCCGCGTGGGCTGGAGCACCAAGGAAGATCCACGCCGCCTGCGCATCGGCACCTTCATGCGCAAGTGGAACATCGATGAGGTGCCACAATTCTGGAACGTCCTCAAAGGCGAGATGAGCCTGGTCGGGCCGCGCCCCGAGCGGCCCGAGCTAATCCACAACTTCAAGGACGAGATCCCGCACTACAACGCCCGGCACAACGTGAAGCCCGGCATCACCGGCTGGGCGCAGGTCAAAGGCTTCCGGGGCGACACCGACCTCGGGGAACGGATCAAGTGCGACCTGTTCTATCTGGAGAACTGGAACTTGCTCCTCGATTTCCAAATCATGGTCATGACCTTCCTGCGGCGAGAAAACGCCTGTTGATGCAGCCGCCCCCCGCGGTTCGAGGCGCGCATTTCTGCGCGGCGCCCCGGATTGGGAATCGGAATAACTCCTAAGTCGCAGGACGGAAAGCGACGATCGGCAGAAAGTTGCGTAAGCAAAAAGCCGCGAAATTTCTTCCTCTACTATTACCGCCATCAATTTATGACTCGGGTGATCTGATCCTTCGCCCGGCCCCGTTTTTGCTGCTCTCGGCCTTGCCGGATCAAAGGCGTCGAAAAATGGAGCAAACACAATCATCCGCCACTTGGTGCCTCGCGCAGTTTTCTGCGAAATGCAGCCTTTTATTCCGCCTTGGCACCTGCTCCACTTTTTCAATCTCATTGCTCCCAGATTTCTCCAGATGATGGGAGTTAAAACTTCCATCCAGGCCCAAGTTGCACCTCGCGGCGGACCGCTTGGATTGGCTTCGTCGCCCGGCGAAATCGACATTCCACCGCGTCCGCCCAAGACCCCATGACGGCTGCCTACGCTTACCATCTGAACGCGGCCTCGCCCGCCGTTCAATCGGGCCGCCCTCATTCCATCTTGCTCAACTTCAAAAAGGCGGGCATGGGGGTCGAAGAACTGTTCCCGCTCATCGAAACCAGTGTTTGGCAGCGGAGATTTTACAAACTCATCGGAATGCTCCGGCACCGCCGCTTTTTGCTGGATCGCGAAGAAGCGCTTCTCCGCAGCTTTGCGGAGCAGTTGCACATCGGGCTGAGGAAGAGCTCGGCCGACTTCATTTTCAGCCCGAGCACTTTACCTCTCAGCTACTTGGAGACCGATTTGCCCATCAGCTTCTGCGCCGATGCTCCATTCAGCGCGATGCTCGACTATTACGAGACATTCACCCGCCTGACCAAGCGCCAGATCAATCTCTCGGAAAGCCTCGAAGCCAGCGTGATCGCGCGGGCCGCACTCTCCGTCTATCCCAGCCAATGGGCGGCGGATCACGCGATCCGCCATTATGGCGCCAGCGCGGCCAAGGTCGCCGTCATCCCCTTCGGGGCGAATTTCGGCCGCGACAACCAGCGCGCGGAAGTCGCCTCGTGGATCGAGCAGCGCCCCCGCTGCGCCGAGCTGCGCCTCCTCTTCGTCGGCCGCGAGTGGGAGCGCAAAGGTGGCGACCTCGTGGTGCGCGCCGCACAGTGGCTGCGGGCTCGCGGGCTCGACGTGCGGGTGGACATCGTAGGTAGCCGCATTCCCAACCGGTATCGGCATCTGGATTTTCTCCACCCACACGGGGTGCTCTCCGCCCGCGTTCCCCAGGCCGTAAGCCAGCTCACCCAGCTCTACCAGCAGGCACACTTCCTTTTCGTCCCTTCGCGAGCCGAGGCCTACGGCATGGTCTTCTGCGAAGCGAACGCCTTCGGGGTGCCCGCGATTGCCACCGCCACCGGCGGCATCCCGAGCGTCATCCGCAATGGCATCAACGGTTTTGCCTTGCCCCTGGAAGCGGAAGCCGAGCACTACGGCGAAACGATTTTGGAAGCCTTCGAGCCGCGTGACCGCTACCTCGCGTTGGCCCAGGATTCTTTTGGCGAATTCGAGCAGCGGCTGAATTGGGACGCCTTCTCCAGAAGTTTTCTTTCCCGGATGGGATTTCGTGGGCATGGGGCGGCAGGTGACTACGACGGGCCGAAAGCCTCTGCATCAGTTCCGACAATCATGGATGCTCCTCGCCTCGACTCGCGCTCGGGAAATCCTGACGCTGAGCTGGCGACAGAGGCCGCCCCTCCCCTGCGCATCGCTTTCGTAGCGGATGAATACTGCAATCCTCGTGAGATCGGAGCCTGGTCCGGGCTGCCCTATTTCGTCTGGCAGGCACTGCAAAAGCAAGGCGTCGAACTGACCCGCATCGCGCTGCAGAGCGATTCCCGGGAAGCCGTGCGGCTGCTGAAGTTCAGCGCGGCCAAACTCCTCACCGGCCACCGCTACCTCCGCGACCGGGAGCCAGCGTTGCTCCGCGCTTATGCCCGACAGATCGAAGCCCGCCTCGCGGAGCAGCATTTCGACTTTCTCTTTTGCCCCGCTACCGCCCCGATCGCCTACCTGAAGACCAAGGTGCCCATTGCTTTCTGGGTCGATGCATCGTTTGCCGGGATGTTGGATTTTTACGAATCATTCTCCCGGCTCCACTCCAGCAGCATTCGCGAGGGGCATGCTGCGGACGCCGCGGCCGTGGAGCGTTCGGCGCTCGCGATCTATTCCTCCGATTGGGCCGCGAAATCGGCCGCCCGTGCCTACCAGGCCGATCCGGCTCGGCTGCACGTCGTCCGCTTCGGCGCCAATCTCAAAACCTGCCCGACCACCGCGGAAATCCACGACGCCATCGCCTGCCGCGGGCGCGAAACGTGCCGGCTGCTCCTGATCGGTGTGGACTGGAAGCGCAAAGGCGCCGATCTCGCCGTGCGCACGCTACTGGAGCTGGAAAAACTCGGCGTCAAAGCGCAGCTCACCATCATCGGATGCAAAGCTCCGTCGGACACCGCCCTGCCGCCGAACGTCGAGGTTCTCGGCTTCGTCAGCAAAGGGACTGAAGCAGGTCGCCGGCTCATCGAGCGCCACCTCCGTGAATCGCACTTTTTCCTCATGCCCAGCCGGGCCGAAGCCTACGGGCTCGTCTTCTGTGAAGCGAGCGCCTTCGGCCTGCCCTGCGTCGCGACCGCCGTCGGCGGCGTCCCCGCGATCGTCGAAGATGGCGTCAACGGCTGGCTCCTTCCGCTCGACGCACCCGCCGCGGCCTATGCCGGGAAACTCTACGCTCTATGGCGCGATCCCGCCATTTACGCCGCTGCCGCCCGCAATGGCCGCCGGCTTTTCGATGAGCGGTTGAACTGGGACGTAGCCGCCGAGGCCGTCATTGCATTGATGCGGAAGCATCTGCTGGAAAACGCGGACGCCGGCGCTCTACAGAGTTGCACCCTTGCATGAGCAAGGCTGGAATCGACGTCGAACACGTCCAAAAACGCGAGCGATCAATCCTCGCTTTCTTCGCCACCTCGCTCGCCTCCCGAGGTCTGGGCATCGGCTGCCAGCTCCTGCAGGTGCCCATCGCCCTGCACCATCTCGGCAATGAAGCCTTCGGCCTCTGGGTCACCCTCTTCAGCCTCGGGTTCGTCCTGGCATTCACGGATTTCGGCATTGGCCTCGGGGTGCAAAATAAAATCGCCGAAGCCCTGGGAAAAAACGACGTCGGCGGGGCGCGCCGCATCTTCGTCACCGGGCTCGCCTTCCTCGTCGGCGTCATGTTCCTCCTGCTCGGCGCGGCCTTCGTCGCCTCTCATTTCGTCGATCTTCCCAAGCTGCTCCGCATCGACGATCCCGCGGTGGCCGCGGAGACCGGCCCCGCCGTCTTCGCCGTAGCCATCGTCTGGTGCCTGAATGTCCCGCTCGGCCTCGGCCAGCGCCTCGCCTACGGCGCGCAACTCGGCTGGGCTCACAATATTGCGCAGACCGTTTCGCAAGTCGTGCTGCTGGCCACGGTCGCGATCGGGGCCTCGATGCGTCTCGGCCTCACCGTCTTCTCGGTCTTCACCTTCGCCAGCGCCGCCCTGGTGAATCTCTGCTTCTTCCTCTACCTGATGCGCCGGCTGGGCTGGATGCGCCTTTCCATCCGGCAATTCGACGCCTCCCTCCTCCGGGAGCTTGCCCATCTCGGCATCTTTTTCTTCCTCCAGCAGATCTCCACGATCGTGCTCTTCACCGCCCCGCCGATCATCCTCTCCGCGTCCGTCGGCGCCGCCGAGGTCACGCCCTTCAATCTCACCCAACGAGTTTTGAATCTCTTCATGGTCGTGGCAAACGCCCTGCTACTCCCGATGTGGCCTGCCTATGCCGATGCCAAAGCCCGCAACGACTGGGTCTGGATCCGGCGAACGCTCTGGCGCTCCGTAGGCCTCGTCTCCGTCCTCACCATTTTGCCCATGTTCGCCGTCGGTCCTTTCGTACCGCAACTCATTCACTGGTGGACCCAGGGAGAAGCTGCCTTGCCGAAATCGAGCCTCGTCTGGCTGCTCGTCGCCTGGAACGCGATCACCGTCCTTCAGCAGCCTTTTGGCTACTTTCTCTCCGGGATCTCCCGCGTCCGCCGCGCCACTCTTTACGCATTTCTTTCCACGGTGACGGCACTCACCGCGATTACGCTTCTCCTTCCACGATTTGGAGTTAACGGGATTCCGCTCGGCCTCATCGCCGGATTCATCCCCTTCATTTTATTTGGGAACGTCCTCGAAACGATCGTCGTGCTCCACGGAGCCCCCAGACCGGGCTCCGCCAGAAATCCAGCCTCTAAACTGCCCGCAGCCCACCGGGATTCCGACGAGCCCACCCAGCCGCCGGAAGCCATCTAACCATCGTGAGCCATCACCCGCCTTACACCTACCTCGTCGAACCGTTTCGACGCCGCCGGCCGGCCCAGATCTGGGCTCTCTGGAAGCTGTGCGGCACCGTGCAGACACTCCGCTATCTGGCCCAGCGCTTTCTCGACCTGCCGATCGTCAGCCTCCGCCTCCCCGGCATCGCGCACCCGATCTATCTGCGCCCATTCACCAGCGATTGGACAGCGCTGCGCCACGTCCTCGAGGAGCGCGATTGCGACGTGCCGCTGGATCGGGAGCCGCGCTTCATCATCGACGGCGGCGCGAACATCGGCCTCGCCTCCGTGCTTCTGGCGAACAGATACCCGCAGGCCCGCATCCTCGCCGTGGAACCTCATTCCGACAACGCGATCCTGCTCCGGCTGAATTGCCGCGAATACCCGAACGTGCAACTCGTCCCGAGCGCCATCTGGAGCTCCAACACGTACCTCGAAATCGCCAACCCAGACACCGAGATTCACGGCGGCTTCCAGGTCCGCGCGACCGGTCCCACCCCCACACCGGGCAGCTTTCACGCCGTCACCATCGCGGACTTGCTCGCGACCGGCGGTGCGACGGAGATCGACCTCCTCAAGCTCGACATCGAGGGCGCCGAGACCGAGATTTTTTCCCACGGCTCCGAACGCTGGATCTCCGCCGTCCGGGCGCTCGTGATCGAGACCCATGGGCCCGCCGCGGAAAGGATTGTCCGCGAAACCATGTCCGCCGCCGGGCGTTTCCAGACCTCGCTGCGCGGCGAAAAGCTCGTCTTCCGGCACACCGGCGCGTCGAAAACCGGCGCTCTCGCTCCACCCAGCCCGAGCGCCGCCCCATGATCCTGCCTCGCACGATCCTCCACGCGGTCCTGGAGCGCATGCTCTCCTGGACGAGTTCGCTCAATGTCCAGGGCACCGGCGGTTGGTATCAGAGAGCACTCCTCCGGGGCATGGGTGTCCACCTCTCCGGTCCCGTGGCCGTCGCCCCCGGCACCAGTTTCCTCGGCTGCGAAAATCTCCACCTCGGCAGCTACGTCTCCATCGGCGCCGGTTCGCGGATCGTGAGTTGGGCCCCAGTGACGATCGGCGACGACTTCCTGGCCAGCGACCTGCTCAACATCAACAGCGGCACCCACGACCCCGTCACCCTCGAGCCCACCAGCCTGCCCATCTCCATTGGCAAACGCGTCTGGTGCGGCACCGGCGTGACCATCTGCGCCGGTGTGGACATCGGCGACGACGTCATCATCGGTGCCCGCTCCCTGGTCACGAAATCGCTCCCGTCGAATTGCGTCGCCTATGGCATCCCCGCCCGGCCCGTTCGCACGCTGGAGCGGCCCGACGGGCGCGTCTGGTCCATGTGGCCGGAGCGTTCGGCATCTGAGTATCTCGAGCGACTGCCCAAGTGGAAACGGGCCCTTCACTGGCTGCGCGCCCGCCTCTGATGCGAGTCGTCCAGCTCAGCACCACCGACGTGATGGGCGGCGCCGCCCTCGCGGCCCATCGTCTCCACGAGGCGCTGCCGGCGCAAGGGGTCACCTCCGAATTGTTCGTCGCCCAGGCGGCCGGCCACGGGCCCCACGTACACCCCTACCGCATCATCCCCGGCGCTCCGGATGCCGTGAACCATTTCCTCTTTCGGGTCGCCCGCCGCTGCCAGCGCCGCATCCGCCTTGACGACAGCACCCTCTTCACTCTCGACTGGACGACGCTCCGCGGCCTCCCCCTCTGCCAGCTCCCGCCGGCCGACGTGCATCACCTGCACTGGTTTGCTGATTTCCTCGACTTCCGCTCCCTCCCTCGGCTCGCCCAGATCGCCCCGCTCGTCTGGACCTTTCACGACATGAACGCCTTCACCGGCGGCTGCCACTACGACGAAGGCTGCGGGCGCTTCACCGGCCACTGCGGCGCCTGCCCGGTCCTCGCCTCCAGCGACCCAGAGGACGTCACCTCCCGCGTCATCCGGAGGAAAGCACGGGCACTCGGGAAAATTTCCGCCTCCCGGCTCATCGTCGTCACCCCCAGCGAATGGCTCGCCAGCGAAGTGCGGCGCAGCCCGCTCTTCGAACGCTTCGCCACCCGCGTCATCCCCAATGGCATCGACCTCCAAGTCTTCCAGCCCGTGGATCGGGAGGCCGTGCGCCGGCGCCTCGGCTTCACGCCCGAAGATCGCGTCGTCCTTTTCGCGGCTGATCGCCTCAGCGTTGTCCGCAAAGGCTGGAGCCTCCTTTTGCAGGCTCTCGCCCCACTCCTCGACCAGCCAGATATCCGCGTCCTGACCATCGGCGAAGGCGAGACGAACACCCTGTCCGGCCCCCGCCACCACCACCTCGGACGCTTGGACGACAGCGCCGCGATCTGCGAAACCTTCAACGCCGCCGATGTCTTCGTCGTGCCCTCGTTGCAGGATAACTTTCCCAATACCGTGCTCGAGTCCCTCGCCGCCGGAACTCCCGTCGCCGGTTTCGCCACCGGCGGCATCGTCGACGCCGTCGAGCAAGGCGTTTCCGGATTGCTCGCCCCCACGGGCGATGTCGCCAGCCTCACCCAGTGCATCCAGACGATCCTGAACGACGACGCGCTGCGCGCCGGAATGCGCACCGCCGCCCGCGCCCGCGCCGTGGCCTGCTACAGCGTGGCCCGGCAGGCGCAAGCATACCGCGCCCTCTACGAAGATCTCCTCAGCGACGCCGCCCCACCCGGATTGCGCGAACAACCATCCTCCGCCTCCTCGCTGACGTGAATCAAACCTCCACGGCGTGGCCCGATACGCCAAAGCCCGCCGGGGAATCAGCCATCCCCGACCACCTGGAGGCCCCCCCCACATCGGGGAAAACCCTCGCCTTTTTTTACTGCCTCGCGGCCTTTTCCATCGGCCTCATCCGGACGACGACCATCTCGCTCGTCGGCGCGATGCCCATCGGCGAACTCATCCTCCTCGTCGTGGTCGGCCACGCCCTGCTGTGGCTCGCGCTGACCCGCCGCTCTCCCGCCCCGCTCCCCTCTCCCCGGCTCCTGGCCCTCTTCATTTTCTGCCAGCTCGTTGCCTTCGGTAGCTACATCGTCACCGATCTCTGGCGCGAAAGTATCCCGGTGGACATGATCCGCGGGTGGCTGCGCATGATCTTCGTGCTCATCGATATCGGCGGCCTCGCCCTGATCTTCGGCGGTGCCAGTCGCGCGTTCCTTTTCCTCCAGATCGGCGCAGGCCTCTCCTTTGCCCAGTTGCTCATCGCTCCGCCCACGTTTGGCGACTATTGGAAGTTCGGATTCGGCTACCCCGCCACCACCTTGGTTTTCCTGCTCGCTCCCAGAGTCTTGGGCTTTTGGGGGGCTCCTCTCGCTTGTTTTGCACTCGGAGGGTTGCATTCCGTCATGGATTTCCGCAGTCTCGCCGCGATATGCGTCGCCATCGGCGGCTTGCTCTTGCTCCGCATCGTGCCCCGGCTGGCGCGCAAGTTACTCATGGTTCTCGCAGCGCTCGTTTTCATCGTCAGCTCGCCGGTGATTTTTCAGAAGATGTTCGCCGATACCGGCGGCAGGGCCGACCGCTCAAACGTCGAGCGCCTCGCGATGCTCGCGGCGGCGTGGGAAGGCTTCGTCGAATCGCCGATCATCGGCCAGGGCTCCTGGTTCGGGAAATCCCAGGTCATGGACAATTTCCTCCTCATCCGCGCCGACAAAGCCCACGCCGCAGGTGGCGCCATGCACTTCAAAGACGACGACTTCGAGGGCATCGCCATCCATTCCCAACTCTTCGTCACCCTCGCCGAAGCCGGCCTCTTCGGCGCGACCTTCTTCTTTGTCTACGGCGGCTTCATCATCTGGGCACTCTGGTTCGCCCTCACCGATGCCGCGTGGCACTGGACACTCCCCTCACGCGTCTTCATCCTCGTGAGCGGCTTCTGGGATTTGTGGATGAGCCCATTTTCCGGACCCGTCCGCGTGAACATCGCCCTCATCGTCATCCTCATCGCCCTCTTCTGGCGTGAACGCAGCCAGCAGCGCGCTGGCCTCCCCGCCCAGCCCCCCGCTGGCCTTCCTGCCTCCACCGCATGAGCGCCGCGCCGCAGCCAGAGTTTGCGCTCTCCGTGGTCGTCTGCACCTACAATAACGCAGCCCGCCTCGCCGGCGCCCTCCGGCACCTCGCCGCGCAAGAGCCCGCCGGCGCTGGCTCCGAAGTCCTCGTCATCGACAACAACTGCACCGACGAAACGCCCCAGATCGTCGAACAGTTTCAGCCGCAAATCCCGCACCTGCGGCGGATCGTCGAAACGCGCCAGGGCCAGATGCACGCCCGCGTCCGCGGCGTCCGCGAAAGCCGCGCCCCCTGGATCGCCTTCGTGGATGACGACAATTTGCTCGACCCCGGCTGGATCACCGCCGCCCTCCGGCGGATCGCCGCTTCGCCGGGCTGCGGAGCCTTCGCGGGCAAAGTCGTGATCGACTGGGAGACCCCGCCGCCCGAAGTCGTCGCCCGGCGCGACTACGCCTTTGCCTCCACCGACCTCGGCCCCGCGCCAGTCCGCCTCGCCGGTGAAATGCGCTGGCGCCTCCGGGGCGCCGGCCTCGTCTGCCGTCGCGCCGCCCTCGAAGACGCCGGCTGGCTCGAATGGCAGGGCTGCATCGGCCGGGCCGGCCGCAGCACCATGTCTGGCGACGATACCGAGATCGTCCTGCGCATCGCCCGCGCCGGTTACGAGCTGTGGTACGAGCCCGCCTGCCGCCTGCTCCACTGCATCGCCAGCCGCCGCCTCAATTGGGCCTACCTGCGTTCCCTCCACTACAGCTTCGCCCTCGCCGATCCCCTGCTGCTCGGCTTCCGCGGCCACGGCTCCCGGCTCACATGGGCAGGCAAAGTCGCCTCGCTCCTACTCCGGCGGACCTACTGGGTCATCCGGCATGGCATCCAGGGCATCGTCAGCGCCGACGCGCGCGCAAATGCCATCCTCAGCCTCGACTCCCTCCGCGGCCTCATCTGCGGGATCGGCGTCGTCACCAGCCTGGATCGCCCGCAACGCGCCGCCTGGCTCGGACGGAAGAATCCCGGCGTCGACCCCACGAAGCTACGCGTCCTCCATGTGCAAAACGGGAGCCTCTACGGCGGTATCCAACGGATGACGACCTGCCTCGCCGCCGAGCGCGCCCACGCCCCGGGCATGGTGCCCATCTTCGCCCTCTGCTACTCCGCCCGGCTCGCCACCGAACTACGGGAAACCGGCGTCCAGATCGAAATCCTCGGCCCCCTCCGCACCAGCCGCCCCTGGCAGTGGCTCCGCGTCGCCTGGAATCTCGATCGCCTCATCCGGCGCGAACGCATCGACGTCGTCATCTTCCACGGCTCCTGGCCGCTCGCCCTCTTCGCCCCCGGCGCCGCCCTCCGCGGGCGCCCCACCGTGCTGTGGATGCACAACGACACCAAGATCCGGCACAAGAACCTGATCGAAATCCTCGCCGGCCGGGCTCCCGTGGACCTGGTCATCGCCAATAGCGCCTACACTGCAGCCAGCCTGCCCCTGCTTTTCGCCCAGCCGCCGCCCCACCTCGTCCTGCCCTGCCCGGTCTCCCTCCCCGCCACGGCCGACCAGACTCCGGAGCGGCGCGCGGCCTTGCGGGCGGAACTTTCCACCCCCGAGGACGCCGTCGTCATCGCCCTGGCCGGCCGGCCCGAAGCCTGGAAAGGACACGCCGAACTGATCGCCGCGCTGGCGCAGCTCCGCACCTCCACCCCTTGGGCCTGCTGGATCATCGGCGGCGCCTTCACCGCCGAGCAGATCGAATTCCTCGCCACCCTCCAGGCCTCTGCTCGCGATCACAGCCTCGGCGACCGCGTCCGCTTCCTCGGCCAGCGCGAAGACGTGGACGACCTCCTGAGCGCCGCCGATCTCTTCTGCCAGCCCAACGCCACCCCCGAGCCCTTCGGCATCGCCTTCATCGAAGCCCTTTACGCCAGCCTGCCCATCATCACCGCCGACCACGGCGGCGGCAGCGAGATCGTGGACGCTACCTGCGGGCGGCTCCTCCCGCCGAACGACATCCCCGCCCTCGCCGCCGCGCTCGATGAACTCATTTCCAATCGCTCCCTGCGAGAAACCCTCGGCCGCCAGGCCAGGCCGCGTGGCCTCCAGGTTTCCGCCCCCGCCAGAGTCCTCCCCGCGTTGCAAAGCTGCCTCACCCGCCTCGTCGCACCGCGAACCAACGGCGCCGACCGCAGCGCCGGTTCACCAGCCTCAGACTTGAACTTGACCGCCCATGAGTGATCCCGGGCCACCAGCGGTCATTCGCACGATGATGGGCGTGCGCCAGCTCGACATCGCCCGCAAGTGCCTGGGCAGTATCAAGACCTTCACCCGCCACCCGCTCACCTTTGCCATTCACGACGATGGCACGCTCCACGCCGCCGCCCGCGCGCAGCTCGAGGAAGTCCTCGGCCCCTGCCAGTTCATCGACCGCGCCGCGGCCGGCGACGCCATCGCCGAGCGGCTCGCGAGATACCCGCGCTGCACCCGCTTTCGCCACGAGCACCTCTTCGGCCTGAAGCTCTTCGACATCCCGCTCCTCGCCGGCAGCCGCGTCATCTATTGCGATACCGACATCCTCTTCACCCGGCCGCTCCTCTGCCCGGATTACTTTCTGGGCAACGGGCCCCGCTTCGTCGCCATGCGCGATCTTCAGGAATCCTACGCCGTCCGGATGGCGCAGTGGCCCATCCTCCAGCGCTCCGGCATCACCCTGGCCAGCCGCGTCTGCGCGGGGATGATCAGCTTCGACCCCGCGGTGCTCGATCTCGACTACGTGGAGTGGCTGCTCGGCATCGATGAAGAGCACGGCCTCTTCGACGGA
>Ga0335397_10001661_pt1 | contig 30276 bp, 26 predicted proteins | sample MAT04_FD_205740 | JGI IMG/M metagenome (GOLD analysis project Ga0335397, IMG submission 205740) | Freshwater microbial communities from Lake Fryxell liftoff mats and glacier meltwater in Antarctica - MAT-04 (spades assembly) (version 2) ... | reverse complement strand
AGTGGCAGCTCGTGCCCCCTCGGTCGACGAGCTCGACGAGCCCGCGCTTCTGCTCGAAGCTCATCGCGGCGTCGTCACCCTGCATGAAGCGATCGAACGACGAGTCTCGCGCGACGAGCGTCCGTTCGAACGCCGCGATGGCTCGAGGGATCGACTGCTCGCTAACTGCCGACAGGCCGAACGCCGCGTCGAAGAGCGCTACGTACTCGGGAATCTCCGCAATGCGCCGGATGACCTCGGGGAAGATCTGCGCTTCGCCGTAGCTCGTTCCGCGCATCTCGTTCACGTTCTTGATCGGGCCCGAGGCCTGGCCCTCCAGCGAGCGCGCGCGATTGTCCCAGAACATCGGAGCATCGGCGGGGCTCGTGGCGTCGCCCCTGACGTTCGATCCGTTCCACGCGGTATCGAGCACGGACATCGCGTTGCGCGCGGCAAGATGAGGTGCGGCGGTCGAGACCGCGCGCGCCGGCCCGAGTCCCGTACCGCCGACTCCGACCGACAGCGCGAGCCCGTCCGCGTAGCCGAAGTCCGGGTGGTGACACGTCGCGCACGCGACGTCGCGATCGCCGGAGAGAACCGGATCCCAGCTCCTCTGCCAGTAGCCGCTCCGCTCAGCCGTCGATGCGCGCGTCGTAGTAGCCCCGCATCTCCCTCTTCGAGAGCAAGAAGAAGAGGCCGGCGCCGAAGACCGTACCGAAGCACGTCAGGACCTGCGAGGCGGCGAACAGGTACGACGACCAGTGCGCGAGCCTCACGCGTCGGCGCAAGCCCCATGCATTGAGCCCAGCCCAGACGGCCCCGACCAGCACGTAGAGGACTCCGTAGAGGAGGAGCGTGTGCTTCGTCTCCGAGCTGAAGGAGCGAAACGTTCCCTCCGTGTTCAACTGGAGCGCAAAGAGGCCCACCGTGAACGCCGTCATTGCGACGGAACCGACCTGCACGTATCCGCAGTCTCTGGCGTTCTTCGCGCCGGCCGCAAACGGGTCGGGCGGAGGGGGCCCGGCATGCTGGCGATACATCTACGCAGGGTGACACGCATCCGCACGTGCGAAAACCCTGGGGCCGGATCAGCAAGGCCGCCGCGAGCGGGCGCGACGGCAGACGCCGGAAGCTCAGGGCTTCAGCTGATCTTGCGGGACGAGGATCATCGCGCGCTGCGGCGGGACGATGAGCCGGAGCTCGCCGGTCGCCGGCACCGCGTAGGTCTTCGCCTCGGGGTCGAGCACGTCGACGAGCGTGATGCCCGGCTTCGTGATCTTCATCGCCTTCGTACCGTCGGCGGTGGTGCTCATATGGCGCGCGTTCGAGTTGATGACGACGAGCGCGTAGCTGTCGCCGGCGTCGCCGCCCGCGCGCTCGTACGCGACGATGCCCGCGTCCTCCTCGGCCTTCACGTGCGCCGTCGAGTACACCATGTTCGTGTCGCCGCGGCGCAGGCCCGCGTACTTCACGCGCAGCCGCGCGAGCTTCGAGAGGTGACGGAAGGTGTCGCCGGTCGTCGGGAAGCCCGTGTTCCAGAGCACCTCGCGGTTCGCGGGGTCGTTACCGCCGGCGAAGTCCTGCTCGGTGCCGTAGTAGACGCACGGGATGCCCTCCTCGGTCATGAGGAGAGTGAGCGCGTTGCGGAGCGCTTCCTTGTCGCCGAGCGCCTCGAAGAGGAAGCGCGAGACGTCATGGTTGTCCATGAAGTTCACGAGCGATTTACTCGGAGCGACACCGGTGCCGCCCTCTTGCGGCTGCGTGTTGTAGTTCACGGCGCGGTCCGCCCAGAGCTTCTGGATCTGGTCGGTGCCCTTCTGCGCGTTCTCGTCGTGCGCGCTCTGGAACACGTCGCGGAACACCTGAAAGTGCTGCGAGAAGTAGAACACGCTGTCGAGCATGCCCGGCTGCGTGTAGCTGCCGAGGAGCTTGTCGTTGCCGTCGAACGCCTCGCCGAACATGAGGAACTTGGTCTTCCCCTGCGCCGCGAGACGCGCACGCACCTTCGTCGCGAACTCCGTCCAGAACTCGTACTCGACGTGCTTGACGGTATCGATGCGGAAGCCGTCGAGGTCGGAGAGCTCCGCCCACCGTGTGTACTTGTCGATCATCTCCGCGCGGACTTCGGGGATCTCCGTCGCGACGTCCTTCAGGCCGCCGGGAAAATCGCCGAGCATGCGCTGCTTCTCGTCGTCGTAGTTCAGGATGCGCCCGAAGCCGTGATACCCGCGCGCCGTCCCGAGGATGCCGGCCATCGGGATGCGGTTGATCGACGGGTCCTGGATGAAGATGATCGGCGCCCGCCCGGCATTGCCGAGCGAGGTGAACGCCTGCACGCCACGCGGGTCCCAGTCCGGGTCGTACTCGGTGATGCGCGTGATGTCCGACTTCGAGCCCGCGCCCTGCAAGGGTCCGCTGCCCCCGATGTTGATGTCGGGGTGACCGTTCAGGTTCATGTCGTAATAGAAGACCTGACCCATGTGGTTCGTGACGATGTCGAGGACCACCTTGAGCCCGTGGTCGTGCGCCGCCGCGGTGAGCCTGCGCAGCTGGGCGAGGTCGCCGAAGTGCGGGTTCGTCTGCGTGAGGTCCTGCGCCCAGTAGCCGTGGTACGAATCGACGTCGGCGTCGGTCTCGACGTTCTTCACGACCGGGGAGATCCACAGCGTCGTGACGCCGAGCTCCTTGATGTAGTCGAGGTGGTCGATGAGCCCCTGCCAGTCGCCGCCCTGGAAGCGCGCGAGGTAGCCGGGCCGGACCTGGTAGTCGTTGTTGACGTCGCCGTTGGCGAAGCGGTCGGTGAGGACCTGATAGATGACCTCGTCGCGCCAGTCGTCGACGTGCGTGCCGAGCGCGGGCTGCCTGCCGTCGTCCGGCACGCTGACGCAGCCGATCTCGGGCAGCGAGCAGGCGCCCGCGGCGAGCATGGCCATGACGATTTTGGACTTCATCGTGCTCATGGTCTTTCTCACGGGTACGAGCTCGAGTTGAACCACCACTCGGCGCCGAGGCCGAGGAAGTGCTCGGTGCTGCGCTGGTTGAACACGTCCTCGACGGGGTAGAGGGCGCGCGTGGCCGAGTCGCGGAAGCTCGCGACATAGAGCAGGCGAATCTGCGGGCGCTTGTAGCTGCCGCGGCCGGACGGCGAGAAGTACGGGATGAGGCCGACCTTCGTGACCGAGGCGTTGAGCTGGTCGTTCGTGCCGGGCTGGAGCGTCGCGAGCCGGCGCTGCTGGTAGCTGCCTTCGAGCGAGATGCCGAAGTAGTCACCGAGGAAGACGCTCGGCCGGATGACCGCGGCGCCCTCGTCGTACTTCGCCGTCGACGTCGCCGCCGTCCCGCCGTCGCGGAAGAAGCGCACGTAGGCGGCCCAGAGGATCGAGAACTCCTCCTGCTCGTAGTTGCCGGAGATCGCGACCTGCGTCTCGCTCGCGCCGTCCGTCGTGCGGTCGAGCGCGAACGTGATCGGGACCGCGAGCGGGTCGTACGAGGCGATGCCGCGCGCATGGCGCATGACGAGCGACGCGTACGTGTCGCGCTTGCCCGTGAAGTAGGTGAGCTGCGAGCCGACCATCCAGCCGCTGTCCTCGGGCAGACCGCGGTCGACCTTGGTCAAGGGATCGTTGAACGTGCCGGCCGAGAGCTGGTGGAGCTCGCCGTAGAGGATCGCCTTGAAGCCGCCCGGACCGCCGCGAGGCCGGATGAACTGGGTGAGCTTGAGGGTCTCGATGGTGCGCGGGCGATCGAGCTTCGTGACGTCGACGGTGCCGAAGCCGAAGGGCGCGACGACCGGCACCTGCTGGAACTGGTACGGGTTGTCGAGGCGCTGCTGGCCGGCGTGGAGCTGGAGGACCGTCTCGTAGGCGGTCTCGCCCTGGACGGGCGGGCTCTTGTAGAGGGGAGCGCCGATGCCGCCGCCGACGGTGTTCTGGTTGTCGAGCGGCCACCAGTTGAGGAGGTAGATGTCGTCGCCGCGGTACATCCGCGAGCCGGCCCACATCGTGAGGTTGTCGTACGTGCCCTGCGCGTACAGGTTGCGGACGCCGATCGCCTGCTGGGGCTTGCCCGTGAAGTGGAAGAACGGCGGGAAGAGCGCGAGCGTCGCGACGACGCGGCCCTTCACACGCTCGTTCCACTTGTCCTCACGACGGAGCTCGAGCTCGGCGTAGTTGCCCTCGTCGACGATGCGCGGACCGAAGGCGACGACATTGGTGCCGCGACCGGTGCCGCCGCGCAGATCGCTTGCAGCATACACGCGACCGTAGGAGCCGAACTCGAAGCGACCCTCGTGCGCGGAGCCGGGGTCGGTGACGACGCGCGACGGCTCGTTGCCTCGTGCGACGCCGGGAGTGACGGCGCCGGGCACGGACGGCCCGCTCGTGTCCGACGAGAGCGGCGCGTCGGGACGCGGGACCTCGCCGGGAGGCGACGTGGGCACCGGCACGACGATGACGGTCGGCGGTGCGGGCGCGGCGTCGGCAGGTGCGCTCGGCGGCGGCGCGGGCGGCGGCGGCGGTTGTACCGGCGCCACGCCTCGCTGGGTTTGCGCCGACGCGCTCGCGGGGACGACCAGAGTCGCCACGACCGAGAGGAGCAGCGTGAGGACGCGGTGATCGAGGCGGGATTCGAACGACGGCGAACGGCGCACGGGGGTGCCGGGACGTAGCACGCCCACCCGGAGTCGTCCCGGGAAAAGGTAACTCAGGCCTGCGTTACGCCGCGCGCAAACGGGCTCGCACGGCTTCGTCGTGGCCTTCCAGCGCGAGCGCGATGCCCTGCCCGGCGGAGTCGCCTGGCTCGACGACGACGCCGTCGACGAGCGCGGGACCGTCGGGCAAGGAGAGCGTCGCGACCACGGGCGTGCCGACGGCGAGCGCGTGGAACGTGGAGAGGAACACGCGGTCGGGCCCCACGCTCGCGGCGAGCGCGCCGAACGATGTGCCGAGGGACGGCACTCGAACCTCCACGGAAACGGCCGTGTTGCGTCGGGGTGCGGGGGAGCTCTTGCGGGGCAGCATGGGTGAAGCGAGAGGACTGCAAGGTGCACGCCTTCGCTCGAGCGTGATGGACGACGCGGCCCGAACGGTCGTCGCGATGGTTTTCCACGGTTGCGCGTGGCGCAACGGCGACGTCATCCGTACGGGCGCCTACGCGCGCCCTGGATCCGGCGCTACCGGGAGCATGGCCCCGTGATCGTCGGGATCGCGTTCGGAGCGCGGCAACGGGGCAGAGTGCATCAAGCGGCACACGGACTGCGGTCCGTGGTCCTCGCGGCCCCCCGCTGAGACACGCGGGAGACCGCGAATTTCGCAGGAAACGCCCGGCGTCGGCTTGCTCGTCACTCTGTCGTGAGGTACGCCACCGCCCTCATGCTCCTCCGCCGCGCCGCGCTTCCTCTTCTCCTCACTGTCCTCGGTACGCTCGCCACGAGCGTCGCCGCGTGCTCGTCGAGCAAGGACGAGGATCCGTCGGTCACGCCCCCGCCCGGCACCGAAGCCGGAACGCCCGTGGTCGATGGAGGCGTGACGGCCGACGGCGGCAAGGAGCAGACGGAGATCGTGTTCGACAAGAGCACGACGTTCGGCAAGCGCGCGTGCTCGCTGACGCTCCGCTACTCCGGCGCGGGCAACGAGGTGAAGCTCGCCGGTGAGTTCACCGACTGGGCGACCAGCCCGCTCACGATGACGAAGACGGCGACGGGCTTCGAGATCACGCTGCAGCCGAGCGCGAAGCTCCAGGGCGGCATCCTCTACGGCTACAAGATCATCGCCGACGGAACGTGGAAGCTCGATCCCGACGGCAAGTACCGGAAGATCATCGGCGGCGAGATGAACTCGGGGCTGAAGCTCCCCGAGTGCGACACGGGCCCCGAGCTGCTCTCGGAGAAGGTCGTCGTGGCGGCCGCGGACATGAAGGTGCGCGTCACGGTGCGCGCCGCGAGCGACGGCGAGCCTCCCACGGGCATGACCGCGAGCCTCGACCGCGCGAAGATCCCCGCCGGCTCGTGGAAGATCGACGCTGCCGCCGGCGCCGTCGACTTCGCGCTGCCCGCGCTCGCGAAGGGCAAGCACGTGCTCAGCCTCACGACGACCGACGGCAAGATGCGGAGCGCCGAGCCGATCGATCTGCCCTTCTGGGTCGAGGACGAGGAGTTCGATTACAAGGACGGCCTCCTCTACATGTTCATGGTCGACCGCTTCGCGAACGGCGACAAGGCGAACGACAAGGCGATCGGCTCGCCCGTCCACTACGACGCGGACTGGCACGGCGGCGACCTCCAGGGCGCGCTCGAGGTCATGCAGTCGGGCTACTTCGAGAAGCTCGGCGTGCGCACGATCTGGATCTCGCCGGCCAACGCGCAGACCGACAAGTCCGAGGTCGGCGACGGCAACCAGATCTTCAGCGCCTACCACGGCTACTGGCCGGTCAAGGCGCGCTCGATCGAGCCGCGCTTCGGCGGCGACGCCGCGCTCCGCGCGTTCGTGGCCGAGGCGCACAAGCGCGGGCTCCGCGTGCTGCTCGACCTCATCAACAACCAGGTCCACGACGACCACGAGTACGTGAAGACGCACGCGGACTGGTTCCGCAAGGACTGCAAGTGCGGTGACGACGCGAACGGCTGCGGCTGGAGCCAGCGCCCGTTCGACTGCAACTTCCAGATGTACCTCCCGGACATCAACTGGAACACCTACGGCGCCGAGAAGCAGTTCATCTCGGACGCGTCGAACTGGATCAGCGAGTACGACCTCGACGGCTTCCGCGTCGACGCCGTGAAGCACGTCGAGGCGAACAGCGTGTTCAACATGCGCGCCGAGCTCTCGCGCCGCTTCGAGCAGGGCGGCGCGCGCATCTTCATGGTGGGCGAGACGGCGGTCGGCGAGAACGACAACGGCACGTTCTTCGGCGAGAACTTCGCGAGCGGCTTCAAGTGGATCGACGCCTACACGGGCGCGACGGCGCTCGACGGTCAGTTCGACTTCCCGACGCGCCACAACATGGCCGACGGCCTCACCAGCGGCACGATGGGCCTGGATCAGGTCGAGTCGCAGCTCCAGAAGTCGCTCGCGAGCTACAAGCCCGGCAACCACCACGTTCGCTTCTTGAATGGGCATGACAACCCGCGCATCGCGAGCATCGCCGCGCAGGACCCGAAGCTCGGTTGCTCCTGGTCGAGCGGCTGCCGCGACGACGCGCTCCCGCCGGTCGCCTACACGGACGGCGCGGTCTACACGAAGCTGAAGCGCGCGCTCACGGTGCTCTACACGATGCCCGGCGTGCCTTACCTCTACTCCGGCGACGAGGTCGCCTTCCCCGGTGGCAACGATCCGGACATGCGCCGCAACATGCGCTTCGAGGAGAGCGACCTCGCGGGCGTGCAGATGGCGAAGCCGGGCTCTACGCCGGTGGCGCTGAACGCGCAGCAGGTCGACCTCCGTGACTTCGCGCGCAAGCTCGGCGCCGCGCGCAGCGTGTCTCGCGCGCTCCGCCGCGGCGACCGCTACACCCTCCTCGGCAACGAGGCCGACCTCTGGGTGTACGCGTACAAGGCGGGGCCGAAGGAGATCGCGGTCGTCGTCGTGAATCGCGGCGGCGCGGTCACGCGCACGATCGCCGCGGGAGCGCTCTCGCTCGGCTCCTCGGGCATCACGGGCTGGGCGTCGGCCGCGGGCAACGGCTCGGCCACGACCAGCGGCAGCGACCTCGCGATCACGCTGGGCGCCGGCGAGGCCGCCATCTTCCTCGCGAAGTAGCGCTCGCCGCGCGAGCGGCGAGCGAAGTGGGGAGGATCGAATCAATCATGGGCACTCCGATCGCCGATGGAGTGGTTGCGGGACGAGCATTCGCGCACTTGGCGGTGCGTCTCACCTCCGGCGGAGCGATCAGAGCCGGCGCGGGCGATCGAAGTGGCAACGATTGAATCGATCCTGGGTACTTTGATCGCCTCTTCCTGCGACGCGTGGCGATAGGCTCGGACGAAGCGGCCACGCGATCTCCAGTCATGAGCAACACCCCGTCCCCGTACGACATCGCGAATCCGCCGGCGGCCGACGAGTGGCTCGCGATGGATGAAGGCGAGCGCATCCTCGTCGTCGAGGAGGCGCATGCGCGAACGCGCGCGCCGGTCGGCAGCAACGCGAATGCGCACGCGGCGATCCACGTGGTGGTCGAGAACCGGCTCGCGGAGGGGCACGCGATGGTCGTCGCCGCGTACGAGCGCTTCCGCGCGGCAGGCATCGATCGCCACACCACCGTGCACGCGCTCGCGAGCGTGGTGACGCAGCACATGATGGCCGTCCTCGAGCAGCGCCCGGGCTTCAGTCAGGAGGAGGCGGATCGCGATTTTTCGGCGCTCGACCCCGCGGCCTTCAAGCGAAAGCGCTGACGCGAGCCCACGGCGTCACGTCGACGAGGCCGTTGTCGTACGACGCGACCGTCGTCGACACGAGCACCGAGCACGCGCTCGAGGCGAACAGCATCGCGAGCGCGACGAGGACGCGTGCATGCCGTCGATCAGCCACGTGAACAGCCTACCGGCGAGGCGCCGCGTGCCGCGTTCTGTCGGGCGCCCTTCTAGGTCTTCCCTTTCGCTGCGAGGTCTCCGCGGCGCTTCTTCATCACGCGGGTGAGGTCGGTCGTCTTGCGCGGCTCGAGCCCGATCTCCTCGAGCCTCCCGATCCACTCGGGTGCAACATCGCAGAGCTCGTCGAGAATCGCCTCCGTCGCCGCCCGGCGCACACCGTGGCGTTCTCCGAAGGTGATGAATCCGGCGCGCTTCAAGTTGTCGTCGCGACCGTCGAACGACAAAGCCATCGAGCGATCGCCATAAGGAAGGGACGAGAGGACGTCGTACGCCGGCGTCAGCTCGACACGCCCCTCGTCCGGCACTGTATGGAGGCTCACGTTCTTCGCGTGGAGATCACCGTTTGCCACGAGATACGAGAACGCGACCAGGCGGAGGTACTTGGCGACCTCGACGACAGGCGCCGAGCCGAGCTCGCTGATGCCGCGCGCGATGTCGGCATACGAGAGCACGTATTTGTCACCCGGATAGCGATCGAGAAACTGACAAGCGTCCTCCTGGTGGACCTTGGTCACGCCCCCGTGCTTCCCCACGCCCCCCTTCGGCGCCATGCGGTCGAAACGCTCGACGAGGAGACCCGCCGATCCATCGCGGTCGTGCACGAGCTCAGCGCGGGCGACCTCGAGCCCGCTCGAGCGCGCCATCCGCAGAAAGAAATGCTCGTTTTCGACGAGGCGAGGCATCTTCGGTGGATTCAGCTTGAGGATGTAGGCGCCGCTTCCGCCCTTCGCGCGCAGTGGAAGCGAGATCATCGCAGCGGAGACCTTCTCCTGAACGCCGGGAAGGGTCGGCTCCTGCCCATGCTTGCCGGCGAGGCTCTCCTGGAGGATGTCCGCAAACCGAAGCGTCGAGAGCGCGGCGGTGTCGACGGCCGGCGCGGCCTCGCGCGAAGACTCGGCGTCCCTCACCACCGAGATGTCGCCGATGCAGTCCGCTCCCGCGTCGACGAGGAGCGAGAAGAGATCGTCTCTGGATGTCTTCACCCTGCGAACGAGCGCCTCGAGACGGAGCCCTTCTGGCAGCAGGCCCGCGAAGAACGGGTGGACGTTCGTTCCCAGGGTCTCGACGCGCGCCGCATCGTAAGGGAGGCGATAGGCGATCCCGAGATCCCACGCGGGATGGGTGGCCCCGCGGTACGAGGGCTCGTAGTCGAAGACGGCGCCGTGCGACGTTCGGTGGAGATGTCCCGCGACCGCTTCGCCGCGGAGCACAACCGCCGAGTCCGGCTTCATGCTGCCCTTCATCGGCTGCCGGCGCGCTCGAGCGCGGGAGCGATCCGCAGGCCGTTCTTCCCCTGGTCGACGACGAGCTCGAGACCGAGGATGCCCAGCACGTCGAGCAGCTTGTCGAGGCGGAGGGAGGTCTTGCCGGCCTCGACGTCGTAGACGAAGTCCGGTCCGCAGCCGGCCAGCTTGCTGAGATCGATCTGGGTCAGCCGGAGCGCCCTGCGACGCGCACGGATCGCGCGACCGAGTGCTGCAGTCCGAGCCGCGTGGGGGGAGGATGCCTTCTTCGAATCCATGCGTTCGACCTGATTCGCATGAAGATAGCTCAAACCCGGGCTGAAGCAGGCACGTTCAATGCGAACGCATGGATTTTCATCCAAACGCGGCTCCGCGCCTGGAGGAAGCACCAGCTATCCATGCAATCGCATGGCCGAGCGCCATCACGCGGAGCTGCGCACCGGAGGACATCACGAGGTCGAGCGCGAAGACGTCCGGACCACGCGTGACCGCCGTCACGTGCGAGAGCGACCGCAGGTACTCCGCGACCTCGGCCGCGAACAGCTCCCGGGGATCGACGCGCATGGGCGGCTTGCCACGGAGCAGCGCGCGAAGTCGTTTCATCATCAGCAGCCGAGGCCATTGTACGGCGCGGCGCGGAACAGCTCGCCGCGAAGATCCGGTCCGCGAGACGGCGTCGTTCATCGCTGTGCTGGCGCCAGTCCTCTACGCCGTGGCAAGCTGAGGCAATGGAGCGAGCCAAGCCGCCGATGCTCCGCGAGCTGACGTGGGAGGCCGCGGAGGCAGAGACGAGCGACTTCGCCCTCTCTCTCTCTCCCGGGGAGCGAGTGCGTCTGGTCGCAGCGCTGACGCGCGCGGCCTGGGAGGGCGTCGGCCGTGAGCGAGAGAGATTTCGCCGATTTTATTCGTATCCTGAAGCGTCATCGGGCGAGATTCCTGGTGATCGGCGGGTACGCGATGGCGCATCACGGCCTCGTGCGAGCAACCAACGACGTCGACGTCCTCATCGCGACGGATGACACGAACGCGTCGCGTGTCCGCGCCGCCGCTCGGGAGTTCGTCGGTGTGGAGCCGAGCGAGAGTGCACTCCGTCCGCCTCGCGGCATGTTCAGGATCGGGCCGCCGAGCGCGCACGTCGACGTGACCACGAAGATCGACGGCATCGGAGACTTCGAGGGCGCGTGGAAGCGCCGCTCTCGCGGCGAGTTCTTCGGGGTCCCCGTCGCGTATCTCTCCCTGAAGGACATGCTGCGCACCAAGCGCGCGGCGGGGCGCCCGAAGGACCACGGAGACCTGGCGTGGCTGGCGGCCGAGATCGCGCAACGCCGGCAGCGACGGGGCTGAACGGCCGATCGGCAGCCGAATCCGTAACTCACTCCTGCGTGACGCTTTCGAGACGCTCGACGGACCCCCTTCCACGAGGGTAGGAGGTGGCGCGCGGACCGCACCGTGCTAGCCAAGCGGGCCGCTCGTGACTCACCTTTGAGTTACTGGCCTGCCCGACCTCGGAAGGACCTCGATGCTCCCGCCCAGCCCGCGATCTCTCGTCCGCGCCATCGGTCTCGGCCTCGTGCTCGGCACGCTCGGCGTCGTCGCTGCCCCCCGTGAGGCGCACGCCGCCGAGTCCCGGACCTGGCACTACCTGACGACCGGCAACGGCCACGGGTTCCAGGTCTTCTCGGAGGAGAAGCACCGCATCACCCAGTTCCTCGAGCACCCGTATCGGTACATCGCGCCGTCGAAGATCCCCGCGCTCCCGCCCGAGGGCGAGGGCGTCGGCCGGCGGAACCTCGCGTTCGACGTGTTCTTTGGGGTCAAGGCGGGGGGTGGGGGGCAGGCCGGCTGGCTCTCGAACGACACCGGCGGCGAGGGCCCCGAGTACGTCGACCAGACCAACATCATCCGCGCGCCCGCCACCGTCGGCGGCCAGAAGGCCGAGTCCTTCTACTTCTCGCCGTTCGGCCTCGAGCGGAACGTCCTCGTCGGCCTCCTCCACGCGCCCGGCGCGACCGACGGCTACGCCCTCTTCAACTTCCACATGGGCAACGGTCGCCTCGACCCCGACGCCAACGGCGAGCAGATGCGCGCCGCCGTCGGTGTCCCGAAGGCGATCGTCGAGACCGGCCCCGGCGGCGGCGCGATGGTCTACGTCCCGATCGGCGGCGCCGATCACGCCGACTGCCAGGGCGTGTTCGACAAGGGCAACGGCGGCCAGGACCTCGCCGACAAGGTCGATTGCGGCGGCAGCGACATCACCGCCGGCTTCCAGAAGAAGCTCGGCGCCGACGGCTGGATGGGCTTCGCGGCCTCGTACGTCGAGAACGCCGCCGATGCCGACGCCGCCGCCGCCGCCATCAACACGTGGGCCGCCGCGCGCACGCCCGACAAGGTGCTCGACGACGCGAAGAAGGAGTTCGAGGCCTGGCGCAAGCCCGCGCCCGACGGCGTCCTCTGCAGCGACAACGAGAAGAAGCTCTGGAGGCAGAGCGAGTCCGTCCTCCGCATGGGCCAGGTCCGCGAGGCGAACACCGCCACGCGCAAGAACAACGGCATGGTGCTCGCGAGCCTCCCGATCGGCGAGTGGCACACGGGCTGGGTCCGCGACGCCACGTACGGCGTCGTCGCGCTCGCACGCATGGGCCACGTCGAAGAGGCGCGCATGGCGCTCGACTTCTTCCTGAACGCCTTCGAGATCAACCCCGGCCAGAAGGGCAAGTACGAGAGCTACGTTCAGAACCAGCCGTATCGCATCTCCGTCGTCCGCTACTACGGCACCGGAGAAGAAGAGGCCGACACGAACCAGGACGGCCCGAACGTCGAGACCGACGGCTGGGGCCTCGTCCTGTGGGCGGCGCGTGCGTACGTCGAGGCCGCGGGCGCCGACGGCATCGCATGGCTCGAGAAGGCGACGTACAGCGGCACGGTGTGGAACACGCTGCTCAACGGCATCGCGAAGCCCATCGAGGGCAACCTCGAGCAGCCCACCTTCATCATGCGCAAGGACTCCAGCATCTGGGAGGTTCACGAGGCGAAGAAGCGCCACTACGCGTACACGACGCTCACCGCCGCGCGCGGTCTCTGCGACTTCGCCGGCATCTCGAAGAAGGCGAACAAGGGCGAGACCGCGAAGTACCAGGACCTCGCCAAGAAGGTCCGCGAGGGCTTCCTCGCCTCGTTCGTCGATCCGCAGGGCGCGCTCGCCGGCTCGATCGAGGGCCTCAGCCAGGGCAAGTACATCGACGGTGCCGTCGCCGAGGCGTTCACCTGGAACATCCTCCAGGACTGGAAGGGCGACACCGCGAAGGCGACGCTCGATCTGCTCAACAAGCTCAAGGTCGACTCGGGCGGCTACAAGCGCAACGATGACGGCCTCAGCTCGTACGACAACAACGAGTGGATCCTCGTCGACCTCCGCATCGCCAACGCGCTCCGTCGCGCCGGCCGCGGCGCCGAGGCCGATGGCATCATCGCGCACGTGGTCGGCAAGGCCGCTGCCAACTTCTACCTCGTCCCCGAGCTCTACAACGACACGCAGGGCGCCGGCGCGACCGGCGACTACACGGGCTCGATCCCGATGGTCGGCTACGGCGGCGGCGCGTTCCCGATGACGATGCTCGATCGCTCGGGCGTCGCCGAGGTGGACGACTGCGGCGACGGCAAGGGCCAGGTCCTCCCCGTCGTCAGCTGCTCCGCGATCTCGACGAACCCCGGCGGCCCGGGCACCGACGCCGACGGCGGCACCGGCCCGGGCGCCAACGGCGCAGTCCCCGACGGCTCGCAGGTCCCGTTCGTCTCCGCGTGCCTCTGCGTGCTCGGCCCCGATCGCGGCATCCCGCCGTACGGCCTCGCGCTCTTCCTCTCCATTCCCGCGCTCCTGCTCGCGCGACGTGGCCTCGCGCGCGCTCGCCGACGATGACCGAGGCTCTCGCTCTCGAGCTCGTCGCGATCGAGAAGTCGTTCGGCGGCGTGCATGCGCTCCGCGGCGCTGATCTCGGCGCTCGCCCCGGCGAGATCCTCGGGCTCTGCGGCGAGAACGGCGCCGGCAAGTCGACGCTCCTCAAGGTGCTCTCCGGCGTCTATCCGGCGACGAGCTACGCCGGCACCGTGCGCGTGCGCGGCGAGGCGCGTCGCTTCATGACGACGCGCGACGCCGAGCACGCGGGCATCGCGATCGTGCACCAGGAGCTGATGCTCGTGCCCGAGCTCCCGGTCTCCGCGAACCTCGTGCTCGGCCGGGAAAACAAGGGGGTGGGAGGGGGGATGGCCAAAGGCCTGCTCGGCGGCATCGACGACGACGCGATCGAGGCGCACGCACGGAAGCTCCTCGCCAAGTTCGGCGTCGAGAGCGACATCGACCCCCAGGCGCCCGTCAGCAGCCTCGGCATCGGCCTCCAGCAGGTGGTCGAGATCGTCCGCGCGCTCTCGCAGGACGCGAAGATCCTCATCCTCGACGAGCCCACCGCGGCGCTCACCGGCAAGGAGACCGATCGCCTGATGGAGTGGCTGCGTGGCCTCCGCCAGGACGGCACCACGTGCATCTATGTCTCGCACCGCATGGACGAGATCTTCACCATCTGCGATCGCATCACCGTGCTCCGTGACGGCAGGACCGTCGGCACCGTCGACGCGAAGACCACCGGCCCCGACGAGGTCGTCTCGATGATGGTCGGCCACACGGTCGGCGGCAAAGGCGTTCGCGCCACAGCGCTCGCGGGCGCTCGAGCCGAGGCTCATCACGCGCTCGTCGTCAGCGAGCTCACCGTGCGCCTCCCCGGCGCGCGCATCGCGATCGAGGCGGGCGGCGACGACCGCGTCCGCACCGACGCCGTCCACAAGGTCTCGCTCACCGTCCGGCCCGGCGAGATCGTCGCGGTCTGCGGCGCGATGGGCTCGGGCCGCACCGCGCTCCTCTCCACGCTCTTCGGCTGCGCCGAGAACGGCTTCACCGGCCAGGTGCGCGTGGGCGGCAAGGACGTCGCCCTCGAGTCGCCGCGCGACGCGATCGCCGCGGGTATCGCGCTCATCCCCGAGGATCGCAAGGGCCGCGGCCTCGTGCTCGGCATGAGCGTCTCGGACAACCTCACGCTCCCGCCGCCGAGGTCACGCGTCGCGAAGATGCTCGAGTGGGTCGGCATCATCGACGAGGAGGAGGAGGAGCTCCTCGCCGCGCGCCGGATCAAGGAGCTGCACATCCGCGGCGCCGCCACCGCCGAGGTCGCGACGCTCTCCGGCGGCAACCAGCAGAAGGTCGTCATCGGCAAGTGGCTCGAGAACCCTCCGGCCGTCCTCCTCCTCGACGAGCCCACGCGCGGTGTCGACGTCGGCGCGCGCGAGGAGATCTACGGGCTGCTCACCGAGCTCGGAAACAAGGGCACGGCCATCCTCCTCGCCTCGAGCGATCTCCCCGAGGTCCTCCGCCTCGCGCATCGCGTCCTCGTGCTGCGTCACGGCAAGCTCGTCGCGGAGCTCGACGGCGCAACGACGAGCGAAGAAGCGATCGTCACGATCGCGACCGGCGCCACGGACATCGACACCTCGCTCCTCGCGGCAGCGGCCTCCCGCCCGACGGCCTCCACGCCTCCTGCCGCCCTCCACTCATGACGACCGCCGCCGGTCCCCGATCGCCCGCAACGATGGGCCTCCGCGAGATCGTCTCGGCGCGCTCGCTCCGCACCGTCTTCGTGCTCCTCGGGATGTGGATGCTCCTCGCCATCCATCCGGAGTCGCGCGAGTCGTTCCTCTCGGCAGGAAATTTTTCGAACCTCACCGCGCAGGTCGCCGAGCTCGTGATCATCGGCGTCGGCATGACGCTCGTCATCCTGATCGGCGGCATCGATCTCTCGGTCGGTGCGGGCATGGCGGTCGCCGGCGTCATCGCCGCGAAGCTCCAGATCGACATGCACCAGCCCGCGTGGGTCGCGGTGCTCGCGGCGGTCGCGGTCTGCGGCGCGCTCGGCGCGTGGCACGGGTTCCTCGTCACCCGCTTCGGAATCCCGCCGTTCATCGTCACGCTCTCGGGGCTCCTCTCGTACCGCGGCATCGGCCTCGTGCTCTCCGACGCGCGCGGCCTGTCGCCGATGGGCGAGGACTTCCAGAAGCTCGGCGGCCGGCTCCCGCCGACGATCTCCCTCGCGCTCTGCGTGGCCGGTCTCGCCGCGGGCGTCGCCCTGGTGCTCAAGAAGAGGGCTCGTCGCGCGAGCCTCGCTCTGCCGAGCGAGGGCTCCCTCGTCTTCGGCCTGAAGCTCGGCGCGATCGCCGCCACCACCGCCTTCTGCGCCGTCATCTACCAGGACGGCGTGCCCGTGCCGGTCGTCATCGCGGCGCTCGCCGTCGCCGCGGGCGCGTTCATCCTTCGCCGCATGCGCCTCGGTCGCTACGCCTTCGCGATCGGCGGGAACAGCGAGGCCGCGCGCCTCTCCGGCGTCCCCGTCGCGAAGGTCACGATGACGATCTACATCGCCATCGGCGTGCTCACCGCGCTCGCCGGGATGGTCGCCGCCGCGCGCACCAACGGCGTCACGCCGGGCAACATGGGGCTCACGCGCGAGCTGCACGTCATCACCGCGGTCGTCATCGGAGGCACGAGCCTCACCGGCGGGCGCGGCACGATGGTGGGCACGCTCATCGGTGCGCTCATCTTCGGCACGCTCTCCAACGGGATGAACATGCTGGGCGTCAACTCCAACTGGCAGCTCATCATCACCGGTCAGATTCTCCTCGGCGCTTCGCTCCTCGACGCCCTCTCCTCGAAAAAAGCCACGTGAATCACGTGGCACATCCTCACGAAGCTCAGATAGAGGTAACCCGCATGCGGCTCTCGCGTTCCTTGCTCGTCGTCTCGTTCGTCCTCGGTTCGTTCGCAATCGCGGGCTGCGACAAGTCCTCTTCAACAGGTGGTGGTACCGGAGCCGAAGGCGGCGCGGCCGCCTCCGAGGGCAAGACGAAGGTGGCCTTCCTCCTCGCGACGCTCCAGGAGGAGCGCTACCAGAAGGACAAGAAGTACTTCGAGGAGAAGGCGACGGCGCTCGGCCTCGCGCCCTTCACGCTCTCCGCCGACAACGACAACGCGAAGCAGCTCTCGCAGCTCGAGGACGCGCTCTCGCGCGGCGCGAAGGTCATCGTCGTGCAGCCGACCGACAGCACCGCGGCCGCCTCTTACGTCGCGAAGGCGCACGCGAAGGGCGCGAAGGTCGTCTCCTACGATCGCTCGATCAAGAGCGACGACCTCGACGTCTACGTCTCGCACGACGCGTTCAAGGTCGGCGTCATCTCGGCCGAGGAGGCCGTGAAGGCGACGGGCGGCAAGGGCAACTACGTCCTGCTCGACGGTCAGTCGGGCCACTCGGTGGTCGCCGAGATCGACCGCGGCTACATGAGCGTGCTGAAGCCCCTCGTCGACAAGGGCGACATCAAGATCGTCGTCCAGCGCAACCACGACTCGTGGTCGCCCGAGCAGTCGCTGAAGACGATGGAAGACGCCATCGCCAAGACGAAGGGCGACATCCAGGCGGTGCTCGCGAACAACAGCGGCATGGCGCGCGGCGCGGTCCAGGCCATCCAGGCCGGCAACCTCGGAGCCAAGAAGATCTTCATCGCTGGCTCCGACGCCGACGCCTCGAACATCAACTCCGTCTGCGAGGGCAAGCAGACCATCGAGGTCCTGAAGGACATCAAGCCCCTCGCCGAGAAGGCCGCCGAGGTCGCCCTCGCGCTCTCGCAGAACAAGCCCGTCGAGGGCGTGCTCGCGAACACCAAGCCGCCGACCATCGCGATCGGCGTCCACCTCGTCAACAAGGACAACGCGAAGGCGATGATCGTCGACAGCGGCTTCCATCCGGCGAAGGCCGTACCGGCGTGCAAGTGAACCGAGTCTCTCTCGTAACACTCGCTGGGCTCACGACCGCGTTCGCGTCTCTCCTCTCGACCAACGTGCACGCGGCGCAGCCGTCGACGTCGTCGCCCGTTCCGGCCGCCACGCAGCCCGCGCCCGCCCCTGCCACGCAGCCTGCCGTGCAGACCGAGCCCCCGGCGCCGCCGACGATCGTCGTGGTGCCGGTCGGTCCGCCTCCGCCGCAGCCCGGCGAGCCCGCGCGGCCCGGCGTTCCCTCCCGCGAGCCCGGCCAGTCCGGAGGCGCGACAGGCACGGGCGCCGGCGCGACGCCGAACGCGAACGAGCAGCGCAGCCTGCTCGCTCCCGAGTACCCCGAGGACTACTACCCCGGCATGCCGAAGCAGGACGGCGTGCTCGAGGGCATTCCGATCGACGAGAAGCGCGGCCTGCGCTTCGCCTTCCACGGATACTTCCGCGCGCCGATGCGCATCACGAAGGTCCCCCGCGCCGAGGGCAGCACCAAGGCGAACGAGGGCAGCAGCAACTATCGAACGCCGTTCCTCGTGGACGACGACTACTACCGCTCCGGCTTCGCCTACACGCATATCCAGGAGACCGACTTCGCCGAGCTCTACTTCTCCGTCGGCAACGACAAGGTCACGGCGACGGTGCAGTTCCAGGGCAGCGTCTACTCGGACGCGGCGAAGCCGGACATCAGCCGCCAGCCCGGCCTCTCGCAGGGCTGGCTCACGTACCGGACGAACCTCGACTTCGTGCCGTTCTTCAAGACACGCCTTCGCGTGAAGGGCGGCGCGTTCTGGGAGCGCTACGGGCACATGCCCAAGTACGACACGTACATCTTCGCGCGCACGCACCAGATGGGCGAGAACGTCCGCCTCGAATTCGAGAAGGACGATCTCACGTTCTGGCTGCAGCACGGCATCGGCACGCACCTCGAGGACATCAGCGCGAACCAGGGCCTCACGCTGCTCAACTACGCAAGCGTCGGCGCGAGCTACGCACGCACGGTCGAGCTCGGCGGATACATCTTCGACTCGACGGCGCGCGACAAGCGCGCGCTCAGCCAGCTGACGGACGCCTCGATGAGCATCGTGGGCGTCGACCTCCGCGCCGACACGCACTACGCCGGCCGCGTCTACGCGGCGACCTCCTACATCTCGGCGGACCAGGCGACGTTCATGGCGCCGGCCATCGAGACCATGCACTCGTACGGCGGTCGCGGCATCACCGAGAACTATCTCGGCACCCAGTCGAGCGAGAACGGCACGGGCTCGCTCTGGAACGTGGGCATGCAGTACGACCTGTCCCTCGCGGACGCCTACAAGGGGTGGACCGGCAAAGGCTCGCCGCTGCCGTGGCACGGCGACATCAACGCGAGCCTCTTCGGCATGTACACGTTCGTGCAGAGCAGCAGGCGAGCCCCGATCCGCTCGTCAACCGCGACGACCGCAAGGCGTTCAAGTGGGGCGCGGACGCCGGCTACCGCGTCACCGAGTGGATGAGCGCGTCTCTCCGCTACGACCGCGTCGTGCTCGACGTCGACGACAGCGCGAACAGCTTCCGCATCCTCTCGCCGCGGCTCTCGTTCTTCACGAGCTTCATCACGCGCGAGATGCTCTACATCCAGTACTCGCGGTACCTCTACAACGAGCGCATTCGCCTGCGCACGGGGCAGCAGAACCTCGAGACGATGCCGGACGACCACGTCCTCAAGATTCAAGCTCAGATGACGTTCTGAGCGACTCGTCCCGACACGCGCGGTGAGGCTCCGTCGTTGCCTTGACGGCCCTACTCGAGGCTCGCGATCGCTTGCTCGAGGTCACGCCGGTGGGTGACGTGAGCCACGTCGAGCGCGCCCTCACCGACACTGAAGAGCACCCGGTAGTGGATACCGGCGCGCGCCGAGAGGAACTGCCGCACGCGCAGTTGCTTCACCCCACTCCAGGTGTTCTCGCGTCCAGCGGCCAGCTCCGCAACGAGCACGAGGACCACCTCGGCGGTCTCCGCCGGGAGGTCGGCGATCGCCTTGGACGCGCGTGGCGCGAACGCAGGTACGAGGACGCGTCGAGGCCGTTGGAACGCCTCGCCTCGGTCGTCGTCGTCATCACCGTCGCTCGCGGCTGGCGCGTCGCTCACCGGAGGCTGCGAGCTCTGCTTCGCAGCAGCGGCGAGGCGCTGGCGTAGCTCCCGTCGCTCCTCCTGGCCTTCACTGACGATACGTTGGAGCTCCTCCACCTTCGTGCGAAGCCGCCCTCGCTGCGCTTCCAGATCCTTGGCGCGGGTGGCCGTGTCGGTCGTCGCGTCGGGCATCGCGCGCGCACCTGCTGCCTCCGGCGGGAGCGGCGCCGGTATCGCGGCCTCGAGCGTCTCGAGGCGTCGCTGAAGGTACGCCGCCTCCGCGGCAGCTTCGTCGGCCTTCACTCGCGCGCGGCGGAGCTCGCTCGAGATCTTCTCGACGTTCTCGCGCTCCGACGCTGTCATGCCCGAGCGGTCACGGTGGTCCGTGATCTGCTCCCAGACGTCCCACCACGGCTCGAACGGAGCGATGCCGAGCTCGTCGCGTGCCTCCTCCATGCTCGTGAGCAGTGTGAGGCTGTCGAGGTGCCGCTCGTTCGTCAGAGCACCGCGCGCGACGAGGATGCCAAGCGCGGGAAGGTAGTCGAGCATCGCGAACGCGAGCGACATCATCGTGTCGCCGCGCTCCTCCTCGAGCGCGCGGCGCGCGTGGTCGTGCAACTGGTCGAGGAGATCGGGCGGCCGCCGGATGCACGCGGTGCGGATCTGGAGCCGGCGATTGTGGCGCTCGGCCGGTAACTTCGCGACGTGACGCTCGACGACGTCGTACGCACGTTGCTCGATGGCGCCGTCGATGAGCTCCTCGCGCCAGTCCTCCGCGTCTTCTTCGCCCGACTCGGCGCGGATCGCGTCGAGGAAGTGCTCCGCTGCAGACCACCGACGGTAGCTGATCAGCTTCCGAAATCCTTCGATGCGCGCGCGACGCGAGAGCCGGAGCGGATCGAGCTCGACGATCACCGAGGGCCGCAGATCGCCGACCTGCTCCCACGTGAGGAGCGCTGGATCAATCGGGGGTGGCTCGGCCGAAATCTCGGTGACCTTGCCGGCGCAGCACTTCTTGTACTTCTTCCCGCTGCCGCACGGGCACGCGTCATTGCGGCCAACCGACGGCCCCTCGTTTCGAATCGTGTACCCGCTCGAGATGCGCGGAGGTGCGGCAGTGGGGAGGGCGTCGAGGGGTGCGCGGCGGGCCGCCTCCAGCGTCGAGGCGACGACCGCGGCCTCTCGGCGCCCGAGCTCGATGTACCGAGGGGCGAGCGCGTCGAGATGGGGGTCGCCGAGACGGGACGCGCCCGCGCCGAAGACGAGCGCGGCCGAGCGACCGAGGTTCTTTCGCGCGAGTCGGCGAGCATGCGTGACGAGCCGATGCGGCGGCCGCTCGGCGAAGGGCTGATCCGTCGCGAGGAGGATGGCGAGCGCCTCGCGCTCCCAGGCGCCCGCGCCGTCGTCGAGAAAGCGAAGCAGGAGCTCGACTCGATCTCCGCCGGTCGCGAAGACGAGCGGACCGAAGAGCATGATCGAGTCCACCTCTGGCAAGAGCCGCCGTACGACCTCGGAGTCGAGCAGGGCACCGCGAGACGTGGCCGCGACGGCAAGCACGGTCGCCGCATGCACTCCCGCGCTCGAGAGGGCCTCGGCGAGCGCCCCTGACAGTTGCTCTGCGGAATGGCGTTTGGCCCACTCCGCGACGGTCGATTGCACGAGGGGGATACGGCGCGCCGCAGCGCGAAGCTCCTCGTCGGTGGGTCCGGAAGCGGCAACGTCCATCCGCCAAAGATATCGCGGCACGAGGTCGTGCGCCTGTTCCGACGAACGGCGCCGATGGCCGCTGCTACCGCGCGGCGCGCTACGGCTTCGGCGCGTAGGCGTTCGGGGCCTTCGCCTGGTCGGCGAGATCGAACTCGTAGTACTTCGAGAACGAGGCGGGGTTGTATCCGTCGGTGAACGACGTCGAAGGGACGGCCGCATACGACCATCCCGGAGGATTGGCCGCCTCGATGAGCATGGACACGTGCACCCTCAGCTTCGTCGGCGAGCCGAGGAGCGCGCGAGTGATGGACAGCTCCATGAAGTTGCCGCTACGAGCGACGGTGCTGATGGGCCCCACGTCAGCCCAGGGCGGCGCGACGACGCCGGTCGACTTCTGGAGGTTCGAGTAGGTGCCGTCGACTTTCCAGCGCAGGTGATAGCCCGCGTTGAACGGCAGGGAGGGCTGCTGTCCGGGCGCGCATGTGCCGCCACAGTCGTACGAGATGCCCGTCGCCGTGCCCGCGTTGCCGGGAACGCCGTCGACGTAGATGAGCACCCACTTGCTCGAAGAGGTCGTGCCGATGTCGCCCCCCGACATGCCGAAGTAGACCTTCTTGTCGTCCCACGAGACGTACGCGTCGTAGCCTGGCGAGCTGGTCGCGAGCTTCTCGCCCGCCGTGAAGTCGTTCGTGCCGTCGATGACGTGCGTGACGGCGCCCGCCTCGGAGCCGCCCTCGTCTGCGCCGCCTTCGGTGGTCGGGCCTGCCTCGGGCTGGGGCTGGGCGACCGGACCGTCGGTCGCGCCGGCCTCCGTGGCGCCACCTCCGCCCGCGACGGCGACGACGCCGAGATCGGGATCACACGCCGAGAGGACGAGGAAGCCGGCCGCGAGCGCGGATGCGACGAGACCCGGGAAAAGCAGCCGCTTCATGGTGGTCCATGCGTTAGCACGGCGTCCTGGCGCCGCCAGCAGGGAAAGTAACTCAGCGGTGAGTGACGCAACGGAGACGCGGCCGCCCGCGGCCCGTTCGCGGTGGCGCGCGCAGAGTGGTAGATCGAAGGGAATGCGTCGCCCCGGCATCGCCTCGTTCGTCGGCCTCCTCGCTCTCTGCGCCGCGTGCAACACAGGCCCGAAGGAGATCGAGGCGCGTCCCGAGCCGAAGTCGGCGCCCGTGGCTCCCCCGTCCCCTCCCCCGGCGCCGGGCCCGACCGCGAAGGCAGAGGAAGGCGCTCTTCGCCTCGGCTCGCCGATCGAGGCTTCGGCCGAGAAGGTCTCCCTCACCGACGTCGCGAAGAACCCGAACGCGTTCGTCGGAAAGAAGTTCGCGACGATCGGCACCGTGACCGCGGTCTGCCAGCACAAGGGTTGCTGGATGGAGATCAAGGACGACTCCAGCGAGGCGCACATCAAGATGGCGGGCCACGCGTTCTTCGTCCCGAGGACGGCGTCGGGTCGCAAGGCTCGCGTCCTCGCGACGCTCGTGAAGGGCGAGGAGCAGGGAGCCTGCGGCGACGAGGGCATGCACGCCGCCGCCGCCGGCGGAGCGGCCGGCGCCAAGGGCTGCCGCGCCGAGGCGGAGGCCCAGCTCGGTCGGCCGCTCGCGAAGCTCGAGCTCGTCGCCGACGGCGTCGAGCTGATGTGAAGCGAACGACGCCCTGAGCTCAGGGCGCGATCGCGACGCCGCGGATCGTGGGCCTCACGATCGGCAGCGCCTTGCGCGCGCTCTCTCGGGTGATCCGATCGAAGCGGAACCCAGCCGCTTCGATCGACGCCGCGGTCTCGCGGCAGAGATGGCAGTTGCCCGCGACGAGCTTCCACAGCGGTTCGGTGCGCCGCTGCCACGCGAGGCGTGATGGCTCAGTGGCGGCTACGTGCTCGAGGAACACGAGCTTGCCCTCGGGCCGGAGCACGCGGCGGATCTCGTCCAGGCTGCGCTTCACGTCGCGGACCGAGCACAGCACGAGCGTGCACACGACGGCATCGAACGAACGCGGCTCGCACTCGATGCGCTCGGCGCTCCAGGAAACGAGCTCGACCGAGCGTGCAATCGACGTCTGTGCGGCCTTCTCTGCGAGGCGGCGTCGCATGTGCGGGTCGGGCTCGGCGAGCACGAGCCGCTCGAGATCCCGATAGTGCTCGAGGTTCCTTCCTGTGCCGGCGCCGATCTCGAGCACGTCGCCGCGGAGATCGGCCACGAGCTCCTTCCTCCACGCGTCGCCGCACGCGCGCTCCATGTCGCGCATGAAGCGATCGTAGATCGTGGCCATGAACCAGGACATCGGCCGTGAGCTTAGCAGGGCACGTCGCGTGCAACCGCGCTGACTGATGGACCCGAGGGCGCTGCAGGCGGAAGCCGATCGACGCCGAGCGAAGAGCGCGACGCGCTGGATGATGATCGTCGGCGCGAGCGCTAGCGCAGCGCTGACCGTCGTGCTGCTCTTCTCGGTCCGCGACTGTCGAGCGACGACGCGGACCGCGATCCAGACCGCGACCACGCCCGCGACCCCGACCCCGACCCCGACCATGACCCCGATCGCGCCCGCGACCCGGACCCCGACCGCGGCCCCTTCCTTCTCCGAGCCAGCCCCCACCGGCGCCGTCGTGACGACAACGAGCGGCGAGCTCGACGCCGGCGATGATGGCGGCGCCCCGATGGTGCTCGCGACGCCGACGGTCGCGCCCGCGCCTCCGCCTCCACCTCCTCCTGTCGTCGCGGAGGCCGAGCCCCCCGAAGCCGGCACAGCGGCCAAGGATGCCGGGGCAGTCGCGACCGCCGAGCCCGCCGAGCCGCGCGAGGAGCCGACCACGCTCGCAGGGCGCATCGCGAAGCAGCTCGCCGGCGAGGACGCGGGGGCTCGACCCAACCCGTGGGCACCGCCGCCGATGACGGCCGGCGCGGGGTCGTTCGTGACGGAGGCTCCGTACTGGTCCGCGAGCTCGTTCACCTCGAACCCGGACGCAGGCGCAGGGCGCTTCATGACAGAAGCGCCGCCATGGTCCGCGAGCGCGTTCACGTCGGACCCGAACGCCGGCGCGGGCCCCTTCACGACCGAGCGGAACATCCCCGCGTACGGCGTGTGGCCCTACTGGCCGGCCCTCCTTTTCGCGCAGTGACTCGGCGCGACCCTCGGCTGGTGGCTCGGCATCCTCGTCGGCATGACGCTGGGCGGCGCGATCGGCTTCCTCTCGAGCCCGCTCGTCGGCCGCGCCCTAGGCGGTCTCCTGGCGGGGCTCATCGGCGGCGCCATCGAGGCGCGCACGCTTCGCTCGACCGAGGGCAAACGGCTCCGCTTCGCGGCGGCCGAGCGCGAGGAGGCTGCCGATCGCCAGCACGCTGACGTCGGCGTAGCCCGCGTCGTCGGCGCGCGCGTCATGCAGATGACGTGATTTCGCGATTTTTCGCGCGAATCCTGCGTTCGAAGGCCTCCCGACGCACGGCTTGCGGGAACGACGCCCGACCGCGTCGGCACGGCTCCCGCATCAGGCCTCTGCGGAGGCACGCATGCGTCGACCGCACATCGCACCCACCGGGTTCGAGAGAACGTTTCGAGACGACGAGCTCATCGTCAGCAAGACCGACCCGACCGGGCGCATCACGTACGCGAACGATCTCTTCGTGCGGCTCGCGGGCTACACGCGCACGGAGCTGATGGGCGCGCCGCACAGCATCGTCCGCCACCCGGACATGCCGCGCGGCATCTTCAAGTTCCTCTGGGACACGCTCGCGACCGGCAACGAGGTCTTCGCGATCGTCAAAAACCTGTCGCGCAACGGTGACCACTACTGGGTCCTCGCGCACGTCTCGCCGACGTTCGCCGCCGACGGCACGATCATCGGACACCACTCCAACCGTCGAACGGCGGAGCGAGAGTCGATCGCCGTCCTCGAGCCGATCTACGCGCTCATGCGCCAGGTGGAGGAAAAGCAGGGCAAGGTCGCCGGCGCAGACGCGTCCATCCCGGTGCTGATGGCCGAGCTCGCGGCACGCAACACCACCTACTCGAGCATGATGTTCGGAAAAGAGAGGGCCGCATGAGCGCCGCGACGACACTGAGCGACACGACCAAGCGCGAGCTCACCGACAAGGACCTGCTCGCCGCGATCGACGTATGTCTCCGTGCCTCACACGGCGATCTCGAGGCGAGGCTCGACTACCCCGACGACTCTCCGGTGCTCGCGCGGCTCCACGGGGCGATCAACGCGCTCCTCGACGCCACGGATGCGTTCGTCCGTGAGTCGGCGGCCTCGCTCGACCACGTGAGCCGTGATTCGTTCGATCGACGCGTCCTCGAGCGTGGCTTGCAAGGAAGCTTCCGGCGCGGCGCGGTCGTCATCAACGCGGCGACGAAGACGATGGGGCAGCGCTCCCTCGATCTCAAGGCGCTCGGCGACCGCCAGGTCGTGCTCGCCGAGCAGCTCGATCAGACGATCGGCGGCCTCGCGCTGCACGTCGCCTCGGCGGCACACGAGCTCGAGGCCTCGGTCGGCTCGCTCCTGGAGTGCGCGACACGAACCGCCGACGGCGCGGCCGAGGGCGGGCGCGCCACCGAGCGCGCACGCGCGGGTGTCGGCGCCGTCGCTCGTTCGACCGACCAGCTACGGACCGAGATCGCGAGCATCAGCGAGCGCGCCGCGCGCTCGACGCAGATCGCCGGCCAGGCCGTCGACGGCGCGAGACGGACCGAGAAGACCGCCGAGGGCGTCGCCGACGTGAGCCGCCGGATCGGCGACGTGGTGAAGCTGATCAGCGGCGTCGCGGGTCAGACCAAGCTCCTGGCGCTCAACGCGGCGATCGAAGCCGCGCGCGCCGGGGAGGCCGGAAAGGGCTTCGGCGTCGTCGCCTCGGAGGTGAAGTCGCTCGCAGGCGAGGCCGCGAGCGCGGCCGAGGAGATCGCGACCCAGATCAGCGCCATCCAGAGCGCGACCGACGGGGCCGTCGACGCCACGCGCGCCGTCGTCACGACGATCCAGGAGCTGTTCACCGTCGCCGATGCGATCGACCGTGCCGTCGAGACGCAGACATCGGTGAGCGCCGACATCGCCGGAGCGGTCGCCGACGCGCAGGAGGGAACCTCGGTGCTCATCACCTCCGTGGCCGTCATCGCGGACGCGGCGAACGCGACGCGAATGGCAGTCGGCGACGTGCGCGGCGCCGCGGCAAGCCTCGCGGAGCTCGCGAGCAAGCTCACCGGCGAGGTCGCTGCGCTCGTCGCGGAGATCCGCACCGCGAGCCAGCGACGCGGATGATCTACGGCGGGGTCGAGGAGACAGCCGCATCCCGGGATGGGTGGATCTCTCGACCCCCCGACGCCGCCAAATCCGCGGCGCCCGAACGCCGAAACCCCCGAAAAGGCGCCACTGTAGGAGACTCGACGACCGGGCACGACAATCGCAGCTGGAGCGCTCGGAGGAATTCCCGATGGCTCTCGACCTGCTCAAGAAATCTCGCTGGTTCACGATCGCTTCGATGCTCGCGCTCGCTTCGGTCAGCACCGTCGGGTGCGCGGCCGACACGTCCGAGGATGGAGCGACGGACGGCGACGAGGGGTCCTCCGTCGACGACATCACCCAGGTCTCGCAGTCGAAGGTGAAGCGCCAGTCGATCGGCAACTGCTGGCTCTACGCGACGACGAGCTGGCTCGAGGCGCTGAACAAGACGGCGACGGGCGTGGAGAAGAACACGTCGGAGTCGTGGCTCACGTACTGGCACTGGTACGAGCAGCTCGCGAACGGCAGCGCGCGCACCGAGATCTCGACGGGTGGCAGCTACGGCACCGGCGCGGACCTCATCAACCGCTACGGCATCATGCTCGAGGGTGACTTCATCGCGGGCGAGGCCGAGGCCGAGATGTCGGCGCGCCAGTCGAGCGCCCTCAACGCAGTCAACGAAGGCCTCAAGAGCGGCACCCTCAAGGACGCTGTCGCCCGCCGCGACAAGAAGGCCATTCGCGCGGAGCTCGATCGCGCCTGGGGCCTCGACGCGGGAATGATCACGCGCCTGAACGCAGTGTTCGGCCAGGGTGTGACTCGCACGCTCGATCGCTCGTCGTATGCCTCGGGCCGCGCCGCGTCCAACAAGGTCATTCGCGCGAAGGACTTCCCGGTGCAGCTGAAGGACTCCGCGACCGGCCAGATGGTGAAGGCCACGCTCCAGGACGCGATCGGCAAGAGCGCCGGCTACTGGGGCCCCCGCGAGGGCAAGTTCGCGTGGAACGAGGTCAACTACCCGACGAGCACGACGGAGCGCCGCGCGTTCTGGAAGCGCGTCCAGAAGGCCCTGCACGACGGACAGCCCGTCATCACCTCATGGAAGGTCGACTTCAATGCGCTCAACTCGGCGAGCGTGTTCTCGCTCGACGAGCTGACGCGACGCGGCCCCGGGCGACAGGGCGGGCACATGACCGTCATGCACGACTACCAGGCCGAAGTGCCGGGCCTCGGGCTCCTCAAGGCCGGCGAGCAGGCGACGCCCGAGCAGCTCACGAAGGCGCTCGCTGACGGCACGAAGATCCTCTTCGTTCGCGTGAAGAACTCGTGGGGCGGCATCCGGCCCGACCGCTGGAACGACGCAGCCATCCCCGGCTACCACGACCTCGAGATGAAGTACCTCGAAGGTCCCATCAAGGAGTGCTCCGAGGGAGCCGACGGGCACACCGACACGACGAACTGCACGCGCAGCGTCACCCCGCTCTGGGACGTCGTCCTCCCGGCCGGCTACTGATCGATCAAGGCGTGCTCGTGCAGGTCTCGGCCGGCTTGAGCACGCACGTTCCGCCGAGGGGCTTTCCGTCGAGGCGGTCCTCGAGAAAATCGAGCCACTGATCGAGCGCGTAGGAGAGCGGCTTCGTGTGGGAGGCGCCTGCGCACTCGAGGAACGACAGCGCGTGGCCCTGCGTGCACAGCTTCTGGAAGCTCGCACGCTCGACGACGTTGTCGACGAGCTCGTCGTTCTCGCCGATGAGGAAGAGGCTCGGGATGGAGTCCTGCTTCGGGATCGACGTGGTCGGGAGGCTGTTCTCCGAGAGGTAGCAGGCCCACGGCGCGAGCCCGCCGAAGCCGGCTTGCTGGCCGGACGTGAGGAAGCTCGAGGTGAACATCGTCTCGCGAGTGGCGTTCGCGAACGCGCTCGACGGCGAGCAGCTCGTCGCCAGTGCCGCGGGGATCGACGTGTCGTACGGCGGCAAGAACGCCGAAGCGAGCCCGCCCGCCGCCGTGCCGTACCAGGACTCGTAGGTGGTGGTGAGCGCGATCAGGTTCTTGGTCGCGTTCTTCCACGACGTGAGCGCGGGCTTCGCCTGGCCGAGGATGTCGGTCGGCGGCACGTCCCAGACGGAGCCCTTGATGATGAGCTCGGGCGCGTAGTGCGGAAGGAACCGGTTCACGAACGCGGCGCCGTGACCGCCCTGCGAGCCGCCCACCACCACCACGTCGCCCGGGGTGATGTTCGAGCCGGCGAGCTGCTTCTTCGCCGCGCGCACGGCGTCGAGTGACGCGATCGCCGTCGGCTCCGCGACGAGATACGGGTGGAGGAAGCCCGTCGGAGCGCCGAGGCTCTTCAGGCCGATGTAGTCGGGCGCGACGGCGATGTAGCCGAAGGATGCGAACAGCGAGAGGAGCACCGAGGTGCCGTCGGTGAAGCCGCCGAGCGAGTCCTCCGCCGCGCCGCCGGACGGCGCGCAGCTGTCGGTGAAGCCTGCCGTGCCGTGGAGGACGAGCAGGATCGGATACGACTTCGCGCCGCTCGTGTCCGGGTAGGCCATGAGCATCGTCGCGTCCGTCGCCTTGCCGCGGTCCTGCGTCTGGTAGCGCAGCAGCTTGCTCTTCGTGCCGAGCTTCGCCAGGCGCTTCGTCTTGAACGCGCCGTCGTTCTTCGCCTGGAGGATGGCGTAGTTCAGCTCGAGCGGCGTGTGCGGTGCCTTCGAGATGCTCTCGAGCACGTTGCCCATCGTCGCGGCCGGCAGCCAGCTGTACGCGGGGGCTCCGCACTTCGCGCGCGACGAGGAGGCGGCCGCGTCGGCGACGCCGCCGTCCTTGGCCGGGTCGGCGCTCGGCCCCGTCGTGCCCGGCGAGCCCGGTGCAGGCTGACCCGTGGCGCCGGGCGTCGTGGCCGACGGGGCATCGACGGTCGGCGAGGCCTCGGACGAGGAGCCTCCGCTTCCGCAGGCGAGCGCCAGGGGCGCGACGGTCATGGCCACGGCGAGGAGGTGCGAGCGAGCGCTGGACAGGGATTTCATGGGCCTCTCGGGGACTAGAGCAATTACTCTAATGACCTCCTCGAGTCACGCCGCCCGGCCCTTGATGCGCCGGGGAGACGCTACCGGATGATATGGGACGAGCCGTGAAGCTCTCGCTCCTGAAGCACGTCCCCGTTCTCGGCGCCCTCGATCTCACGTTCGCACCGGGTGCGAACCGGGTGCTCGTCGCGCGCGGGGAGAAGCCGACGCTCATCCTCGATGCGACCACCGGGAAGGAGATCGCCAAGCTGCCGAAGGACGCGACGCTGGCGGCGGTCGATGTGGCCGGGACGCTCGCGGCCGTGAGCGACGGCGGCAAGACCGTCGCTGGGCGCTACGAGTTGAACGTGTCGCTCTGGGACCTGACGAAGGGGAAAAAGATCGCGTCCTCGCGAAGAACCATCCCGATGACAACCTCGCGCCGGAGACCATCGGGACGGCGCGCGTGCTCGCCGTGCGCAAGAAGAAGAGCGCCTACTCGGTCGTGCTCTTCGACCACAAGGGGAAGAAGACGTCCGAGGTCGCACTCGGCAAGGTGCCGCTGCCTTTCGTGGCCGCGC
>Ga0335397_10001658_pt1 | contig 30315 bp, 23 predicted proteins | sample MAT04_FD_205740 | JGI IMG/M metagenome (GOLD analysis project Ga0335397, IMG submission 205740) | Freshwater microbial communities from Lake Fryxell liftoff mats and glacier meltwater in Antarctica - MAT-04 (spades assembly) (version 2) ... | reverse complement strand
GCCAGCGCCCTGGAGGAGACAGCCGTCGCCACCTACCAGGCCATGTTCGACACCAACGTCCTCGGGGTGGTGCGCTGCACCCAGCAGGTGCTCCCCGGGATGCGCGCCGTCGGGGCCGGCCGCATCGTGAACATCTCGTCGTCGTCGGCCATCACCTCCCCGCCGTTCATGAGCGCCTACGCCTCGACCAAGTTCGCCGTCGAGTCGCTCAGCGAGTCGCTACAGGTGGAGGTGGCGCCCTTCGGCATCCGGGTGGTCGTGATGCAGCCGGGCACGATCCTCACCCCCATCTGGGGCAAGGCCGAGTCGCTCCCCACCGAGACGGCCTACCCGCAGGCGCGCGACTTCCTGCTCACCGTCCTCACCCACAACCTGACCCGCAGCGGCGTGGCCGCCGAGGTGGTGGCCGATGCCATCAGCGCCGCCGTGGCCCACGACGAGCCGACCCTGCGCCACGTGGTGGGCGACGCCGTGGTGCTGGCCGGGATGCGCGAGCGCCACACCGACGACGAGCTGTTCGGGGTCTACTTCCTCGAAGACGAGGACGCCTTCCGCGAGCGCTACGCCGAGCTCAGCGGCATCGACTACTGGGCCACGCCCAGAGGAGCAGGCTGATGGACACGTTCGCAGGGAAGGTCGCCGTCCTCACCGGGGGCGGCACGGGCATGGGCCGCCAGCTCGCCCGTCAGGGCGGCGCGACCGGGCGGCCGAGCGTGAGCCGTTCGATCAGCATCGGAGGCACCACGGAGTCCGGGTCGCGCGCGCCTTCCAGCTGCTGGCGGACACCGACCAGCGCGGCGTAGAGCGGCGGGCACGTCGGACACACCTCGAGGTGCCGCTCCACCATGCGGGCGGTGGCCTCATCGAGATCGCCGTCGAGGTAGTCCGAGACGTGCTGCCGTGCATCCCAGCACCGCATGGGCACCCCCTTCAGCGCCGCTCGACGATCGTCGCCGTCGGCCAAGGCCGTCACCAACATCATTCGCCCCCGGCGCAGCCGCTGCTTGGCGGCCGGCAGCCCGAGGCCGAGGAGCTCGGCGATCTCGGCCACCGTCCACCCCTCGACGTCGTGGAGCAGCACCACCGACCGATAGCCGAACGGAAGACGGGCGAGCGCGTCCTCGAGCTCTTCGCGCGTCTGGGCCCGCTCGGCCACCGCCGCCGCGTCCACGGTGTAGGCGTCATCCCGCCACCGCTGCTCCACCTCCTCGACGGGAACCTCCCGCTGGGAGCGACGGCTGCGGTCGATGGCCAGGTTGTGGATGATCCGCCGAAGCCAAGACGCCAGCGGCGCGTCGCCTCGCCACTGGTCGATGGCCGTGTCGGCCCGCAGGAACGCGTCCTGGACGAGGTCAGCAGCGAGATCCGGGTCGCGGGCGATCGACAACGCGAACGGGTAGAGGTCCACCAGCGCCGCGGCGATGTCGTCGGGCGACGGCCGCTCAGGCCGGGGTGTGGCTGCGGTCATCACCGTTGGTGCGGATGTGGAGCAGGGCGTAGAGCGGGCAGAACCCCACGAGGCCGGTCACGAGCGGCACGAAGGCCACGATCCCCAGGATCGTTCCGCCCGTCCCGCCCACGACGCCGAAGCCGATCACGAGCAGCGCGATGCCTGCGACCACCCGAGCGATCCGGTCCCAGTTCGCTTCGTTGACGTGTCCCATGTCGTTCCTCCTGGTTCGTCGACCCCGATCTCGGAGCCGAGCTCGTTCGTCACCACCAAGACGAACGACGAGGCGGAAGGGATACATCGGCCGTCACGTGCGGCCCGGGCCTCGCCGTGTCGCCTTCACGGCCAGCAGCGCTCGATCGGCCTCGGCCAGCGTGGCTTCGGTCAGCGGGGCGTCCGAGTGGGCCAGGCCCACGCTCAGGGTCACGTGAACCGACGACCCATCGACGTCGAAGGGCTCGCCGATGGCCCGGGCCAGCCGATCGGCCAGCTCGGCGGCCCGCTCGGGGCTGACCCCACGGGTCAACACGACGAACTCGTCGCCACCGGTCCGGGCCACGACGTCGGCGCCGCGCACCCCGGCGCGGAGCCGATCGGCCACCTGACGCAGCACCTCGTCGCCGACGTGGTGGCCACGCTCGTCGTTGATCGGCTTGAACCCGTCGAGGTCGCAGAACAGCAGGGCGCCACCGGACTGCTCGGCGTCCAGCGCCTCGAAGAAGGCGCGGCGGTTGGCCAGGCCGGTGAGGGCGTCGGTGCGGGCGGCGGCGTCGAGGAGGGCGGCCTGGTGGTACCAGCGCAGGATGAGGTCGACGTAGGTGGTGGCCACGTTCATGCCGTAGGTGTGGCCGATGGGGGGCGGCCCGTCGACCCGGGTCCACACCGTGATCAGGGCCGGGACGTCCGACGTCGCATCGACCACCGGCACCACCCACACGTTGCCCCGTCCGTGGGCTCGGGCCAGCTCGAGGTGGGCGGCGTCGAGGGTGTGCATCCCGACGTCGTGCACCGACTCGAGCGTCGAGCGCACCGTGGCCCACGGCTCGCCCGGAGCGCGCGAGGCTCCGGTGAGCTCGCCGGGCACACCGGTGGACACGAAGCGGTGGCCGACGCCGGGCTCGAACCAGGCGATGGCGATCTGGGCGTCGTTGGGCGCCCAGTCGAACACGTCGAGCACCGGTCGCAACGCATCGGCTCGATCGGTGCTGGTCAGGAGATGCGAGAGCACCGCTTCGGTGGCGTGCTGGTAGCCACCGGGCACGCCGTACACGGCGAAGTAGTCGGCGTCGCCGTCGGTGACCGTGGCCGCGGTGACGTCGTACTCGGCGTAGGAGCCGTCGGCCAGCAGGACCCGGAACGAGGTCGCCCCCGCCGGCGCGCCCCACTTGCCCCAGCCGGACACGGCCAGCAGCGCTCGCTCGAGGTCGTCGGGGTGGAGGAAGTCGACGATGCTGCGACCGACCAGCGTCGCCGGGTCGTGGCCGACGAGGGCGCCGAGGGCCGGGTTGGCATAGCCGACGGTGAAGTCGGACGCGATCGTCACCACGAAGGCGATGGCATCCTCGGTCAACGAGCGGAACAGCGCGTCGGACGGCACGGCGTCAGGCGAGCTCGCCCAGGATGCGGTTGAACGTGGCGCTCGGACGCATGGCCTCGGTGGCCAGGTCGGCGTCGGGGAAGTAGTAGCCGCCGATGTCGACCGGGCCGCCCTGCACCGCAGCGAGCTCGGCCACGATGGTGGCCTCCTCGGCCAGCAGGGCGGCGGCCAGCGGCGCGAACCGCGACGCCAGCTCGGGATCGTCGGTCTGTGCGGCGAGGGCCTCGGCCCAATAGCGGGCCAGGTAGGCGTGGCTGCCGCGGTTGTCGATCTCGCCGACCTTGCGCGACGGAGACCGGCCCTCTTCGAGGACCTGGCCAGTAGCCCGATCGAGGGCGGTGGCCAGCACCTGCGCCCGGGGGTTGTCGGTGACGATGGCCAGGTGCTCGAGCGAGGCAGCCAGGGCCAGGAACTCGCCGAGGGAGTCCCACCGCAGGTGGTTCTCGGCCAGGAACTGCTGCACGTGCTTGGGGGCCGAGCCGCCGGCACCCGTCTCGAACAGGCCGCCTCCGTTCATGAGCGGCACGATCGAGAGCATCTTGGCGCTGGTGCCCACCTCCAGGATGGGGAAGAGGTCGGTGAGGTAGTCGCGCAGCACGTTGCCGGTGACCGAGATGGTGTCCTGCCCGGCGCGCAGGCGGGCCAGGGTGTAGCGGGTGGCGTCGGCCGGTGACAGGATCTCGATCTCGAGGCCGGTGGTGTCGTGGTCGGCCAGGGAGGTGCGGACCTTGGCGATGATCTCGGCGTCGTGGGCGCGGGTCTCGTCGAGCCAGAAAACGGCCGGCGCCCCGGTGGCCCGAGCCCGGGTGACGGCCAGCTTCACCCAGTCGCGGATGGGCTCGTCCTTGGCCTGGCACATGCGCCAGATGTCGCCGGGCTCGGCGGCGTGCTCCATGAGCGTGGTGCCCGAGCCGTCGACCACGCGCACGGTGCCGGCGGTGGCCAGCTCGAACGTCTTGTCGTGCGAGCCGTACTCCTCGGCCTTCTGGGCCATGAGCCCGACGTTGGGCACGCTGCCCATGGTCACCGGGTCGAAGGCGCCGTTGGCCTTGCAGTCCTCGATCACGACCTCGTAGACGGCGGCGTAGGAGGAGTCGGGAATGACGGCCAAGGTGTCCTGCGGGTTGCCGTCGGCGTTCCACATCTGGCCCGAGCTGCGGATCATGGCCGGCATGGAGGCGTCGACGATGACGTCGCTGGGCACGTGGAGGTTGGTGATGCCCTTGTCGGAGTCGACCATGGCCAGGGCCGGACCGGCGGCGATGGCGGCGGCGATGTCGGCCTCGATGGCCAGGCGCTCGGCGTCGGGCAGCGACTCGAGGCGGGCGTGGAGGTCGCCGAGGCCGGCGTTGGCGTCGACGCCCAGCGCCTCGAAGGTGTCGGCGTGGGCCGCGAACACGTCGGCGAACTCGGCCCGCACCACGTGCCCGAAGATGATGGGGTCGGACACCTTCATCATCGTGGCCTTGAGGTGCACGGAGAACAGGACGCCCTGGGCCTTGGCGTCGGCCAGCTGGGCCACCAGGAACTCGTCGAGGGCGGCGGCCGAGAGGACGGTGGCGTCGACGACCTCGCCGGCGATGACGGGCAGCGGGACGCGCAGCGGGGTGACGGTGCCGTTGCGGGCCACGAGCTCGAGGCGGAGCTCGGTGGGCTCGGCGATGGTGACCGACTGCTCGTTGGCGCGGAAGTCGTTGGCCCCCATGGTGGCCACGTGGGTCTTGGAGTCGGGCGACCACGCACCCATCGAGTGCGGGTGGCTGCGGGCGAACGCCTTGACGGCGGCGGGAGCCCGGCGGTCGGAGTTCCCCTCACGGAGCACCGGGTTGACGGCGCTGCCCTTCACCTTGTCGTAGCGGGTCTTGGCGTCTCGCTCGGCGTCGGTGCTCGGGTCGTCGGGGTAGTCGGGCACGGCGTAGCCCCCGGCTTGGAGCTCCTCGATGGCCGCCTTGAGCTGCGGCTCGGAGGCCGACACGTTGGGCAGCTTGATGACGTTGGCCTCGGGTGTGGTGACGAGGGCGCCGAGCTCGGTCAGGTCGTCGGCGATGCGCTGCTCGGGGGCGAGGGCATCGGGGAAGGTGGCCAGGATCCGGCCGGCGAGGGAGATGTCGCGCGTCTCGACGTGGACGTCGGCGGCGGCGGCGAAGGCGGCGACGATGGGCAGCAGCGAGCGCGTGGCCAGAGCCGGGGCCTCGTCGGTGAGGGTGTAGATGATCGTGCCCGGGGTGATGTCCGTCATGGTGTCGAACCCTACCGGTGGCGGCTCGACCGCTCGTCCGGCACGGCGCTCAGGCGTCGCCGGCGCCGGCACGGCCGTGCTTCCAGTAGCCCCGCACGACCGCCTGCGAGCGGGGCAGGCCGACGACCTCGAACAGGTGCGTGCGGATCTGCTGCACGGCCGCGGCCTCGCCAGCGGCCCACACCCCCACGTCGGGGCCGAGCTCTTCGGCCTCCACGGCCGCCACCAGGGCGGCCCCGGGGGGCTCGTCGGCGCCCAGCGCGCACCACGTGACCGTGGCGCCGGGGTGGTCGGGGAGCGCCACCGGCTCGGCCTCGGCGCGGTGCTCCACCAGCACCCGCACGCTGGCCCCGGCCGGGAGGTGCGGTAGCAGGGTGGCGATGGCCGGGACGGCGGACTCGTCGCCGGCCAGCAGGAACGACGTGGCGTGCGGGTCGATGGCGTAGCCCCTCCCCGTGCCCGACACGGCGGCCGGGGTGCCGGGCGTGGCCGACGCCGCCCAGCGAGAGAGCGGAGCGTCGCCGTGCAGGACGATCTCCACGTCGAGCTCGAGGGTGGCGGCGTCGAAGGCGAGCGGCGTGAGCGTGCGGATGGCCGGCCGGGCGCCGTCGTCGTAGAGGAACTCGTTTCCGTTCCAGGTGGGGACCACGACCTCCGTCGCGCCCGCCCGCGGGAGCAAGAGCCGCACGCTGGCCGCCGGCAGGCCCGGGTCGAGGCCCTCGAGCTCCGGACCGGCGAGCGTGACCCGCACCAGCGACGCCGACCGCGCCGCCACCCGGGCCACGGTCACCAGGCGGAAGGGCGGCGGCTCGCGGCGGGCAGGGACCTCGGTCATGGCCTGGACCCTACGAGCGTACGTGGCGAACGGGGGCGCGTGGGCCTGACGATCTTGGGCTTGGGTTTGGCGGAACCGGTCTGGTTGGGGTGGTCGGGGTGATCGGGCGGGACGAGCCGGCGTTTGCCGAACGGATCGGGCTCCCCGACCCAGTCGAAGCCCTTGTGGGTCTTGAGGTGGTGGCAGTGCGCACAGGGCTCGTTGAGACCGGGCGTCCACGTGTGGTGGGTATCGACCCAGCGATCGTCGTGATCGATCTCGCGCTTGCCGGGGTGGGTGCAGCCCCGCGTGCAGCAGGCATCGGACAGCCATTCGAGGGCGGTGCGCTGCTTGGCGTTGGCGCTTCGGCTGGCATGGGCCACGGTGAGGACGTCGGTGCCGTCGGTGACCAGCAGCGTCACGAACGCGGAGCCGAGCACCTCACGAGCGTGGGCCAAGGGGACGGGCCCCACGCCGGCGATGTCGCACACCTCGTCGCCTTCGACGAACCCTCGGCGCAACGCCGACGCATCCACCCGGACGATGACCTTGCGACGGATCCCCGAACCCCGAGCCGGTCGACCGGACCGGGCGGGCGCAGCGGGTTTCGACGTCGGTGTGGGGTGGGCAGGATCGGTGCTGTCCGCACCGTCGCTCGGATCGGACGTGTCGCTCGGATCGGACGTGTCGGGTCGGATGGTGGCGCCGGCGTCGGTCGTGATGAACAGGCGACGCAGCGCGGCCGGAAGGTCGTCGAGGACGAACCCGAGATCCACCGGATCGCCGCCGACCCCGATGTGCGACAGCAACGCCAACGCATCGAGGCGCTTCGCCGCGTTGGACGACTTCTGGCCGGTGCGCGTGGCGTGGTTGCGGACGGCCTCGGCGTAGACGTCGAGGGTGGCGTCGACCGGGGCCCACTGCGAGTTCGTGCACGAGAACCGCCCGGACGTGCCCCCGTCTTCGTCCAGGCGAGTGCGCAGGCTTCGACGCTCGTGCAGGCGAGCCTCGCGCTCCTCCTCGGTGAGCGGGCACGCCCGCCGCCGCGCGTCGTGGGCCGCACGGCGCACATCCTCGGCCGAGGACTCCTTGGCCTTGTCGAGCAACTTCCGCGCCAACAACGGGTCCTCCGCCGCAGCGGCACCGATGGCCTTCGCCGTGCCCGAGCTGAGCTCACCGCCCTGGAACGCGGCACGGACCTCGTCGTTCTCTCGCGCCGCGAGGCCGGTGGCCAGCAGCCCGGCCGCCTCGCCGTTGGTCTGACCCGTGACTCCGGCCAGCCACCCCACCGTGTCGCCATCGGCACCGTCGGCGTCGGCCACCCGGGCGGCCACCAGCACCATCGCCGCCTCCGCCTGCACGCGGATGGCCGCAAACAACGGTGCCGCCCGCCGACACGAATCGACCGACAGGCGCTCCACATCGAGACCACCGACGAGCGCGGAGAGCTCCCGTTGGATGCTGTCGAGGGTCGAACCGGCCATGACTGAAACGCTATCAGCTACTCGTAGAAGAAGATATCTACAAAAAGAAAGAACTACTCTCGGTATCGAGCAGGCCACGTGAGGTGGCCATGTCACAGCACTCTTCGGAGATTCCGGACGAGGTGGCCGTGGATCTCCACGACGCCGAACACCGATCCGGATGTCAGGTTCGCTGGGTGAGTTCGATGATGTTGCCATCGAATTCCCGGTGGCGGGCGCTGGTGCCCCAGGGCTCGAGCCGTGCCTCGTGGAGGACCTCGGCGCCCGCCTCGACGGCGACGGCGTGCGCTGCGACCAGGTCCATCACCTCGAACGAAGTTGCGCGCGGGTGGTCGACTCGTCCTTCGATGCATACAGCGCGACGTGCAGGAAGACGCCGTCGTTGCGCACCGAACTGACGGCAGCCCATCCCCCGCCTTCGGGATCGCCTCGTCGGCTGCGTGCACAACCCGACGGCGGGACGCGGCCAGTCGATCGACGCCCTGCACCAGTCGCCGAGGAGCCACGCCGCCTCCCCCGCTTCAGAACCGACGTTCGCAGTCGCACGGCCTCAATCAGACCCGCCAGCTCAGGCCAGCTGGACCAGGTCGAGCATCTCGTCGTCGTAGTAGTCGAGCGTGCCGTCGGGCATGAGCAGGGCCCGGTCGGGCTGCAGGGCCTTCACGAACTCGGGGTCGTGGCTGACGATGATCATCGTGCCGGCCCACCCGGCCAGGGCCTGGCCGATGGCCGTGCGCGACCCCGGGTCGAGGTTGTTGGTGGGCTCGTCGAGCAGCAGCAGGTTGTGCGAGCCGGCCACGAGTTGGGCCAGGGCGAGCTTGGTCTTCTCGCCGCCGGACAGCGACGAGGCATCTTGGAAGGCCTTGTCGCCGGACAGTCCGAACATCCCGAGCACGGCTCGACCCTGCTGCTCGGCGATGGCCGAGTCGTCGCACATGTGCTCGAGCAGGCTGCGCCCGCCGGTGATGCCCTCGTGCTCCTGGGCGAAGTAGCCGACCCGAGCCCGACCATCGGGCTGGAGGTCGCCGAGGTCGGCCAGCACGCGCCCGGCGATGATCTTGAGCAGGGTGGTCTTGCCGGCGCCGTTGAGGCCGAGCACGAGCAGGCGCTCGCCCTTGCCCACGTCGAACGACACGTCGGCGAAGACGTCGAGGTCGCCGTAGGACTTCCACAGGCCGTCGGCCTCGAGCACGGTGCGGCCGACCGACGGCGGATCGGGCAGGCGCACGTCGAGCATGCGGCGCTTGGCCGTGACCTCGACCTGGTTGGCGGCGATGCGCTCGGCCCGGGCGTCGAGGTTCTTGGCCACGCGGGCCCGCTTGGCCGTCTGGCCGCGCATCGAGTCGGCCCGGCTCGTCAGGCGGGTGATCTCCTTGGCCTGGCGGGACGCAAGGGCGGCACGGCGCTCCTCGTCGGCTTCGCGGGCCACGAGGTACTTCGTGTAGGAGCCCGGGTACTCGACGAGCTCGCCGGTGGCGTCCTCGTGCTCGCGATCGATGTGGAGGATCTTGGTGATGGCGTCGTCGAGCAGGCCGAGGTCGTGGCTGATGACGAGCAGGGCGCCGCGGTAGGCCCGCATATAGCGCAGCAGCCAGTCGCGAGCGTCGGCGTCGAGGTGGTTCGTGGGCTCGTCGAGCAGCAGCAGCTCGCTGCCGGCGAACAAGATGCGGGCCAGCTCCAGCCGGCGTCGCTCGCCGCCCGACAGGGCGCCGATCGACAGCTCGAGTCGGTCGGCAGGCAGGCCGAGACCGGCGATCAGCTTGTGGACCTCACCCTCGGCCGCGTAGCCCCCGAGGCGCTCGAAGGCCTCCTGGGCATCGGAGAAGGCCTGGATGTTGGTCTCGGACGCATCCTCGCCCAGCGCCACCGTGAGCTTCTCGAGCCGACCGGCAGCTTCGTCGAGGCCCCGGCCCGACAGCACGTGGGTGAGGCAGTTGGTGTCGGGCGGGGCGGCGTCGGCTCGCGGGTCCTGGGACAGGTAACCCGTGGCCTCGGACCGGTGGACGGAGCCGGTGCGCGGGGGCACGTCGCCGCCGAGCACCCGGAACAACGTGGTCTTGCCGGCGCCGTTGCGCCCCACCAGCCCGACCTTGTCGCCGGCGCGCACCTCGACGACGACGTCGTCGACGATGGTCTTGCCGCCGATCTCGACGGTCAGTTCACGGGCGATCAGGGCTGCGGCCATCAGAAGGACCTTCGGGGCGCGCCAGAAGCGCGATCGTGGACGGGGGGCGGTCCAGCCTACCGGGGGACGGCGCCAGGACGTCGTCGAGCGGCCACACCACGTTGGCCAGGCCGACGCGGGCGTCGCTCAGCGGTGCCACCAGCGGCGTCGCCCTTCGACGACCAGGCCGTGTCCGACGGCTTCGGCCACCACTTGCCGTGCGCTCGGGTTGACCAGCACCGTGCCGCCGATGTCGACGGTGGGCACCGTCTCGTTGCCGTGGGCGTGCTGGCGCACGAACGCCGCGGCGCCGGCATCAGACCAGATGTCCACCTCGACCGTGGGCACGCCGGCCTTGCGGAGCTGCCGGCGGAGCGACCTGCAGAACATGCACCCTGGCCGCCAATAGACGGCCACGGTGGCCGGATCCCGAGGTGTGGTCACGATCGACGACACATCGCCGACCACGACCGAGGCGAGCAGCCGCAGATCACGTGATCAGGCGGCGGCGAGGGCGTTCATGCGCTCGGTGAGCGCTTCTTCACCCATCGCGCCGATGTGTACGTCCACGGTGCCGTCGTCGTTCACGAAAGCGAACGACGGCTGGCTGGCGACGCCGTACGACGTCCAGATGGAGCCGTCGTCGTCGACCACGTGGTTCAGCCCGCCGGTGCCGGTGTCGGACACGAAGCCCTCCATCTCCGGCACCTCGCCGCGTCCGGCCACGCCGATGACCTCGACCTTCCCGTCCAACGCGGCCGCCGACGCCACGACGTTGGGGGCCTCGGCCCGGCACGAGGTGCACCACGGCGCCCAGAACCAGAGCACGACGTCCTTGCCGGCATAGGTGGCGGAGTCGAGCTCGCCGCCGGTGAGCTGGGCGGCGGTGAAGCTCGGTGCCTGCTCTTCGGTCGCCGCGGGCGCACCGGCGGCAGTCGACGTGCCGGAGCTGCCGCCGCAGGCGGAGGCCACCAGGGCGAGACCGAAGGCGAGGGCGACCAGACGAGCGGGATGAGAGCGCATACCCGAAGAACCCGGCGGCTCCACCGGACATTCCCCGGCCGGCCTGGTGACCTTCGGCCCTTTCCGCCGGCGGCCGCAGCGAGCACGATCGATCGTGGCGGCGGCGTACCGCCGCCCGCCATCGGAGGGGTCCGCAACGCATGAGCCAGGACGTGCAACGGATCGTCGTCGGCGTGGACGGGTCGGCCGGCGCCGATGCGGCGCTGGCCTGGGCCCTGGCCGAAGCCGACGTGCACGACGCCACCGTCGTTGCCGTGCGGGCGTGGACCCACCTGGACGAACCCAACGACGGTGCCGACGACACCTCCGACGGCTCGACCGGGTCGGTCGAGGCGCTGGCCCAACTGCGAGCCAGGATCGACGCCTTGGCCCCGACCAGGCCCGTCGAGGCTCGCGCGGTCTACGGGCTGGCGACCGAGGCTCTTCTCGACGAGAGCCGGGACGCGGATCTGATCGTCGTCGGCTCGCGTGGGCGCGGCGGCTTCGCCGGCCTCCTTCTGGGCTCGGTCAGCGAACAGGTGATCGAGGAGGCAGACCGCCCCGTCGTGGTCGTGCCCGATGGCAGCCGGCCGACGGAGTACGGACCGGTCGTCGTGGGCGTTGACGGCTCGGATGTTGCCACCCTCGCGCTGCACTGGGCCGCGCACGAAGCGGTCCAACGGGAGGCGCTCCTGCGGGTCGTGCACGGCTGGGGGCCACCGGCCATGACCCTGCCCCCGACCGACCGGCTGATGGCCGAAGCCGAGGCCGAGGCCCAGCACCTCCTCGACGAGGCGCTGGCCGACCGGCTCATCGGGAACCTGGTCATGGCCTACTCGCGGCTCGAGGTCGAGGGTCGGCTCGACCGCAAGGGTCCGGCCGAGGCCGTGCTCCACGCTGCAGAAGGCGCCGGCCTGATCGTGGTCGCCGCCCACGGGCGGGGTCGACTCCGACGTGCCCTGCTCGGCTCGACCAGCCGGCAGTTGGCCCATCACTCACCCTGTCCGGTCGTGATCCTCCGTGCCCCACGCACCTGAACCCGTCGACCCAACACGCCCGACGCCAACGGACGACCACGCCCCCACCGAGCAACTCTCCGACCAGGAATCCCGATCGGCGATGCGGGCCTTCCTGCAGCGCAGCGAGGTCCGCCTCTCGACCGTCCACCGGGTCGGCCAGGCCCTGCTCGGCGGCTCGGCCCTCATCCTGCTGCTGCCCCTGTTCATCCGCGACGGCTTCCCCCGGATGACCACGGTGCTCATCGCCTCCTACGACGCCGGCCAGTCGTGGGTCATCATCATCGGCATCGCCATGGCCGCCGTGCTGTCGGTGGCCCTGCCCGTCGTGGCCATCTACCTGCTGGTCAGCGACCTCCTCGGCTTCTACTTCACGTCCAACACCTTCGGCGCGCCGGGCGCCGGACCCGACCAGCCGACCCGCACCGTGTTCAGCCCCCGCTTCATCATCCCCGGCCTCGGGTTCAACGACGACGAGCTCACCGACACCACCCGCCCCCTCCTGGCCGAAGGGCGCGACGACGAGTGGACCAAGGCGCTGCTCGTCCCGCACAACCTCGATGACAGCGGTTGGCGCGACCGGTTCGACACCCGCGTGTTCGAGATCTGGGGCACCGTCATCCCCGACGGCCTGGCCGGCGACGATGAACGGCTCCGCCAGTCGTTCCGCCTCGCCGGGCTGCACCACGACCGGACGCTGGCCCACGACGTGGCCCGCACCGAGGCGCTGCTGGCCAAGCACGTGCTCACCATCCGGATCGCCGTGCTGCGCTACACGAAGGCGTTGCTCCTGCTGATCGCCACCACCGTGGCCATCCTCGCCGCCTCCGGTTTCGTCGAGCAGGCCCTCCACGACGACCCCTCGGGCGGTCGCTTCGTCGACGGCTTCCCGCCGCGCTACGCCTTCCTCGTGGCCCTCGTCTACGTGGCCTGGGCGCCGTTCGCAGCGAGGAGCGTCACCGCCCCGCTGCGCATGATCCAACGCCACACCCCCGGCGTCGGCGAGCACGCCGACGTCTTCCTCGACAAGCGGACGACCCAGTTCGAGTCGGCCACGGTGGCCACCACCTTCGTGGTGCTGGTGGGCGCCATCAGCGCCCTCGTCATGGCCGGCTACGCGGCCGACGGGACGACCGGCCTGGCCATCGGTGCCGCCCTCGGCCTGGCCGGCGTGGCCCTGTGGCTGCTGGCATTGCGGGACTACCGGGCCGGCCTGCACCAGACGCTGTCGGCCGTGACCCTGCTGGCCCGCGGCCGCGACGCCCCCGAGCCGTCCGCCGCCCTCCGGGCTGCCCGCGCCACCGACGCACCGCCGGGCGCGCCGTAGCGGGCGACGGTCAGCGACCGAGGATCAGCGGGCGGCGTCGAGCAGCAGGCGCCGCTCGGCGGCGGCCACGGCGTGGCGGGCGGTGGGCACGGCGTCGGGGTTGACCGAGATCGAGGTGATCCCGAGGCGCACCAGGTGCTCGGCGAACTCGGGCTTGTTGGACGGGGCCTGGCCGCACAGCGACGACGTGATGCCGGCGTCGCGAGCGGCGCCGATGATGCGGGCGATGGCGTCGAGCACGGCCGCGTCGGACTCGTCGAACAGCTCGGCGCACACCGTCGAGTCACGGTCGACGCCGAGCATCAGCTGGGTCAGGTCGTTGGAGCCGATGGACACGCCGTCGATGCCCATGGCCGCGTACTCGGGGATGCGGTAGACGACCGACGGCACCTCGGCCATGACCCAGCGGTGCAGGCCACGCTGGCGGCCGAGCGGGCTGGCGTCGACGGCATCGAGGCAGGCTTCCAGCTCCCACTTCGTGCGCACGAACGGGATCATCAGGTGCAGGTTCGGCGTCTCTTCGCGCACCCGGGCCAGCAGCTCGAGCTCGAGGGCGAACAGGTCGGGCTCGTGGACGTAGCGGAAGCAGCCGCGGTAGCCGATCATCGGGTTCTCCTCGACCGGCTCGAACTCCTCGCCGCCCTCGAGGCCGCGGAACTCGTTGGTGCGGAAGTCGATGGTCCGGTAGACGACGGGCCGGTTGCCGAACGCTCGCGTGATGGTGAGCAGCGAGGCCGACATCTTGGCCAGGAAGTCGTCGCGCCCGCCACGGGCCAGCAGGGCCCGGGGGTGCACGCCGTCGAGGGCGTCGGCCAACAGGAACTCGGCTCGCAGCAGGCCGACTCCGTCGACGGGCAACGCCGCCACCTCGGTGGCGTGCTCGGCCATGGCCAGGTTCACGTAGATGCGCGTGGCCAGGGTCTCCTCGGCGCCCTCGTGGATGATGCGGGTGGGCTCGTCGACGCGGACCACCGGTTGCTTGGGCACCACGTCGCCCTCGTAGACCGCGCCGCTGGCCCCGTCGACGGTGACGAGCTCGCCGTCGCGCAGGGTGGTGGTGGCCGTGCGGGCCCCGACGACGCAGGGCACGCCCAGCTCGCGGGTGACGATGGCGGCGTGGCAGGTCATGCCGCCCCCGTCGGTCACCACGGCGGCGGCGCGACGGATGGTGGGCACCCAGTCCGGATTGGTCATGGGGGCGACGAGGACCTCGCCAGCGAGGAGCTGGCGTCCGTCCTTGGGCGACTGGAGCACGCGGACCCGGCCGCTGGCCATGCCCGTCGATGCGGCCAGACCCTGCAACAGGGCCTTGGCCGGTCGCGACCCGGCGGCGTCGGCGTCGGACGGGCCGAGCGTGGTGATCGGGCGCGACTGCACCACATAGACGTGCCCGCCGGCCAGCGCCCACTCGACGTCCTGGGGCTCGCCGTAGTGCTCCTCGACGGAGAGGCCGATCCGAGCCAGGGCGATGCACTCGTCGTCGGACAGCACCCGGGCGTCGGCCTGCTCGGGGGCGAGGTCGTGGCGCACCACCGTGCCGTCCGGGCCGGAAACCAGCTCGTGGGTCTGGCGGCCGACGCGGACGTGGGCGAGTCGCGGGCCGTCCTTGGCCAGCACGTAGGTGTCGGGCTCGACCTGGCCGGACACGACCACCTCGCCGAGCCCCAGGGCGCCCTCGATCACGATGCGCGAGCGATCGCCGTTCGAGGGGTCGGCGGTGAACAGCACGCCCGCACGCTCGGACGGCACCAACTGCTGGACGACCACGGCGATGACGGGCTCGTCCCGCATGGCCTGGCTGGCCCGGTAGGAGATGACGCGCTCGCCGTAGAGCGACACCCAGCAGTCGAGGAGCCGGTCGAGCACGGCGGCGTCGCCCACGACGTTGGCGTAGGTCTCGTGCATCCCGGCGAACGAGGTGCCGGCGGTGTCTTCGGCCGTGGCCGACGAGCGCACGGCCACGGGCAGATCGTCTCCCAGCCGGTGGTAGGCGGCGAGCACCTGGTCGGCCAAGGCCTCGGGCACGCCGGCCTTGCGGACGAGGGCGCGAAGTCGGCTGGCCAGATCGGCGAGTGCGGCCGGATCGTCGACGCAGTCGGGCGCCCCGGCGAACAGGGTCCGGAGGTCGTCGCGCACGCCGCCGGCGTCCATGGCCTCGAGGAAGCCCTGGGCCGTCACCACGAAGCCGGGGGGCACGGGGAAGCCGGCCGAGGCCAGCTCGCCCAGGTTGGCGCCCTTGCCGCCCACGGTGGCGACGTCGGCCGACGACAGCTCCTCGAACCAGGCGATGTCCGCGCCCATGGCAGTCCCCCTCGATGGTCTCCCCACCAGTATCGGGCCGGTCCGCTCGGTCCGGGAAGTGCCGAAGGTCCCGACGGACGGGCCCCTACAGGGCGACGCCAGCGGCGGTGACCAGCACCACGACCAGGCCCAGCACGGTCTGGCGCACCCCGAGGATCACGGCCCGGGGTGGCGGTGTCAGGGCGAGGGCCCGCTGCACGACCACGGCCACCACGACGGCCACCGCTCCGGCCAGCGTGGCGGCGTCGAGGGCGACGGCTGCGGCCACGCCGACGATGGCGACCGTGTCGGCGACGAGCAGCTGCCGGGGGTGCGCCGGGCGATCGTGCAGGATCGCCACCTGGCTTCGGACGCTCACGATGGCGGTGACGGCGCGCCCGGTGAGGATCAGCCACAGCCCCACGGCCAGGGTGACGGCACCACCGTCGGCCATGACGATCAGGGCCACGACGCCGCCGATGCCGACCGCGCCGGCCAGCTCGGGCGCGAGGCGCCGGCTGCGCGAGCGCATGTCGAACCAGAGCTCCACGGCCACCAGTGGAGCCAGGACCACGAGCGGGCGCCACCAGCCGGGCGACGCCTCGCGCACGACCACGGCCACCAAGGCCACGAGCACGAGCCCCTCGATGGCGAGCACCCGACGCGCCAGTCGCGTGCGCTCGAGCGAACGACCGCGGTGGGCGTCGACCAGCACCACCTTGGCCGGGGTCCGGGCCAGGAAGGCCACGAAGGCAGCGAGGCCGAGGCACGCGCCGCCCACCGAGGGAGCGACCAGCAGGCCGAGGAGCACCGGCTCGAGGGTCAGCCCCCAGCCACCGTGCTCGGTCGGCACCGCCACCGAGCGCAACGTCGAGCGGGGCGCGGCGTCCGGCCCGGTCGATGCCGTGCTCATCGGTAGGCGCTCACCACCGAGAGGAGAACGATGAGCAAGGTCACGCCGGTCACGAGCAGGATCGAGGCACCCACGGGGTGGCTGGCCCGCTCCTCGTCGATAGGTCGTTCGCCCGACGTCATTCTTCTAGCCTACCCGCGAAGAATTCAGCCGGTAGCCTGGCCACGTGCCGCCGTCTCCGTCGCCGTCTCCGTCGCTGCAGGTCCAGGCCCGAGCCCTCGGCGACCCGACCCGCCACGAGATCTTCCGCTCCATCGCCGCAGCCGACAGCCCGGTCGGCGTGGCCGAGCTCACCGAACGCCTGGGCTGCCACCACAACGCCGTCCGCCAGCACCTGGCCAAGTTGGTCGAGGCCGAGCTGGTGGTCGAGTCGGTGGCGCCGCCCCGCGGCCGCGGTCGGCCCCGCCTCGAATACGCCGTCTCGCCGTCGGCCGAGGGCCGGTGGGGCACGACCGGCCCCTACGAGCGGTTGGCCACGCTGCTGACCGAGATCGTGCGCACCGGCGACTCGCCCGTCGAGGTCGGCCGCCGCGCCGGTCGCCGCCAGCTGGCGCCGAACGACGTGGCCGACGGCCCGGTCGGCCCGGTGGTCGACGAGATGGCCCGACACGGGTTCGACCCGGTCGTGCGCCGTCAGGGCCGCCACGTCGACATCACCCTCCAGACGTGCCCGTTCGCGTCGGCCGTGCTCACCGACCCGGCCACCGTCTGCGAGCTGCACCTGGGCCTGGCCCAGGGCATCGCCGAGGCCGTGGGCGGCATCACCGTCGACGAGCTCGTCCCCAAGGATCCGCGCCGCGCCCAGTGCCGCCTGCGCTGCACCGTCACGAAGGATGGGCCCGGCGCGTGAACCTCAGCGCTGCGCCACCAGCGCATCGAGGGTGACCGAGCCGACGTCGCGATAGTCGATCCGGCCGAACGGGGTCTCGGTGGCCACCTGGGTGTCGAAGGCGACCTGCACGGGCAGCCCCGAGTCGGGCAGGACCCAGAAGTCGACGACCTCGGTGCCCGTCTGGGCTCCCACCAGGGCGACGTCGCGCCGGACGTGGAGCACGTCGACCTCGTCGCCGTCGACGGTCACCACCTCCGGTCCGACGAAGGTGGCCACCGCGTCGTAGGTCGTCTCGCCCTCGAGGCCGGTGGCCGTGCCCACGCACGAGCCCTGGGCCGAGTCGCCGGGGGCGGCGTCCCAGCGAACCAGCACCGCGGGCGGGTCGCACACGAACGTCGAGGTGTTCTCGAAGTCGATGCCGGGAAAGACGCGAGACGTCACCGAGTCGCCGACCGACTGGGCCAGGTCATCGGGCCCCGTGCACAGCGTCCACCCTCGCGAGTGATGGCTGTTGAGGTCGACCCGGTAGGTCCAACAACCGTCGTCGCCGTAGGACACCGAGACGGGGATGCTCGGCCCGAACGGTTCGTCGAGCGGCGAGAAGCCGACGTACTCGTTGCCCTCCCCCGTGCCCGCGTACACCCCGGTCGCCGGACCGGAGGCCGCCGGCGGCGCCGTCGCCACGCCACCCTGCTCGCGCAGGTCGGCGACGGCCTCGTCCGTCGATCGAGCCGTCGGCTCCTCTCGCTGGGACACGAGCACGGCGGCGGTGCCGATCACCGCCACGAGCACGAGCACCACGCCCACGACCACCCGGCGAACACGGTGGTTCGATGTGCCGTCAGAGGTTGGGTCATCGGTCATCGACCGCAGGTTAGGAGCCGGGCCGATAGGGCGAGGCGACCCATGTGACTGCGCCCTGTCGAGCGCAGCGAGACGAAACCTCGAGCGTCACCGGGTTCACCTATCCGCTCGAGTCCCTAGGCAGGGTTCCGCGGCACGCCCGTGCGCCCCGACGCTGCGGGTGGCGCCCAGTCGTATCCGAAGATCCGCTTGGCCATGCCGGCCATGAGCACCTCGGCGTGGTGCTTGGCCTGCTCCGCACGGGGCCCGGCCCATCGCTCGTCGATCGTGTCGCGCCACAACGTCCACCACCGATCGCAGTGCTCGGGCCGGATGGCCTGCACCTCGTGGAGGTGCCGGTGGGTGGCCACCACCGTGCCCGAGAAGCCGTCGGTGCCGAACAGGATCCAGCACCAGTAGTCGACGAGCTTGGGGATGTGCTCGGCCCAGTCGACCTCGGCCACCTCGCCGAACACCGGCTCGAGCAGCTCGTCGAACACGATCTCGCGGTAGAAGGCGACGACGAGGTGGTGGACCTGGGTCGGGGTGTCGAGGTCGGGGAGATCCCGGTGATCGGTCACCAGCCCGAGCCAGCAGGCCGGGTCGCCGCCGAGCTCGCCGAGATCTTGGGCGTCGTCCATGCCCCCACAGTAGTTCTAGCAAGTGCTAGAAGAAAGGGCGGGGAGGCCGCGGGTCAGAGCGGCAGGCCGTACCCGCTGCACGTGGCCTTGAAGTTGGGCACGTTGGGGCCGAGCTCGTTCATGACGTTGGCCAGCACGGGGCCGTCGGCGAACATCCCGACGTGGCCGACCCGATCGTTCGGGCACTGGTCCTGGATGAGGATGTTCTCGCCACCCGAGAGGTAGGCGTTGGTGTACGGCGTGACCACGAGGTCGTACTTCGTCTGGATCACGACGTAGCGCGGACCGGGCACGGTGTCGCCGCCGACCCACAGGTTCTTCTGGAAGGTCGAGGTGCTCATCTGCTGCTGCAGACCGGACAGCCCCGATCCCCACAGGATGGTGTTGGCGAAGCCGATCAGATTGAGGTTGATGCCGAGGGTCACGACGCCGCTCAGGGTCGTGCCGTGGTTGCTCGGCGAGAGGCCGATCATGGTGCGCACCTTCGAGGCGCCGCCCAGCTTCTTGAGGTAGTAGTTCGGCATCATCCCGCCCTGCGAGTGGCCGACGAGGTCGACCTTGGCTGCGCCGGTCGAGGTGCGGACCCGGTCGACGAAGCTCGACAGCACCTTGGCCGACGCCGTGATGTCACCCAAGCCACCGATGCGGCCCAGCGACAGCCAGGTCATCCCGTAGTTGAAGGCGTAGACGCAGTACCCGGCGTTGGCCAGCATGGGCGACAGCGCCACCCAGTTGGTGCCCAGGTTCACGCCCGTGGCGTGCACGAGCACGACCGGGTTCGGATGGGCGGCGCTCGGCTTGCACGACCAGTTGTTGGCCCCGGCGACGGCGTTCGGGCTCCACACGAAGTTGTGCACGGCGGTGCCCACGCCACCAACGGGCAACGGGGCGGCACTGGCCGGTGCGGCGGCGGTGACCAGCAGACCCACCGTGCACACGAGGGTGACGAGCAACGTCGCTCCCCGCTTCGTCGGCCTGCGTCGGATGGCGGTGCTCGTCATCGTTTCCCCCTGCGCTCATCGGTGGTTCCGCCACCGCCGTGCTCTGTGACGGAAGCCACAGTCGACAGGGGTCAGTATCGGAGGAGACCGGCGTCACAAACAGGTGCAAACGGTCACCAATCCACCATGACGAAGGTCATGCCTGGCGCGTGCCGGGCACCGTCACGGTGGCGGACGCCACCGGCAGCCGGACAACGAACACGGTCCGATCGCCGACCCGCTCGTAGCGGAGGTCGCCGCCCAGATCGCCGACCAGGGCATCGGCGATGGCCAGGCCCATGCCCGTACCGTCGCCCTTGGTGGTGAAGAAGGGCTCGAAGGCCCGGTCCACGTCGGTGCCGTCGAGGCCCGGGCCGTCGTCGATCACCCGCACGACATCGTGCTCGCCGTCGTCGTCGTGCTGGCGGGCGATGTCGACCTGCACGTCGCCGGTGGCGGCATCGAGGGCGTTGTCGACCAGGTTGAACACCACATCGCGCAGCTGCGGTGCGGCGAGCGAGGCGCCGTCGTCGGGCCCCACCGTCACCGCCAGCCGCACCCCGGACCGGGCCGCCTCGTCGGTGAGCTGCTCGACGACCTCGGCCACCACCTCGGCCAGCGTCCGCCCCTCGTCAGCTGGCTCGCCACCCGACTCGCCCGGCTCGCCGCCGTGGCGCTCGTGCAAGAGCTCCGAGGCCAGCATCTCGCTGAGCCGGTCCTTGGCGTCGGCCAGGGCGTCGAGCTCGGCGCCGGCCGCGGCCACGCTCAGCGGGTCGTCGCGCCCGACCAGGTTGCGCAGCCGGTGGATGCTCCAACCCATCAGCCCGACCTGGTGACGGGACTGGTGCACGATGCGCGCCGACACCTCGCCGATGGCGGCGAGCCGCTGGCGGGCCAACGCATCCCGACGGAGCTCCTGGCCGAGGCGCCGGCCGCGCAGGTCGAACACCGTGGCCCAGTAGAGCGGGAGGCACCACCACAGCACGAACAGCGACGCCCACGGATCGACCGGGTCATAGAGGGCGATCGACGCCGTCACCAGCGGACAGCCCCCGATCAATGGCAGCAGGTAGGGGATCAGGTTGCTCTCGAACGGATCCAGGCCGCGGGGCAGCAGCGCGCCGGAGAAGCGACGCACGCTCAGGACCCGCACGGCCATGGTGCCGACCCACGCCACCGTCCCGACGGCACAGGCCACGCCGAGCTGGCCGAGGTCGTGGATCGGCATGGGGAAGGTGCCGTCGAACACCACGCGGTACGTCCCCATGGACAGCACACCTCCGACGGTCACGGCCACGGCCGACAGCAGCGCCCACCCGCTCGACCGCCAGGCTGCGGCCGAGCCGAGGGTCTCGCGGTTGGTCGGCAGCAGCGCCCGCAACCACACGAACGGCAGCGCCACCACCAGCGCGCTCCACACGAGCACGAAGGCGCGTGGACCGAGGACGGCGCCGGCCACGGCGCTGCCGATGGTCAGCAGGATGTGGTCCTCGCGGTCCTCGAACCGGACGGGCAGCAGCACGCCGGCGGCCAGCAGCACGATCAGCCCGGCCAGGTATCCGGTGGGTTCGGACCACGTCACGGTCTGGTCACCTGCTCATCTGGTCAGCGGGTCATCTGGTGGCGGACGAGCAGGACGGCGAGCTTGGTGCGGTCGGTCACGCCCACCGTCTCGAGGATGCGGGTCACGTAGTTCTTCACGGTGCCCTCGCTGATGAAGAGCACGTCGGCGATCTCGCGGTTGGTCCGCCCGTCGGCGATGAGGGCGACGACCTCGCGCTGGCGGGGCGTGAGCGAGGCCAGGCGCTCCTCGAACACCTGCTCGTCGGGATCGCGGCGCAGCGACTCGGCCACCCGCAGAGCCATCTCGCCGCTCAGCGCCGTCTTGCCCTCGGCGCCGCGGCGCACGAGCCGCAGGAGCTCCACCGGTTCGCTGTCCTTGCGGATGTAGCCGAGGGCGCCGTCCTGCATGGCCCGACGGATCAGCGCCGGCTCGTCGTGGGCGCTCAGCATCACCACGCTGGCCTGGGCGGCCACCTCGACCACCACGTCGAGGCCGGAGCCATCGGGCAGGTCGATGTCGAGTAGCACGAGGTCGGGCGCGGCGCCCGCCAACGCGGCCCGCAACGAGGCCAACGAACCGACCTGGCCCACGATCTCGAGATCGGCCTCCTCGGCCACCGCCGCGGCGAGTCCGCCCCGGAAGACGGGGTGGTCATCGCAGATCAGCACCCGGGTCGCCACCTCCGCAGCGTGCCACATGTCACTCCGCGACGACCGCACGCCCTACGTGATGGTGGCGACGACGTTGGCGGTGGCGGAGTCGTAGTTGGTGTCGCCGGGATAGACGGCAGAGAACGTGTGGGTGCCGGGGCCGAAGCCGAAGGCGAACGTCTCGCCGCTGGCACTGGCGGGCACGCCGTAGATCGGGTTGCCGTTCTGGAGGATGGTGAGGTAGCCGGTGGGTGCGGGCAGACCGGACACGCCGGTCACCGTCACCGTGAACTCCAGCGGCGTCCCGAGCGAGACGCTGTCGTCGGCCACGGTGATCGACACGGTCGGCGTCAGCTTGCCGGGCTCGACCACCTCGACGACCACACTGGCCGAGGCCGGAGCGTTGAAGCCGTCTCCCGTGTACTGCGCCGTGATGGTGTGCACGCCGAGCGACAGGTTCAGGTCGACCGTCGCGTCCGGCAGGACGAAGCCGGCGATGGCCTGGGTGCCATCGAGGATGGACACGAAGCCGGTGGGCTCGGGGTTGCCCGGCACCTCGTCGACGGCGACGGTGAACGTGATCGGTGTGCCGATGTCGACCCGGGTGGCCGACGGCGTGATCGTGACGTGCGTGACGGGCGCCTCGACCCGCTGCACGATGGCTGCGGACGTGGCCGGGCGGTAGGTGGGCAGCAACGTCCCCGGCTCGTCGTAGGCGGCAGTGATGGACCGGTCGCCGACGACGAGCGTCGAGGTGGTGAAGGTGGCCATCCCGAAGCGGTTGACCGGCGCCCGACCGATGCTGCCGACGCCGTCGAGGAACTCGACTTCGCCGCGGGGCACGCCGACCAGACCCTTGCCAGACACCACCGCCTTGAAGGTGACGGCGTCGCCCACGGCCGAAACGGGGTCGAGCGAGCGCACGGTCAGCATCGGGGTGCGGCTCCCGACCTGTTGGACCATGGGGGCCGACGTGCCGGCGCGGTAGGTGGCGTCGCCGGCGTACACGGCGGTGATGGCGTGGTCGCCGACGGTGACGGGGATCGTCGGGAGCCGGGCGATGCCGTAGATGTTGATCGACGCCGAGCCGATGCGGGCGCCGCCGTCGTAGAAGGTGACGAGGCCGCGAGCGTTGGGTATCCCCCACGGGCGCTTGACCGAGGCCTTGTAGGCGATCTTCTCGCCCACCACCGACGGCGTGGCCGACGTGATGAGGCGCACCACGGCGACCCGGCCCAGCGTGTAGCTATAGGTGGCGGCCGGCGTGGCCGTCGACGGGCCACCGAAGTTCGTGACCGTGACGACCACGCTGCCGACCGCACCGGGCGGTGACACCACGTCGATGCGGGTGTCGCTCACGATGGCGAACGGCACCGGGGTGGCCCCGAACGACACGGCCGTGGCCGTGGCGAACCCGGTGCCGGTGAGCTGCACGGCCTCACCGCCGGCGGGGGCGCCGACCGCAGGCGTGAGGCCGGCGATGGTGGGCACGGGCGTGTAGGCCGGGGCGATGTGGGCATCGGCCGAGCCGGGCGCGGCCCGCCCGGCCACGTCGGTGAACGTCAGGGTGCGGTCTCCCGTGGCCGTGTCACCGAACCAGAAGGCGGTGGCGAACCGGCCGGCCGGGATGGTGACGGTGGCGGTCGGGGCGCCGTCCTGGGTGGCCGAGAACACCGATGTGACCGCCGACGAGCCGAGGGCCACGGTCACGTCGACGTGGGTGCGGAAGGCGGTCGACGTCTCGTCGAGGAGGATGAGGTAGCCCTCGGTCGAGGCCCGGGCCGAAGCTCGAGCCCCGACGGGCGGCACCGCCGCCAGGTGGAGGCTGTGCACCGTGATGGCCTGCGTGGCCGTGGCCGGCGCCGCTTCGTCGGGCGTGCCGGCCAGGTCGGCGGCCACCACGCACAGGCCCGGGTTCACGAACAACACCACGCCGGCGGCCAGTGTGCAAGCGGTGTTGGTGGTGCTCGGGTGGATGCTGAGCACCACCGGTCGGGCGCTGCCGGTGACGGCGACCTTCGGCGTGTCGGTCATCCCTGCGGCCACGGCGTCGGGCGGCATCGACGAGAAGGCGACCGTGGGTTGGGCGATGGCCACGGCCATGGACTGCGTGGCCGTGGGGGCCGGCGACCAGTCTCCGGCACCGAACTGGTTGGCTGTGATCTCGCAGGTGCCCACGTGGTCGAAGGCGACGATCCCAGCGTTCAACGAGCACGCCGCGTTGGTGGTGCCCGACCCGATGCCGAGCTTCACGGGGAACCCCGACGAGCTACCCGTGGCGCTCACGGCGTAGGTCGGGTCGCCGACCCGCACGCCGGTGGGCAGGGTGGAGGTGAAGGTCACCGCCTGCGCACCTGGGGCGACGGCGAACGACTGGGTGACCATGGGGGCATCGGCCAGGTCCCCGGCACCGGCCTGGTTCGCCGCCACCTCGCAGGTGCCGACGTGGTCGAACGAGACGATCCCGACGAGCACCGAGCACGCCGCGTTTGTGGTGCCGGCGCCGATCGAGAACGTGACCGGGTTGCCCGAGGCGCCGCCGACGGCCGTCGGCGAGTAGGTGCCCGACACGGCGGCGGCCGGTGTGGCCGAGGTGAAGGCCACCGACTGCGGCGTGCCGCCCACGGTGAACGTCTGGCGGTTGGTGGGGGCGGCGGCATAGGTGCCGCCGGCGGCCTGGTCGGCGGCCAGCACGCAGGTGCCGGCGTGCACGAAGGTCACGGCCGAGGCGTAGGTCGAGCCGCTGAGCTCGCAGGCGCCGTTGGTGGTGGCCGGGTCGATGCGGAAGTCCACCGGCTGACCCGACGGGCCGCCGGTGGCGTAGACGATGTACGGCGTGCTGGCGATTCGGATCCCCGACGGCGGCGTGGCCAACCAGGTGATGGCCTGGGCTCGCTCGATCCCCATCGACCGCTCGACCGGCGGCGCCGCGTGGAAGGTGGCGTCGCCGGCCTGGTTGGCCCGCACGGTGCAGAAGAGCGTGCCGATGTCGAGCACCACGTCGTTGCCGTCGATGTGACACTCGGGGGGCAGCGACAGGCTCACGACCGAGAACGTGACCGGGTTGCCCGAGCCGCCACCCACGGCGGTGAGGGAGATGCGGTCGCCGGCCACACCCGAGGCGGGCAGGGTGAAGCCGGTGATGGCTTGCGTCTGGCGCACGACGTCGATGACCACGACCGACAGGATGTCGGCGTTCGGATTGGGGTCGCCGGCGTCGTCGACCACCACGTTGACGGCCAGGTTGGACGCCGCCGTCGGGGTGCCGACGATCCGGGCGGTGTCGCCGTTTGATTCGAGGGTCAACCCGGCGGGCAGGTTGGTGGCCGACCACCCGTACGTGCCGGTGCCGTCGACGGCGGTGAAGTCGGGAGAAGCGAAGGGCACGCCGACGGTGGCGGCCAGGTACGGGAAGGGCGCGTCGGGTGAACCCGGTCCGGTGATGCCTATCCGGCGAAGGCTGCTGACCGTGGCCGAGCCGCTCACGCCGTTGGGCGCGGTGGCCGTGACGGCGAGGGTGCCGCCGGGCGTGGTGGACCGGGTGATGACGTTGCGGGCGCCGCTCAGGAAGGCCAACGGTGATGCCGGCACCGAGAACGTGACGAGGTTGGTGATGTCGACCACGGCGCCGCCCGGGTAGACGCCCGCCGCCGTGAAGGCCTGGCCGGTGTTGGTCGGCATGGTCACCGCCGCCGGGCTCACGACCACCGAGGCGGGACGGTCGAGGGTGGTGGTGACGGCCCGCGCCGCCGTGCGCGTGCCGCCGTAGGGCGACGTGTACGAGGCGTGCACGAAGGTCTGATCGCTCAGCTGGGTCGACGTGCCCGTGACCACGCCGCCGGTCGAGATGGTGGCCACGGACGGGTCGTCGATGGTCCACGTGGCGGAGGCGGTGACGTCGACGGTGGACAGGTCGTCGTAGGTGGCCACGGCCGTGAAGGGCAGCGTGTCGCCGAGGCCGACGATGCCGCTGGCCGGGAAGATGGTGATCTTGTTCGGGTTGCCGATCTCGCGGGTCAACGACGTGGAGGCCACGGTGCCGCCGTCGAGCGAGGTGGCGGTGACCATGGTGGAGCCACCGCCGGCCGGGCCGACGGTGAGGATGCCGGCCGCGGCGCCGAACGTCTCGATGGTGCCGACCGTGGTGTCGGACGACGTCCACGTGACGTGGTCGGTGATGTCGGTGGTGAGGCCCGGGCCGAAGGTGCCGATGGCCGTGAACGGCGTGGACGTGGACGGTGCCACCGTGGGGTTGACGGGCGTGAGGGCGATCGAGGTGGGGTGGTCGAGGTTGAGGGTGGCGATGGCGAACGTCGTGGCCGTCTGGCCGGCGCCGAGGTCGAGCGTGGCGGTGAGGCGGGCCTGGGCGAGCGGGGTGGTTCCGGTGCCCACGGCGAAGCCGTCGACGTCGACGTCGACCGTGTCGGGGTGGTCGCTCGACCAGGCCACCTGGTCGGTCACGTCGATGGTCACGCCGGCGTCGTAGTGGGCCGTGACGGTCAGCGGCACGTGCTGGCCATAGCCCACCGACGGGTTGCCGGGCGTGACGGTCATGGTGTTGGGCCGACCGGGCAGCACGGTGAGCTGGGCCGTGCCCGACACGCCGCCACCGGCGCGGGCGGCCGTGACGGTGACGGTGCCGCCGGCACCAGTGGACAGGGTGGTGGCCCGGCCCTTCTGGGCGCCCGAGAGGATGGCCACTGAGTTGTTCGACGAGCTCCAGTCGACACGCTGGGTGACGTCAGCGGTGCGGCCACCGCCGAACGTGCCCGTGGCCGCGAACTGCTGCGTGGAGCCGGCCGTGATGGTGGGCGACGTCGGGCTGACGCTGATGGCGTCGGGGGCATCGAGCGAGACGACGACCGTCGTGGTGGCCGAGACCTTGCGACCGTCGGGCTCGGTCAGGATGGCGTTGATCGACGTCTGGGCGCCGTGGGTCGTGCCTGTGGCCGTGACCACGCCGGTGGATGACACGGTGGCCACCGCGTGGTTCGAGCTCGACCAGGACACGCCGTCGGTGAGGTCGGCGGTGATGCCGCTCAGGTAGCTGCCGGTGGCCGTGAACTGCTGGGTGGCGCCGAGCGCCATGGTCGAGCCGCCGGGCGTGATGGCGAGGCCCTGGGTGGCACCGTTGAGGACGTCGAAGGTGATGGCCGTGGCCCGACCGTCGACGGTGGCGGTGATGGTGACCCTGCCGGCGGCGACGGGCGTGAGCCAGCCGTCGTTCGACACGGTGGCGACGTTCGGATCCGACGTCGTCCAGGTGGCGTCGTCGGTGGCTTGGCGAAGGTAGCCGCTGGCGTAGTCGACGCGCAGCTCGAGGGGTTGCGGCGGATACCCGGCCACCGCGTAGGGCGACGACGGGGTGATGGTCGAGGACGCCACATCGCCGTAGGTGACGGTGAGCACGAACGACTCGACATCGCTGCCCTGGTCGTTGGTGGCCGTCACCGTGATGCTGTGGTCGCCGGTGAAGTTCTCGTCGGGGTCGCCCTCGATGGTGCCGGTGCCGTCGGCGTGGTCGACGAAGGTGATCCCGGGCGGGAGGCCCTGCACGCGGAGCGAGGCGACCGGGTAGCCGAAGCTCGACACCTCGACCTCGGTGCGGTCGGTGACGCGGAAGGTCGAGTCGGTCACGACGTCGAGGCCCGGCACGGTGCGCACCGGCGTGATGCTGACCGTCGGCTCGTCGGTGGTCGGCCCCAGCGAGGTCGGTCCGACGGTCCCCATCGTGATGCTCATGCCGCCACCGCCGCCGCCGCCCGACGCCCGGTCCTCCGAGGCGCCGCCGCCACCACCGCCGCCGAACCAACCGCCACCGCCACCGCCGCCGCCGCCACTGGTGTTCAGGTCGCGGTAGCCGTGGCCGATCACGCCGCCGCACTGGTCGGCGATGGAGTTCACGTAGGCACCCCCACCTCCACCGCCACCGCTGCGCGCGGCGCGGGCTCCGAGCTCGGTGCCGCGATCGCCGAGGGAGCCTTGGATACAGGGCACGAAGCCGCCCCCAGCGAGGTTGGTGGCGAAGATGAGGCCGTAGCCGCCCGCGCCGCCGCCCCCGGGATCGGCGGTCTCGTTCACGTCGCCGGATCGGCCCGGTCCTCCGTGGTGGCTCCCGTTGTCGCCGCCGGGCAGGCCGTCGTCGGAGAAGCTGCCGCCGGCGCCGCCGCCGAGCATGGCGAAGTTGCTGCCGGCGCCACCACCGCCACCGCCACCGGCGGCGATGACGCGCACGCCGGTGAGGTCGCAGGTCGACGCCGGCGCGTCGTCGGCCACGAACGAGCCGTCGCCGCCGGCGCCGCCGTCGCCGTCGAGGGCACCCGGGTAGGCCGCGGGCTTGCCGACCTGGCCGCTGGCGCCGCCACCGACCCCGTCGCGCGACGACACGCCCACGTGCAGCACCTGGCCGGGGGTGACCGAGATGCGGGTGGTGACCTTCGTGCCCTGGCCGCCGGTGCCGCCGCTGATCGGCCGGCTCGGGACGCGGTTCGAGAGGTTGCTCTCGCCGGGCGTGCCGGCGTCGCCGATGGCCTCGACGTCGACGGCGATGACGCCGGGCGGCACGGTGTACGTGCCGTCGGTGCAGTCGGCATAGGGCACGTCAGTGAACACCACCGTCTGCTCGGCGGCCGACGCCGCGCCCACCGGTGGCGCCACCGCGCCGATCTGGGCCGCCACCAGGGCAAGACCAGCCGCCGAGACCGTCAACCGTCGTGCTGCGCGCATCGCCACTCCACCTTGTGCTGAGCTTGCCTGTCCCCCTTACTTACCACACACTGTGTACTATGACCCTGGGCCGGATGGCTCAACGTCTCCACGAGGCCCGACATGACCAGGCTCGCCGCCGGCCGCACCACCCACCTGACCGAGCGGGAGATCGCCGACGAGGTGCTCCGCCAGTTCGACGCCTCGACCGACGGCACCGAGCCGTCGATCCGAGCCATCGCCGCCGGACTGCGCGTCACGCCCAAGGCCGTCTACCACTACTTCGACACCCGTTCCGAGCTCGTGCAGGCGGCTGTCGCACTCGTGTGGGAGGAGGTGGTCCGAGCCATCCTCGGCGAGATCGCCGACCCGGTGGCGTCGGTGGGCGACCCCGAACGCTTCTTCGTGGTAGCGGCCACGTCGACCCGATCCGCGTTCGCCGATCACTACCAGATCGCCCGCCACATCGCCGACGCCCCCGACGGCAGCACCCGACTGTCCGGCGCGCTGGCCATCATCTCGACCGCCTTCGAACAGCTCGGCCTGGGCGGCGACGACGCCGGACGCGCCTTCCACGCCTACTCCACGTTCCTGCTCGGCGCGGTCCTGCTCGATGCCACCCGCCGCATCAACGCCGACGAGCGCGCCGCCCGAGGCGAGCGGCTCGAGCCCGTACCGTCGCTGCGCGACGTGTTGCCCGCCGACGCCCCGGCAGCCAGCGACGAGACCTTGGACGCCCTCGACGACGTGGTGTCCGGCAACCGCGCCCGCAAGGCCCGCGACCAGCTGTTCGAGGAGAGCCTCCGCCTCCTGCTGGCCAGCTTCCGCACCTCGGGCTGATCATCGGACGATGTCGGTCGGCGGAGGTCGTCCGGTCAGCGGGGCCTGCGGGCCCAGGACTGGTCGCAGTCGAGGCACTGCCAGGTGGGCTGGCCGTCGTCAACGAGGCAGCCGCCGAGCACGACTTCGCCGGCCGCAGCCCGCTCGAACAGGTCGAGGCCAGGCAGACCGTAGACGATCGGCACCAGCAGGCCGCCGCAGTCGGGGCATCGGGCAGGGGGCTTTCGTCGGCTCACAGAGAAGATGTGGAGGCTCGCTGTGACACGCAGGGGGTCGAACCGCCATGCGCCTGACGCCCGGAGATGCGAGGGTGTCGGGATGCTCCCCTCCGCTGACGGGCCGTGGGCCGACGTGGTGGCCGAGGTCGAGCCCGGCGGGCGGGTGACGGCCAGTCATGACGTCACGGGGGGCTTGTCGTCGGCCATGACCGTGCTCGACGTGGAGCGCGCCGACGGCGGACAGCTCCGGCTGGTCGTGCGTCGAGCCGCCGAGGGCGAGCCGCGCGGCGCGCTGTCGATCGCCGACGAGTTCGCCCTGTTGGTCCGGTTGCACGGCGCCGGGCTGCCCGTGCCGACGCCCCGCTGGCTCGATGCCGCCGGGCGGGTGCTGGGCCAACCGCTGTGCGTGCTCGACCACGTCGAGGGTGCCATCCGGGTCACGACCGACGATCCGGCAGCCACCGGTCGGGCGTTCGCCGACCACCTCGCCGCCGTCCACGCCGTCGATCCGGCCGTGGTGGCCGATCTCGGGTTGCCGGCACGCGTCGACGACGTGCGCTGGCACCTCGATCCGCCATCGCCGCCGCCCGACCTGACCCAGCGCGAGCCTCTGCTTCGGGAGGTCATCGAGGCCCATCGTGACCGATGGGAGCACGGGCCGCGCCGGCTGCTCCACGGCGACTTCTGGCCGGGCAACGTCGTGTGGTCGGGCGACGCCATCGCTGCGGTGATCGACTGGGAGAACGCCGGCCTCGG